>Ga0307375_10000445_pt1 | contig 52094 bp, 49 predicted proteins | sample TR1MG_FD_202531 | JGI IMG/M metagenome (GOLD analysis project Ga0307375, IMG submission 202531) | Soil microbial communities from Risofladan, Vaasa, Finland - TR-1 | ecosystem: Environmental > Terrestrial > Soil > Coastal area > Acid sulfate soil | place: Finland: Risofladan, Vaasa | collected...
AAATGAAAATGTAAAAAGTGAAACAAAAAGCGAAGAATACAATTTACTTTTAGAGGAGTATGAAACGCTTGAATTAAAATTTTCCACAACAAAAAAATACTTTGAGAAAGTACTTTCACACGTGCAGGAAAAATCAACCGGGTTAAATAAAAAACCGGTAATTGAATTACCAATGGGAGATATTAATGAATACAAAGTATATCTAAAGAAACTTTAATGTACGTTAAAATTCACTCATCAAAAAAGGATAATAACAGGGGTAGTTGTAACAACCTTATTAATTATTTGGAGAAAGAGAACCTGGAGAAAGATGTATTAAACCAGGAGAAGTTTTTCGACCAAAATAGCAGTGACGTTTCTTTCTATTCAGCCCAGGCATCTATTGATAATAACAAAGGAAAACTGGGAAAAGACGAAACCAAGTTTTACATGATTTCGGTTAACCCAAGCAAGGATGAATTAAAGCATATTTGTAAATCAGTTTCCGGGAGAGATATAAAAAATATATCCCAACTAACCGCCATCGAGCTGAAGCGTTACGAGGAAGCTTTGAAAGATTACACCCGTAAAGTTATGGACGACTACGCTAAAAATTTCAACCGTGGGATAACGGGCGATAACCTTATTTACTTTGGAAAAGTTGAACATACCCGGTATTATGGAAGGGACTGCGTGGAAGTAAAAGAGGGGTTGTATAAAGCGGGAGATAAAAAAGAAGGACTACAAACGCACGTACATGTAGTAGTTTCAAGAATGGATAAGTCAAAGAAAATCCGCTTAAGCCCAATGGCAAATGCAAAAAACTCCAAGAATATTTTAAATGGCAAAGAGGTCCAGATTGGTTTTGGCCGTATGAAATTTGTTCAAAACTGTGAAAAAGGCTTTGATACAAATTTTGATTATAGACGATTGCAACAACATAAATTTTCTCATTATCATACAATGAAGAACCAAATGAGAAATACTGCAAAAAGCGTTGTAATGAGTATAGCAAGAGACGTTCCGGGAGTAAAAGAGTATAATAAAGCTTCACAGGTTGTAAATACTGCCATGAACCTGGCTAATGCGAAAGATCCTCTTGATGCTCTTTCAGCAGTTTTTAAAAACGTGCCAGGAGCCAAAGAGTGTATAAAGGCAATTAATTACACTTATAACCCAACAAAATTTGTATTGGATATTGGTAAAAAAGTTTTAACAACGGCCTTAAATACGAGTCTTTAAATATTAACTATGGAACAAATATTTAATTATTTTACTCAGCTTTCACTAATGTCAAAGCTAATTTTAGGAGCCGTTGTTTTGGTTGTTTCGTTGTTACAGTTTGGAACTATTTCTGGTTATCTTAAGTATTATTATAAGATCCTTCTTATTGTTGTAATCCAAGGGGCTGTTTTTATTTTTTTTTATTTTTTCTATAGTTATATCCCCTTGGTACACATCTGTATATTTGCTTTTGCTAGCCTTATTTCAATTATCTTTCTTTTAATTACAGATAACGGGCTTTTTAATAAAGCAGTTAAAATGGACCCGGTTTGGAGCGTTAAATTTCCAATAAGAAATTCTGCCCCTCTTATTATGCAAAACATAAAAAGAGGAATAGCAATTTTTGGTAGTGCAGGTAGCGGGAAAACAGAAAGCGGTTTTGTACCAATTCTTAAACATGCAGGGGAAAGAAACATTCCCTGTCTTTGTTATGATTACAAAAATGGGGAGATAACGGAAATAGCTCATTTCTTTTTTCAGAATTCAAATGTAAAACAGGCAACTATTATACCGCATTCACCCATGTACTCAGATAGGGTAAACCCTTTTCTTCCAAAATATATACCAACTGAGCAGCATCTTAGGCAACAAACCAAGTTGATCTTTGCGAATCTTAAAAAGGTAGATAATATAAGGGATTCCGGAAGCAGCTTTTTTGATAAAATACCTGAACCGACACTTGCAGCTGTTATTTGGAGGCTTAAGGTAGATTACCCTGAAATGTGTACTCTCCCTCACGCCGTTGCTTTGTGCCTGGTGAAAACACCAACGGAGATAGTTGATTTTATCTCGAAAAACCCATATTCAAGAGCGATAGGATCTCCGTTGGTAGATTCTCTAATATCAGAAAACCAGGTGGCGGGTGTTAAAGCTTCGCTTTCGCTACCTTTAACAGATTTGGCACTACCAACAATATTTTGGGTAATGAGCGCAAACGATGTTGATCTAGATATAAACAACCCGGAAAATCCGACATTTTTAAGTATAGTTAACGATCCAAGGCTTGAAAGAATAAACGCACCTTTTATTTCGGTGATAATAAGCACGGCAATTAACAGCATGCAGGTAAGGAACCGGCCAGGGAGTTTTCTTCTTTTTGACGAGGGAACAACATTCTATCTTGATGGAATTTCAAAGATACCGGCAACTATGCGAAGCTATAATATAGCTACTGTATTTTCCACTCAGGACCGGGCGCTGGCTAAAGAAAATTATGGTGATGTTATTACAAGCTCCCTGTTGGCAAACCTTTCATATCAAATGATAGGGAAAGCCAACGATCCGGAAAGTGTTAAATATTACAAGAACATAAGCGAGGAAATAGAAAAGAAGACTGTTTCAAAATCTTTTACTGCCTCTGTTATTGGAGGAGATACAAGAATGTCGGAAGGGACAAGGGAAACATCCAAGTACAAGAATCAGGATTTCACAGGGTTAAAGCAGGGTCAGTTTTTTGTTTTCGCAGACGGTAAGGATAAGCTTTATAATTTTGATCTGTTCCCATTTAAAAGAGTTGAATTAAAGGTAAAGCACCTTTTAACGGAAAAGAAACTTAATGACAACTTTAACCGGATCATGGAAGATGTAAAAGGTATAATCTAAAATTGAAAAATCCCGTTAATTTGAGGTTTAAGTGCAAATGTGGTCAATATGCCCGAAAGGTTGGCATGTACCCACTGACGACGAATGGCATACTCTGGTACTGTATTTGGATGACAGCACTTCACTTACTATTTATGAAAGTACAACGGCAGGAGACAAACTTAAAGAGGTCGGCACAACAAATTGGCCAAGTCCAAATACTGGAGCTACTAACGAAAGTGGCTTTACAGCTCTTCCAGGCGGCTATCGTTACAACAATGGAGAATTTTATGGTTTTGGGAGTTTCGGTATATGGTGGAGTTCTACCGAGGACCCTACCAATGACGGCAATGCTTTGATTCGAGCCTTGACAGACATGGATAGTAGTGTAGGGAGGAGTATCGGATGCAAGAACGATGCATATTCAGTTCGTTGTCTCAAAAATAATTAGCTTTTTATTCTCTTAATTATTGTTTTTTTGCCCCTGCACGTTTTAAATTTGAATTGCCATTGGTGTAAAACCGGTTGCATTTGAGACATTGAACTGACCCCCTGGAGAGATCCGGGGGTTTTTGCTTTTGCCGAACTTTTGTTGTTTTATTGACAACTAATTAATAATTTTAAAGGAGTTAACTTCTTATAACTTAACCAAAAACAAATATTTATGAAATATACAGATGATTTTGTGTCGGAAGACCTCAAAAGTGGTGATAGGGTAAGAGATATCCGGGATGGGGCCATGCATACAATTGGGAATCGTAAAGGTGATAGTGGATGGGAGATTTTTCCGGATATTCAAAATACTGAAGAACAAAGCGTCAGTTTTTATGTTCCTGATAACAGATTACCAGGTAATTTGGAATTATTGATTGATGATTAATTTTTCAGGAATTTTATATAGGTTTGTACAAATTGTGTATCTTGCATAAGCAAAATTGGTTCTTTTATGAAACATTTTAGCATTTTAATCGTTATAATAGAGCAAGATAGTGATCAATTAAAATAACATACTCAAAACTACTGAGATGAGAAAGCATAATAGTAAATCGAAACAAGATTCTGCTAAAAATCGTGATTTTGAAAAGGAATATAATGAGTTATTCCCTGTATCTCCTTGTAAGCCCTTACAACAATGGAAAAGCGAAGGAGATATGCTTCTTAAGTTCAGCCTACTAGAGGAAACACCGACTTACAGCACATCTGATACTATTATTTATCAATAATATGCCAAACTGGAAGGATGTTCTTGCCGAAATAAACGCTGAAGCAGGTGGAAATCCCAATAAAATAGGACCTGCTATTGATAGTATTCGCCGGAAGTATCTAAATTCACTTTTTGAATATACGAAAAGAAATGTTGTTGCCTATTACTCAGGCTGGCAACAACACCCAAAGGCTTCATCTGCTAATGTAAATGATAAAGACATGGCTGGATTGATGTTAGCTGTTCATCAATTAGAGAAAGATAAGGGGCTTGACTTAATCCTTCACACTCCGGGCGGAGATGTTGCAGCAACGGAATCTATGGTATTATATCTGAAATCTATTTTCGGGGATAATATTAGAGCAATCGTACCGCAGCTTGCTATGTCAGCTGGAACTATGATCGCTCTTTCAACAAATGCTATAATCATGGGCAAACACTCAAGCCTTGGTCCAATAGATCCTCAAATAGGAGGGGTTCCTGCAGAAGGTGTTTTAAAAGAGTTCGAAAGAGCCAGACAAGAAATACTTTCAGATCCCAATGCTGCCGGATATTGGCAATTTATTCTTCAAAAATATCATCCAACATTTCTAAGTTCTTGTCAACAGGCAATTGATATGTCTCGAGAGCTTGTTAGAGAATGGCTTGCTGAAAATATGTGTCAAAGAGATATAACATTAGTTGATCCTATTGTAAAGCATTTTTCAAATCACGAAGAAACTAAAATGCATGCAAGACATATAATGATTGATTTCTGTCAAAGTTTGAATATGAATATTATTCCATTAGAAGAAGATGATGATTTACAAGATCTGGTTCTTACTACTCATCACACTTTCATGCATACATTCTCCAGGTCAGCAGCTGTTAAGATTATAGAGAATCATAGAGGGATTGCGTTTATTGAGAGCGAAGGGCATATGCAAATGGGGCCAATACAGATAGCGCCTGGACAATTCCTTCCACCTATTTTCCCTCCACAATAATACCTATAAGAATCACCTTTAATATTTTGGGTATTCAAAACGCCCTTCTTTAAAAATTTATTTCAATCTTTTAAAAGAGAATATTTCCAATATGCTACCAATTATAGAAAGAAAAAACCTGTAAATGATTAGTTTACAGGTCATTGATTGTTATTGTTTGTAGCGGAGGGAGGAGTACTATTTTCTTGCAAGTAAATGCTCTATAAATTGCCAGTTTTGTGAAATGTGGTAAGGATGCGGGGAAACAACAAGCAATGCAAAACGCAACTATCTATAATAATGATAATTGCGTTCTTGCTTTGTGATCCCGGGGCGACTCGAACGCCCAACCAACAGAACCGGAATCTGTGAGCATCTCAGATGCAAAAGCCAGACGCATTGACCACATTTGGCCGGACAGAATACCCTAAACCTACATTGCTAAACAACAAATAATTGACTCTGCCAGTTGGTGGTCAATTTTATCCGGCAACCTATGGTCGGGGTGGCCGGTGTTTCCAGGCAAAGGTCTTGAAAGTCTGAATTTAATGAGACATAATAATTTGTCAATAAATAGTTTTTAGTATTTATAAACATTCCTTAAACTGTTTAATAATATTATATATATTTAACACGCAATATAAATTCTGAACCAAAAACATAATCTTATGAAAAAGACAATTTCTTTGTTAGCGGTGCTTTTGCTTTTCTCTATTGAAATGCAAGCACAAGTTACGAATGTTCTGAATAATTTTTATACCGTTTGGGTTAAACCAGCAATCCCCATTATTGGGGGTCTTGTTTTAATTGTTGGTGCATTAGCTAACATGGGTAAGGTTTTAGGTGAGTCAAGGGATTATAAAGGTTTTATTACAGGGATTGTGCTCTATGTGGCAGTATACTTTTGCCTGGTAGGGATCGTAGCCTTTATCATGGCAGGTTAATGAAATCATTCAGAGTATACAAAAACGTAAACAAGCAACCGTATATCCTCGGATTGCGGTTGCCTTTGTTTTATCTGTATATTCTTTTCTTGATCATCGTTATTTTCCTGCTTTCAGCAGGGATAACTTTTTTCAAACTCGCTTTTTATACTCTCATTTTAATTATTGGCTACTTAGGCCTAAAAAAATTAAATTCTGGTGTCTTTTTAGGCTCTATCTCAAATGAACGGTTTCCAAATACCATCATAAACGATAATTATAAATAAGGCGTGGAAATAAACCTAAGTGATATCCCTTCGGTCCTGTTTCGTGATGGGAACCGGTGTTATACAAATAACGGGTCCGTTATTTTTGGTTTTCATGTTCACTTAAGAGAAATATATTCAAACTCTGAAAAAGACTTTGATACTATTCATGATATCTGGTATAACGCCCTTAGAGATTTCGAGGAAGGAACCATTATTCATAAATGCGATTTATATCTCAAGAAGAAATTTGATGCGGCCTCTATGCCTTCTGAAACATTCCTTCAGGATGCAACGAAAAAACATTTTCAGGGGAGAGAGTATAATGACCATCATTCTTTTGTGTTCTTTATTTTTAACGAAAGCGGAAAAACAATAAACGAAGGATTTAAAAGCCCGTTTAAAAAGCCAATTAAAACGGTAGAATACCTAAAAGAATATGAGAGGCAAAAGAAATTTGAAGTTAGCGTGGAGCGGTGTTTTGATTATATTAATAACTCTCGTTACCTGAAGCTTGAACCGGTTAACGAGGACACATATAAATATTTGGAGTTTGGATATTTTAACTCATTTTATGAGGACCGGTACACCGAGATAGATGTCGATAAAATGAAGGTTGGCAATAAGTTCATAGGTCTTTTTGCCGTGAACCAGTTCAAACAGCTGGGGGAATCTGTTAAAACATGTTCTTTTGATCAAAAAATGAGTGCAGGAGATTTTGTTTATCATACCGGTTTTGCGGATAACCTTGGTTTAAACCTTCCCTTTGATCATATTTATAACCAGATTATTTACATACAAAACCATAAACAGGAGAAGGCGAAGCTTGAAGATCAAAGAACCTTATTATACGGAGCAAGAAAATTCAAAAAGGAATATGAAACAGATGCAGAAATGCTGGGTGATTTCCTTGAGACAATTACCAAGGATGAAAAAATTATCCTTTCCGGTTGTCATTTCAATGTGGTTTTTTACGCAGAGAATGAGGCAGATTTCCGCTCTTATGAACAGATGGTGGCTGGTGAGTTCAAAAACCTCGATATAACGCCTTATGCACCAATAGGAGCGAATAAAAAGAACCTTTTTTTTAATTCTTTCTTTGCCAATGTTGCCAATATTGACAAATCGAATATTATTATACCCATAGATCTACAGCAAAGCCTTTGTTTTTTCACAAATGTTACCAATTATAAAAACGATGAAAGCGGTATTTACTTTAATGACCGGGTGTATAATATTCCAGTTAAAAAAGATGTTTGGGACCAGGAACGAAAGAGAATAAAAGCCCGTAATTTCTTTATCATCGCACCAACCGGGGAAGGTAAATCAGTACTTGCAAACCATATCTTCCGGCAGTTCTATGAAAACGATATCCGTATTGTAATCATTGACCTGGGGGATAGTTACCGAAAGCTTTCATTGTTGTACCCCGATGATACTGTTTACATCAAGTACCAGGATGGCGTGGGTATCGATCTCAACCCTTTTTTTGTAGAAAACGCTGAAACCGTTTCGGCCACAAAAATTAACGAGTTGGCAACATTTGTTTTCAAGCTTTGGAAACGGGACCGGCTTCCGGAAGAAGATGAAGCCGTGAGTTTAAGAAAGGTCATAACACTTTATTATAAATCTGTAGAAAAAGAACATAGTTTTCCCCAGTTCTATCAGTTCATAGACAGCAACAAAGAGGATATTATGAAAGTCCTGGATCTTAATCCAAAATTCTTTGATATAGAGGACTTTCTACATATTACCTCAGAGTTTATCGGTAAAGGTATTTACTCGTTTTTGTTTGAAGCAAAATCAGACGATAGTTACAAGATCGAGGGGAAAAAATTCATCGTTTTTGAACTTGACGAGATTAAAGATAATCATGTACTGCTTACCATCATGCTTCACATGATCAGCGATGCAGTTCAGAAAGTTGTCTGGAAAGATCGAAGCACTAAGGGGGTGATCTTCTTTGATGAATTCGCCAAGATGTTAAAATTTCCATCTGTGCTTTCATCTGCAGAGTACTTTTACCAGGCGGCCAGAAAACAGGAGGCAGCAATTGGTATAGTGCTTCAATCTCCCAGCCAACTGCCTAAAAACGATGCCTCAAACGCAATGATCGATAATACACAGGTAATGTATATCATGCAAAACGAAAAAGGCTACAAGGAAATCATTCAGCGCCTTTCTCTCAAGGAGCATGATGAGAACCAGCTGGGATCAATAAAATACAATTTCACGGGTAAAATAAAATATTCAGAATTTTTACTCAAGATAGGTTCAGAGAGTAATATCATGCGCCTGGAGCTAGCCAAGAAAGTTCTCCTGGCATTTCAAACCGAAGGGAAAGAGTATACAGAGGTCATGGAGCTATATAAAGAAACAGGCGACATGGAGAAGGCAATAGAAAAGTACAGCAAAACTAAAAATAAATAAAATGAAAAAAATATTCATATTTTTTCTTCTTTTCCTGTCTGTTCAGGTTTTTGGACAAGTAATTGTTGTAAAAGACCCAACGTGGAAGCTTGAAGATGCTACAAAAGATAGAATAGAAATGGCAGACAGGCTCAGAGAATACACCAAACTAACGGAGCAAGTTGCAACAGAAAGAGAAAATCTTCAAATTATTAAAGATGCCACGGAAAAGCTTAAAAAGATCAACAGGAAGGTTGCCAATTACCATAACCTTGAACTGGCTATAGCACAAGTAAGTGATTCATACTCAAGGGTCCTTGGTTTACTTAAAACACTTAATGAACATAACTGTTTTAAACCTTCAGAATATCACATGATTAACGAGTCTATGATGGGACTGTTAAGCCAGACAAGCTACGCTATTTCTACTCTTACCGTTGTGCTAACTGATAATTTTTCTGAAATGTCAGACGGAGAGAGACTCCTAAACATGAACCAGGCGATAAAGGAGCTACGTGAAAATTTGGGAGTTATTAATTGCGCTATAATAGAAGTTGAAATTTTAGACAACCAACGCATGCAACTTCGTACTCTGCAATATGTAAATAGCATTTTTAAATAATTAGTTATGGGGCTCGAATATTTAGATAGGGTTTACAAGGAAATGTTCACAGGTGGTCTTGGCTATCTTGTTATAGTTTCAAAATCAATAGGAGCTTTTATTTTAGTTCTAACACTTTGGAAAAGTTTTTTTAAAAGCTTTTCTAAAACAGGAAAAGTATTTAGCGAAGGAGATGAAGGTTTTTCTCCATATACCCTGATACGAATGTTGGGACTTCTTTTGCTGGTTGGTGTAAGCACACAGATTTTAGACATATTTGATTCTGCCTGTGCACTGGTTGAAACTGAGGCATTAAAAGGGTTTAATCAAAAACCTGAATTTTTTGATGTGTCGGCAGTTCCCGTTACTGCGCCACCAGCAAATGAATCTGCCATCGATGGTGTTTTAAGAAAGATAGGTGAAGTTGCTAATATGATGAATCCTTCAAGCTGGACAGGAGGTGCTTACACCCATATAACGCAATTCATGTTAAAAATACTGGATTTTTTAATATACCCGGTTTTCCTGGCAGAGCGTTATTTTTTCATGGGGCTGATCAAGATTTTTGTTCCCCTGATGATTGCCCTTTCTATTTTTGAAAAATCGAAGGATTATATATACAATGTTTTCAAGATGTATGCACGTTATTACCTTGTCATTATCCCTTATGCGTTCGTTATAATATTTGCAAATACACTTTTTGATACAATGACTATTTTAATGCCTGTCTCTGGCATTGGTCCCGGTAGTATGGCTATTTCATCAGGGTTACTTGTTGTTTTGGCCCTTATCCTTGTTATCGTTATCAAAATAAAACTTTTTAAAATGTCCATGCCTTTTTTGAAAGAATTAATCAAGTAACACAATGGAAAAGCCTAAAATAGATATTTATAAAACCCTTATTGTTAACCGGCTTGTGGTTTGGGGATTGACTATTGCTTTTATAGCTTCTTCAATAATTTTCGCACTTTCAATTAATAATCTATATACAAAGCAGTTAAATACAGTACTAGTTCTCGATACTAACGGCGAGGTGATCCCCATGAAGTGGATGCAAAGGGATGAAAATATAAAGGTTGAGATTAAGGACCACCTTGAAAAATTTCATACATATTTTTATCAATACGATGCTTTCAACGTGGAAAAAAGCCTTGAGAAAGCTTTGTGGTTTGGTGATAATTCTATAGAGCAGCTATATATAAAACGCAAAAATGACGGATGGTATACAAAGGTTTCTAGTTATGGAATAAAACAAACAATTGAAATACTCCCGGAGAATATCGAGATCCAAGGTAATAGCGAACCTTATTCTTTCCAGGTTAAAGCGGTCCTGTCAATTACTCAGGACGACCAAACTATCCGCTATTCCTTTGAAACGACCGGGTTAATAATTTTTGTTAGCCGTAATTACCCTCTTAATCCTCATGGGTTACTGATCACAAGGTTTGCAGAGAATAACCGTGTTGAAATAAAATAAATATGAATAAGGAGAAATTAATATTTTTTGGAGCCATTGGGGCAGTTGTTCTTGTAATGGTTATTTATGGGGTAAGTGTTTTTTCTAAAAAAAGTAGCTCCCCTGAAGCTGTTGATTTCGCAATTCCTGATCTTGTCGATAAAGAAAAAACAAAGGAGGATTATAATAGCCGTCTAAAAAAGGCTAACTCATACCAGGAGCCGGAAGCAAAACAGGATTTGTCAAAAACCGCTAATTTTAAAACTTACCAGTCAGAGCCTAAAAAAGTTATAGAGAAGAAGGATAATAATGAAAGCGAACCAGTCAGGCCGGTAAGTCAAAAACAAGAGACTTTAAAAGCAAAAGCAGAAGTACAGGCAGAAGCAAAGAGCGAAGCGCAACAGCAGAAAGAAGAAGATACCGGAGGCTTTGGGATTATTGTTTCTGATAGATCCAAGAGTAAAAATAACTCACCTGGTTCACAGGCCCAAAATTCTGATTTTACGGCTGCGATTTTGGAAGAGGACACAAAGATAAAAAACCATTCTTCTGTAGTTTTTTTCCTATTGGAGGATCTTGCTGTAGATGGAACAGTTTTTAAGAAAAATGCGATCCTGTACGGGAAAGCAACAGAGAGTAATAATGTTTTTGAGATCAACATTTACCAGGTGATGAATACTGACGGTAATGTTTTATCTGTAAGTGGTCTGATTGTGTACGATGAGAAGTATTCCAGGGGGCTTCCTTATGAGGGCAACCTTAATGAGTCTATAAAAGAAGGGATGAACCAAACCTCAAATGAAACCTCTTCCTCTGTTTCCTCTGGCATTGCTGCCGGTACCGGAGTGGGTATTGCTGCAAATGCCGTAGATAATACAATAAGGGCTATGACTAGAAAGAAGGAGCCGACAGTTAACCTTTATAAAGGATATAAAGTTTTTATTAAAAAAGAGTAAAATGAAGAATATCATCTTAACGGTTTTTCTTACCTTTTTGGTAGGTCCCATATTCTCCCAAAATATGGGTGTAATAGAGGTAAATAAAGACTTTACCGCAACCCTCAATTTCACTGATAGTATTGTTTTCATTGTTGTTGGCAACAACCCTTCGATAGGGGAGAATAAAAACAAGTATTATGATATTTTTCAAAATGGCAAGAATTGTGTTATCCGGGGTAACGACCCAAGTTCACCTGAAACATCAATAACGGTAAAGCTGGATCATGAAAAGGTCTGGTATGGACGTTTAAAATATGGTGACAGCAATAAAATTTTCTATGACTTCACCAGAGAAGAAGTTAAAAAGATTGACGAGAAGAAAATGAAAGAGGTCGCTATTGTTGAAAGCAATAACTCAAAGATGAAAGAACGCCTTAACAGCGTACTTTCTGATAAGATAGAATATAGTTCAATCGGTAAAGTAGAAAACGGTTTGACTTTTCAAGTTGCTAACATCAAGAATGACGACAAGTTTACATACTTCAAGCTTATAATAATTAACAACACAGGGAGCGACTATAACGTTGATGGTATTTATTTCAAGGTTGTCGAAGGGAAGCGCAAGGGGATGAAAAAGAACGAGGCAAAGATTGAAAAGAGAATTCAAATCGAGTTTGAATTACCAGTGAAGGTCGTAACGGCTTACCAAAAACAAGAGCTTGGTTATGTAACAGAACGTTTTACAGGAGGTAAGGACGGATCTCTGGTTATTCAGCTCCGGGAACTCAAGGGGACCCGCAACCCGATTATTGAAATATCGGGTGATAAAATGTTGAAAGTGAAAGTATTTGAACAAAAACTATCTCCCAATGAAAACTAAACTAATCTTAGCCCTTTTGCTTATTTCAATTACCTCAAGCGCACAGCTAATTCACGTTGAAGGGACTAAGGCAATTGGAATCAATGGGGCATATGTTAAAAACGGATTTAATGTTTCTTCAAGATTTACCTTTTATAAAAGTGGTAACCTGGCTTATAGGGCAAGTCTTGATTATGAGCGTGTAAGCTTTGATTTAAGCAAGGCTTCAATTGTCTTTGCAAACCCGGAGCTGATGTATACTTTCTATACCCTGGGGGACGAGGTTTTTTTCAATGTAAAAGGAGGGATTCTAACAGGTGCGGAATTTATAAATAATTCAATCCTGGATAAGAAGAAAAGCCAGTTTTTTGTTGGTGAGAACATTGGGCTTTGCGCTGAATACTTCATATCAAACAAGATAATGCTTAACCTGGATCTTGATCAGCGTTTCTTTCAGCTCAGTAAGGTTGGCAAGGCTAGTTTCATCATAAAATTTGGAATAAACTATAACTTCTAGCTTATGAGAAAGCTTGTAACTTTTTTTTATTCTACCTTAATAATTATTTTACTATCAAATAATTATTCTTTTGGTCAGTCGTGTAATTCAAGTGATCAAAGCATAGATACTTTTACTCCAATATGTGTTAACTCTGGTAGTACTACTACTTTAAATGGAACATATAATTGGTTTAACGAGTGTGATCAGTGGGGCTGGTGTGACGAATATTGGTGGGCTAATCCTATTACGGTTAAAAGACCTGATGGTTCTGTCGCTTTAGTAATAAGTCAGTGGGATTTGACAGAAGTTAATTTTTGGTCTTATTCTTATGTGTTTTCAGCCGGGTTTTTTAATGTTGTTGGTAATTGGACCTTTTCGTGCCTTTCAGAAGATTATTGCTCTGGTAGTAGCTATACGGGCGAAGTTACCCTTAAAGTTGTTGGAGTATATAGTAATTCTATAGGCTCAAATGAGATTATTTGTAATGTAGGAGGAACACCGCAAAATATAGCAAATATTTCTTTAACGTCTAATTCTGCCTATACGGTTAGTTGGCAAAATAAAACGGGTGCGGGTAGTTGGAATTCTATTTCGGGAGCTACTTCAGCATCTTACCAACCAACTTATATTAATCAAACAACATCATATAGAAGATTTATTACCACTACAGAATTGGGTTGTGTAAGTAGTCCCAGTAATGAAGTAGTAAAATATGTTTACGCTGCACTTACCAACGGAGCAATTGGAAGTAACCAGGATGTTTGCTATAATGTTGCACCTGCGCTTATTAGTGAAACGTTAGCTCCAACAGGCGGAAGTTCTGGCCCAAATTATAGCTATCAATGGTACAGCTCAACAGATAACACCAACTGGACCATAATTTCAGGGTCAACCGGGAAAACATACCAGCCATCTTTTACCCTTGGTTACACTTATTTTAGAAGAAAAACTATTGATGCCAGTTGTGGAGAAACATATACTGGTTCAGTTCAAATACACGGGTACAACGATTTAAATCCCGGAACTATTGGCTCTGATCAGCTTATTTGTAACAGCGCAACTCCAAGCTTGATCAGCGTTGCAGCTGTTGAAACAGGTGGTATAGGTTCAAACACTTACCAGTGGTATAGCTCAGCGGATAACTCAAGTTGGTCCGTTGCCTCAGGATCTTCAACCGGTCAGAATTATCAGCCACCGGCTTTAACATCTAAAACGTATTATCGCAAGGCAATAATAAACTCTTGCAAGACAGCTTATACAAATACTGTAACAATTGATGTTCGCCCCGATTTGTCGGCCGGAACCATTGGAAGCAATCAAACAGTTTGTTATAATGAAACTCCGGCAATTATCGCCACCCTTTCAAATCCATCAGGAGCTTCTAATTCTTTTACATATTTATGGTACAGCTCACTAGATAACTCAGCATTTAATCCCATACCTGGAGCTGATCAGGTTTCGTATCAGCCCCCGGCATTAATACAAACAACTTATTATAGAAAAAAGGTTATTGATGCTAACTGTCCTTCGCTTTATACAGGTACGGTAACAAAAACTGTTCGTCCGCAGTTTTCCGTTGGGTCTATTGGTAGCAGTCAGACTATTTGCAATTTGGGTACTCCTACGTTAATAACAAATGTAACACCACCATCAGGAGGCCAGGGCACATATACTTATGTTTGGGAAAAGTCTATTAATAATACTGATTGGAGTACAATTTCAGGAGCAACAGGGGTTTCTTATCAGCCGGGCGCATTATCCGTTACGACCTATTATAAAAGAAAGGTTACAGACGCCTCTTGTGGTAGTGGTTACAATAATACAGTGACTATCACAGTCAGGGACGTTTTTTCTCCCGGTGCAATTGGAACAAATCAAACTATCTGTATAAATACTGCGCCAAATATTCTAAATAGTACGGTCGTCCCTTCGGGAGGGCAAGGATCATATACCTATTTTTGGGAAAGCTCATTGAATGGGACCGATTTCAATGCTATATCTGGAGCTATATCAGAATCGTATCAGCCAGGCAGCTTATCTCAGACAACATACTATCGCAGGAAGGTAAATGATGCTTCGTGTGGAAATAGTTATAATAACGTTGTTCAAATTACTGTAAGACCGGCTTTTACATTGGGCGATATAGGATCTGATCAAACTATTTGCAATAATTCAACGCCAAGTATTTTAACAACAACAGCACCCCCAGCGGGGGGGAGTGGTTCTTACAGTTACCAGTGGTACAGTTCTTTAGATAATTCAAACTGGAGCGTTATAAGCGGGGCTAATGGCACTTCTTATCAGCCGGGGGTGTTATCCGCAAAAACGTATTTCCGCAAGTCGGTAACAGATGTTTGCGGTAGTGGTTACACAAACTCTGTGACCATTTCCATAAGACCGGACATTAACGTTGGCACAATAGGAACCAACCAAACTATTTGTTATGGTGAGATCCCTTCACTACTTACAACAGACGTTGCACCATCCGGAGGGACAGGAGTCTTTACATGGCTTTGGGAATCTTCGCTGAATAACTCTACATGGTCGCCTATTGTCGGAGCTACCAACGAATCATTCCAGCCTTTAAACCTTACTTCGACAACCTACTATCGAAGAAAGGTTATTAATACCTGCAGCTCCGGCTATACAGCTTCCCTGATGATAACAGTAAGGCCAAACCTTATTGCTGGATCAATCAGCGGTACACAAACAATATGTTATAACACCACACCGACAACATTTATCTCAATTTTGCCTGTTGGAGGAACAGGCTTTTATACTTACCAATGGCAAAGTTCTGTTAATAATTCAAGTTGGTCTGATATTATAGGGGCAACATCTGAAATATATTCTCCTGGTGTAATGGCTAGTTCTCTATATTTCAGAAGATCTGAAACAAGTGGCAGCTGTGGAACGGTTCATACAAATTCTGTTCATGTTATTGTAAATAACCCGCTTGTGGCCGGTACTGTAAAAACAGATCAAACTATTTGTTATGGGATCTCTCCGGGAGTATTTCTTACTAATACTTACCCCACCGGCGGAACTGGTTCATATACTTACCAATGGCAAAAACTGGTTGCTTCTTCTTGGACCGACATACCTTCTGCAAATACAGAAACTTATATTTCAGTTCCTTTGACTTTAACCACTTATTTTAGAAGATCTGAAACAAGTGGCTTATGCGGAACGGTTTACTCTAATCAAATTACAGTGACCGTTCTTAACCAGTTTTTACCTGGGGTCATTGGTTCGTCTCAAACCATAAACTACAACGAGATCCCCGCTGAACTTGTTTCTGTACAATCTGCTTCCGGAGGTGCGGGATCTTTTACCTACCAATGGAAAAATTCCCTGGATAACACCACTTGGTCAAATATAACTGGTGCTACCTCTGAAAGCTTTCAGCCACCGGCATTGACAGTTACAAAATATTATAAACGGGTGACTACAGACGGATCTTGTGGTACGATAGAAACTAATGTTATTACAATTAATGTAAATTCTTTACTTGTTCCGGGGGTGATTGTAGGCAATCAAACAATTTGCTATAATACAATACCGGCTATTTTAACAACTTTGGCGCCCCCATCAGGCGGTAACGGATCTTATCTCTACCAATGGCAAAAGACAGAGGACGGGACAACCTGGAGTGATATAACAGCAGCAAATAGCGACAGTTACCAGCCTACGGCATTAATTAAGAAAACTTATTTCAGGAAAAAAGTAACGTCCGTTTCCATTGATAGTTACTCAAATATTGTAACTGTTAACGTTCAAGATGATTTTATACCAGGAGTTATAGGGGCTGATCAAACGGTTTGTTATAATCAGGTCCCCGGATCATTAAACCCGGTTAACCTTCCATCGGGAGGTAATGGATCATATACAAACCAGTGGAAATCATCTTTAAACTCTTCAACCTGGTCAGTGGTTACGGAGGCAACAGATAGTTATTATGAACCACCCGCCTTAACAGTTAAAGCTTACTATAAAAAAATAGTAACAGATTTTTGCGGAGTAAAAGAAACAAATGTAATAACGATTAATGTTAACCCCGTTTTTATACCAGGAACAATCGGGAATGATCAGACTATATTATTTAATACCGTCCCGCAAAAACTTAACGTTTCAACGATAGCTACCGGAGGAACCGGTACGTTTACTTATCAATGGCAAAAATCTATTGATAATTCGACCTGGACAAACATAACTGATGCAAATGATCCTTCTTATCAACCTGTTGCCACTTCGCAGACAACCTATTTCAAGAGATTGACAACAAGCGGATCTTGTGGTACTTTACCAACCAATACGGTAACTATAACTGTTACCACAGAGGTTTTGGTTGGTACAATAGGCATAGATCAAACGATTTGTTATAACTCAGCTCCGGCACTTCTTACCACCATTACCGGACCCTCTGCGGGTGTAGTTGTAAATAGTCAAAATTGGATGAAATCAGAAGATGCTACGGAATGGAATGATATAAGCACGGCCACTACAGACACATACCAAAGCGGTGTTTTAATTACAACAATGTATTTCCGTAAGAAGATGGTAACAGCGGGTAATGGGACAATCTACACGAATATTGTTACAATCACGGTTAACCCTGCTTTTGCTGCCGGGTCAATTGGTAGCGACCAGGCAGTTTGTAAAACTTTCCCTTCAGCTCCAATTACAACTACAGTTTTACCAGTAGGCCAGTCTATACAAAATCTTTGGCAAATATCTGATAATAACGCCAGTTGGACTGATATAACAGGAGCAATAAATGATTATTACGATGCTGGTATTCTTGCAGCTTCTAAATATTTCAGAAAAAAAGTAACCGGCTCCTGTGGAACAGGTTACACCAACAGCGTTAAAATTACAGTTAATGACGAGCTTCAGGGAGGTGTAATCGCAAGCGATCAGGCTATAGCTTATAATACAACCCCTTCACTTTTAACCGGTTCTATCCCATCAGGGGGAAGCGGTACTTTCGTTTATCAGTGGTACTACTCTGTAAATAATTTTGATTGGCAGGTAGTAATAATCGGGGGTGACGGAAAAGATTATCAACCTGGTGTTCTTTCTCAAAAGACATACTTTAAGAGAAAAGTAACCGATGGATCTTGTGGAGAAAAATACAGTAACATAATAACTGTTTCCGTGTTTGACAGTCTTTTACCGGGTGTCGTTAGTGATGCTCAAAATATTTGCTATAATACAGCTCCCGCCATTCTTTCAGGGACAAGCCCAGGGGGAGGAACCGGCCAGTACTCTTATCAATGGCAATATTCCCTGCAGGGTGTTACATGGATCGATATCCCTTCAGAAGTTGGAATATCTTATAAGCCTGACGTTCTTATAGTTAATACTTATTATAGGAGAGCTGTCACAAGCGGGAACAGTACTGTTTATTCAAACTTTGTGATGATCAAAGTATTTGATCAGGTTAGTTTGCCTGTGACAGACTTAAAAACAAGCTACTGCAAAGGGTCAGAGGTTAACATTAATGTTGTTAACCCTGCTTACCTGAGTTATAAATGGTTTGATTCTCAGAAAGTCTATATTATGGATGGTACAAAGTATAGCATAACCAAAATTAATGCCGGGAATACTGTTTTTGTTAAATCTCTTAATGCAAATGGTTGTCTTAGTGATTTTCTTGAACAGAAAATTGACCTAGATAATGTAAAAGCTAATTTCACACAGGACATAACTTCTGTTACCCTGGGTGATGCAATCAAATTCACCAGTACAAGCGTTAACGCTGATAGTTACGCATGGAACTTCTTTGAGGGTGACATTATCGTTGAAAAAGACCCGGTACACTATTACAATACGCTTGGTATAAATTCTGCGAAATTTGGTGTTAAGCTAACTGTAAAGAGTCCGGGAGGCTGCATTGATTCTCTTTTGCTCGATGGAATAATTACCGTTGTGAATCCTGTCACCGGCATCGAATCACCTAAAGCCGCCGAGTTCTCTTATTATCCAAATCCGGTAAAAGATAAATTATACCTCAGTAGCAACGTGCTGATAAAAAGCGTTAGAATTTTTAATATGAACGGTGAAGTTGTCCAATCTCTTATTTTCGATAATGACATTGTTTATGTTGATTTCGGCCAGCTTAGTTCTGGTATTTACCTTTTGGAAATCAATGGTTTAAAGGGTTCAAAAAAACTTATTAAAATCATAAAAAAATGAAAAAGATAAAATTCTGCCTGGTGCTTTTTGCTCTCTTCGGTCAGCTCTTTTTTCCTTCATGTGACAACCGGGAAGATTACTTTATTGAGGTCAATAAAGCCCCTACCCTCACCCTTGTTAAAAACGGTGTAGAGCTTACGGGGAACGCTTTAGCGGATTCCCTGAAAATCGGGGAACCGCTTTCTTTGCATTATAATATTTCGGATGAAGAAAATATAAGAATTCTGGTGTCGCAAGATGGGGAGCTAAGCACAGTAGATGTTAGCAGCGAATTAATTAGCTTCACAGGTGTTACCGAGGGCCAAAATTTTGTTAGCCTGATTGCTAAAGATTCTTTTAACGAAGAATCGACGTTCTTAATAACGTTTACTATTTTCCGAAATATTGCCCCGGTCGCTTTGTTTACCGTTAAAAAGATAGGTGTTTCAAGTCCTTATGAATACGAGGTAGATGCATCAGGGTCATATGACAAAGATTCAAGATTTAACGGGAAAATAGTAGAGTACGAGTACACGCTTGCAAATTACAAGTTTAGCTCTCCGCTGAGTAAGGTCCGCTATGTTTTTGGTAGTGCAGGGCAAAAGCAGATTCGGGTCCGGGTGAAAGATAATAGCGGTGATTGGTCTGAATCAGTATCTGAGTATGTAGTTTTAAATTGAGTTTTAGGCCATAGTTTAATTTTATTGCAAAGTAAGAAGCAGCCTAAAAACGGCTGCTTCTTTTGTCTCGCTGCATTTCATCGAGCTCCCTGTTTGGCACTGGCGAGTTGCATTCCTGCATTGCTCGTTTCCTTCCTCCAGGGTAAATCAAATATAGAAATATTTCAGCATGTTTGCAAATTATTTATTATATTTTGTGTTATGTTAATGTTATAATTATCAGGGCATATCACGGGAAGCGGTATTCTCTCTGATCACATTGTTTGTCTATTCCCGTGGTCGCTATGTTACGGGCTCCGCCATGCTGCGGAAGCCTCGAAGCCAAAAAACGGCTTCTGCGTGTTCTAAACCCTTCACAGCGCTAATGCAATGATTTGAGCGGTACAATGGTACACGCAAAAATCATAATACAGAAGCGGTGTTCGCTAAAGCTCACTACTATAAACAAGTTTTAAGCAAAGTTAGCCAATGGCCCAAAACGATGGCCATATGCACAAACTCCCACCCCACGCAAAAGACTACGCAATGAAGCCGCTGCGCTATTAATTTGCGTTTCCTTTTGCACTTATTTAGTCCTTTTGGCTTTCGTTCCCTGGCAAAAACTTTGTTTAACTTAAATCTATCTCATTATGAAAAACATTACTAACTCTCAGCAATTAATTGATTTTCTTCATGTCGCAGAAGTTAAAATTACTTACACAACTAAAGTTAAACCTTCAGAACGCCTGACGGTTAAATGTTCCAGGGATGCACAAAGGATCTTCTTCGACTCCTGGGACCAATCCACAATTGAACATAAGGAAACCGTCAAAATGCTCTTGCTCAACAGGGCAAACAAAGTTCTGGGTATTACTACTCTGTCTGATGGGGGAATCTCTGGATCTATTATGGATGTTCGTATGATCTTCCAATACGCTATAAAAAGTAACGCATCCGGAATAATAATTGCTCATAACCATCCTTCAGGAAACACTAACCCAAGTGAGAGCGATTTGAAGATAACCAAGAAAATAAAGGAGGCAGGAGATCTGCTTGATATTCAGTTACTCGATCACATAATTCTTACTCCTGAAAAGGAATTATTCAGAAGTTTTGCAGATGAAGGTCAAATATAAAATTAATACCCTTCGGGGTATTTTTTTCTGTTTAACGATGAATAAAGAAAGTCTTTGCCCTCGCACGGTTTTTAGACAAACAGGAAAAGTTTGTCTAAAAAGGAGATTCCCATTTGCAGACCTTTCCGTTTCTTCCCTCTGGGAGCCACCATAATAATGGATGTCTGCAAACGGAAAACCCCTTCCCTTTTGCCAGGAAAGACTTAGCCGATTTCTCGCTTCACTCAAAACGGCTAACACTTTCCATTTTCGCTCTGCTTCATTGAATCTCTGTACCAGCTGATCGTAGTTTGCAAATATCATTTTTGCCAGGGAGCAAAAATGTATAATCAATCATTCCGGCTTGGGCATCCGGCGCCGGAATGGTAGTGACTAACACAACTAAGGCATTGGAAAAATTCTTCATCAATGTTTTTCCCCTTAATGAATTCTTGAATTGGAAGAATTATTTAAATAATAAAGTAGACTCATTATCAACGTATTTTATAAAAACAAACTGTAAATTTGTTAGGTACTTTTATTGTGAAAGTTTAACATAACATGATCTCATATGAAAAATATATTTAGAATTTCAGGTGTAGTCTTGTTGTTATTTTTAATTCACTCCTGTAAGAAAGAAAAACCTACACCGCCAATTGTTACAACAACAGCAGTGGCTGAAATCTCTTATACAACAGCAACCTCAGGAGGAGATGTGACAAACGAAGGAGGAGCTCCTGTTATAGCAAGAGGTATCTGCTGGAACACAGCCACAGGTCCCTCAATTAGTAATAGCAAAACCACAGATGGTGCTGGTACAGGGAGTTTTACCAGCAACCTTAGCGGGCTGATAGCAGGGACACAATATTATGTAAGAGCTTATGCAACCAACAGTGCTGGTACAGCTTATGGTAATGAACTGAGTTTTACAACAAATTCTATCACTCCAGTTGTACCTACTCTTTCTACCACGGCAATTACATCCATTACAACAAATTCAGCCACCAGTGGAGGAAATATTACAAGTGATGGAGGAGCGGCAGTAACGGCCAGTGGAGTTTGCTGGAGCACAACTGCAAACCCTGTTGCTGCAGGCAGCCACACTACTGATGGTGCAACGACAGGTACATTCACAAGTTCAATGACCGGATTAATTTCAAGTACTACTTATTATGTAAGAGCATACGCTACCAATAGTGTAGGTACCGCTTATGGAAATGAACTGAGTTTTAAGACACTTGCAGGTATACCATCACTTACCACAACAACAGTAACCCAAATAACAAGTACAACAGCTACAAGTGGTGGAATAATAATTAGCGATGGAGGAGCAACAATAACTGCCTCAGGTGTATGTTGGAGTACCAACCAAAACCCAACGACATCGGACGACAAAACTTCAGATGGGACTGGAACAGGAACCTTTACAAGTGACATAACAGGATTGATTGGGAACACTACATATTATGTTCGAGCATATGCTACAAATAGTGTTGGTACTGGCTATGGTAATCAGGTAATTTTCACTACCTCTAAAGACAATACAATTCCAACAGTTACAACAACAAATGTAACAACCTTTTCATCTCATTATGCAACTGTCGGTGGTAATGTCTCATCAGATGGCAATACTACTGTAGCAGAACGTGGTATCTTTTATGGGACATCAGCTAGTCCTGAAACTACTGGTACAAGATTTCAAGTTGGAAGTGGAACGGGATTATTCTCAGTTATTCTTTCAGAATTAGATCCGAATACTACCTATTATGTAAAGGCTTATGCCACTAACAATATAGGTACAGCATATGGAAATCTTATCTCTTTTACAACACAAATTTTAAATACTGTAATAATATTTAATCCTAATCTTACTTATGGGACAATGTCCGACATTGACGGCAATGTATATAAAACTATAACCATTGGAACCCAAACATGGATGGCTGAGAACTTGAAAACCACGAAATGCAATGATGGAATAAATATCTCTCTTATTACCGACAACGATACTTGGAGAAACCTTGCCGTTCCTGGATACTGTTGGTACAATAATGATGCAACTACATATTCAGCTACCTATGGAGCTTTGTACAACTGGCCCGCGGTAAATACAGGTAAACTATGCCCTATAGGCTACCATGTACCAAGTGATGCTGAATGGACAGCATTAACAACCTATTTGGAAGGAGAAATGATTGCCGGGAACAAACTTAAAGAAACTGGTACAACCCATTGGCAAAGTCCTAATAAGGAAGCGATTAATGTGACCGGCTTTACAGCACTTCCGGGTGGCCACCGTGCGCCCGAACTTTACAACATAAATAATTCATTCTTTAGTGTTGGAGGTTATGGTAGTTGGTGGAGTTCTAGTGAATATTCAGGTACTGTTTGGTTTCGAGATATGGCCTATTCTTATAGTAGTGTAGGCAGAGGTATCATTAATATGAAGTATGGTTTATCTGTTCGCTGTTTGCAGGATCATTAGGCTATTTAACCATTTGACTATTTGATAAACCCAGGTAAAAGGTGCTCGGGTTGTTCTCATTATGTTGCATTGCATAATACATGGGTCTATGGGATGCAACATAAATCGCAACCCTCACTATTGATTAATGCTCGCCTGCTTCAGCCAATTTTAATCGGCAATCGTGGGTTTGCAAGAGCAATATTTCATGACACAGCTTAACAACAAACACATCGTGAATTGTTTATTTTATCTATTTAAAGTTCTAGGGGCATTCTCCGGGTGATGGTGTTCTCTTCGCTCACTTAATTACTTTAATCTGGAGTCGCTATGTTACGGGCTTCGCTATGCTGCGGAAGCCTCGAAGCCAAAGAACGGCTTCTCAGGTTCTAAACCCTTCACAGCGCTAATGCGATTTTCCATATACACACCAGGTTAACAAGTATTTTCACGGTTTTACTTTAACATGCTTCTATCTGATAACGGGTTTGATTTTTAATTATCTTTTATACCTTTATAAATAAGTTATATGTAAGGTTTTCAGCATGATACCGGGATATCCAACGCACAAGCAAGAGTTTGGCAGCTAGCCACCGCGATGGCCTACGCTGCTGCCAAACACATGCTTTTTTGCCAACCTAGGACTCTCAACTAATTAATATTCTGTCCTTTTTGATTTTAATCTTACTTGACAATATTTAGTACATTTGAATAAGAAAGTAAACCTTTTACAATTTACTCATGAAAACATTTAAGAAGTATCTGATATTCATTGTAATATTAACCCAGAATCTTTTACCAGGATGTGAGAAAGAAAAAGTACCTGTTCTTTCAACAACTTCCGTTTCTAATATTTCTGCAACTGCAGCAAAAAGTGGAGGAAACATAACAGATGAGAGTAGCTCAACAGTAATATCTCGAGGAGTATGTTGGAGTACCAGCACTACACCTACTTTAGCCGATAACAAAACAACTGATGGTTCCGGGGCAGGAAGTTTTTCAAGTAACATAATGAGTTTGGAGGAAGCCACAATTTATTATGTCCGCGCATACGCAACAAACAGCTCTGGTACTGGTTATGGGATGGCAATGTCCTTCACCACTTTAGGACAATCACCTACTCCAACTGTTGGGAATGCGACCTTGTTCCAGATCCCGATATGACTTTCTTAGCACCGAAGGATAACCCCGAGTCGTTTTACCCGGCTACCTTTCAGAATATGCTCTCATATACTGAGGCCCTTTACAAAAACGATAAAGATGTTTGAGTAATAAATAATTCTAAACAGGCCGATATTACCTTTTTTGCTAATACCTGGCTTAAAAATATTGAATACCAACAGGGATTATAACCCTGTGGTCTTTAATTCAAAGGCAGGGCTAAATACCCTGCTTTTTTATGTTTAATACTCATACCAACCCAAAGACTCAGATATTCAGGGTCTTTACTATTTTTGCACAACATTTGAACATCATTTACACAACATTGCAAACGTTTTGACCACTATTTGACCGGTTAGATTACAAATAACATACATAACTAAACATCAAACACTTAATCCCCGTCTTTTGGTGGTCAATATTGTCCGGCCAACTATCATCAAGCCCACTGGTTTTTCCAGCCACCGCACGGTTTTTAGACAAACACAGGAGACTCGGAATGTTTGTCTAAAAAGGAGATTTCCATTTGCAGACCTTTCCGTTTCTTCCCACTGGGAGCCACCATAATAACGGATGTCTGCAAACGGAAAACCCCTTCCCTTTTGCCCGGAAAGAGTTAGCCTATTTTTACGCTCCGTTTCGCACTGCCGGCCGGCCTTGTTTCACTACGCAAAAACAAGACCGGCCTTCGCTCCACTCCGCTTCAAAAAGGCTAATACTTTCCCCTTGCTCGCTATCCAAAATTTTTAAGATCCTCGCTACCTTATGTACTCCGCTCAGATCCAAGAACGCTTCAGCTCACTTTCGCATAAAGAAAAATTTAAGAAATAGCGGTATTCGGCTAAGCCTCATGGTCATTTAACCAGAATTTTTACATAAATTTAGCCTAACGATTAAAATGGAGGCCAATGCAATACAATCCGCCCCGCTCAAAAGACTACGCCATAAAGCCGCTACGCTATTTATTGCGTTTCCTTTTTTCCTTATTTATTCTTATAGGCTGCACTTCACGTAAAATTGCTGGTTTACAGCATTATATTATTATTTACTTAAAAATTTATTAACATGATTACATTAATTTTTACAGGCAACATCGGCTCAGTGAAGCCAGTTGCACAGGTTGGTGATTCTAAAGTTCTTAACTTTACTGTGGCTGCTGAAAAACACTACACAGCAAAAAGCGGTGATAAGGTAAAGGAAATTACCTGGTTCGAGTGTGCACTCTGGAACCGTGAAAACGTCTTCCCTTTTCTTACTGTTGGAACGCACGTTACCATACAAGGTGACGTTTCAGCAAGGGCATACAGCGATAAAGAGGATGCTAAAAAAATTAAAGCAGTTATTACCTGTACCGTTGATACGATAGAATTTCAGAGTAAAGCAAAAACTGAAGAAAAAGCAAAATAGATAAAGGGGGGGACTCCCCCCCTTTTTTTTTGTTTAAAACCTAAAGATAGTTTAACTTAGCTGAGAAGAGTTGGCAGAAAATTGATCTCCCGGATCAATTTTATTTCAGACATCGACTTTCACAATTTGCAGCACTGCCAGCTCTTTTTCAACTTCTACAAATAAAAAGCCCCTGAAAAACGATTCTCAGGGGGCTTCTTTTAATCTATTGCTATTTCGGGGCGCGCTTCCCTTAGAAGATTAATAGCATCGCTTAGCGATCTTTTTAAAGGGTATTTAGAGTTACTATGAAATGCCATGTACCTTGAATATGTTTGCAGGTATTCATAATCTTCGATTAACATCGTAAATGTCTTAGGAACTTCATTAGAAGCGATTTTAGTTTCTTCCGCTTCATGTTTTTCATTCATTTCAGGAATCAGGTTGCTCAAACCGCCACCCAGATGACTATTTTTAGTAAGGTTATCAAAGTTCTTTTTTGCCATGACTTAATTTTTTAAAATTTCATTTACTAAACCCATGTAATCCTTAGCTCCGTTACTTTTCGGGTCATACTCAAAAACATCTTTCCCACTTGACTGAGCTTCGGCCAGTGCAACATTTACACGTATCGATGTTTTCATAAGATTGTCCCCGAAATAGCCTTTTATCTGGTTTTTGATCTCTTTTGTAAGGACCCTTTGCTCATTATACTTTGTAAAAAATACGCCCTTTATCGTAAGACCGGGGTTAAAGTGTTTTTTGACAAGGTTTATGATTCCTACAATCGAATCTATTCCCCTGTAGGCCAAAAACTCCGCTTCCATTGGTATGTAAACCTCGTCAGCGGCCACCAGTGCATTCAGGGTAATTAAACCAAGAGAAGGAGGACAATCTATAATACAGTAGTCATAAGTCTTTTCCAGTCCCGTCATAAGTTCTTTTAGAATTATTTCCCTTGGCATCCTCCCGGCTATTTCCAATTCTATACCGGAAAAGTTTAAAGAATTTGGAACTAATGATAAGTTCTTTTTGACTTTTACTATCGGGAGCGGTTCTCCCTTACTAAAAGAGAGGTAAAGATCTTTAGGTGGATCAAAAACTCCAAAACTCTCTGTCAGATTTGCCTGAGGATCTGCATCGATAATAATTACATTATTCCCCTTTTTAGCCAGACCTGCAGAAATGTTTATTGCGGAAGTCGTTTTCCCAACCCCCCCCTTATGGTTCACAATAACTATTTTCCTCATGTGGTGTAATATTTAATTTTATGCAAATATTGTTTTTATTTTTTATATTTCAAAACAATATATTATTTATTATACTAATATATTATATTTATTTCAATTAATGTTTTTATTACATTTATTATATTAGTTTAAATTAATATAAATGTTTTCAATATTGTTTTTATTATATTTATTTCATTTCACTAAAATATTATAAAAGTTTCATATATTGTTTTTATTATATTTATTTTAAATATTTCATTGTTTCCAATTATTTTTTTTAGTTTTGGAAACTATTATTTACCTTTAGCCATAATTTATTTTCAGATATGGAAACCGGAAATATTCAACTAAAGAACAGCCACGTCATCCGTATCGACAAAAACTTTTCTGAAAACTCGCTTGATTGGTTAAAGGTATTCGGTCAGGATGCTAATCTTTGCTTTGATATCATTCTTTATGTTTCCAATGACACGCAGAAAGACATTTTTAACTTCGGTAAGATTGATCTGAACCGTTTTTCAAAGACCATGGGCTACAGCAAGAACAACCTTCAGGCTAAAGCCGCCATTCCAGCCCAGACAGAGCTTGAAAACAAAGGCACGTTTAACGCTCTTGAGCGAAGTAAAAAATTCATTACCGTTTTCGAAAATGCCCTATATAAGCTGGGCCGATTTAACATACCTGTTACCAGCATATCATATGACAGGGAGAAGGGGGAACAGGTCCTCACTACAAACTTTATCCAGATCATAAAGGAGATTAAGATACATGTTCTTTCTGACAAGGTTCATTCAAAAATTTTCTACTCCTACACCACATCAGAAGAGTTCGATTATAACCTTAGCCGATATTTCTTTTTCGCTGACCTGAACCTGGTCAAAGAGCTAAGGGATAAAAACCTTCTTTTGTTATACTTCTACCTGAAAAACATCGAGAACGGGAAGCACCACCAGTTTATTGAGCGGGATTTCGAAAAACTTTGTCTGTTTGCAGGGATTAAAATGAGCCAGGAGAACATTAAGTATACCAAGAAGAACCTTCAGGTCAGGAAGCTTTCAAAGGTTAAGGATTACATTGACTTCGACTACGCGCCTATAAATGTTTCAGGAAAGTGGAAGTACGGCTTTAACTTTATATTTAAAAATAATAAAGAGAAAATCGAAGATAAGGATTTTGAAATAATAGCCCAGGCAGATAGAGATTTCATAGACCTTAAACTTTTGAAATACTACAAAAGAAGGTACAAGATCGGCGACGTGAATATGGAAACCTATAAGGCTTGGTTTTTCAACAAAGACATTGATTATGAAAATAAGACAAATATTTATTTCAATGCAATGGCTGAGTTATATAAGATTACGAAGGAAAAGGCGAGTACAAGATTCTTTAAAAGGGCCGAGATTTTCTTCAACAAAACAACTTAAAAGTACTATACAGCTGACCACTTTATAATGAAAAGAACTATACAGGTGACCATTTTACACCAAAAAGTACTATAAAAGCGACCACTTCGGGTCAAGAGTACTATACAGCCGACCACTTTACACCAAAAAGTACTATAAAAGCGACCACTTCGGGTCAAGAGTACTATACAGCCGACCACTTTACAAAAAAATGTACTATACAGATGACCACTTTAGTTTAAAGTACTATACAGATGACCACCACTACAATTGGCTATACATGGATGCTTTAGTCAAAATTACTATATGGCTGGCCACCTTTATTAATAACTTCTTTATTAATAACTATAATAACTATAACATCAATTTTAATTACAGCTCCTACATAAAATCCAAAAAATAAGGTGTGCTTCGCACAGTTTTTTCATTTTTAAAAAGTTTTTAAGGGGAAAAAACATTGATTAAGAATTTTTTCAATACAAAAATGGTGTTAGTCACTATCATTTCAGCGCAAAAGCCCAACCGAAATGATTGTTTATACATTTTTGCTCCCTTGCAAAAATGAAGAAAAGAATATGACGGCACTTTTTAGCTGGTCCAGGATCGATCAGCACCAGATCCGGAAACGATATCAACCAGTTTTGACGGCATTTATTACCTTCGGCCGGAGCTGCAGATTTCTCCCGGTCAAAATTTTGCCGTCATAAATGAAAAATATCTTAAAAATAGTTGTTAAAATATTAGGAATATATCATATACGGTTGTATCTTTAAGTATGTTATTATAAAGACATACAGTGTTTTAGTTCCACGAGGAACCGTATTTGATACTTAATTTTAAAAGGTGAGGCACACCGTAAAAACTGACTAACAAAATGAAAAAAGAACAACTTCAGGAGATGTTTAACGAGATGTTAAACCGAAAATTAAATGAATCCTGGGAAAAACCTTGGTTTGTTCCTGTTAACAAAAATTCAGCCGTGACAAATTACAAGACCGGCAACCAGTACAAAAACGGAAATTTTATTTTTCTTCTTTTCGCTTCCATGTTCAGAGGTTTTAGTACCCTTCAATTTATGACATTTAAACAGGGCTTAAGCCTGGGTTATATGGTTAATAGAGGGAGCGAAGGATTACCCGTCTATTATTACAGCTTTTCTTTTTACAAGGTTGTAAACGGCCAGAGAAAAAATCTTCCTGAAAGTCCTTATAACACCTGGACAACAAAGCAACTAATTGATGCTAAAATAACAAAGCTTCCATTTATTAAGATTCACCACGTTTTTAATGTTGCGCAGTTTTCAGACGTTCAGACCGGGGAAAACCTTCAAACCGTGATTAATAGCGCTTTGTTAAATGAAACAGAAGATAAGGGAAATATTAACTCAAACCCTGAAAGAATTCTGGAAGGTTGCGAAAAAGTTCTTTCTTCCTGGGAGTGCAAAATTAACCTGGTTCCGGGTTCAGATCGTTGTTTTTACAGTCCTTCGGAAGATCTAATTCAATTAACTGACAGACCACAATTTAAAAACAATGAGTATTTTTATGCTACGATGATGCATGAAGTCACACACAGCACCGAACATGAAAGCAGGACTGGACGGTTAAAAAAGTTTACTGAAAGCTTTAAAAACCATAAACAGGCCTATGCAATTGAAGAACTCGTTGCAGAAATCAGCTCTGCTTTCATCATGGCCAGTAATAATTTTGCCCCTGAGCAGCAAAAGATTAATTCAGCTGTTTACCTGCAGGGTTGGAAAGAGAGCCTAAAAGAAGATGAAAACCTGGCTTTTAAAGTTTGCGCAGAGGCTTACAAGGCTATCAGTTATATAGCTGAGAGATTCCCGGAAGCGGTTCCTTATTTTAATATCAAATCGGAGAGCCATAGCGAGGTTGAAGAGATGGAACTGACCAATTAAATAAAATGCGGGGTTGTTAAAGGCAGCCCCGTATATAAATTATTTAATAATAAAAAGATGAATCCTGAAAATTTATATCCTGAATTAGTTACACTTAAACCCGGTGAGATTTTTGTCGAGCGGGTGATGGTCACAAAAAACTTTGTTGTTCTAAAAAAAATTCATTATAAAAATATTATCCGGGAAGTGGAAGAAAGTAACCTTCGTAGAGAATTAAAGCAGCAATACGAAAATAATGAAATAGAGCTGGTCACAATATCTAAAAACATCGAAGAAAAAGAAGAAGAACTTAAAACTTTATAATTATGCCAGCTACTTTAATAACATCTTACAAGGGTTATACAAAAATAAGACTTATAAAAAAAATTGAGTACAAATGGGAAGTTGAAATCATAGGTCCCGGATCAATCCTTTATTTTTATGAGGACGAATTTAATAGGGATTAACAAATATTTATTAATAACCAGAAAGGTGAGACACACCGTAAAAACTGTTTTTTCTTATGAATTTTATTAATGCAAAATTTAAAAGCAAATGTGCAGAGACAGGCGCTGCAATCGAAAAAGGTGAAAACTGTCTGTATGACCGTATAAATAAAAAAGTTTACTGCAGATCCTCAAAAAAATACCAGGGGGAGCAGGAAACAGAAAACACCAGCTCTTTTATTGAGGCTCAGGAAAACGCGTACTATGATAATTTTTGCCTGGCAAATAATATTTAATTTAACCAGGAAGGTGAGACACCCCCCAAAAACTGTATAAAACATGAATAATCAAGAGAACAAAAAAGCAGAAAAAAGATCACTAAATCATGAATTTTTAGGATTCCGGGGATCTGAAAATTATTACAGACATTCATCCATTTTTTCAAATTTCTTTATCACTGATGGGGTAAAGCATATAACCGATAAAGTAGGGTTGTGTTGGTTTTTAGACGTTGTTTTATCTTACCAGGGCAAAAGAGCGGTTAAAACTATATCCTTTCAAATTTGGACCCTTGAAAGGATTACAGAGGGAGAAAACGCCGGGGAGTGGCAGGTTGTTTTATATCTCGATAGTATACCTGTTATAAAACAGCATTTCAATACAATTTCATTAGTAGATGATTACGAGGAAAAATTTGATGTTTTTAAGATCTGCTTAGCTGATAATGTTTTGTTTCTTCCGTCCGAAAACTAAGCGGGCGGATGGCCAGCCGTTAACATCGAGTTGCGGCTGGCCATTATTGTTTTTGAACATGGCACGATAAAAACCTTAAATTTGTGGAAACAATGGAAATAGATATGAAAGGGGTAATTTTTAGAAACGACTGGCACCTGCTTGGAGGAAAACAGATTGATAGCCTTTTTAATGAGCTTTTTAGTGGTGTTGCAATTCAACCAGGTATTGATATTGTCAATAGGTTAAAAATGCTTGAGGTTTGTACTCTTGAGATCCTGGAGGACCGGAGCAGCTCCACCGTTTACCGCATCCGCCAGACTGATGAAGTCTTTCAGATCTTCCGCCCTGACGGGAAACTACTAAACTACACTACCGAAGATTACTACCTGCAGGAACCGATTGATGACCTGGTAAAAGAATATTCTATGAAGGATCCAATCTTCAAAATTGAAAAGGTCAGCGATTTAAAAGATATCGTTCATCATTTAAAACCGCCAAAATTCCGGGCCCTGTTTGTCGATGGGACTTTTGACAGGGTGGAGTGGATCGACCAGCCCCCGGAAGATATTTCTCTGGTACCAAAGCTTCTGAAAAAAATGGGTGCTTTCTATACTTCTTATGTTAAAAAATAGCAATATGGCACAAAGAAATTTTAATACAAATTTGACAGGGGAGGAGAGGGGGCGTATCGGGCAGCTCGTTAAAGCTTTACGAGGCGACTTAGGGATAAGTCAGAAGGACCTGGCTTTTAAGGTTGGGGTTTGGCCCGGATCAGCCAGATCGAGAAAGGAACCTTAGACTATAGGATAGATACTTTGATCGTTATCCTAAATCATTTTGACCGTAAAATATCTTTTATTTAATGAACCCACCAGCCCTAAATACCCGAAACTTATTCCCCTGTGTTAAGTCTGATTATTACAGTAGCCCTAAAGCAGATGAACCAGGCAGGTAAGCACCATAGCGCAGTTTTCCTGGATGAAGCTCCAACGCTTTACATTCCTAAGCTGGAGATAATCCCGGCAACCGCACGCAGTAACAAGGTTAGTATATCATTCTTTGCGCAAGATTTTTCACAAATAGTGTCACAATACGGACAGAAAAACGCTGATGTAATAATCAGCCTTCTGAATAATCAAATTTTTGGCAGGGTTAGCAGCCAAAAGACCGCAGAATATGTGAGTAAGCTATTTGGTAAAACGGATCAATACTTTGAGAGTCATTCGCAGTCACGAGGAAGATCAAGCACAATTACTACCAACAGCAAAAGCGAAGGAACTTCAAAGAATTTTTCAATTCAGGAACGTGAAAGGATTAAGCCACAGGATATACTGCAGTTTGATGTAGGTCATTTTTGCGGGATCCTTGTGGAGGGCAGTAACAAGGAGTTTAATACCCGTTTTAAAAACATTTCCTGTGAGCCGGTAAGCATGCCAGAGAGGAACTTTTTCTTTGATGTAGAGAGTAATTTTAGGGCTATCCATGCACAGATTAAAGAGCTTGTTCAGTAAGAATTATCTGTATGGTTTACATTACGCCAGTACGGGACCTCCCCGCCTTTAAAATAGGTTTCACAAGCCGGATATCCTGTACACATTCCGCTACCCGTTTGATAAATTTACGCTAACGTACGTTAACTTCCGTTTCGTGAGGCGACCCCTAAATGTTTTTCTCTGGTTCTTCAAAAGATCTTCCCTCTGCCGGGAGGATATACCGAAAAATGGTATAAATGCCTTAAATCGAATAAAAACAAGGTTTTTTTGATCTTTGTTTTTCAGCGACAATCATTTTAAACCAGGAGACGGTAAAGCCGAAGGAGATAGAAAATAATTATACAACTAAAAAAGATTGAGTATTCTTACACTATAAAAAAGGCTTAAGTTTGTTACCCTATAAAAATAGAAATTATGAAAAAATTAACTATGATTTTGACTCTCGTTTTGTTTACATTATCAGTAAATGCACAATGGTATTATAATTCGTTTAATGTTTTAAACATGAATGACTTAAACCAGGATCAACTAAACCTTTCCTTAACAAAAGCTAATCAATCTATTAAAACAGGTCAAATAATGACAGGGGTTGGCGCAGGAGTATGTATTATCGGAGCTATAATGTATAGCAGTGGATTAAGTAATATAGTAAGCAGTACAACGTATTCAGGCATTGACAAGGGTCTTAATAAAGGAATTGCAGGTGCTTATATTGCAGGTGCTGGCGGTATTATTGCATGTATAGGAATACCAATTTGGATAAGTGGATCTATGCGAAAAAATGATATTGAAGTTGCACTGGTTAAATTTAAACCAACAGGCTCCATAAATGGTATTGGATTAAAAATAAGATTTTGAATGAGTTTTCGGAGTCCATTAAAAAAGGTGCAAACTGTACCATGGTTGAATTGAAACTTTCAATGTACTTAACAAGGACAATGAGATTAAGACGTTTAAACTATCCTTGTTGAATTGAAACAATGATAAAGCAACGATGAAGCAACGATGCCAAAGTGTTTACATTTATAATTTATACTATGAAAAAGTTAATGTTTTTTACTGTTTTTTTCTTAATGAGTACTAGTTCTTACAGCCAACATGATGCTGCAAAAAATACTTTAGGTCGATTTTTAACAGATGAAGTTACAAAAGCTACCAATGGATTTATTGAAGTTTATGATGAACGTGAAGGGTACAGTAAAATCAATTTGGCTGAATATACTTCTTTTGATCTTGTAAGAGTACAGATTGCTCTTCTTTTTCAACAGCAAGCTAACTATACAATTTATAGGGCATGGCAAGAAAATTTGGGGACAATACAGATGATACTTCGTGAAAAAAGTAGTGGTTACATTTTTATGATTGTATATTCTGAAAATAAGAAAAATAATAAAGCAGGGATGCTTGTCATTTGGGATTATGGGATGTGCAAAAAAATTGTGCGTATAGAGAAATTTAATTTGAAGGAAAATGAATTTGATAATAAGTAGAAATGATAACTAACTAAATATTAAGATTATGAAAAATATATCACTTACAGTTACTGCTCTAATATTATTAGCTAGTTGTCAGAAAGCACCCAAATTTATTCGTAAAGACCTAGATTCAAGGTTTGTGAAATATGAAATAATTGAATGCAGGAAAGATATTTCAGCATATGATTCAGTTTTAAAATATGCAAATATATCAATTAGAGTTTTGGATGAAATTGAGAGTTCAATAAGGGCTTCTCGCCAGATTGAGATTAGGATGGAAAATCTTGATAATCCAAATTATTTTAATAAAAGAAGTACTGAAAAAACTTACAAATCTCTTGATAGCTTGTTTAAAATACTAGAGTATTCAGAACCTAAGGCTTCAAAACCGGTAAAAAATGAACCTTGTTACTTTGTTAAATATAGAGTTTGGAATACTACTACTAAAGATGAATTTAAAGAATATTATTTCTCAAAATTTGAGGAAACTTGCAGAAGGCAAATTGATGATGATTTATTTAATGCTTCTCTTTATCCAGTGGATTTTGTGGAAAGATTGGTTGAGATGCTGGAAAGAAGGGATGAGTTAAAAGAGTATATGAGATGAGTAATAAAGTGAATTTTGTTGCTTATTCAGGATAAAAAAGATATTGTTTTGCAGTCCTTAAAAAAGGCGAAGTGTATTTATACATTATAAAAAAGGGCCTCTGAATAAAAAAACATTTCTAAGGGGTATTCTGGTACCAGTCGCCGGACGATCGTGCTTCCTGCCTCACCTGGCGAAGTCATTTTTTTCAATATCCGGACAAATTTCGTTTTTACCCCTCTAAAGGCTATTTACAGGCACTTTGAGCCTTTTTGATATATTGTGCCACTTCATAAAGATAATTGCAGGATAACGGTGTGTGAAGTAAACAGCACGGGTTTAAACTTAACAATAGTATAATTGAAACTTCCGCCAACAATCAGATGCCAGCCGCTTCTGTCGTTTAAACTTAACAATAGTATAATTGAAACTACCCAATTATCAGTTTAAACGTAACAAGAGTATAATAAAATGACATTTGTCCAGTATTCTGCTATAAAAAAAGGCAAACTGTACCATGGTTGAATTGAAACTTTCAATGTACTTAACAAGGACAATGAGATTAAGACGTTTAAACTATCCTTGTTGAATTGAAACTTTGGATGAGGCACTACAATGGCTTGCAGGACAGGAATGAAAACAGTGATATTGAATTGAAACAAGTTTTATTCAGCGTGAAGTCCGACAAAACCCCTCATGTTTCTTATATCAGCCAGTTTTATGGTACTATTGAGCGGGAGAAGGCAGCAATAGGTTATTTCATTACTTTGTTTCCACCTACCAGCGTAATGATTGCTGAATGTAAAAAAGATTGGGAAATATAGGAATAATTTGATGGAGCAGGAATATCCTAAAATAGAAATAGTAACAGTTGAGGATATTCTCAGCGGCAAAAGAATAACTATCCCGACCAGTCACCAGATTCCGGTTGTTAAGTCAGCAGAGAAAAAACAAGACGATAGCGATCAAATGAAATTAGAAATAGATTAATAACAAATCAGAGTTGTGAATTGCTTTTAGTTTGTATTATCACCTAAAATCCGCAAGTCTTTAAAAAACAAACTATTTTTAAAAAGTAAAAAGGAGCATCAGCTCCCTTTTACCAGTTGACATTAGCTACAATTTTTGTCTTTCTCTTTGCTCTTGCATTCATTACACAACTCCCCTGAAGTAGGTTTTGTACTACGAACCTCACAATCTGAGACTGGGGTTGGCCAGTTCGAGCAATTCTTGCACCAATGCCATGTGTCTTTACCTTTTTTTTTGCGATATTCCATGATACACAAAATTTAGTTTAACAATCCCCCATTTAGCTTTAAGATATTGGTGTAAATGGCTCACCTATTTTATTAGTGTTTTATTCATTATTTCCATGCAAATATAAGTATAATAACAAGGAATTCATCGAAAATTTAGGATACCAGGGTATTGACCAGGTTAAGATCGTTTGTCTTGTTGCTTTTTTCGCCCACGCCTTATGCTTTCATCTTTTTCCCTTTTGCTCCTTTGGGAGCGTTTCGGATGGGCTACCCACCTGGAAGCCGCAGGGTAGCTTTTGCCCGAAACGAAGTGAAGGGAAAAAGATAGCAAGCCGGATATCCTGTACACATTTCGCCGGAAAGGTTACAATTTACATACACAGCAGAAAAACTGATACTTAACTCCGCCTTTTGCGGGTCAATATTGACCCGCCAACTATGGTCAAGGCCACTGGTTTTTCCAGTATGGACAGCAGACTATTATTTACTTGTGCATGGTTTATAAATTGCCCCAGTTGCAAAGTCAACAATTGCTCCCGGCCAAAAAAGCAATATATCAGCAACTAATGCACCAGCTCTAAGAGCTCTTTGTGGTTCGCCAGCTAAGGGTTTTGTTCTTTGGCATACTGATACAGGACCTCCGAATACAGTTGCACATGAAGGTAATACTACGATTACTATTAAAAGAATCGCAAAAATTGTAGTCCTAATTTTTTTCATTAGATTAATTGGTTAATTGGTTAATAATTGAAAAATTGTTTAAGTTTTATTAATTACAGTTGTCTTTGAAATAATATCGTGCCAAGTGAGATTATTTTCATAGAAAAAAATTGTAAAAGCTTCAAAAGGTATAAATCTGCATAAGGTTCTTATAAATACTTTAAGAATTGATGGACGAGAAAAAGTTAGATTATCTACAACCTTCGTTTTTGTAATTAATTTTCCTGGGGTAGAAGAGAATGCGACTTCAAATAAAAAATAGTAAGAAAAATATAATATGAAAGCAAGAATTCTATTATTATTAGGGTTATATGTTTGGAAAGAAGGATGAGTTCTTACTAAAATTGATACAACTATAACTGCAATAATGATAAATACTGTTGAATCAATAATGAAGTTAATAAATCGGTTCAACATTTTAGTTTGGTTTTTTTTCAATTAATCAGAGTTAAGGTTAAATTTTGTTTAAGAAAAGTATTACTATCAAAAATAAGTTTTAATTCTCAAATAATCAAGTAAATATATTTTTTAATGTGCTCACTGATTTTTCCAATAAAGACCCCATAACAAAAATGAAAAAGATCTATATTGATTTTTATCGCAAATAATATAGGTCAAGGATAATTTTAATTCCTATTTTTGATAATATAAATTTTCAGTATAGAATGTCTGGTACCGAGTTAATGAATAAATTCTATTTCCAATGGCATATAACAGATGCCTGTAATTTACGATGTTCACATTGTTATCAGGAAAATTACTCTGTTAAATCGGAACTTACTCTTAAAGAATTAAAAGAAATCGCAGACAATATTTTTTCTACTTTATCAAATTGGAATAAGAAAGGTGATTTTTCAATCACTGGTGGAGAACCTTTACTCAGGAAGGATTTACTTGATTTTGCTGAATATCTCAATAAGTCCTCTGATGTTTGTAATATAGATTTTTTAACTAACGGAACACTCATTGACGATACTTTTATTGAAAGAATAAAAAAACTGCATAAAATAAAATATATTCAAATTTCATTGGATGGAGCCACTTCTGCCATACATGACATGATAAGAGGAGAAGGAAGTTTTGAAAAAGCTTTGGTAGCAATAAGAAACTTAATAAAAAATGGATTTGAAGTAAGAATAATGTATACTCTTCAAAAAGCAAATATATCAGATGTCCCATCGATGTTTGATTTTGCTTTAAAGGAAAATATTTCAGGTTTGACATTTGAAAGGATGGTTCCAATAGGCTCATCAACAAAATCATCAGAGTCGTTACTCTCAACACAAGAAATAAAAAATATTTATCAATACATTTCTAATAGGTCTGATGAAGAATTTGAAAAAGGTAATTCATTAAGAATTCTTAAGTACCGTCCCCTCTGGGTTTTAATTGATCCGTGCAGAAGTAATGATGGGTCAATTCCACACAAAGAACTTGGTTCTTTATGTTCTATTGGACTTGATGGTATTTGCATACTTCCTGATGCTACCGTACTAGCTTGCAGAAGATTACCAATACCAATAGGAGATTTAAGAAAGAACTCTTTAGAAGAAATATGGTCTACTTCTGCATTATTGTGGGAAATAGCCGATAAAAGAAACTTAAAAGGTAAATGTAAAACTTGCGAATACATTTCAAGGTGTAGTGGTTGTAGGGCGATGGCGTATGCTGTCTCGGGAGATTATCTTTCAGAGGACCCTAATTGTTGGAAATCGATATGTCAAACTTCATAATAAATAATCTTATGGAAACAATTGTAAAACAAAAAGTAGAACCTGCAAGCCATTCTACCCCAAAGTTTATTGATAAAATATTTTTACAAAAAGAACAAATCAGTGATCCCGATTACCGGTTAAAATTCTTGGAAAAGTTATATGGTAATAAATACACAATTTCATGTAGTAAATGCCACCATTGCCGGTAGAAGGTTTTATTGCATTGATAATAGGTTTCATTATTATAAGAGATAGCAAAAATGGCAGAACAACATAACGAAATAGTTAATTGGTTGGAAAATTATCTTAGCAGCAATATTGTGGATGGTGAAAAGTGGAATATAGCTAAAACTTTTGAAGAAACTCCCGACATCAGTAGTAAACTTAAATCCAAAGAAGAGCATTTTTCTATAGATAAATATGCAATTGATATTATTTGCTATCGTGAAGAATCAGAAGTAAAGGAAGATTCATCAGAAAATGATGATAAGGTATGGCATTATACGTTTTACATAGTTTCTGTGAATAGTTTTTGGAATGAAAATGATGAGATTGACGAAAGTTTAAGGAACAAATTATTGTTTTATCAATTTTATTTTTCACAGAGAGTTATTACAGAACCAAAGGCAATTAGAATAACAGTTGTTATTCCTTCATCTCTTAAGTTACCCAAACAAATAAAAATTAATAACAAAAATGCCAAAGATTTCTTTGAGGAGTATGGATTCGGATTGTGGAAAGTTGATATCCAATTGGATAAACCTGAAGAAATGCATAAATCATTCAGCCTTCGTGGCAAGATGATTAAAGATTTTGTAAATGCAATTGATGATGATGAAAGGTTAAAGCCTAAAATGGAAGAGATTGCCCTGGCAATTACAACAGATGCGACGTCTCTTAAAGAACAAATTAAATTAAAAGCAGAAGAATTCGCTCTATTTTTTGATCAATATGTTCTTGACGCTATTGATGCCATTGCTGGTATTAAAAAAGAACAAATTGGTAAAAGATATATTGACAGAAGACTATTAGATTTAACTTGTAAATGCACACATAAAGAGAAAATCCCTTATCATAATGAACTTCGTGATTTACTTAATGAACATCTTGATAAAAAGGAAGATGAATATGATTTTACCAAGAAGTGTTTTGGAAAATTATGGGAGTTGTTATGGGGGGAATATAGTCCGAGCATAAAAATTAAAGATTACCCTCTGATACTTCAGGAGTTTGAGCCTTTATTACAGCAATTTTCTAAGAGATACCGTGAGCACTTTGTACATCAATTCCAGGTTTTCTTGCTGGGCACTATAATTTTTGACAAGGTTTGTGATAGTTGTTTCTTAGATTTAAATAAGGCTGAGGTAGAGCAGATAATGCAAAATTGGCTCTTAGCTTCAAGTATTCATGACCTCACCTACCCTCTACAAGAATATGATAAATGGAGCAGCGATTTTTTCGTAAAGCAACTTAACATTAATGAACCATTGAGTTTTTTGGAATTGAGTAACATTTATGTGGAAAAAAGGTTTGCTAATCGTGTTGAATACATTATTTCTCAGTTAAAGGATAGTTGGTCTATTTCTTCTGGACAGGTAAATAAAGTATTTAATGCTATCCGCAATTTTATCTATTACGAGATAGCCAATAAAAAAAATCATGGTTTGATGAGTGCATCATATCTTTTGAAAATTTTAGAATACCAAGATCAAGATATTATCAACATATTTTTACCAGCAGCAACAGCTATGGCATTACATGATGATGAAATTTGGCAAGTATTAAGCAATCAAATAAATAATTATCAACCATACCTTTTAGATAAAATTTTAAATCCAAGGGAAAAGGGTAATCTGATAGATATTATTGAGAATAAAGAATTGGATGAAAATACTAAAGATGATAAAATTGCAAGAGATTTATACGAGAAAGAAGGCAGTTGGAAAAGTACACTTTACAGAGAACTTGTTGATATAGTTAAGACCAATCCTTTGCCTCATTTGTGTTTTGAAAAACAACCGATAGCATTCCTTTTGATTTTATGCGATAATTTACAAGATAGCGGAAGACCCTGCCAAAATGAAGAATTTAATGAAATGATGGAATTAATAAATATCCGATTGAAAGATGTTGTATTTCAACCAGAATTAAAAGAATTGAAAATTCAAATGTCATTTGTCAATACTCCAGCTTGTTCTAAGTTTATGGCTAACAAAAAGGAGACATTAGAAAAAATGGGGAATTTTTTATATTCCGAAAAAAATAAGTTTATAATTGAATTTTTGGATAGCAGTACTGGATCTATATGGTTTGATATCAAAATTTCGAATGGGCTTAAATCGTAAGATTATTATAAACGAGTGTAAACTCCTACGACAGGTTATAAGAAACGGACCGTCCCTTCGCTGTCAGATGCAAAAGCCGGGCATATTGACCACATTTCGCCGGGGAGGTTACAATTTACATACATAGCTAAACAACAAATACTTAATTCCGTCTTTTGGTGGTCAATATCGTCCGGCCAACTATAGTCAAGCTCACTGATTTTTCCTCTCCAGGGGCATTCCCCGGGTGATGGCGTTCTCTTCGCTCACTTAATTCTTTTACTCCCGGTGTCGCTATGTTCCGGGCTCCGCTTCGCCTGCGGAAGCCTCGAAGCTGAAAAAGCTTCTTCGGGTTCTAAACCCTTCACAGCGCTAATGCAATGATTTGAGCGGTACAATGGTACACGTTAAAATCATAATACAGAAGTGGTGTTCGCCCCGGGCTCACTCTATAAACAAGTTTTTTACAAAGTTAGCCACAAGTCCTAAAACGATGGCCATGCCCGCAAAAGGCCGACCCACGCAAAAGACTACGGCATAAAGCCGCTGCGCTATTTATTCCGTTTCCTTTTGCACTTATTTAGTCCTTCTGGCCGACAGCTGCGCAGTAAAAACTTTGTTTAACTTAAATCTATCGCATTATGAAAAACATTACTAACGCTCAGCAATTAATTGATTTTCTTCATGTAGCAGAAGTTTCTCTTACCTACGTGCCTAAAGTTAAACCATCGGATCGCCTGGCAGTTAAATGTTCCGGGGACGCACACAAGATCTTCTTCGACTCCTGGAATCAAAACACAATTGAACATAAGGAAACTTTTAAAATGCTCTTGCTTAACAGGGCAAACAAAGTCCTTGGAATTACCACGATATCTGAAGGAGGACTATCCGGCACTGTAACGGATGTTCGGCTGATTTTCCAGTATGCCATCAAGGGTAACTGTTCAGGAATTATCGTCGCTCATAACCACCCTTCAGGAAATCAAAATCCAAGTGAGAGCGATCTAAAGATAACCCAGAAAATAAAAGAGGCTGGTAATCTTCTTGACATTCAGCTCCTCGATCACATTATTATCACTCCTGAAAGAGATCTCTACAGAAGCTTTGCAGATGAAGGTCAACTTTAAAATTAATACCCTTCGGGGTATTTTTTTATGTTTAACGAGGAATAAAGACGGACTTTGCCCTCGCACGGTTTTTAGCCAAACACAGGAGATTAAGAATATTTGTCCAAAAAGGAGATTTCAATTTGTAGAAAGAAGGTACAAATTGAAAACCCCTTCCCTTTTGCCCGGAAAGAGTTCGCCTATTTTTACGCTCCGTTTCGCTCTCGCCTGGCCTTGTTTCACTTCGCAAAAACAAGACCGGCCTTCGCTCCACTTCGCTTCAAAAAGGCTAACACTTTCCCTTTGCGCTCTCACCAGCTCATGTCTTACTGCAGAGAAGCATTGTTACAAGGCGTTATTTATTCCTTTGTCATTTTGTACAAATTAATAATTAAACTGAAGAATCCCCATAAGCCACCCAAACCTGTAATTCCAGTTAAAACTAATTTTATTTCATTCCATGCTTCAATAGAAATTAAAACGAAGACTAAAAGGATTATAGAAATTAATAATATAAAAATTGCTCTCTTGGATTTTCTTAATTCAGTTTTATGTTTTCTTAATTCGTCTTTTTGATTATCAATTTCTTGTTTTAGTTGTAAAAGCTCATTGGCATTCGATTTTTCAGATACTTTTAATTTTTCTTCTATTTCGTAAAGTTGTTCTTTTACTTTTAACTTTTCAGTTGACTCTTTTTGAAGATTTTCAAGAGTTTCCTGTTTTAGTTTTGCTTCCTTTTTCTTCCTTTCACGCTCTTTGGCAATAGTTTGATGAATCTTCTCGTTAAATCTCTCTTTGTTTTCATCTGCTAAATCTATCAGTTTTTGTATTCTTTTAGTCGATTGATGGGCGACAGAAGTAAGGAGAGCATCATAATCACCATCAGAAATATCAGCGTTTTCTTTAACGGTAGAATGTAATTCGTTGATAAGTTCTTTACTTGCAATTTCTTCATGTAAAGTTTGTAGCATGAGCTCGCTTAACCCCACCTTTTTTAGAGTTTTATCCAGGTTTCTATTCCCTTTTAGCCATAACAAACTTGTTAAGGTGTCAGGAAGAATTATTTCACTTATTACTCCTTGTGAATTTTTTGAAATATTGAATTGATAGAGTGTTTTATTTGCTGAAACAAACCAATATCTTGCCTTTTGAATACTCCGAACAAGAGTTTCTCTTTTATCTCGAATATGGAGGTAGGCAAGAACATCATGTTCAGCATTTGCAGATTTTTTCCTTGTACCTTGTAGTTCTTTAATATCCTTTGATTTCTTGTACTTTTCAATATTCCCTTTAGAAATTGTTTCCAATTCTAAACCCAAAGTTTTTTTAATGTTTTCTTCGATATTACTATTAAAACTGATTAACCAACTTTTATTTTTCCCTAATCTTAAGCAAGCTTCATTAATGGTTGTAAGCGGTGTATTTTTATTATAATTTTCAATTGCGACCTCGATTACGTGAGATACTTCTGACAAAGTAATTCCTAGAAACTTAGTTTTTCCATTAAGCTTATGTATCAATTCAATTAATTCCTTTGCAGGCATTGTATCGGATTCATTTTGCAAATCCAAAGCTCTTAAGATGAGTTGAGTATCAATAAAGTATTCTTCATTTGAAAGGAATTTTGCATTTAAATCAATTCCCGATTCTAAATAGCCTGCAATAACAGAACCAAAATAAATTCTTTCAGCTAATTCATATAAATATCGATTATTGATTTCAACATATTCAATGAATTGTACCTGAATCAAATAAGATTTATCAATGTCTTCTCCATCTAGCTCTTCCCCGGCAAAAAAATGAGACAGTTTATTTTTATGGTTGTCAATAAAATCGACAAATTTTGGAGCTTCTATTTGAGCTAAATCTTCATCTGAACAATCACAGTAATAATGTTCAAATGCCTTTTGTAGTAATGCAGAATCACTTGCAATTTGATTATAGATTTTTTCTAGTCGGTTAAATGAAAAAATCTTTATTTTAAAACTTTTACCATTCTCATAGATTTCAATACTTGCTTCTTGCTTTTCTTTTCTGGATAGACTTTTAGCAGTAGCTTTTATTAGTTGTCTTACTATTGTTATAGGGACATTTAAACCATACAATTCGTGTATTTCATTTTGAATGTCAATATCAGAACCATACTCTTTTCCTTTTTGTGAAAATTTACTTAATGCTCTTTTACAAATTGGAATATAAACTGTTGAGTATAAGTCTTGACCGTTTTCTGTCAGGGTTGCTAAAAAATTATAGGAAGTAAGCTTATTATCATCCATAGTTTATAATTGTTGGTTAGTTTTATAATGCCTTGTAACGATTGTGTAAACGCCATAGTGGCGTTTATTTCTGACTTTGGGGTGGTGTTTTTTTGTTTGCTTTCATGTAGTAAATATATGAATATTTCGAATACATAAATATGATAGTCAAAGAATTAATGCGTCAAGTGGGCTTTTATCTGGTCTTAACCCTTGGTGGTTACGTGGGTATAAATCTCATTGAGCTTGCCCTCGCACGGTTTTTAGCCAAACACAGAAGATAAAGAATGTTTGTCTAAAAAGGAGATTCCAATTTGTAGGTAGAAAAACTACAAACTGAAAACCCCTACCCTTTTGCCTGGAAAGAGTTAGCCTATTTTTACGCTTCGTTTCGCTCCCGTCCGGCCTTGTTTCACTTCGCAAAAACAAGACCGGCCTTCGCTCCACTCCGCTTCAAAAAGGCTAACACTTTCCTTTGCGCTTCCCCCAGCTCATCCCTTACTGCAGAGAAGGATTAAAAAAAATGCAAAGTGGAATGATTATATACTTACTCAAGTATTATCACAAAGTTAGCCAACGGTCTGAAACGCTGGCCATCCCTCAAAGACCCTGCCCACGCAAAAGACTACGCCATAAAGCCGCACCAGCTATTTATTGCGTTTCCTTTTGCGCTCATTCAGCCCTTATGGCTGGTTCCTGTTCAAAGCTTGAAGCAATTCAGCTATCAGGCATAGAAAGGTGAGCCACACCGTAATAACTGGACTATCTTATGAAACCTAACTTTTTTATTAATTGTACTTCGATAGAGGACGTTAAACAACTCTACAAGAAGCTCGCTATGCTGCATCACCCCGATAAAGGAGGCGACACGCTGACCATGCAGCAAATTAACGCCGAGTATCAACAGATCCTTAAGGATAAGAGCTTCTCCTTTGATAATGAGGAGCAGGAGAAAGATTTCATCATTTACCCTGAAGTAATCAGCAAGCTTATTGTCCTGGACCAGATTCTTATAGAGCTTATCGGCAGCTGGATTTGGGTAAGTGGAAACACCTATAAGCATAGAGAAACCCTAAAGAAAGCAGGGTTATTCTTTGCCCCCAAAAAAGTTATGTGGTACTATCGCCCGAGTGAAGAAAAATGCTTAAACACCAAGCCCAGGGATATAGATGAAATCCGAAAAAAGTACGGCAGTGAAAAGATAGATGGCCACAGTCCAAGAAACTTTAGCCTGACTGCCGGGTAAACGACATTAAAAGAAGCCCCTGAAAAACGATTCTCAGGGGCTTCTTTTAATCTATTGTTACTTCCGGGTGCGCTTCCCTTTCGGGGATGTTGCCTGTGGCCAGAGGTGATCAGGCTGCTGTTTTTCCAGTAGATACCGGGGGTGGGGGAAAATGTGGTTTACAAATATCATTTTTGCCCGGGAGCAAAAATGTATAATCAATCATTTCGGCTTGGCCTTTTGCGGGCGAAATGGTAGTGACTAACACAACTAAGGCATTGGAAAAATTCTTAATCAATGTTTTTCCCCTTAAAGACTTCTTCATTAAAATTTGCTTCGTCCATGGGTGGTCAAGGCCACTAGTTTTTCCAGTAATTCTCATAATGTCTTTACAAGCTTAACAGTACTGTTGATATTAATCGAAAACTTCACACAATACAACTTCTAGGTTTTATATATTTGTGAAAACTCTGTCTATCATAAAAAATGATCCAATTGACCATATTATAGTAACTAAAATCAACCACTACAACTTCCGTCGACAAAGACTTTTAAAAATTGAAGAATAAATGAAATTATACGAAACACTTGAGGTAGCACTTAAAAAGGAACCCAATTATGTTACTGACAACGGTGAACTAAAAAAATGGGTAGTTATTAATAAGGCTCAGAATTATGATGCTGAACTTATTGGGTTGTTACTTGACGACAAAGAACTGAAAGCAAAGTTTTTTCTTGAGATTAAAGGAGTTTTGGTTTTCAACCAATCATTGTTTGTTCAATTCCTAGAGCAAAAGAATTACCTGAACGACAGTTACACTATCTATAAGAACAAAGTAGGCTTAAACATTGACGGAAGGTATTTGAAGCAACTCAACGAAGTGGCATTAGTGTGGCCTTTTAAAGACTGTGTCCTGGAAGGCGGACAAAGCCGGGAGGAAGATAAACGAGAAGAAATATTTTTTAATGAGATCTTAGCACAAGACGAAATAAACCAACTCTTAGAACCTAAAGTATTAACAAACGCCAAACGATATACTGCAAAAGTAGAAAAACCACTTGACAAATTTAACCGTAACGAGCAAGGAATAATTACTGAAAATCTTATTTTAAAAGGGAATAACCTTTTAGCATTGCATACTTTAAAAGAAGAATTTGCTGGAAATGTAAAGTTGATTTACATAGACCCGCCTTACAATACTGAAGGTGATTCTTTCAAATACAATGATAAATTCACACATAGCAGTTGGCTTACTTTTATTAAAAACAGAATTGAGGTTGCTAAAAAGTTACTAAAAGACGATGGAGTTATTTTTATACAAGTTGGAGACGAAGAAGTTCATTACTTAAAAGTATTAACAGATGATATTTTTGGCAGAGAGAATTTTATTAATACAGTTGCACGAGTAGCAAAAACCGCAAGTAATAAAGGAACACACTTTGCACCATCAATTGATTTTATTTTATGCTATTCAAAAAATAAACTTTTGCTTAAAGAATTCTATGGCAAGGTGGATGAAAGCTTATATAAGAAAACAGAAATAGAAGGTAAAAATAAAGGCCAAAAATACAGAGATGATATTGCTTTATACCAATCATCACTTGACCCATTAAGAGGTTGTGTTAATCAGAGGTATTTTATTAAAGCACCAGACGGAAGTTTATTAATTCCGCCTGGTAATGCTATGCCAACAGAGATTAAAGAAGGTGCTTTTATTCCACCGCCAACTAAAGAAGATAAAGTTTGGAGATGGTCTTTTGATACATATTTCAAGAAAAAAGATTTGCTTGTCTTTAAAGAAACTAAAACATCCCCATTATTAAACGAAAAGGGTGAAAAGGCAAAATATAATATTTACACTAAAAGTTATTTGTTTGAACGAGAAGAAACTGGCACTAAACCACGTAACTATTTAGACCAATTTATAAATAGAAAGGGAGCTGATTACATAAAAAAACTAGATATAGAATTTAACTATTCAAAACCTGTTGAACTTATCGAGTATCTAATTAGTATAGTTAATACAGAAAAAACGGACATTGTTTTAGATTTTTTTGCTGGTAGTGGAACAACGGCAGAAGCGGTATTAAGAGTTAATTCTAGTGATGAAGGAAAAAGACAATTTATTCTTTGTGAACAAATGGATTATATTGAAACTGTTACAGTTCCAAGAGTTTGCAAAGTAATGGAGAATAACAAAGAAGGAGAATTCGTTTATCTTGAACTAAAAAAATATAATCAAATTTTCGTTGAACAAATTGAATCAGTAAAAGACACTAAAGCCCTATTGAAAATTTGGGAAGAAATGAAGGCAAAATCTTTCCTAAACTATAATGTGGATTTGCAAAAGCAAGAAGCACATATTGAAGAATTCAAGGCATTGACTTTAGCAGAACAGAAACAACATTTGGTTGAATTGTTAGACAAAAACCAATTGTATGTAAATCTATCTTCTTTGAATGATAAAGACTTTGCAGTTTCAGCCGAAGAAAAGAAAGCAACCAAAGAGTTTTACCAAATAAATGATAAGAAGTAATGAGTTTTTTATACAGCACTTTTGATAATCCGTTTGGTAAAAAGGAAATTGATAGAGTTGTCTTGCCAAGCTATGTTTCAGACAATTTGAAAGCCGGATATGGCGAAAGACCTTATCAAATTGAATCGTTTAAGCGGTTTATTTATTTATTCAACGAAGATTTTGACGGTAAACCAAAAAAGCCTTATCACTTGCTATACAATATGGCAACGGGCAGCGGGAAAACGCTTGTAATGGCTGGTTTGATGCTTTACTTATTTGAGAAAGGTTATCGCAGCTTTTTGTTTTTCGTAAACTCTAACAATATCATCAAGAAAACGAAGGACAACTTTTTGAATCCACAGGCTTCAAAATATTTGTTTAGTGACAAAATTGTAGTTGATGGTCGTGAAGTTTACATTAAAGAAACCGACACCTTTGAAAGTGCAGATGATAAAAACATAAATATCAAATTCACCACTATACAGCAACTTCATATTGACTTAAACAACACCAAAGAAAACAGCGTTACCTACGAAGATTTTAAGGACAAAAAAATGGTACTTATTGCTGACGAAGCACACCATTTGAGTTCGGCAACCAGAAACAACGGAGATTTATTTGGGAGCTGGGAAGGAACTGTTATGGAAATTTTGAAACAAAATTTTGATAATATACTTTTAGAGTTTACGGCTACATTAGATTATGATAGTAATGAAATTTTAAGTAAATATCAAAACAAAGTAATTTTTAAATATGATCTTGCTCAATTTAGGAATGATAAATACTCAAAAGAAATAAACCTAATCAGGTCGTTGTATGACGAAAAGGAAAGAATCATACAAGCCTTGATTTTGAATTTGTATCGGCAGGAATTAGCAACTACCCAAAATATCAACCTAAAACCTGTTGTTCTATTTAAAGCAAAGAAAACTATTAAAGAATCGGAACAGAATAAAGCGAATTTTCACAAGCTCATTGATTTAATGTCAGCAACGCTGGTTGAACAAATTAGAAAAACATCAACCATTCCGGTTTTACAAAAAGCATTTAAATTTTTTGACACAAAAAATATTTCATCCTCAGAAATCGCAAACCGAATTAAATCAAACTTCAAGTTTGAAAATTGCCTCAGTGCCAACAACGACGAAGAAGCCGAATTAAATCAAATACGATTAAATACCTTAGAAGACGAAAACAATCCAATCAGAGCAATTTTTGCAGTTCAAAAATTAAATGAAGGTTGGGACGTTTTGAATCTATTTGATATTGTTAGATTGTACGAAGGTCAAAATACAGGAGGTTCAAATACAACAATTGGAGCAACAACTCTTTCAGAGGCACAGCTAGTTGGTCGGGGCGCAAGATATTTTCCGTTTGCACTAGAAGAAGGACAAGACAAATTCACACGCAAATATGATGATGACCCTGCAAATGATTTAAAAATATTGGAGGAATTGTATTACCACACAAAAGAGGACAGCAGATATATCTCAGAATTGAAGAAAGCTCTTGTTGAATCTGGTATTTATGAGGACGATGATAAATTAATAACTAAACAACTCACTTTAAAATTAGATTTTAAGCAAACAGATTTTTATAAAACGGGTCAAGTTGTTTTTAATAAAAAAGTTGAGAAAAGTTACAACAACGTAAAATCATTTGCTGACTTGGGAGTTTTAAAACGAAACTTTGCTTATACCCTATCTTCTGGTATTGGCAGAATGTCAGGCGTTTTCAATATAGAAGAAGAAACAACAACAGACAAAATAGAAAGCAAGGATATTAAACTTTCAATAATTCCTAAACACATTATCCGTTATGCACTTTCACAAAATCCTTTTTTCTACTACGACAGTTTAGAAAGATATTTCCCTAATGTTGGTTCGTTATCAAACTTCATTGACAACTCAGGCTATTTAGGAAATTTGGAAATCACATTTAATGGCACAAAGTCAAGATTTGCAGCCATAATCAATACAGACTATTTACTTTCTATTCAAGGACTACTACAAGCCATTGAAATGGAAATAAAATCAAACTTGACAGAATTTGAAGGATCTGACTACATAAAAGATTATGTTCACAAAGTTTTCAAAGACAAAGAAATTAAAGTTTACAGGGATAGCGAAAGAGCAGACGGCCAAGAAGCCTTAGTGTCCAATGAAAGCTGGTATGTTTATAACGCCAATTATGGGACAAGTGAAGAAAAAGCATTTGTAGCAATGTTCGCAAGGCGGTTTGAGAGTCTTAACCAAAAGTTTAAAAACATTTATCTAATACGTAACGAAAGAGAAATAAAAATCATTGACAAACTTGGCAGAGCTTTTGAACCCGACTTTATTTTATTCTGCAAACAGAAAAAGGGGGAAGAATTGACTTATCAAGTTTTCATTGAACCTAAGGGAGCTTACTTGGTTGCCAACGACAAGTGGAAAGAAGATTTTTTAAAGGAAATCCGAGAGGAAGCAAGGACAATCAAAATACATACAGACAACTATGTAATTACAGGAGTACCATTCTACAACAACGCAAACGAAAATGACTTTAAGAAAACATTGGAGGACACATTGAATTTATAGCCACCCTATTACAAAAAGAAATAATTATGGTAGAAAATTAATTCTACCATAATTATACACTCTTTAGTTGTCGCTAATTTAAAAACGAAAGGTTAACGAATCTACGCTTTGCCAAGTATCCTAAACATCCCGGTTCCGCAAGTTGGACATTTACCCTTCATTGCTTTTCTGCCATTTTTCATTGTAACTTCAACAGAATCTTTAATTTCTTTTTTAGCCTTACATTTTACGCAATATCCTTCCATGATCTAATTAATTTAGTTATGATTAACCTGTTTCATTACAAATGTAAGCTATTTGCAATGTGTTTGCAAACAGTAATCATTAAGTAAGCAACCAATAGGGGTCGGCTCGCGAAACGTAAGTCACCGGACGTCTCCGACAAGATAAAACCTTAAGTTTTATTGTTCGTTCCTTTTTTGTTTCTGGTAGAAACCATGGTTTACAAAGATCATTTTTGCCAGGGTGCAAAAATGTATAATCAATCATTCCGGTGTGGGCATCCGGCACCGGGATGGTAGTGACTAACACAACCAAGGCATTGGAAAAATTCTTCATCGATGTTTTCCCCTTAAAGACTTCTGGAACTCAATTCAATCAATTGAGTATTCCGGATCATACTGTACATTGAAAAATGTTTAACTTTGATTACTCTATATTTAAAATTATTGTTGGATGGAAAAACAAAACTCACAAACTTCAAAACAGAATTGGATGACAAACACAGAATTATTAAAGAAAATCCGAAAAGGGTTTAACGAAGTTCAAAAGGAAACAGCTATCAACAGGCAAAAAGGTTGGACCGAAGCGTTTTTTGCTGTTTTAAAAGAAATAGGAAATGAACAAGGATTCAAAGTTTATACAAGTTCAGCAGAAAAAAAGGTTATTCAAGAAGAAGGGGGCGCTGAGTGGTTATTTGATTTATGCTGGTCGTTTGAGAGACCTGGGAATGATGACTGGAAAAAAGATTATAAAGGCCTAAAGCTTATTTGTGAGTGTGAATGGAAAATGAATTCGGATGAAATTATACATGATTTTCAAAAACTTGCTGTTGGGAAAGCGGAGCTTAAAATAATGATGGTTCAGTATAAAAGTGAAGAACAATTCAATGAATTTAAAACATCATGTGAAAAATCAGTCGATAAAAAATTATGTGCAGATGATGCTGAATATATATTAATTGGTTCCGGGAATGCAAA
>Ga0307375_10000449_pt1 | contig 51934 bp, 46 predicted proteins | sample TR1MG_FD_202531 | JGI IMG/M metagenome (GOLD analysis project Ga0307375, IMG submission 202531) | Soil microbial communities from Risofladan, Vaasa, Finland - TR-1 | ecosystem: Environmental > Terrestrial > Soil > Coastal area > Acid sulfate soil | place: Finland: Risofladan, Vaasa | collected...
GAGGTTGCAAGGCTTCTGCGCGAGGAGTGGAAACTTCGCAAGGCCAATGCTCCCGGAATCACTACGCCTCTTATCGACGGATTGATTGAAGTCGCGCGCAAGAATGGCGGCCGCGCTGCCAAGGTCTGCGGAGCCGGCGGCGGTGGCTGTGTGCTCATCCAGGTGGAGGCTGGCGCTCGCGAGCGGGTTGAGAAAGCCGTCACTGCGGCAGGCGGACAAGTTCTGCCGTTCGGTGTCGTACGCAATGGACTGACCGTCAAACTGGAGGCGGCGAAAGCCCGGGCATAATGTCCGATAGATTACCGAGCGAAGCTCCGCCTGGGATGCTGACGACTGGCACGTATATCCCTCATCCGCACAAGGGGGCAACGTTGCATCCATTGTGGCGATTTCTGATCTCCGCAATCTATGTAGTCGGCGCGCAGTGGACGGCGGAAGTCTTCGGGGCTGCCGTCTTTCCTTCGCACCCTCTCCTTGCGGACCTTCTCTATCGACTGGCAGGCTGCGCACTACTCATCGGTGGCTTTACCTTCATGCTGCACGTCTTTGACGAGACGGACCAGTCGCCGATTGCCGCCATGGGGTTGCCGCGCCGGTCAGGCTGGGTTCGCGAGATTCTTCTTGGCATTGTCATCGGGGCATCCATGGTCAGTCTGGCCGTGATGGCAATTGTCAGCTTTGGTCGCGTTACGCTGGCCGTGCATCTGAACGCTGCGGCGTTGTTCACCGGGGCCGTCGTGTTCTTCCTCTTGCTGGTCGGAGCAATGTTTGAGGAACTGATGTTTCGCGGCTATCCCTTCCAGCGCCTGCTGGATGGAGTGGGGCCCGTGGCCGCGATTCTTGCAATATCTGCGGTGTTTGCAGGGATGCACTTGTTTAATCCCCACACAGGCGGCTTCTGGAGTTTGGGATTTCTCAACACGATTCTCGCCGGGGTACTCTTTTCCGTCGCCTACATACGCTCGCGCGCGCTCTGGCTGCCTTTCGGCATTCACTTCGGATGGAACTTCGCGTTAGGTATGGTCTACGGACTTCCCGTGAGCGGACTGCACCGCTTCAGCGTAATCGTCAGCGGATCGGCGGAGGGTTCTGTGTTGCTCACTGGCGGCGCTTATGGGGTAGAAGCCAGCCTGACCGGCGCGGTCGTGGTAGTTCTTGGCGTGCTTATCGTGCTTGTCGCGACGCGAAACTGTCAGCAAGTTCGGCCCGAATAGGGAGCGCCTGTGGTAAATCGTACGTATCCTTCCTCAAGGCTCAGAATCTAATCAGGTAGGACATCATCCGTACTCAGTGAAACGGGGATATAATGTGCCCCGCGGGGTGCTGCCATGAAGCCGCGTTGGATTGTTATCGCGCTCGCATCGTTATTCCTTGCAACGGCTGGCGCGTCATTTGCCGCCAACGAACGCGACAAGAAACCGGAGAAGAAACCCGAGACCAAGCTTACCGAAATAGACCGCGAGAACATCATCCGCAGCTTCCTGGCGGAGCAGGTATTTGTCCACCGCATGTTTCCGATGGGGAAGATCGGGCTCAGGATTGAGAATGGAGTTGTCACTCCGAACGACGCGCAAGTGCGCCAGCTCGCTGCTGATTATGGTCCCGCGTGTCGCCCCGGCGATCGCGCCAAAATCACAAACGTCGTCTTCAAGGACAACGGCATCATCTTTGAGATCAATGGCGGCCCAGTGAAACGGAAGAAGTGGTACCAACGGCTGCAAGTCTCTGGAGCCGGCAGTATTGCGGTCACTCCCACTGGCCAACAGCCTGACAACATGAACATCGACACGAACGCTCGTGGCTCCTATGTTGCTCTGGTCTTCAAGGGCCACGTCCCGGCGCTCTCGACGGATGAGATCAAGCAGATGCTGTCTCCGGTGCTTGATTTCAAGTCGGCCACCGTTGCCGAGGCCTATGAGAAGAGCCTGCCGCCGAAACTGGCAGAAGCCGTGAAGGATCACAAGGCGCTGGTTGGGATGGATCGCGACATGGTGACATTTGCGCTTGGCCGTCCACCCAACAAGATTCGCGAGACTGATAAAGAGGGCAGGGAATACGAAGAGTGGATTTACGGTACTCCGCCGCAGAGCGTCCAGTTTGTACGCTTCATTGGCGACAAGGTAGTGCGCATCGAAACCATGAGCATCGACGGCCAGAAAATTGTGCGCACCAAGGACGAAGTGGGTGACCTGAGCGGCGCCATCTCCGCCATGGCTAAGAAGGAGCAGCCAAAGAGTGATTCCGGGGATGCTCCCAACCCGAGCGCCCCATCATTGCTGCGCCCTGGCGAACAGCAGATCAACGTGATCCCCAGCACTCCCGCTCGGCCGCAGAACTACCCGCCGCCTGGAGCGCCGCCCAACAATCCTGGTTCTGACACGGGCATTCCCGATGCCAGCCAGCCCGGGATGCCATCTCCCAACGGTCCTCCCGGAGCACCTCCGGGCATGCCACCGCACTAGACCTTGCATAGTTATGAATTTGAGCCCGCCTGTGCAGAAGTGCAGACGGGCTTTACACTAAGTACGTGAAGATCGCGCTTGCCCAGATCAATCCGACGGTTGGCAATTTTACCGGAAACGCTGCCAGGATTCTTGATTTCACTCGCCGTGCAAAAGATGCTGGCGCTGAACTTGTACTTTTTCCGGAACTCTCTGTTTGCGGTTATCCTCCGCGTGACCTTGTAGAGAAGCCATCCTTTGTCGCCCACAACCGCGAAATCGTCGAACAGCTTGCCCGCGAGACACGTGGCATCGACGTCGTATGCGGCTTTGTAACCCCTGCGCAGGCCGATACCGGAAAGTCCGTGATGAACTCTGCTGCACTTCTTCGCGACGGCAATATCGAGTTCGTCCAATCAAAGCGTCTCTTGCCCACCTACGACGTTTTCGATGAGGCCCGGAACTTTGCTCCAGCGTCCAGGCAATCTCTCTTTGCCGAACGAGGCACACAAATCGCGCTGACGATTTGCGAAGACGCGTGGAACGACAAGACCTTCTGGAACCGCCGTCTCTACCGCGTGGACCCCGTCGAAGAGTTGATTTCCTCCGGCGGCCAGATTGTGTTGAACATCTCGGCCTCTCCGTTCTATGTCGGAAAGCCGGAGTTCCGCCAAGAGATGCTCGCGGCGATTGCACGCAGGCATCAGGTGCCCGTCGCAATGGTGAACCAGGTCGGTGGAAACGACAGCCTTGTCTTCGACGGTTCGAGTCTTGTGCTCGCCCCCGATGGCCGTGTCGTCGCGCAAGCTAAGTCGTTCGAAGAGGACCTGATTGTCTTTGATTCCGCCTCGCTGACAGGAGACATGCACGAGCAGGTCATGGGAGATGAAGCGCAAGCCTATGCCGCACTTGTTCTTGGGACGCGCGATTACGTGCGAAAATGCGGCTTCCGGAAGGCAATCATCGGGCTTAGCGGCGGCATCGATTCAGCCCTCACGGCCGCCATCGCCGTCGACGCGCTTGGGGCGGAGAACGTGATCGGCGTCGGCATGCCAAGCATGTACTCCTCCGAGGGTTCTGTGAGCGATGCGCAAGTCCTCGCTTCGAACCTCGGTATCCGCTTCGAAGTGGTTCAAATCAAGGAAATCTTCGATAGCTTCCGCAGTGGATTGGCCAAGGTCTTCGAGGGATTGAAGGAAGATGTCACCGAGGAGAATATTCAGGCGCGTATCCGCGGCGTAATTCTCATGTCGCTCTCGAACAAATTTGGCGCACTGGTTCTGACGACGGGAAATAAGTCGGAACTTGGAGTTGGGTACTGCACGCTCTACGGTGACATGGTTGGCGGGCTTGCTGTCATTTCTGACGTGATGAAGACGATGGTCTATCGCATCAGCTATTACGTCAATCGGCGCGCCGGTCGCGAGATCATTCCTGAGTCCACACTGACCAAGCCTCCTTCGGCCGAGTTGCGGCCTGATCAGAAGGATAGTGATTCGCTTCCACCGTACGAGATCCTCGACCCAATCCTTGAAGATTACGTCGAGGAAATGAAGAGCGCGGAAGACATTGCCAGGGATCGCGGGTTTGATCTTGAACTGGTGCGCTCCGTGGCTCGTATGGTCAACCGCAACGAATACAAGAGGCAGCAGGCGGCTCCAGGCATCAAAATTTCCGAGAAAGCATTTGGCGTCGGACGGCGTTTCCCGATTGCGGCATGCTTCGAGGTTTAGTAGAACAGTTTCATCACTCAGCTTCAGGAAGGATTGCATGCGCAATTTCTTGCGAACAGGAATGATTTTTGTGTTGCTAGCCGGTGTGGCGGCAGCTCAACAGACCAGCACCCATTCAAAGAGCTCCACCAAGGTGTCGACCAAGAGAGCCGAAAAAGTGGCCGTTAAGGCTGAGTCGCACGCCGAGGCGCTTCCCACCGAAGCTACCGTGATGGCGTTTTTCCAGCGCATGTTCGGCTACGATCCGAACGTGGTATTTCATGTCCTCAGCGTCAAGCGGGTCGAAGGCACAGGCTTGGCTGCCGTCAGCACAGTGGTGAGCACGCCTCAGGGCCAGCAGGTGATGAACCTCTTTGTGACCCCCGATGGCCAACATGCCATCACCGGCGACATGATCCCCTTCGGCACCGATCCATTCGCCAAGACTCGCGCCACCCTTGCGAAACGGGCATTCGGCGCCACCCGTGGGCCGGCCAACGCTCCCATCACCGTCGTCGAGTTTGCCGACCTTGAATGTCCTGCCTGCAAACAGGCCGAGCCGACCATGGAAAAACTTTACGCCGATTTCCCGAACGTAAAGTTTATCTTCCAGAGTTTCCCCCTCGAATCCCTGCACCCGTGGGCCTTGAGGGCTGCCAGCTATCTCGACTGTATTGAGCGCACCAACCATCAGGGTGCGTGGACTTTCATTCAGACCATGTACACCCATCAGGCCGAAGTCACCGAAGCAAACCTTACACAGGAGCTGGCGAGCTTTACCAAAATGGCGGGCTCCGATCCTGCAAAGATCGCAGCCTGCGCTGCCACCCCTGACACTCGAATCAGGATTACCCAGGGTGAGGAATTGGCGAAGGATCTGAACATCACCGGAACACCTACTCTTTTCGTCAACGGACGGCCAATCACAAATCTCGCAGCGACCGACTATTCGCTGCTGAAATCGATCGTGCAGTTTGAGATTGATCAGGCAAAGAAGTAAGTTGTGGAGGTTTCGACAAGCCCGGCTTCGGCTGGGCTTTTGCTTTATCGGGGTGAAGTTGAATAAGTTGGTATTCGAATCATCGCGGGTGTTGTCTTTCCAACTTCGCTCAGGATGTGTGGTGTCATTACGATCAGCAACTCGCTTTGATTTTGCTGCTTATTTTCTGAACTGAATGCCTTGCCGAGAACCGGCAGTTTGCCGAGCAGTGGAAGTCCCCGCATGCTGTTCTGTTCGCTCGTCGTCACAAGTCCCGCCAGCACCACCGTCTGTCCGTCGCGTGCGCTGATTTGGCCCGTGTATTCGCGGTTTGTGATGATTGGCACGCCGTTTGCCGCCTGTGCTCCAAGTCCTCTCAACTGGAAGTTGATGTTCAGCGTGACGTAGCCCGTTGGGTACACTTGTGCCGTGGACTTCATATTGATCCCGAGGTCTTCGAAGTTGAACGACGGGAATGGCGCTAGGTAAGACTGGTTCTTAATTACGTTCGCGATGGCTGGCGTGTTATAGATCGGCGCGAACGAAGCATTCACCACCGGGTATCGTTCCCCGATCTTCAACACGGCCGGCGTATTGGAAGTTGCCCGCAGCGTAATGTGATCAATAGTCTTCACCATCGAAGAGTTCACGCCGAGATTCAACATGCCAACCGGAATCGTCAGCCCCATCAACGTGGTTCCTTTACCGAATGTCGCAAATGGCTGTGTCAGCAGGGAACTCTGTCCGCCCAAAGCTTGCGCGACGATGGCCGCAATGGCCGAACTGCTCGCCTGGTTAATGGCTCCCGACGCAATCAACTGGTTGATCACCTGCTGGATACTCTGATTTCCCAGCAAACTCTGCGCCTCGGTCGGGACATTGAAGAGCGTCATCTGCGATTGATAATTCAACCCCAGTTGTTTCGCAAAAGTCCCCGCAACCTCGAAAACTTTTATGTCGAGCATGACTTGCGGCTGGTCGCTCGACAACTGCCGCATGAATTCGGTTGCGGCTTCCACCGTCTCCTGCGGAGCGCGAATCGTGATCGTCCCGGCGCGCCCGTTCAACGTGACATAGCGGATGTCGAAAAGGATGCGCAGTGCGCTCGTCAGGTCGTTGAGTGTCTGTGGTGTTGGCGCATTCGGAACGTAGAAAGTCCGCAGAGCGGTATGTTGAAAATCTCGGCGATTGGCCACGGTGTCGGCCGCAAATAGCACCTGCTTGGCAGACAACGGCGTCCACATTGTGCGCGTCAATCGCGATATCGACGAAATCGCCTCATCCCAGGTTGCATCGCCAAGGTCCACGCGCTGCCGCCGACTAACGACTGAGTCATCAATGATTGCCGTCAATCCATACGTCTGCGCGAGTTGGCGAAGGAGGTCGGCCGTGTTGCCGCGAAAGTGGATGCTGTGCGTTCCGGCTGCCGGTTGCAGCACAATCGGCGGAGCGAGGTTATCCTCCGAATTCGTGGCAATCCTCGGCAACTCGGGAAGGGAATCGCGCAGCCGTTGCCGTGCGAACTCATTGGACGGATCGAGTTCGAGTGCCGCCCGGAATGACGCCATTGCCACGATCCTGTTGTTATCCGCCAGCGCTTTGTTTCCGCGCTCTATGTCCGCATAGACAATCTGCTGCCGCGTCACTTCTCGAGCCGTCAGGTAGTTGTAGTCGCGAGGGGAAATCTCCGTGGCACGTTTAAAGTAAACGAAGGCTTCATTAAGCTTATGTTTGTCCCGCAGCGCAATGCCATCATTGAAATCTTTCTGCGCCTGCTCGCGAACCTTACGTGGAAGCTTGCAGGGAGGCAGTACGTGGTCCGCCGAATCGGAACAAAATCCAGCCGCCGGCGGTACCGCTGTAGGGAGGACTTCAGTCGCGGGCTGTTGCGCCAACACTCCTGCCATCAGGATAAAGGGCAGCGCGATAATGACAGGCGAGCGCATTGCCACTGATTCTACCGGAGAAGCTGGTGTCGTGGAGCCTGCGAATCGCAGGGGTTACTGAAAGAGCAGGTCGCAAGAGGAAAGGCACAGATTGGGACCGAGCGCGGAGAGTTCTTCAACGGAGAATTTTCCAGTGGCCACGGCAATCAGCGGCATCTCGATTTCGTTGGCCGCGTTCACGTCGTTTGGCGTGTCGCCAAGAAAGCATACTCGCGCATCGGGACGGGCAATCTGCCGCGCCAATGCAGCGCCTTCCCGAAATATCCCCGCACGAAATTCATTGTGATCGCTGAACGAGCCAAGCGAGAAATACTGGCGAATCCCGGCGGCTTGCAGCTTGGCCCACCCGACGGCTTCCAAATTACCCGTTGTGACTCCGATGACCTTCCCGTTGCCATGCAGGTTTTTCAGCAGCCGCAGGACCGAAGGGCAGAGTTCCGGGTGGAGTTCTTGGGCGTTCTCGGTGACATGGGCCCGCATCCGGTCGAGGGCTTCCGGCAGTTTGCGTTCGAACTCGTCATTTGCGATTCCGGCCAGCTTCGCGGCTGCCCGCAGAATGCCTACGTCCGTATTGCCGTGCACCGGCACCCCGTCTATGTTCCGCTGCACTCCGTAAACGTCCTGCAGCGCATGATAGAACGCGAAGTAGTGAACCTTGTCGCGTGAATTGAGAAGTGTGCCGTCGATGTCGAACAGGTAAGCGTCGAAGGCGCGCCAGTCAAAGCCATTCGTGTGCGGCGGCGTCGCGCTCATCAGGATTTACAAACCCTTCTCGTGAAGCATGATCCGCTGTATGGTGCGGGAACGCCCGGTGGCAGTGTCGCAGTCGATTACCACTGCACACAAACGGACGTCATTCGTTGCGGCTTCGAATCTTGCCGGCATTCCGGTCAAAAAACGTTGCAGGATCATTTCCTTCTGTACGCCGATGACGCTATCGTATGGGCCCGTCATTCCCACATCCGTCTGATATGCCGTGCCGCCCGGAAGGACCCGCTCATCTGCCGTGGGAACATGCGTATGCGTGCCGACGACGGCCGTCACTCGTCCATCCAGGTACCACCCCATCGCGATCTTCTCTGACGTTGCTTCGGCGTGCATGTCCACAAATATGATCTTCGCCTTGAGCTGCGCCAGTATCTTGTCGGCGAGGCGGAAAGGATCTTCAATGTTTGCCATGAAGACCCGCCCCTGCAGATTCACCACTGCGTACGGAGTTCCTTCGCGTGTGGCTCCCTCATAGACTCCTACTCCCGGAGTTCCCGCCGGATAATTCGCGGGACGAAGCACGCGTCGTGCTTGGCTATAAGGTTCATCGTTTGCGGAGTTGAAGTAGTCGATGATGTCGCGTTTGTCCCACACGTGATTGCCCGTCGTAAGGACATCGATGCCGAGTTCGAAAAGCTCTTCGGCAATCGGAGGTGTCAGTCCGAATCCGCCCGCCGCGTTTTCCGCATTGGCGATGACGAGTTCAACCTGGTGGTCGGACACAATCTGGCGAAGCCGTTCGCGAACGATCGTCCGGCCTGGCCGTCCAAATATGTCACCAATAAACAGGATGCGCACCCTGCGGAGCTCCTTCACAAAATGAAAATTTATCGTAACACGCCGTCTTCAGGCCGCTTACTGTGCCGCGCGTGGAGAATTGCCCAGCACTTCCAGTACATCCACCGCGGCGGAATACTTTCCGAGCGGCGCACTGACCTGTACGCCCTGCACGAGAGGCCTCACGCGGTCGAGCATTTCGCGCGCGATGTGCACGCCCTCGGCACGCGCATGGTCCGGGCTGGTGCTCGCCTTTGTCATGCGTTCAATGATGGCGTCCGGCACAGAAACACGAAGTTCGTTCTTCATGAATTCCGCATTGCGAACGCTTGTCAGCGGCCAGATTCCCGCCAGGACGGGTATGCGGCAATGCTCAATGCGTTGCAGAAACTCTTCCAGCAGTTCCACGTCAAACACCGGTTGCGTGACGGCGTATTCCGCCCCAGCTTGAACTTTGTATTCGAAGCGACGAATCTCTTCGTCCAGGTCCGGACTTCCGGGGTTGGCGCCAACGCCGATTACGAACGCGGTCGCTGTACCGATAGGATTCCCGCCGATGTCCACGCCCGAATTCAGGTTGTGGACGATATTCACCAGCCCAATCGAATCCACATCGAACACCGCCGTAGCATCGGGATAATTGCCAAGCTTCGGCGGATCACCCGTAATGCAAATCAGGTTGTGAATCCCGATGGCGCACGCTCCCAGCAGATCGCTCTGGATGCTCAGCACGTTACGGTCGCGGCAGGTGTAGTGCAACACCGTCTCGATGCCCACGCTATGCTGCACCAGCGTACACAGTGCCTGGTTACTCATGCGGGCCGATGCGCGCGGACTGTCGGGAATATTTACCGCATCCACACCCACCGATTTTAAGTAGCGCGCCGCGTTCATCTCCTTGATCGGATCGCTGCCTCGCGGCGGCACCACCTCGATCATTGAAATGAACTCGGAATTTGCGAGTTTCCGTCCCAGTGCAGACCGTTCCACAAGCGGCTTCGTCTCTACTATTTTCACAGCCGGGGCGGCTGCAACCGGATAGGAAGTAGTTTTCGCTTCGCCAACGCGCAGCGTCGACTTCATGGATTTGATGTGCTCGGGAGTCGTACCACAGCATCCGCCAACGAGAGTAACGCCGGCAGCTACAAATTTGCGCGCATAGCTTGCCATGTATTCCGGCGAGCACAAATAGATATTCCGTCCCTCCACGTTGCGCGGCATACCCGCGTTCGGTTGCGCGGCGAGCGGCAGGGAAGTCACTTGGCGAATCCGCTCGATCGTCTCGAGCATGGCGACCGGCCCTACGGAGCAATTGGCCCCGAGCACGTCCACGCCCATCTCTTCAATGCGCTTGGCAAAGTTCTCCGGCTCCGAACCGTCCAGGCAATCGCCGTCCTCATCAATTGTTACCTGCGCCACAACCGGCAGTCCCGGTGCCACTTCGCGCGCCGCCAGCACCGCCTGGTGTAATTCATCGACAAATCCAAATGTTTCCAGGATGAGCAGATCCACACCGGCTTCCGACAGGGCCCTGATCTGTTCAGCAAAGGCTGCTTTTGCCTCGTCGCGACCTACTTTACCCAGAGGTTCAATTCTTATCCCCAGCGGTCCCACGCTCCCGGCGATAAACACGCCGGACGAACCCACTGCCTGGCGTGCAATCTCCACCGCACGGCGATTGATCTCCGCAACTCGGTCCTGCAGACCATGGCGAGCCAACCGGAAAGAGTTGGCGCCAAACGTGTTGGTCTCGATGACTTCAGCCCCGGCCTTGACGTAGTCCTGATGAATGCCAAGGATCAGGTCAGGCTGCGATAGGTTGAGCTCGTCGTAGCATCGGTTGATGAAAATCCCTTTGGCATACAGCAGGGTACCCATGGCTCCATCACAAAGAATCGGGCCACGCTGCAGTCGCGAAAGGAAGCCGCTCGACAAGGGAAACTCCTTCTTTCAACACGGGTTAGGACTCAGATGAACAATATCATAAGTTGTTGGGCTCTTCCGGCGGCCCCCGACGAGTCTGTTATACTCAGTTGTCCCAGTAACTTGAAATCACTGACCTGGAGTGCCCGGTTTTGAAACGAGCGGCCCTCGGTATTATCTGCATATTCTCGGTGGCACTGTGGATCGGCTGCGGCGGTGGCGGATCTTCCTCTTCTTCTTCAAGCTCAAACCCTGTCAGCCACATAAAGAAACGTCTCTTTGTGGGGAATAGCTATGCCGGTGCCATTCAGATCATCGATGCCCAACTCGACTCGATTACTGCCTTTTCGGTATCGGGTCTGGGGGCTCCCACCGACCTGCTGGTTTCGGCTGACGGCAAGTACACCTTGGTCTATGACCGCAGTTCCAACTCGTTCGATGCGGTCAACAACGCACAGGAAGCGGTCGAAACGTCGGGTTTATACATTGGCGGATTCTCTCAGAGCTACGTGTTGAGTTCCGACAACAAGACTCTCTACGCCGCTGTGCGCAATTACCAGAATTCGACCGGTCCGCAGGGCGCTATCGTAACCATCGATTATTCCAGCGCAAAGAACGTGACGGGAACCATTCCCGTGCCGAACGTTCGCTGGATTGCCATCAACCATGCTGGAAACCGTTTGCTTGCATTCAGCGATAACTCGAACAGCATGACAATCATCGATCCGACGCAGACCACGCCCACGCTTACAACCGTCGCGGGCTTCGATCATCCCGTCGGCGCCGTGTTCACTACGGACGATTCGAAGGCTTACATCTTGAGTTGTGGTCCCGAGTGCGGCGGAACGCAGGCCATGGTCACCGAGTACAACATGTCGACCGGAGCAACGCGCAGCGTCAATGTTCCGGCTGCCACCGTCGGCTTGCTTGTTAGCAATACACTCTACGTCGCTGGCGCTCCCGGCGGAGTCGGTGGCACTGTCACTGCCGTGGATACCGGGGCCATGACGGCCGGTACTCCAGTAACCATCAGCGGCGGCTACCACAACATCATGCAATCCGCCGGTAACAAGATCTGGATTGGTGCAAATTCCTGTGGCGGAGGCGGGTGCCTGACGCTCTTCGATCCGGCTACCAGCACCGCTACGGTCGATAATCCTGCTTCCGGTTCCAACAGCAAGGGTGATGTGACTGGCATGGCGTGGGTCGATTTCCAGAACGAGATGTACGTCGTCGAAGGCGGTGAGCTTCGCGTCTACGATACGTCCGGCAATGAAATTCCGACAACGATGGATATTGTCGGCGCCGCATACGGCATCGCTTACGTTCCGCAATAACTTCGAACATTTGTGCTCAGTTCAGAAAGGCGGCCATCATGGCCGCCTTTCTCATTTCGCGCAATTCTTACTTCACCTTCACCGGAATCAGGGTGAGCGTGTGGGCTTTGTCTTTCTGCACTGCGGCTGCTGAGAACGGAAACTGGAATGTTGTGCCGTTGTACCAGGCATTCCATTGGTCGTTGAAGTAAGGGCTCAGCAGATTGCCCGACTGTCCATTAACGATGTTCAGCGTGCTGTTGTCGAAGTTAGAGAAGTCTACGGTCATCCGCTCCGACGGTCCAAACGAACGGCCAACCTGTTTCACCGTATTCCCCGAACCCGATTGCGGCAACGGGCCCGTGCTGGCCAGATGCCCCAGCGTTGGGATACGCGAGAGCACGGGATGGGATATGTCCACCTTGAAAATATCGCCGTACTGCCAGCTCGACAGGTCCTTGGGGCCATCCTCCACCGCCTGCGTAACCGCCGCCACCAGTAGCTGGTTGTAATCCTTGTACCCGCGCGGTAGCCAACGGCGCGGGCCAAAGCGAATGGTGTTTTCCAGCCACACCGAGCTCATCATCCATGTGTAGTCGCGGGCTTCGTGGCCAAGTTTGTCTCGCAACAGCATCCGCGTCAGGATGTAGCGCGCCTTGTAGCAGATGGCTGCGCCCGCCGAATCCCGTTCGAAGCGCCCGTCCCAGTCGCGCAGAATGTCCCCGGCGGTCTTCACTCGTTCCGAAGCTCCCGGCGTATGTTCCGTGGCGAATGCAATCCGCTGCGCCAGTATGTAATCGAGCTCCGAATACACATCCGTCTGTAGCGCCAGCATGTCTTCCGGCGAGAACTTCTTGTCCTCATGCAGCACGCTGTAGATTCGTTCGACCCTGTAAGGCGCCGCCCATTCCGTTGCGATCGTGTAGGGATACCGGTCCGGCGTGATTCGACTATTTGCCGTTGCGATGATGCCCGACGGAGGGTTGTAGACGCTCGGCATCTTGTCGAACGGGATGTACCCGATCCATTCGTGTTTGTCATCGGAGCCGTTTACCGGCAGCGATCCGTCACCCGATGCGCGAATCGGAACCAGCCCTGTTGCCTGGTATCCGATGTTGCCATCCAAGTCGGCATAAACCACGTTCTGTCCCGGCGACGAGAACTTCGAGAACGCCGCGCGTAAGTCCTTCCAGTTCTGCGCGCTATTCACGTCGAAGAACGGGAACGTCATACCCGACGGACTGTAAAGAGTCCACTCCAGCGCCAGCTCCCGTTTTTCTCCCTTGATCAGCGGTGTCACGATCGGTCCGTGGCGCGTCACCACAACATCCAGTTTGACTGGATCTCCGCCTTTTACCGCAATAACTTCTTGCCGATGCTCCGGTTCTTTCCACCCGGTTGGTGTCAGGTACTGGCCTTTCGCGTTGAACTTCTCGACGAAGATATCTTCAACATCCGGCCCGAGATTGGTAAAACCCCATGCAATGCGCCGGTTATGTCCCACGATGACGAACGGCGCTCCCGGCAGTGTGACGCCCGCGACGTCGTAGTCTCCCGCCGTAAGTTGCGTCTCATACCATGTGTTTGGTATCTGCAATGGAAGGTGCATATCGTTGCATAGCAGCGGCCTTCCTGAAACCGTATGAGCGCCCGAGATCACCCAGTTATTCGAGCCCGGCACCAGTCGCTCTCTCTGCATTTCCTGCTTCGTCAGTGATGACACGTTCACCGCGTGCCGGGGATCCGTGTCCGGCGGTTCGACCTGTTGCGGCTCGGTCGACTCGAAGTCCAACGCATCCGACCCAGGCGGAACCTCGTGTAGAGACGTATTCACATACAGATCGGCGGTGAGTTGCGGCCCTATTTTCGCAAGGATCTTTTCGCGATGCAGTTCGTCGCGATACATGTTATTCAGCAACTCCGACATCATCGCTCCCACCAGGAACGAGTCCTCGACCTTCCACGGTCGAGGCGTATACCCCAGGATGCGGAATTCCAGCGGCAGCCTGCCTCTATGGCTGTCGATGTATGCATTCACCCCACGCGCATAAGCCTCGAAGTACGCGCGGTCGCGCGGCGAGAGCGCTGCGGCCGAGCGTTCGGCTACTTGTCGCAGCCCGAGGATCCGCTGGTCCATGTCTTGTGCCACCATGCTCGAGCCAAGAATTTCCGCCAGTTCTCCGGCGGCAAATCGCCGTGATGCATCCATCTGCCACAGGCGGTCCTGCGCGGTCACGTACCCCTGCGCGAAGAACAAATCCTCCAGCGACGATGCCGTAATATGCGGCACGCCCTCTTTGTCGCGAACCACTTGCACGGGCGCTTGCAATCCCTGCACGGCGCGCGTCCCATCGAGTTGCGGCAGTGCGGCTCGCGCCACCGAGCGCAGCCAGAAGTACCCGAAGGTGCCGAGCAGTACGAGCACGACAAGAAGTGCCGCGGCAATGCGCACTACGATCCGTACGCGCCTGGTTCTGCCCGAGTTCGAAGAGATTGCGGGAACGCTTTGGGAGGCCATCTACGCCGAGATTGTAGGGTTCTTTCACCGTCCGGCAAAGCCCAATTTCCTCTCTGCTCCGCCTATCTCCATTGACGGCTCCATTTAGAACAATTAGTTTCATAGTTTTGGGGACTAATTTGCGGCGCATTTGTATGCGCCTTCGAGGTGAATAGAGTGAAGCACGGCAATGATGAGCATGAAGGTGCTGGCATAGAGCGCGAACTGCACGACCCGATTTCCGACAAGCTGGTTCCGCTGGAGCCGCTCGATCTCGGCAACATCCACACCGTAGATGACTTGGTACGCGCCATGGGCAAGACTGCCTTCACCGGGCGTCAGGTCGGGCAGGCGGCTGACGTGCTGGAGGCCATGGCCCGCGACAAGGAATGCTTTGTCGTCATGACCCTTGCCGGCGCCATGACCGTCGCCAAGCAGGGAATGATCATTGCCGAGCTCGTCGACCACGGCATCGTCAAGGCGCTCGTTTCCACCGGCGCACTCATGGCCCACGGATTGGTCGAGGCCGCCGGCAAGTCGCATTTCGTCTGGGATGAGAAGCTCAACGACGTCGAACTCTATGAAGCCGGTTACAACCGCGTTTATGACACGCTGGAGCCCGAGACAAACCTCAACTTCGTCGAGGGCATCGTCGCCAAGATTCTCGAAGCCTGGGATGCCGATGAGGTTGCCTGTTCCTACAAATTGAACCGCGCCATCGGAAAGTATCTGAGTGAGAACGTCAAAGGCCGCGGCATCTTGAAGTCCGCCTACGAGAAGGATGTTGCCGTCTACGTGCCTGCCTTTACCGACTCGGAAATGGGTCTTGATTTCGCTTTGCATAACCGCAAGCGCGCCAAGGAAGGCCGTCCGGTCATCAAGTACGATCCCTTCCTCGACCTCAACCACTTCGCCGAGACCAACCTGAAGCAGACGCGGCTGGGAATCTTCACCATCGGCGGCGGAGTCCCGCGCAACTGGTCGCAGCAGTTCGGGCCTTATATCGAGCTTCGCCATCGTCGCGGCGGGGAAGACCTCCCCTTGAAGCGCTACCACTACGGATTGCGAATCTGTCCCGAGCCGGTTCACTGGGGCGGACTCTCCGGCTCGCCTTATAGCGAAGCCATCTCATGGGGCAAGTTTGTTCCTCCCGCCGAGGGTGGAAAGTTCGCGGAAGTTTTTGTCGATGCCACCGTCGGCCTGCCACTGGTTGTCGGCGCCGTGCTTGAGCGTCTCAAGAAAAACAAATAGCGCACTCCATGCTTCGAATTACAGGGTGGCCGTTGGGCCGCCCTTTTTCGTCCAACAGAAAAGCCACGGATCGATTCCGTGGCTTTCACAAACCCGTGCCTGTATCGCGGTTATTCGAAGATCAGTATGGCCGCGGCGATGGTCGTGGTCCAGAGGCCCTTTTTGTCGCCCACTGCACTCTGCGTGATGTTCGCCGTGCGGACGATCTTGTTCGACATGCGATAAATCTGTTTCTTCTCGTCCCAGCTCTTATCTGGATCGAACTCAACGTTCAGTGTCGTCGCCAGCATCTCGGCGGCGAGTTCCTCGGCGTAGTCGCCGGCCACCTGGTCGGTCTCGCCAAAGGAGTGGTGTTCGCTCAGGTAGCCGTAGGTGCTGCGGTCGGACGGCATCGCCAGTCCGATGCTCGACGCTACCAGCCGGTGCGGTTCCCGCGTGGAATTTTCAGCCACAACGGCAAATACGACTTCACCCGGACTGAGATACGTCAACCCCTGTGCGCGCGTAAGAAGTTTGCAATTCGGTGGGAATATTGAGGAAACTCGAACCAGGTTCTGGGCTGCAATGCCGGCGTCTCGCAGAGCCAACTCGAACGACGTCAGCCGTTCTTTGTGTTTTCCTACACCCTTCGTGAGGAAAATGCGCTTGGGGACCATGTCTTTGGCCAATTCTTATTCGTCCTCCGCTAATGCATGTGAGTCTAACCAAACAAATCTGGCAGTTCTCTTGAAAACTAAATGAAAATGGCGGCTGGTGCAATGCGGTTTTGTGAGAATTTGTAAGCCGAGTGCAAAATGTCCCGCAGCTACCCCTGTCGGGGGATGGAGGTATTTGCCGAGCCCTTCAGGCGGACCGCGATGTCGATGAATGCCAGCGCCGCACGGCTCAGCGCCTTGTCTTTCCGGAAGACCAGCGCAAGGTCGCGCCGGATCTGCTCGTCGGCGATTCGCGCCACTCCCAGCAGACCGTCTTTCACGTCCTGCACCACGTTGGAATTCGGCATGAACGCCACGCCCACGCCTGCCGCCACGAACCGCTTCATCAATTCGCTCGAATCCAGTTCCATCGAAACGTTCGGCTTCAGGTTCCGCGTCTCAAACATGCCTTCGATCAGGTCGCGCGTACGTCCCAGTTTCGGCACCAGTAGCGGATACGCGCTCAAGTCCGCCACCTTTAGCTCGCGCAGCTTCGCCAGCGGATGCTTCGGCGGGAAGATCACCACCAACTCATCCTTATGGATCACGACCGTCGTCAGGCGCTTGTCGTTTACCGGCATAAAGATCACGCCGAAGTCCACCGAGTTGTCGATCACGCTTTCCTGTATCTCGCGCGACTCCGACCGCTTCACCGTGATGCCCACGTCAGGGTAGAGGCTTTTGAATTCCGCAAACACTTCCGGCAGGATGTAGAGACAGGTGCCTTCATTCGCCGCTACTACAATCTCTCCGCGCGGCACGCGATCCATCTCCGCCACGGCACTCAAGATGGTGCGCCGCGCCTCCAGCGTGTCTTCCACATATTTCAGGAAAATCTTTCCCGCCGCCGTGACCGACACTTTCCCGCCCGTACGATCCAGCAGCCTGGCTCCGACCTCTTCTTCCAGCGCGCGAATCTGCGCCGAGATCGCCGGTTGCGTGCGGAATCGCTTCTCCGCCGCCCGCGAAAAACTCAGATGCTTCGCGACTTCCTGAAAGGTCTCTAGCTGGTCAAAGTCCATAATTGCGTCGTAGCAGGTGGGTCCCCGAAAACACTTCCTCACAACCAGTGTAGCGAATTGCTTCGTTCCCGTCCCCGATAAACCGTCTTTATGCCCCCATAAAAACTATCGATTTCCTTGTAGCCGCGCGCGGCCCTATTGTCTTAGTGTGTGGGACTACGCCAATCAGGATTCCTGGCTTTCCCGCGCAAACGCACGATCTCTTTCATTCATGCAATCCAATCTGGCCAACGCGACGCACTGCGCAGTGACATATTGCGGCGCAGCTTTCACACGCGACAATCAGTCGCACCCCGACGAGCGGGGAACTACGAGGAGCAAGAATGGCTGACACCAAAGGCGATCCGAAGAGCGTTCTTGAATTTGCCAAGAAGAATGGCGTACAGATGCTCGACCTGCGATTCACCGACCTGCCCGGACTCTGGCACCACGTCTCTTATCCCATTGGGCAACTCACCGAAGCTTCGTTCGAAGAGGGCTTCGGCATGGACGGCTCCTCCATCCGCGGTTGGGCTGCCATCCACGAGTCCGACATGCTGCTGATCCCCGATCCCGCCACCTGCATACTCGATCCCTTCACCGAAGTCCCCACGCTGATCATGATTGCCGACGTCATCGATCCGGTCACCAAGCAGCGTTACGATCGCGACCCGCGCTACATCGCCAAGAAGGCGCAGATTTTCCTCAATTCCACCGGCCTCGCCGACACCGCCTACTTCGGCGCCGAAGCCGAGTTCTTCATCTTCGACAATATCCGTTTCGATCAGCGCGAGAACTGCGGTTTCTACTTCATCGACGCCGAAGAGGGCCGCTGGAACTCAGGCCGCGAGGAGAACAACCTCGGCTACCGTCCGCGCTACAAGGAAGGCTATTTCCCCGTTCCTCCCACCGATCACTACCAGGACCTCCGCACCGAGATGACGCTCATGATGCAGCAGTGCGGTCTTGAGGTCGAATGTCACCACCATGAAGTCGCTACCGGCGGCCAGACCGAGATCGACCTCCACTTCAACGCGCTGCTGGAGTCGGCCGACGCCATGATGCTCTACAAATACATCGTTCGCAACGTCGCCAACCAGTACAACAAGACCGTGACCTTCATGCCCAAGCCGCTCTTCCAGGACAACGGCTCCGGCATGCATACCCACCAGTCACTCTGGAAGGAAGGGAAGCCGCTCTTCGCCGGCGATGGCTATGCCGGCCTTTCGCAGCTCGCCCTCTGGTACATCGGCGGATTGATCCACCACGGCCCGGCTCTCTCCGCCATCATCGCTCCCACCACCAACTCCTATAAGCGCCTCGTCCCCGGCTTCGAGGCTCCCGTGAACCTCGCGTACTCCCGCCGCAATCGTTCAGCAGCCTGTCGCATTCCCATGTATTCCGCGTCACCCAAGGCCAAGCGTGTCGAGTTCCGTCCGCCCGACCCGAGTTGCAATCCCTATATCGCTTTCGCTGCCATGCTCATGGCTGGTCTCGACGGCATCGAGAACAAAATCGATCCGGGTCAGCCGCTCGATAAGGACATCTACGATCTCGGCCCGGAGGAACTGAAGAAGGTTCCGTCGATGCCCGGATCTCTGGAAGCGGCCCTCGATGCCCTCGAAGCCGACCACCAGTTCCTGCTCAAGGGCGATGTCTTTACCGAGGACCTTCTCCAGACCTACATCGATTACAAGCGCGAAAAGGAAGTGAACGCCATGCGCCTGCGTCCGCATCCTTATGAATTCGCTCTCTATTACGACATTTAGGAGCGATGGTTCATCTATCAACGGAACTTATAGTTCCGATAAAAACATTGAATTTCTGAATCTGTTCTTCGCAAGGTATCTTTAAACCAGTAATTCTCCGAAGCAGTGCGTGTGCTGTGGCCTGGCGGTTGCCAGGCCCCTTTTTTGCTTCAGAATCAATCGCTTCCGCTGCTCCCGCTTCCTTAGTGCCCCGCGTGCTATTCTCGTCGCAAGCGAAATGGCTGATCGTGGGAATACGGATCATGCCGTCGATCTGGCGGCCATCGTTGCCTCGGCTCCCTTTGAGCATCCGGAGCAGGCGCACGCCAATCTTGAACGCATCTCCAAGCTCGTTTCCGTAAATATTCAGCAGGCACTCGCCGCGCTCTTTGGAGACCTCCCCAATCCCGACCTTGCGCTGAACCAGTTCGAGCGGCTGCTTGCCGTTCCGTCGCGCCGCGAAATCGCCAGTCTCTTGGATCGCGAACTTTTCCTCGTCCACTACGCGCTCACCGTCTTCAGCAACAGCCGTTGGCTTGGCGAAACTCTTATTCAGAATCCCGATCTCCTTCACGCCTTCGCCCGCGAGCGCAATCTTGAGCGCGTTCGCTCTGTCGACGACTTCCGTGAGAGCTTCGCGCGTTTCCGTTCGCGCTCGTTCGACACCGACATCGCGCTGCTCCTCGCCCGCTTCAAGCGTCGCGAATACGTTCGCATCATGATGCGCGACACTCTCGGCCTGGCCACACTCGCGGAAACCACCGCCGAGATCTCCGCCCTCTCTGATGTCCTCATCCAGGAAGCCTTACGCCTCTGCGAGTCCAACCTGCGCAATCGCTACGGTACTCCCCAGCGCGTCGACTCCGAAGGCCGACTCTCCGATGTCCCATTCGCCGTCCTCTCTGTCGGCAAGCTCGGCGGCAACGAACTCAATTACAGCTCCGATGTCGACTTGCTGTACGTCTATGGCGACGGCCCCGACGCCGGCACGGCCACCATCACCATGCGCGAATTCTTTATCCGCCTCGCGCAGGAGTTGACCGGTGTCCTCAGTCGCGTCACGCAGGAAGGTCCCGTCTTCCGCATCGACCTCCGCCTGCGTCCTCAGGGTAGTCAGGGCGAGCTCGTTGTTTCGCTCGGACATGCACTGCGGTACTACGCGGAATCCGCGCACGACTGGGAGCTTCAGGCGCTCATCAAGCTCCGTCACTCCGCCGGCGATCAGGCGCTTGCGCGCGCGTTCATTCGCCAGGTGCAGTCCAGCGTCTATCGCGGCGAACTCAACTTCGCTGCCATCGAGACCGCGCTGAATTCTCTCGAAAAGATCAAGCTTCGCGCCAGCCGTGGGGTCTCATCGCGCAACGCTCCCGCTCCTCTCGACGTTAAACTTGATCGTGGCGGCATTCGCGACATTGAATTTCTCGTGCAGTGTTTGCAGCGCGTCTACGGCGGTCAGGAGCGTTGGTTGCGCTCCGGTGGAACGCTCTTCTCCCTCTCCAAGCTTCACGACAAGGGCCACATCAGCGGCAAGGATTTCCACGAGCTCACCCAGAGCTACACCTTCCTCCGCACGGTGGAACACCGCCTCCAGCTCCGCCTCGGTCAGCAGACGCACAAGTTGCCCTCCGACGCCGGCGAGCTCCGCGCCCTGTATCGCTCCGTCACCGGCGACCGCAATCATCCCGAACCCGGCGCCATTGTTGATCTCGTCCAAAAGCACATGGAGAAGGTGGCTTCCATCTATCACCGCATCGTGCATCAACAGCACTCGGCGAAGGCGCAGGGACTCCTGCCCGTGGAGCCCTCAACTTCGCTTTCCGCTGGAGAGGTCATTGGCGAACACGCTTACAGCGTCATCCTTGCCCGGCTCGCCGTCGATTCTCGCGAGCTCTACGATTTCGCTGCCGGACTCCCGCTTGGCAGTCAGGCGCGCCGCAATCTTTCGCGATTCCTCAGCGCCGCCTGCACCAGCTCTCGCCGCTACCGTCTCCTCATCGAACATGCCGGCACCGTGATCCGCATCCAGTCGATTTTTGAACACAGCAGTTTCCTCACCGACGTCCTCGCGCGTCATCCGGAGGACATCACCGTCATTCCGCTTGAGCTGGACACTTCTCTGCGGAATTTGGAATCTCCCGTCCACTGCCTCGCCGACCAATTTGCTGCCCATCCTCCTTCGCACGAAGATGCCATGCGTATCATGCGTACCGAGTTTCGCCAACGATTGCTGCACACCGCCAGCCGCTCGGTTCTGCATACTCCTTCCGTGTGGCAGACGCTCGAAGAGCACAGTCGCACCGCGGATGCCATGCTCCAGGCTGCAATGGCTGCGGTCGAAGTCCCAGAGAGTTTCGGCGTCCTCGCCTTGGGACGGCTGGGCACCTGCGAATTCGATGTGCTGTCCGATGCTGACCTGTTGTTCGTACGCGGTGAAGATACGGATTCCGACGCGTGCGCTCGCGCCGCCGGAAAAGTCGTCGAGATGCTTTCTGCCTACACGCGCAACGGCACCATTTGTCCGGTAGATATGCGCTTGCGTCCGCATGGCGGCAGCGGCGACCTCGTTGCCACGCCTCGTCAACTCGCCACATATTGCGAACGCGATGCGCAGGCCTGGGAAGCGATTACGTATCTCAAGGCTCGCCCCGTCGCCGGAGACTCTGCCTTGCTCGACCGCGCTCTTGCCGCACTCACTCGCATCGGCGAGCGCTTTTCCGCCAGCGATAAATTTGCCAACGACCTCCGTGCCATGCGCGCCCGGCTTGAATCCTCGGACCGCGCGTTCAATTTGAAGCTCTCGGCGGGTGGCGCCTATGATCTCGACTTCATCACCGGCTTTTTGTGGATTCGTCACATGCTCCCGGTTAAGCCATCAAACATGGTGACGCGTCTGAATGTTCTGTGCGAGTCGTCGATCCTTCCCTCAGAGATCGCCGGGGAGCTGACGCACGCCGCCACTCTCTTCCGTTCCGTCGAGCATGCCGTCCGTCTGGTGGAAGGCCGCGCCGTCAAAACCATCCCCCGCAACGCCGCTGCGCGTGCCAGCGTCGAACACCTCGTCCGCGCCCTGATTTCCCCCGGTTTTGCTGGAAATTTGGAGCCGTTGCTCGCGGAAACCATGTCCCGCGTGCGTTCTCACTATTCCATTCTCGTCAAATGATTGAATGCCTCTCGCCGGAGTGGTAATTTAGTTGGTTACGACTGGCGCGCCGTTTTGATCCTGGGACCTCAGTAAGCCGATTCTGGTTTCATTTCTCCTGTTCGTGCAGGCAAGGAAAAGCTCGAGGCCAATCTGATTGTCACAACTGCCGGTGACGCCTGTCATGCAGCACTGTGTATTCATGTGCTGTAGTTGAATCATTCCATTCGGAGGTAATCATGGCGGCTTCATACAACGGCTCTCCACTGCCCGCCGACGGCAAGCCCATCACATTCGTGGACGGAAAATTCCAGGTCCCCGACAACCCAATCATCCCCTACATCGAAGGCGACGGCACCGGTCGCGACATCTGGAAGGCTTCTGTCCGCGTATTTGATGCTGCGGTCGAAAAGGCATACGGCGGCAAGCGCCGCGTGTCCTGGTATGAAGTTTTCGCCGGTGAGAAGGCGATGCATCAGTTCAAGACCTGGCTGCCCGACGACACGGTCAATGCTTTCCGCGACCTGCGCGTCGGAATCAAGGGCCCGCTTACCACTCCTATCGGTGGCGGCATTCGGTCGCTGAACGTTGCCCTTCGTCAGATTCTCGATCTCTACGCGTGTGTTCGCCCGGTGAAGTATTACCAGGGAATTCCTTCTCCCGTGAAGCATCCCGAGCGCCTCAACGTCATGATCTTCCGCGAGAATACCGAGGACGTTTACGCCGGTATCGAGTGGAAGCAGGGAACTCCCGAAGCAGCGAAGCTCATCGAGTTCCTCAACAAGGACATGCTCGGCGGCGGCAAGAAGCAGATTCGTCTCGACTCCGGCATCGGCATCAAGCCCATGTCTATCACCGGCACCAAGCGCCTTGTCCGCATGGCCATCCGGCACGCCCTCGACAACAAGCTGAAGAGCGTCACACTCGTGCACAAGGGCAACATCCAGAAGTTCACCGAGGGCGCATTCCGCGAGTGGGGCTACGAGGTCGCAACCCAGGAGTTCCGCGCGCAGACAGTTACCGAGCGAGAGAGCTGGATTCTCGGCAACAAGGATTCGAATCCCAGCCTGACCATCGAGCAGAATGCTGCCATGATCGAGCCCGGTCTTGATTTCGCGCCGCAGGATTTCCGCGACGGGGTGAACAAGGAAGTTACGCAGGTGCTGGATGCTCTCTACGCGACGCACGGCAACGGCCAGTGGAAGAAGAAGTTGCTGGTCAACGATCGCATCGCCGACTCCGTCTTCCAGCAGATCATCACGCGCGCCGACGAGTACGCCGTGCTCGCCACTCCGAACCTCAATGGCGACTACATTTCCGATGCCTGCGCCGCGCAGATTGGCGGTCTGGGTATCGCTCCTGGCGCCAACATCGGAGCGGAGCACGCCATCTTTGAGGCGACGCATGGCACCGCTCCCAAGTATGCCGACAAGGATGTCATCAATCCCGGCTCTGTAATGCTCTCCGGCGTGATGATGTTCGAATTCCTCGGCTGGAAGGAAGCGGCGCATCTCGTCGAAAGCAGCATGGAAGCAACCATCCAGCAGAAGAAGGTTACGTACGACTTCGAACGGATGCTGGAAGGCGCCACTAAAGTGAAGACCAGCGAATTTGCGACTTACATGATCCAGAACATGGACGCAGTTCGCCGCTAGTTTCATTCGCTTTTAAATTGCTCCGGGCTTGGCGCAAGAATTCTGTAACGTCAGGCCCGGATGCTATGTTTATTCAATTGGCTTAATACAAAGTCGCGCTGTGGGGCGTGACCTGATGGAAAGGACTTACATGCGCAAGAAAGTATCGATTGTAGGCGCCGGAAACGTGGGCGCCACGGCTGCTCATTGGATCACTTCCAAGGAGCTGGCGGACGTCGTCCTCATCGACATCATGGAAGGTGTTCCACAAGGCAAAGGCCTCGATCTTCGCGAAGCCATGCCCGTCGAAAAGCGCGACTCGAATGTTATTGGCACGAATGACTATGCCGATACCGCGAACTCCGACATCGTCGTCATCACCGCTGGCATCCCGCGCAAGCCGGGCATGAGCCGCGACGACCTCCTCAACACCAATCACAAGATCATGCAGGACGTCGTCAGCAAGGTCGTCAAGTACTCGCCGAACTGCATCATCATCGTCGTTTCCAACCCGCTTGATGCGATGGCGCAGGCCGCCTACAAGATGAGCGGCTTCTCCCGCAATCGCGTCATCGGCATGGCCGGCGTGCTTGACTCCGCCCGCTTTCGCACTTTCATCGCCGACGAACTCAAGGTCAGCGTTGAGAACGTCACCGCTTTCGTGCTCGGTGGACACGGCGACACCATGGTTCCTTTGCCGCGCTACTCGACTGTCGCTGGAATCCCCATCACTGAACTGATGGACAAAGAGACCATCGCGCGCCTCGTCGATCGCACCCGCAACGGCGGCGCCGAAATCGTGAAGTACCTGAAGACCGGCTCTGCGTATTACGCGCCTTCGGCCTCCACTGTGGAAATGGTCGAAGCCATCCTGAAGGACAAAAAGAAGATCATGCCGTGCGCCGTTTATCTCGAAGGCGAATACGGTGTCGATGGACTCTTTGTCGGCGTACCCGTAAAGCTCGGCGCCAACGGCGTCGAAGAAATCATCCAGATCAAGTTGACGGATGAGGAACAGACGGAAGTGAACCGCAGTGCCGCCGCCGTCAAGGAACTCGTTGGCGTCATCGGCGTCTAACCGTCACATCACGGATAACACCTCGGGCAGGAAACCCCGCCACTGCGAGCGGGGTTTCCTTTTTCGCGCGAGTCTTTCTATTTACAGTTGTAAATATTTCTCGATCCATTCCTTCCACCGCAGCATTCGCTCGCCAAACGCCTCTTGGTTGAACGCCTGCATGAATTCCTTCTTGTGCTCTCCGAAGGCCGTGATCGTGTAACGTGCGTATACGCGGCACCGCTCCGCCGAGATTACCTCTACTCGCACCGTGATGTGTCCGCAGTGGGTCTTGGGTTCAAACGCCACATACTCCGTGCGCCGCGTCCGTTTATCGGCCGCTGCAATCATCCACATCGCCGGTCCGTGCGGTTCCTCAGTCATGAAAACCGTCTCCGGTTCCAGTGGCGTCTTGTCGATGGGGAAGACCGGCTTTGCACTCCACCCGGGCACCCAATGTTTCTCGCCCTCGGGGCTGAAGAAAGGATATGCAGTGTCAGCAGAGCACGGCAGTTCGAATTCGCCGTCGCGCGTGATCTGCTCAGCGTGGTTCAGGTTCGTCATAAGTCCTCCAAAAGAAAACGCCCGCGCTCTCCAGTTTGGAAAGCACGGGCGTTTTCTGCGCAAAAGAATTGCGCCGGGCAAGTTGCCCAGCGCTCAATTGATATTAGCGGCGTCGCCGCTCGCGGTCAATCAGAATTACAACTCTTCTCGGCCTGTCTTTCTAAGAGCCTCGTCCCCCTCCATGTCGCTTATGTAGCGATCCACCACCGTCTGCCGGATAATCTCTTTGTCATATGAACGGACCACGATCACCTCCGGCGCGAAGAACACCGCCCAGTTCTTGTCATTGAGCAGCCTCGCGAAACCCTCGGGTGTTCCCACCGTGTAGCTCCACTCGCTCGTCTCGCCCGTATCGCGGTGGTAAATTTCAACCGTCAGTTCGTCACAGAAAACTTTGGGATCGGGCGGTCCTGCCGGCGTGTCGAACGTCTTGAACCACATCGACTTCACGAGAACCTGCCCATATGCGGCAGGCGGTTCCAGCGGAGCATCGGGACTCGGTTGTCCGGGCTTTTGCGTTACGCGGATTGCAGCAGGTTCTGCGGGAACAAACCCGGATTCCTGTGTGCGAACGTCGGAGTACTTGCTGGCCCATCGGCTCAACATCAGCAGGGCCACCACGAATCCGACGAAAAGCGCAATCCTCACGTCCGTGCGATCCAGCCACGGCGGGAGCATCAGGAATCCGGTCATAGTTCGTCAGCGATCCTACACGCGCTCGACGGCCACACTGCTCAGCACGACGTCTTTCCGCGGACGGTCCTGCGCACCGCGCGGAACCAGGCTGATCGTGTCAACGACTTTCTGACCTTCCACCACTTCACCGAAGATCGTGTGATTTCCGGTGAGCCACGGCGTCGGAGCCACGGTGATGAAAATCTGGCTGCCGTTCGTGTTCGGTCCGGAATTTGCCATAGCCAACATTCCCGGAGTATCGAACTTATGCGGTGAGCCCTTGGTTTCGTCCTCGAACTGGTAGCCCGGTCCGCCCATTCCCGTGCCGCTGGGATCGCCGGCCTGGATCATGAAGTCCGGAATGACGCGATGAAAAATTGTTCCGCTGTAGAGCGGTCCGGGGCCCTTCTTGCCGCTGACGCGATCCTTCCAGTCGCGCTTGCCCTCCGCAAGATCGACGAAGTTCTTGACCGTCTTCGGCGCTTCGGTTTCAAACAACCGGCAGACTATATCGCCTTCCGATGTATGGAAGGTGGCGTAAAGACCAGGCTGACGTGCCATGGATGACTCCTCGATAGAAATTCGCCCGAAGGCGACCTTATAGGCTATCACGCGTCGCGATGCGGAAGGGAAGCACCCGCGATTCCGTCGCCCCCTCCGCTCAATCAACTATCTTTTCACCGGAGGCTTCGTAACTCGCCGGACCGGATGATAAATCGCTCTCTTCTTTATCACCCTCGGAGGCTCAATGATCGCAATATGCTTGATCACTACCGGCGTCAGTGGCTTATTGTGGTTAGCCGTGTCCCGAGGCACGCGCGCAATCGCATTCACCACGTCCAGGTCCTCGCATTGTCCAAAGATGACATAGCCGTATCCGGGCCGTACGATGCGGGTTCCGCGAACGCACCCCTCTTCGTCATAGCATGCGTCCAGGTGTGGTTGTGGCGTCTCCGTGATGAAGAACTGGCTGCCGTTTGTGTTCGGCCCTGAATTCGCGTAAGCAAGCCGTCCTGCTACGTCAAACTTTAAGGACGGTACCAACTCATCCTTGAACCTATATCCCGGATCGCCTTCGCCCGTACCCAGCGGATCTCCGCCTTGAATCATGAATTCCGGAATCACGCGATGGAAGGTTGTCCCGTCGTAGAGCGGCACGCCCACGCGCTTCATGTGTGTCTTCGGATCGGTCCACACTTTTCTCCCTGTCGCCAGACCGATGAAGTTTGCCACCGCCATCGGTGTCTTGTCCGGAAACAGCGTGCAGTGGATGTTGCCCATGCTGGTCTCAATGATGGCCTTCGGCTCCACCGGTCCCGCCGGCTTTCGAGGCGTTACCGGAGCTTTCTTCTCGACCGGATGAGTCGTCCTGGTTGTCGTAGTCTTCGTCTTTGTCTGCGCCGGTGCCATGATGCTGAGCGCCAGGCAGCAAGCGGCTGTGGTTACGGCAATACGCATGATTCCTCCATCGTGCGGCTAACTCGTGACTGTTTCGTTCTCTTAAATCGTGTCTGGCTTCGCCGGCGGAATCTTCACTTCCTCCCGCGTGTCCGTGTTGTGCTCGTGTTGAATCTCATCCGAAATCTTTTCGACTACTGCGAACACGCGCATCATATTTCCGCCGAGTATCTTGTGGATGTCCTGCTCGCTGTAGCCGCGCTTCACCAGTTCCTGCGTGATCTTTGGCAGGTCGCCCACCGAATCGATTCCTTCCGGAAGGCATGGCACGCCGTCGAAGTCCGATCCAATGCCAACGTGATCCACTCCCGCCACTTTCACCATGTAGTCAATGTGATCGATCAGCGCTGACAGCGGAGGCCGTGGCACCGACTCCTTATAAATGGCCCTCATTTTGTCCAGTTCGGCCTTCGCCTCTGGCGAGTGGTTTTTCTCCCACTCCCCGTAGAGTTGGTTGTACCGTTTCATCTCCTCGGAGTGATCTTGCTCGAACTTCTTTGAGCGCTGGTTGTATTCGTTGCTGATGAATCCGCAATTAAAGTTCACCTGCGCCACGCCACCGTTGCGCGCCAGCGCCACCAGCATCTCGTCCGTCATGTTTCGCGGCACGTCCGTAATTGTGCGCGACGACGAGTGCGATGCAATCACCGGAGCACGGCTCACCGTCAGCGTGTTGTAAAAGCTGCGATCGGAGACGTGCGAAACATCCACGATCATTCCTAGCCGGTTCATCTCGCGTACCGTGTTGCGGCCAAAATCCGTAAGCCCCGGGTCGATCCATTTGCCATTCGCGTCCGTCTTGTAATCGCCCGATGACTGCCCCAACTCGTTCGAGTTCGCCCAGCTCAGCGTCATGTAGCGAATGCCCAGCCGGTAGTAATCGCGTAACAGTCGCACGTCGCCCTCAATGGAGTGCCCGCCCTCCAGGCCCATCAGGATCGCAATCCGCTTGTGCGGCCCGCGCCTCGCCGCCAGGATGTCCTTCGACGAATACGCCATCACCATCTCGTCCGGATGCGCGCGCACCGTCTCGTACACCGAGTCAATCATGTCGAGCGCCCGATGCGCATAGTGCGTCTTGAATGCGTCCGGGTCCACCCAGATGGAGAAGAATTCCGCGCCCAGATTGGCGGATTTCGCCTTTGCCAGGTCCCAATGTCCGCTACCCGCGTCGTTGCCCGGATCGAAGTTCTCGTCCACAAATCTTCCGGGAGTATCTGAGTGCGTGTCGATGACGAGGGCGGAATTTTGAATTTCTTTCCAGTTTGGCATGCGTGTCTTTTTCGACTGAGGTTGTTGAAGTTTCTGGCTGGTCGATGGGTGCGCGGTCTGTGCGCCGGCGGTAAGACAGAGCAAGATCGCGATGACGCTCGCCACGAGAACTCTATTCATTCTTGGCTCCAAATCAGCGGCCAACAGTGTACCGAAAAACCCGCGTCAGGAATATATTCGTCAACCTTGGGGCTGGACAGTTTCAAGAAAAGTCGTTCTTTTTGCTTGGTCAGTATACTTAGACACTGTACAGATATTGAGATATTGCTCTAGAACCTCTTTGGCCGGTATTATTAGCTCATTAACCTGAAGCCCGTTCGATTTGAGCACATCACCCATGACTGCGAGTCAATTCCATTGGGCCCTTACCGGCGAGGCGTCAGCCGATTTGACGCAATGACTCGTTTCAGAAGTCCGTATCTCTCCATAACCTGAACCGTCAACCGCGCCACCCATTCTGGTTCCCGCGGCCCAACCATCACTTCGGTAATCAATCGCTCAATATCAATTGTTAAACGGACACCCATCTTCCGTTTGCTATAAGAATCCTCCATAATGATCGCCCGAACCTCAGACTCATGCTGATAGCCAAGATCTTTGCGGCTGCATGCTACAAGGACACTATCCAGCCCCACCGAGTCATTCCAGTCAATGTACCTTGTCTTTGAAATGTAGACTGGCATGTCACACTTTGCGATGGCTTCTTTAAGGAGCCCCACTGTAGATTTGACTGCGACGATTCCGCTACCTTTGCCGTAAAGATCCCACATTGCGAGCGACTCAGCAGAGCCGGAGCGCCAGCAATTGACGAACAGACCATTCCGCGCGGACCGGAAGACATCAATTAGTTGTTGGGCACGTGTTCTCCCAAGATGTTTCCGAATCCCTGCTAGCTCGGCGTCGGTGTGCGTGCCCTCTAGCGGATCCTCTAATCGGTCTACACGTGGGAACCAAAGGGTTCGGCTCTCGAGCATCTCTACAAACTTCGCGAAGTCCATATAGTGCCAGAGAACAGTTCTGTTTGGCGGAGTTGTCAGATCAGGATGAAACTCGTAAGGCATGAATCAATTATGTAGGTTGTGCCCCAGATTGCCAAGATCCACACCGCGTGCGGACTTTAGAGAGTCTCGGCTAGTCATTGTCGACGAACTCCCCCAGCTTGACGAAGCGGATCGTGAAGGTGATGGGACACCATAAGTGGCGAAGTTTACCCGTAAGTCTCTTTCTTGGTGACTACTCCGTGCAAGACCTTCAAACTGAACCGCGTCCCAATCTCACAAACTTTCCTTCCGTCACAGCCAGATCCATCAAGTTCGATGTTCCGGCACTGGATGGAATGACAGGTAGAGTGCGGACACCACGATCAATCCACCTCCAGCCAGTGTCACTTTTCCTACGCTCTCATGCAGCAACATGATCCCCAGGAACACGCCCACCAGCGGCTCCAGGTTCACAAAAATTCCCGCCGTCGAAGTCTCCACCCGCGATACGCCCCAGTTCCACAGCACCGTTGTGGCCACCGTGCACAGCAATCCCTGCGCCGCGACCGCGAACCATGTCTCCGCAGATAAGTGAATTGGAGGTACTCCGCGCCATACTAGCGCAATGGGAATCAGCAGCACCGTTCCGCAAAGGATGATCCATATCGTCGCCGTGATCGCCGAGTAGCGGCGTGTCAGGTTACGTGCCGGCAGAATCCATCCCACCGAACCTAATAGCGATGCCAGCACCAGCAGGTCTCCTGCAACGCTGCCTTCCTTGCCTGGGTTCCCGATGATCAGCGCAACGCCCGCAGTTGAGATTACCAGTGCGCCCCATCGCTTCCATCCCAGCCGCTCGTGGTCAAAGAGAACGGACAGGAGCGCAATCGCCAGTGGCATTGCGCCCACAATCAGCGCTGCCCGCGACGCCGTTGTTCTCTGCAATCCTTCGAATTGCACAATGAAGCTCGCCGGAACGTACAGAAATCCTGTGACCATGAATAGCCACAAGTCGCGTTTCGCTATTCGATACCGCGCGGAGAAGAGAAGTGGCGCCAATGCCAGGCTGGCGAATAGGAAGCGGTAAATGAGCATGTGTTCCGGATCAAGCTCGCGCAGCGCAACCTTGCCGAAGATGAAGCTTGTGCCCCAGAGGGATCCCGCGCATGCCAGCGCAACAATTGCCGGTGTTCGATGACTGCGGGTTCTGCCTGTGTTCATCGGGGATTCCACGTCTCCATATTCTCACGGAGCACACGATCCCGCACACACGTCGCGCACGCCGTTGCCGCAACTGCCGGATACAGAAAAGGCTCCGGCACTGCCGAAGCCTTCGTCAAATAAAGAGGGAACTACAGGCGGAAGAAGTCGACCACGGCTTTCTTCATTACGTCCTTGCCGACTTCGCTGATCGACTTGGTAAGCGGGATATCCTTCGGGCAGACTTCCACGCAGTTCTGCGCGTAGCCGCACTCCTGGATGCCACCGTCGCCCATCAACGCGCTCAACCGGTCCTGCTTGAGAACCTTGCCCGTTGGGTGGGTATTGAACAAACGCACCTGCGAGATCGTCGCCGCTCCCACAAAGCCCGTGCTCTCGTTGAACTGCGGGCATGCTTCCATGCAGCAGCAGCACGAGATGCAGCGGCTCAGTGGATAGGCGCCTTCCTGTTCGTCCGGTGTCATGCGCGGCCCCGAGCCCAGGTCATAGGTGCCGTCCACCGGAACCCATGCCTTCACTGCCTTCAGGTTCTCAAACAGCACCGAGCGATCCACCGACAGATCGCGCACCACCGGGAACTTAGAGAACGGCTCCAACGTAATTGGCTGGTCCAGCTTGTCGATCAGTGCCGAGCACGCCATGCGTGCCCTGCCGTTGATCAGCATCGCACACGAGCCGCAGACCTCTTCGAGGCAGTTGGAGTCGTATACGATCGGTGTCGTCTTCTTGCCATCGCGCGTTACCGGGTTCGCCGCAATCTCCATGATCGACGAAATCACGTTCATTCCCGGTCTCCAGGTCAGCTCAAACTCTTCCCAATAGGGTTGCGACTCCGGGTTTGCCTGTCGCTTAATCTTTATCAGTACGGTTTTATTGGCCATATGAACTCAATCTGCCTTCTGGTATCTCTCGATCCCTTGCTACTTAATCTTCGTCTCTACAACTCCTCCGATGAGAAGTCCCAATCCGATACCGCCGAGGAATCCTCCGCCAAAGCGGAGTGAATCGTCGTTCCGCCGATTTGCAGCATTATTGGCGACGATCCCGGCCGCAAGACACAAAATACCCACGATCAGCATCCACTTGCCTATGCGCTTGCGAAGGACAACCGGATCGGAAGCCATCGTGAACCTCGCACGCTTCCGCCTTCCGCGGAACCATCATCGTGTCCACCGGACACGCGTTATCTTCCTCAACAATTCGCCTTGCCGCTGGCGCGTGTCACTCCATTGAGGATCAACAACGCGCCCAGCAGACCGGTAATCCAGTTTGCATCGCGAATGCCCATCGCCAGGACCAGGGCCCCGACGATCAGCAACAGCGCGATGAGCAGCTTCTTTCCCACCTAGTACTTCCTCACTCTCGGCGGGACCAGCGAAATATCCACCGCTTCGAATTCAAAGCGCGGTTCGTCGGCATCCGGCGCATAATACGCCTTCGTCGTCTTCAGCCAGTTCTTGTCGTCGCGATCCGGGAAGTCCGGCTTGTAGTGCGATCCGCGCGATTCGTCGCGCATCAACGCACCCTGCGTAACCACGCGCGCCAGTTGCAGCATGTTGTAAAGCTGACGGGTGAACGCAAACGACGTGTTCGCCCACATCGACTTGTCGCTGACGTTGACGTGGCGATAACGCTCCAGCAACTCGACTATCTTTGTGTCCGTTTCCTTCAGGTTCTTGTTATAGCGAGACACGGTCACGTTCTTCGACATCCACTCGCCAAGTTCGCGCCACAGCTTGAACGGGTTCTCCGTTCCGTCCGACGTCATCAGCCGCAAGTTCAACTCGTCCTGACGCTTCTTTTCCGTCTCATACACGCTGCTCGGCACGCCGTCTGACGACTTCCCGTTCTCGCGCCCGTAGCGCACCGCATTCGGACCGGCGATAAAGCCGCCATAGATGCACGAAAGCAGGGAATTCGCTCCCAAGCGGTTCGAGCCGTGAATCGAGTAATCGCATTCGCCAGCAGCATATAGGCCCTGAATGTTCGTCTGTTGGTTGAAGTCTACCCACAGCCCGCCCATCGTGTAGTGCATGCCCGGGAAGATCTTCATCGGCACTTCGCGCGGGTCGTCGCCGACGAACTTTTCGTAGATTTCCAGGATGCCTTCCAGCTTCTTGTTCAGCGTTTCGCGGTCAATGTGCGTCAGGTCCAGGTAGACCATCGGCTGCCCGTCGATCCCCAGGTCGTACTCGTGCACAACCTTGTGGATGGCGCGCGTCGCCACGTCACGCGGGACCAGGTTGCCGTACTTCGGATACCACTCTTCCAGGAAGTACCAGCGCTCGCCCTCGGGGATGCTCTTTGCCGGACGCTTGTCGCCCTTCTGCTTCGGAACCCACACGCGACCGCCTTCGCCGCGCGCCGACTCCGACATCAGGCGCAGTTTGTCTTCGCCCGGAATTGACGTCGGGTGCACCTGGATCATTTCGCCGTTGGCGTAGTACGCACCCTGCTGATACAGCGCAGACTGTGCCGATCCCGTGCAAACCACCGAGTTCGTCGACTTCCCGAAGATGGCTCCGATGCCGCCCGTGGCTATGATCACCGCGTCCGCCGGGAAGGTCTTCACCTCCATCGTCCGCAGGTCCATCGCGCAAATGCCGCGGCACACCCGTTGCGGATCCAGTACCGCCGAGAGGAACTCCCAGCTCTCGTACTTCGTCACCTTGTCTTCGGATTCAAACCTGCGCACCTGTTCGTCCAGCGCATAAAGAAGCTGCTGTCCGGTAGTGGCGCCGGCGAAGGCCGTGCGGTGATGAAGTGTTCCGCCGAAGCGACGGAAATCGAGCAGGCCTTCCGGCGTACGGTTGAAGGTGACGCCCATGCGATCCAGCAGGTCGATGATGGCTGGTGCCATGTCGCACATTGCCTTCACCGGCGGTTGGTTCGCCAGGAAGTCGCCACCGTACACGGTGTCGTCGAGATGCTGCCAGGTGGAGTCGCCCTCACCTTTCAGGTTTTTTGCGGCATTGATGCCGCCCTGCGCGCATACGGAATGTGAACGCTTGACTGGGACGATCGAGAACAGGTCCACGCTGGCGCCCATCTCGGCGCACTTGATCGCTGCGGAAAGTCCCGCCAGTCCGCCTCCCACGATTATGATTCTTGGATTCGCTGCCATATCTATGTCTGCTTGGGCTCCTGCCCGATCTTCTATTGGTTGTCCGTGGTAGCCGGCGCCTGGCCCGTGCGAGCCTGGGTGGAGGAATTTTCAAACCACTCCGCCTTCGGTTGCTGCCGGCCAAACTTCGGATTAACAAAGGAATACGCCGAGCTAAGGCCAAGCGCCATGAACAGCACCGCCACTGCGATGCCGAACGCCTGCACGCGCTTCCTCGCCTTTTCTCCCGTCACAATGCCCCACTTGGCGCAGAACAGGAAGATGCCGTAGCCGAAGTGCCATGACGCCGTAATCACACCGATCACGTAGATCGCCATTGCCCACGGGTGCATCAGTTCCTGTTGAACCTTGTAGAACGCCGCGTCCGGATGCGTTGCCAGGTGTATCCCCGTGAACCGCATAAACCACGTGTGATACAGGATGTAGGCAAACACGATGATGCCCGTGTAGCGCTGCAGCGTATACATCCAGTTGCCCTGCCACGGGTAGTCCGTGACGTTATTGTCCCCGCGCCACCAGATGTACACTCCGTACCCCGCGTGGAACAGGATCGGAATGAAAATTCCAACCGTTTCCAGCACGATCAGGAATGGCAGGCTCGTAAGGAACTTTACGGTGTCGTTATAAGCTTGGGGGCCGTTGGTGGCTGCCGCGTTTGAAAGCATGTGCTCCGCAAGGAACACACCCACGGGAATAATGCCGCTCAGCGAATGTAGCCGACGCCAAAAGAATGAATTGCCCTGCCCGGCGCGTAAGGGCGGAACACCCTTACCGATGCGCGGGCTGGTTTGTACTGACGATGCCACGGGATGACTCCTTATGGCTTCAAGGGGTTAGGTAGAACCCATCGATTATTGTTTCTCAATTCGTATTCGTCAAGAATTCCCGACAGAATTCTCTGCGCAATTTCTTGTTCTCTCCCAACCACCCTCGCAAACGTCCTTCTGGCGCGCTTCTCGGAACAGCCTATAATCGGTGTTGAGACGACCACGTGGTCACATGTCACTCCGATGGTGACTGTGCGATAAAGATCGTGGCCCGATAGTTCGTGACATATTTTTCATGAAAAATGTCGCGATTTGTGAGAAACCTCAGACATGTCGACCTCTGTACCCGACTTTTCGCAGCTTTCTTCTCTCTGCAAGGACGCGGAGTTCACCGCGGTCGCCGACGCCATCGGCCGCGAAATCTCCAAACTCATGTCCGTTGATCTCGACGAGGTTGCGCTCCTGAAGGTCGAGCGACAGCATCTTCGTTTTATTTATCCTGCCAAGCTGATGGAAGTCGGCACCATTCCTCTCACTACTGCCGGCTCTACGGCTGTGCGTTGCGCTCTCAACCGCCGCCCCGAGCTCTCCAATAATTTCGCGCAAGCGCGCCACGCGTCGATTTTTGAAGCTGTCGATCTTGGCACCCAGTCCAAGAGTTTTGGCGACTCCGGCAAGGCGATTATTCAGAAGATGATGACTGTTCCCGTTGTCGTGCAGAACAAAAGCGTTGCTGTCCTTCAGGTCTGTCGCAAGGGGACCTCACGCCAGGCTACCGGTCCTGATTTCTCTCCTGCGGATCTTCGCAAACTCACCGACATCGCCGCCCTCGTCGCTACCTGCAAATGATCACTGCTTCTCACTGAGCAGGAATTCAATCACCTGTCGAAAGTGTTTTGCCCCTCTCGTTTCTTCGCGGAATCAAGAGCCACTTTACGAATGCACGCAGGAGCCACCTCAGTGGCCGGCATTCGCGGTAAAATATCCTGTTCCACCCAACAGGCCACCCGACGTAGATGGCGGCGCTTACCCTGCGCTCACGGCCTGCAATTCGGAACAGTTTGGGAGACAGGACTTATGTCGCAGAACAACGGAAACACAGCACTCCGTTTGAAGACCGGCCTCGCCGAGATGCTCAAGGGCGGCGTCATCATGGACGTGATGAGCGTCGCGCAGGCTGAAGTTGCCGAGAAGGCCGGCGCGGTTGCCGTCATGGCCCTCGAGCGCGTACCGGCCATCATCCGCGCCGAAGGCGGCGTATCCCGCATGGCCAATCCGAAGCTCATCAAGGAAATCATGGCCCACGCTTCCATCCCCGTGATGGCCAAGTGCCGCATCGGTCACTTTGCCGAGGCCCAGATCCTCCAGGCCATCGGCGTCGACTACATCGACGAGTCCGAGGTTCTCACCCCGGCCGATGAAGAGCACCATGTCGACAAGCATGCCTTCACCACGCCCTTCGTCTGCGGTGCGCGCAATCTCGGAGAAGCTCTCCGCCGCATCTCCGAAGGCGCAGCCATGATCCGCACCAAGGGAGAAGCCGGCACCGGCGACGTTATCCATGCCGTCAAGCACATGCGCCAGATCGTCAAGGAGATGAAGCAGCTTACCGTGATGAGCGAAGAGGAACTCTTTGCCGCCGCCAAGAATCACCAGGCCCCTTACGAACTCGTTCGCATGGTCGCCAAGGCCGGCAAACTCCCCGTGCCCAACTTCTCCGCCGGAGGCATCGCCACTCCCGCTGACGCTGCCATGATGATGCAGCTCGGCGCCGAATCCGTCTTTGTCGGCTCGGGAATCTTCATGAAGGGCGGCGCTATTGCTCTTGACCTCGCGGTGAAAGCGGAGCGCGAGGAAGCCGAATCGCGCGCCAAGGCCATCGTCATCGCCACCACGCATTACAACGACCCCAAGGTCCTCGCGGAAGTCAGCGAACAGATGACAGGCGCAATGAAAGGCCTCGCCGTCTCCGCCATCGCCGAAGCGGATTTACTTCAGACGCGCGGCTGGTAGGGCGGTAGGCTGGTGTAGCGATAGGCTGGTGTAGCGGTAGGCTGGTGTAGCGGTAGGGCACGGCTTCAGCCGTGCCAATGCAAGCCCACCGATCTCTTCCTTAGTTTCGTGCCCCATATCTTCCAGCAATGTGAAGATGTGGGGTTTTCTTTTGACCGGGAAAAAACTTTAGGGTGGCCCATGCAAGCCGTCGTTGCTTGCGTGGGGGAGAGAAGAACGCGGGTGCCCCATCCTGAGCGCAGCGAAGGGTGGGATGCAAGAAACTCGACGCCTGAATTGTCTTTCTGTGTGCCCACGTATCCGCTTCGCTACGTGCCCCACTTTCGCGCCCCACTATTGGGCGATAACGTGGGGAGCCCCCACTCCTTTCACTTCCTTCCACTCGTCACTCGTAAATCGACACGTCCTTTGTTTCTGCTCTGTGTCTCGGTGCCTCGGTGGTTAGAAGATTCCTTTCGAAACCTCCTCAACCGCCGTTCTGCGCTCTTTCAATTCAAAAATGCGATGAGCCATTATGCTCAGTATTTCTCGGTCGAGAGAGCGAACCTATAGACGGCTTATGGGAGTAGTTCATCCGGCAATCAGGTTGCAGACATTGCCTGTGCCAGTGAAGGGTCCCAGTGCTACCAGCAGATTTGGTGGAGGCAATATGTCAAAAACCGCAGTTGGTTTGTTTGAGAATCCGGGCTCGGTCGATGGTGTTGTTCGCGATCTCGAGGGCCGTGGTTTCCCTCGAAAGGATGTACGTGTTGTAAGCGAGCCACGCGAGATGCCGGGCAGCGGGCCCATGAGCATCCCACGCACTGATTTTGAAGTGGACTTGACTAGGGAGTTTAAGACGATGGGTGCCGTCGAAGCGGACGCAAAAGCTTATGTCGACGGAGTGCGGCGCGGCGGCGTGATCGTTTTCGCAACGGGTTCGGACGAGAAGGCCGACGATGCTGTTGAGATTATGAATCGCTATCGCGCCGCAGAAGTCGAAGAACTCAACGTCGCCGAGACGAGTCTCCCCAGCACTGTCGGCGATGGCATGACTCCCAATCGCGACAGCTCTGTCCAAATCGGCAGGTTTCGCTCTCCTGGAGACGGGGCTCGTCTATTTGTGTGGTAGCTGTTTCGTAGAAGATAAACGTCTTCGGAGTAGCGTCTGGAGTTGTACCAGCTCGCTTTTTTGGTGGCGCGAGTATGGGTTATGAGTGCGTTGTTCATTCTGCCAAGGGACGTATCCTCAGGAGGTTCCATGCCGAAATACAAATGGCGTGAAAGTGATAACGAAGCGCAGCTTGATGAACTCGGAATTGATCCCGGGCAGGTTGGCTCGGACAGCGCCGGGCAATCGGGGGACACTCAGGGTCTCTCGCAAGACGCGGAAGCTGACGGCGAAAGTGTCGAAGAACTCGCCGATACTGATCAAGCATTTGAGGCCGAGGCAGTCGCCGGCGTCGAGGATGCTGCTGACCACCCCGAGAGGCCCGTACGCACCAGCGAGAATCGTCCCCGTTCAGAGGACATTCCACCGGAGCAGGGAGAATAGCGTTCGTCGGCTGCCCCACGTTCGCGCGCTGTTGGGCGATAACGTGGGGAGCCCCCATTGGTTTCACTGCTTCCAACTCGTCAATCGAACTTCGTATTTCGTCCTTCCTCCGCGTTCATACTTGGTTTTCCTCTGCGCCTCTGGATCTCTGTGGTTGACTTTTCGTTTTGCAACTTCCGAATCTCGTCTTCGCTTTTGCCTTCGAACCCTCAGACCTTCCAACCTGCGGACCTGCTTTGTCACTTGTCAAGATGATCCTGGTCACACATTTCCCCCAGCTATCTACAAACACAGGAAATAGAGTTTCCAAATCGATGTCACCTTTTCCCCCTTCGATATGTCACACTGGATATAGAGCCAAAACATCCAAGCCCGCCGCGTGCGGGCTTTGCTGTTGCCGATGACTGACGACCGACGGTGTCGACTTTTGTTTGTAATTTGCAGCTTGTCGCCCAAAATCGCGACTTTCTTGCTCAGCGGCTCAGTAGCTTAGTAGCTCAACAGCTTGTAAGTCTTGTGTTATGTAATATTTGAAAAATAGGCCCTTTGGTTTCAAATATTTGCAGAGATATAGCCGCAAATATTTGAAACCAAAGTATCTAAAAATAGGGGGGAGGGGGGTACGGACCTAGGACATCCCTTACCCGTCCGCACTCGTTGCTTGAGTAAAGGATGTCTCGGAACGCCCTTGAGCCAGGGAAAACAAAAGCCTTCTAGATTTACCTTGCCACCAGGTCTCTATCTCTGGACGCCAGCTTTTTGGGTTGTCTCGTGTCCAGAGACTTCGCGACACGTCGTTCGTCGTCGGTAGAGAAGCGTCCCATGGTCTCCATCAGGTTCGCGGCCATCTTGGACATGTGCTCCGACGCCGCCGCCAGCTCCGTGGCTCCCGACGTCTGGGTTTGCACCATGTCGCGCATGCGCTCCATCGCGCGTGCCACGGTCTGCGCCCCGCCGGCCTGCTCCTCCGCCGAGGAGCTGATTTCGTGGGTGATTTCGTCGAGGTTCGACGTGGCCTTGGCAATTTGCGTGGAGCCGCTCGACTGTTCGGTGGTGGCGGCTCCGATCTCCTGGGCCAGCTTCGCGGCTTCGGCAACCACTTCGGAAATCTTTCGCAGTGCCTGGCTCAAATCATTTCCCGAGTTCAACCCATCGTTGACGATACTGCCGTTCTTTTCCATGTTGTCGACGGCGCGGCGGACCTCGTTCTGAATGTTGCCGATCAGTTCGCTGATCTCTTTCGTGGAGCTTGCGGACTTTTCTGCGAGTTTGCGGACCTCGTCCGCGACAACGGCAAAGCCGAGGCCGTGTTCTCCGGCGCGCGCCGCTTCGATGGCGGCATTGAGCGCCAGCAGGTTTGTCTGTTCGGCCAGATCGTCAATCACTTCGGTGATCTTGCCGATATCGTCGGCGCGCTGTCCCAGCACATCAATAATCCGCGACGACGCCTGAATGGAACCGTCGATGCGGTTGAGCCCCGTGGTGACCTTTTCCATGCTGCCAATGCCGTTATGCACTTCCTGCTGGGAGCGGGTGGAGATAGCCAGCAGTACCTTCGCAGTGTCGGCAACGCGCTGAATGCTGGTGACCATCTGTTCGATGGAAACCGAGGTCTCGCTGACGCTGGAGGCCTGCATCTGGGTGCTCTTCGCCATGTTCTGCACGTTGACGCTCATCTCGTGCATAGTGCCGGTGACTTCATCGATGGCAGAGGATGCCTGCATGCTGAGTTTGGCGGATTCTTCCGATGCAGCCGCCACCTGGTTGGAACCGGAAGCCACCTGCGAAGCTGCGTTGCGCACCGTACTAACGATGCTGCGTAATCCCTGGATCATATTTCGGAAGGCGTGACCCAGGGTATCCCGGCTGGAACGTGGCTTCACTTCGACCGTCAGATCGCCGTGGGCAATCGCTTCGCTCACTGCGGCCATTTCTGCTAGATAAGCCACCATCTTGGCGAAGGTGCTTGCCAGTTCGCCCAGTTCGTCTTCGCGTTCTACGCTGATCTCCTGCTGCAAATCGCCAAGCTCGCCGATGTTCCGCGCAGCGCCGTTGAGATGGGCCAGTGGCTCTATGACGTGTTTCTGTACGAGTACGTATACGGCTATCCCGGAAACCAGTAGGGTCAAAAAACTCAGGAGAAATGTCGCGATGAAATTAGACTTCGCCGCGGACACCAATTGGTCAGTAGAGGCCGTCACGGCAAAAGCGCCGCGTAAATCGCCGACTTGTAACCCTTCCTTAGCGTACCCGAGGGGATCTTTCGTACCTGCGGGACCGCCATGACACACCAGGCAGTCCTCTGTAATCCGAACCGGTTGCGCATAGTGCATCACTTCTTTTCCGTCGACGGAACTTCGCTCCGAAAACTCTCCCAGCGAGGGATCTTTCTCAAACGCCTCCAATGCCTGGCGCTCAAAATCGTCCGGCTGGTTCTTAGGATTTCGCGGATGAAGGGATGGCGTGTGAAATATCAGGCCGGTGCTTTCAGCGTACTTCTGCGTGTCGAGGTGGTCGGAAGTCCACGTTTGCGCGGAAATCGCCATGCTCGTAATTTGGTGCAGTTTGTCGCGGAATGCGTTCTGGGCCTGCTGATTGATACGATGTTGAGTAATCCAGAAGCTGATCGCCGACGTGACAACTAGAACGGCAACCATGGTTCCCACAATTTTTCCCGACAGCTTGACGTGACGAAACACACAATACCTCCACCCCGGAAGGGAGGGATTTCTGAGCGCATCCAGGCTGTGACGATGGGTCCCCTTAAGAACGTCGGAGACTCTTTAACTGGAAACTGCTGTTCAGAACTAAGTCGGTGGAATTGTATCGTCTGCGGTCAGATTTGTAAGCAAGTTTGGACCATCCATTGGTAACATTATATCTAGCAGCAGTGTTTTCACTTTTATGTATGCTTCCGAGAAATAGCGTCACAATGCCTTGTTCTCGTACGCTCGAAGCGCGATAGAAGTGACAATCCAGAATCTCCCGGCGCCCGATGCGTTCAGCCTGCTTTTCCTCTGTGCCTCCGTGGTGATTCTTTGTCTCCTGCTCTGCTAAGCTAAGACTCAGAGATCCGCCACTAGCGACTCGTGAATTCCTATGACCATCGGTGTCCTCGCACTACAGGGCGACTTCGACGCCCACAAGAAAAGACTCGAAGAGCTCGGCGCGGACGTTGTCCTCGTCCGCAAGCCCGAGCAGCTCGATGCGATCGACGGACTCGTCATTCCCGGCGGAGAGTCGTCTACCTTCTTGCGGCTTCTTGGCGAGCAGGGTTTTCAGCGCCTTGCGGACTTCGTGCGTACCAAGCCGACATTTGGCACCTGTGCCGGCGCGATCATGCTGGCCACTGAAGTCCAGAATCCTCCGCAGCGAGGTCTCGGCGTGCTCGACATCACCGTCCTGCGCAACGCCTACGGCCGGCAGAACGACTCGACGATCCTCACGCTTCTCACCAAACTTGGTGATGCGCCACTCGAACAGGTCTACATCCGCGCCCCGCGCATCGAGCGCACCGGCCCCGGCGTCGAGGTCCTGGCCGAGAGGGAAGGCCACCCCGTCCTGGTCCGGCAGGGAAGCACCATGGCCGCCACCTTCCACCCCGAACTCTCCAACGACACCCGCGTCCACGCCGAGTTCCTGAAACTGGTAAAGAACGGCAGGAAGTAGGAGAAGAATCGAATGAGTCTCTATGATTTTTCCGCGAAGCTCAACAACGGCGAAGAAAAGAGCCTCGCCGATTACAAGGGCACTGTGCTGCTTATCGTCAACACCGCCAGTAAGTGCGGATTCACGCCGCAGTACAAGGGTCTTCAGGAGCTCTACGCGAAATACCGATCCCGCGGCTTCGAGATCCTTGGTTTCCCGTGCGACCAGTTCGGGCACCAGGAACCCGGCTCCGACTCGGACATTCGCTCCTTCTGCGATCTCAACTTCGGCGTTACGTTCCCGCTCTTTGCCAAGATCGAAGTCAATGGCGAAGGTGCCGATCCCATCTATAAATTCCTCAAGTCCGAGAAGCGCGGCCTCCTCGGCGAAAACATCAGGTGGAACTTCACCAAGTTCCTCATCGACAAAGAGGGAAGCGTCGTCAAACGCTTCGCCCCGCAAACCACTCCGGAAAAAATCGCCTCGGAGATCGAAGCGCTCCTGTCGCAATAGCGGCAGTGTTGGTCTCTCGCTTTTCGAAACCTCCGAAACTTCCGCAACCTCCGAAACCAGCCCGCCTTCGGCGTTATACTGATCTCACATTCCTCGTGAGGCATGGCCGTAGTGAGCTCGCCACAAAAGACGTTTTTCATCGAGACCTTTGGTTGCCAGATGAATTTCCACGACTCCGAGAAAGTCGTCGGGACTCTCATCTCGCAGGGGTACCGGCAGGTCCAAACCGTGGACGAGGCTGACCTCATCTTCTACAACACCTGCTCCATCCGCGATAAAGCCGAGCAGAAGGTCTTCCACCGCCTCGCCGACTTCAAGCGTCTCCAGCAGCAGGGAAAGCAGTTCGCCGTCATCGGATGCGTCGCCCAGCAGGAGGGCGAAAAGATCTTCGAGCGTGCCCCGCACGTATCGCTCGTCGCCGGCTCCGCCAGCTACCGCAACCTGCCCCAGATGCTCATCCAGATCGGGCAGGGCCAGCGCGCCACTGGACTCGACGACCGGCAGACCGACGAGACCTTTGAGACCGAGTTCACCGCCCGCACCAACCCCCACCGGGGCTACATCACCATCATCGAGGGCTGCGACAAGTTCTGCGCCTACTGCGTCGTCCCCTACACAAGGGGCAAGGAGCGCAGCCGCACTTCCGAATCCGTCCTCGCCGAGGCCCGCCGCATGGCCGACGCCGGTTACACGGACATTCAACTCCTCGGGCAAAACGTGAATTCTTACTCCGATCCTCTTCGAAAAGCTAGCTTTGCTGAGCTACTTACATCCGTCGGAGAGGTTCCCGGCATCCGCCGTGTGCGCTTCACCACCTCGCATCCGCGACACTTTTCGCGGGATATTGTCGACGCCATCGACTCGGTTCCCACGCTGTGCGATCACGTGCATCTGCCCGTGCAGAGCGGCTCCAGTCGCGTGCTTTCCGCTATGTATCGCGAATACACCCGCGAGCTTTACCTTGAGCGCATCTCCTGGATGAAGGCCGCCCGCAACAAGACCTTCTCCATCACCACTGATGTCATCGTCGGATTCCCAGGAGAGACCGAAGCCGAGTTCGAAGACACACTGACGCTCCTCGACGAGGTTGGCTATGACGGAGTCTTCTCGTTCAAATACTCTCCGCGGCCAAACACTCCGGCGCTGGAATATGCCGATGCCATTTCGGACGAGGAGAAAACGCGTCGTCTCGCGGTTCTTAATGAGAAGCAGCGCGAGATCCAAAGAGCTCGATATGCCAAGCACTTAGGCGACATCATGGAAGTAATGGTCGAGGGATATAACCGCCCCCGGGGTCAGGTCATCGGGCGGACGTCGCAAAACAAAACCTTGAATTTCACGGTGCCACCGGGCCATGCTGAACCGGCAATTGGCGCCTACGTCAATGCGCGCGTCACCGTCACGTTTCCCAACAGCCTGGCCGGCGAGATGGTCGTCTAACCCCAGGGAGGGAGCCATGGAAGTCGAGATGAGAATTCGCGGACTGATGATGGACCCGGTATCCAACATGCCCATCGTCGTCCTGAAGGACGTCGACAGCGACACCGTGCTGCCCATCTGGGTTGGAGTCTTCGAAGCCAACGCCATCGCCCTCGAGATCGAAAAGGTCGTCACACCGCGTCCCATGACCCACGACCTTCTGAAGAACGTCATGGTCGGCCTTGGCGCCATGGTGCAGAAGGTGGTAGTCACCGAACTCAAGGACGACACCTTTTATGCCGTTATCTGGGCCGAGCGCGACGGCAAGATCGTGAGCATCGATTCGCGTCCGTCGGATGCGCTTGCGTTGGCGCTGCGCATGGATTGCCCGATCTTCGTCGACGAAGAGGTTCTGAAGAATTCCAAGGTCGCCAGCGCCAGCAGTGAACGGCTCTCCGGCGACGACCTGCGTAAGTGGCTAGAAGGTCTCGACGACGAAGACCTCGGCAAGTACAAGATGTAACTGATTGCCCCATGGATTCCGCCGAACAACTCCAGCGCATTTATCTCGCGGGCTTCGAACTCCAGACGTTCGAGCGCTTTCCGAAGGCCATTGGCGTGGTGAAAGGGAACTGCGTTGCGCTGGTGACGGCCACCCCGGCCGGTCTCAGCCTGATCGGGACTCCCGGCTGGCGCATGGGAGAAGTCCTCGGCGTGCTGGTCGAAAAGGACGGGCGGAAAGTCTTCCAAGCCAAGTCCGAAGAGGTCGATGCCACGCCTGAACGCCTCTCCGAACTCGACCGCTTCCGCACCGAGCTCAACGACCTTCTGGTCGCCCAAGCCTAGAGCGACGCCAAACCTTAGGAGGTACCCCTCCCCCCCTTTACCGATACTTTGTTTTCAATGGGTTAGAAAACTTTCCCCGTAAAAATTACAAAACAAAGGGGTTAGATGCCAAATATTAGAAAACAAAGGACTTAGAAGCTGCTGAGCTGCTAAGCTACTGAGCCGCTGAGCAAGAAAGTCGCGATTTTGGGCGACACGCTGCAAGCTACAAACAAAAGTCGGCGGCCGTCGGTCGTCAGTCGTCGGCAACAGCAAAACCCGCACGCGGCGGGCTTGGATGTTTTTGCTCTATATATCTAGTGTGGCATATCGGAGGGGCAAAAGGTGACATCGAATTTGAAACTCTATTTGCCGTGAAATCAGATAGCTGCGGGAAATGTGTGACCAAGCACATCTTGACAAGTGACAAACACCGGTTTCGGAAGTGGCGGAAGTTTCGGAGGTTTCGAGAGGCAAAAGCAAGCTAAACGGATTCGCGTTCGTTACAGTTTGTCGAAAACTACGGCTTTAACACTCTGAACGAGTCGAAGACCTTATGAACGGTTTTCGGTTCGCGGTCACGATCCGCCCGTGCGACCGCCATGATCATGTAGAGGCGATCGCCGACGAGGATCATGCGGGCGTCCACCAGCGAGTTGCCGTGGGCGCGGGCGTGCCAATCGATGCCCGGGTAGCCCTGCACGGTGATGTGCTGGAGGGAAGTTACCGTACCAGACATCTTCGTCAGGCTTCCAGCCATCGACGCCTCAAGCGCTTGTTGCGGCGGCTCTTTGCTGAGACTCTCGCTATCGAAGTAGCTGCAGGTATAGGCGGTGTCGCGCGTGGGCTCCACTCCAATGAGGGTCAGACTCGTCGTTTTTCCGTCTTCGCCCGGCAGTTGCTTGGTTTCGACATTGGCTTTGCCGGGCAGACGGACGGAGAATTTAGCGTCCGGCGCGGTATAGGTCTGCCAGCGATACGGCAGCAGATGCTCGTAGTTGGCGAAGACCAAGGCGACAACTACGGCAATCGAGAGCAGAACAAGCTGGCGAGCGGAGATCTCCGTTTTCATGGGCTGCCATCATACGTTCGCCGAGCGCCGCCCTCAAGTGACGAGAGGGTTATGGTGACAGGGGGAGTCCGCGGGCAGCCTATTTTCGTGGAGGACCTGGCGGCTTAGCAACTCTGCGTCTTCCGCGTGATGTTGAACGAGACCATTCCGTCGCGGAGCGGAATGGTTGCAAGGTCCACCGGCGAACTTAAGCCCTGGGACACCACGCAGCTTGATCCCGGTGTACTGGCGGTGACATTCACCGTGATGCTGCCGGACGACTCCGTGGCATCTGTAATCACCATCGAGTAGCCGCCCGTGACCTGCGTACCCGAGGCAGCCACCAGTAGCACGTTCTTCGTAAAGTCGACCGCCGGTACCGGCGGGGCTGGACTGACGCGCGCGATCATCTTCGACCAGAGATCCTCCCAGCTTTTCTGATCGTGGATCACCAGCGTCGTCTCGCTGGCAAAGGCGTCCACCGCTGCATTGAGGCTCGTTACGTGGGTCACCGTCAACGGCGTCTCTGGCGTCTTCATTGCACTGCACGCCGCCAGGACGACGAGGACAATAATGGGGAAACACTTAATCACTTTCATAGTGCAACCTCCTCCTGGATGATTAAATAGCGTAGTGCAAGTCAGAACGCAGGGCGGGTAATATGCTGAATGGTTGGGGTGGATTTCCTATTTAGGAAGAGGCGGTTTTTACCCAAGCAAAGTGTATTTAACAGAATATCCGTTATCGGACGTAATGGCAGTTTTCCTGTTTGATCTCCTAGGTCAAAGCGGCACTTCAGACGGCTCTAATACCAGTCTGCAGCACGACCGCAGCAGGTCAGGTGTTCAGACTTCGAACATTGATCCCGCTAAGCTTCCGCTCAAGCGCGGCAAACTCGGTCTTTCCATATTGGATGTATTCGTGGTCGCCTAATGGAATTTCCCACTTCTCGAAGAGCCGCCCCACGTTCGGTGGAATGTCGGAGCTTTGAAGCATACTCCAGGAGATCGGCGACGTGAACGCGAACTTTCCAGAGAGCACCTGACAATGGCCGGCGGCAGTTTTCGTTTGGACTGGAAATACGTAGTTCGCGCCAGCATCGGGATAGTGGACATAACCTGTGACTTGGGTCGAGAAGTACCGCAACCCATCGCACAACTTTTGATCTCTTATCGACCGTAACAATAGCTGCGGGAGGATGTATTCGGCTACGAAAGGCGCGTCTAAACCTCTGTATCGCCTTTTGACCGAGCAACTTGCCAATAATGGCCAGCACATAATTTGGCCGACTACAAACTCGGCAGATAGTTCCCGACCCTGGGGACAACGCAAGAAATGCGCAATCACCCTTGGCCTCCACGCTAGGTCTAGGACGGATGCGTCTGGAGCCGCGGCGAACCGCGATACCTGCAGATTATGGAAGGTCGGTCTACCGAGTTCTTCCCAGCAGATCCAGAGGGACCCGCCAAGATATAGACACGGCAATCCTGGAACGCTGTACCGCTGCGAACTGACCTTGTGCCGCAGATCGAAAGGCATGTGAAAGATATCGTCGAGATTGAGCGTCGCTAAAGGATCCGAGCCCATCGGTCGTGCGCGATACAGATGGCCACGAAACTGGATTGTCGGATTTTGCTCGCATCGGACGAACTCCGATGCGAGCTCCGATATCGGATAGATGATTTTCTGTAACCAAGGCGCAAGCACTTCAAGTGCTTTTTGGAACTTCTCGTACGCGATGTGAAGGTCTCCGCGAAGGTAGAGCGAAACGGTATCGCGCAACACATCACATACCATATGAATCTCTGGACTCGCGGTGATAATTTCCCTCGAAATCGAATTCTCTGGTGTGAGGTTCTCCACCTGTTCCAAGAAGGCGGAGAGCCACTTGGCTAGGTTCTCTTCATAATCACCTAAGGTGTAGTGCTTCGGCAGATCCAGAGCGTCCCGCTCTAGTAGTCCAATGATGTTAGCTACGTTCTCCATCCCCTGACTATCCTTTTGGCCATTTGTACGTAAATGGCGCAACCAAATAACAGCGCAAGTGAAACCAATAATTGCAATACTGGCGATTATCGCCATCGCAATGTGTATTTCTTCCCTTCAGTTGCCGGGGACTTGCAACGACAACTCGTGCAACTTAGATGGTGGAGTAGCGGGCCTGCCGAATCGGTTGGCCGGCACTTTTCAGTCACGCAACACCCGCCCAAACTACAAAGAATCGGACATTAAAGCATTGTGATTGAGAACGGCAAACAAGACCATGGTGAGACTATCCCAATCTCTTCGGGGCTCTTGCTGACGTGTGTGGTCGCCGCTAAGATAACGGAGAGCCCTGTCGCCCTTGGCAAAATTAGTTCCGTTTCGTAACCGATACGGTGTTCGGCACTACTTTCGACTTACTCAGATAATTTCCAGGGAAATCCAAGGAATACCATTTCGGATGAGGCTTTCCGGACTCGTGACTGTGGGCGAGGATGGCTTTTAGAGTCGCAGCTAATTCTGCCTCGTGCCCTGCCTTCATCGCCGGTGAGGTTATTTCGCGGCGATAGAGTTTAAAAGTCTCTTTGCACTCTTCACACGTGACCCGAACCTGACCAAGAAGCACGAAACCATCCACTTTATAGTTATTGTCGAGAGGTTCCTTTTCGTTCATAGCCATCACAAAGGCGTTGATGTTCTGAGCGTTCATGCGCCGAATTATACGCCCACTTGTTTTGGTACTCGCCCCTTTTGCAGTTTCGTAAATTATCCGGAAACTGCTGTTCTTAAGCTTTAACGCCAGAGCTGTCGCGCAGCCGATGCTACTTGCCGCTTCGGTTACAAATGCAAGCTTTTCTCATCGTCAGTTGCCGTTTGTTGGGCACGTGCGAACGAACAACCTCTGACTCTAGCTTGTACAATTGATGATCAAGCATATGCCGAACCGTCGCTTCATCCTCGTGACTGCGGCCCTTGGACTTCTTGTTGCCGTCGTCGGCTGCAACTCGAAGTCCGCTCCGCCGCCCAGGCCTGACGTGGTTCCCACGCAGGCTGTCTGGGTACCCTCCTCCGACGAGGGTGGCAGCTTCCTCCAGTGCGACACCGACACGAAGCACAACGTCAACCGTTGCCTTGCCTACAACGAATTCACCGGCGACGTGGAGGCTGGCGGATTCTACCAACTGGAAGGCTTGGCGCGCGCCGCCACTCCGGACGAACTTCACATCCGGTCGTTTGATGGCACACGAATCGGGCTCACCAACGGAACGCTCGCCCCGGTTCCGCCGATACGTCCTGAAGGCGTCCCCCCGACGACCACGTTTGCCAACGGACTGTTCTTCTCCTGCGGAGGCGTCCATGCGGGGGCTATCGACTGCGTGATCTACCGTCCCGATGGACATGTGTACTATGCCGGAAGCTTCGTCTACCGGAACCTGGGCGGCGACGCCACTCCCACGGCTACGGCCATCAAGTACTTCCACCTGAGCGATCGAACGATTCACCTTGAGGACGGCGACAAGCTGGTGGCGAAGTAAGTCGGCAGATCAAATGCGGTCGAAACTAGTACGGCCTTGAAAACGCTGCTGCCCAGTCCTTGCCGGATTTCTGTACGCACACGGTGGTTTCGATTGTCTTCTCATCGCCGCTTGGATAGGTGACTTGGCACGAGACGTTGACGTCTTCGCAGCTCTCCCAGTGATCGGCGACCCACTCGCGTTTGCGTTCCACCTTGCCGGTGGAGCAGGCGGTGACGCGCGTTCCCTTCGACGACCAGCGATGTTCCATGAAGCGCGTGGCGGCCGTGCGTCTGGTGGAAGCCAGCGACCATCCCGCAAGCGATGGCTGCGATACCGGCACCGGCCTCGCAGTCTGATGGGCCTCGACTTTGGAGATATGGGAGATCGGTTTTCCGCGGCCCAGCCACACGGCTCCCGCCGCCAGCACCACCAATCCGATAACGACAGCCCACCCGACCTTGTCCCGGATCATCGTTCCCTTCACCTCACCGGCATCGGCTCATTGCTGCCGAACAGCACGACTTTCGGCTGAAACAGCGTCCCGGCGATCCTCTGGCAGACGGCCAGCAGCAATGACTGATCGGCGAAGACCTTTACCAGCGGAGCGTCCGACATCTCCGGCAGGTTTACGGCGCGCCCGTTACGCAGCAGCGCAATCGCTTCGGCCGAGGCCGTCACGCCAGGCATCGAGAGGAGGATTCGCCGCGGATGCACCAGCAATTCTGTTGGATGCGCCATGGCGGCTTCCAATTGCTCCAAAGTGTGCGCGTCCTCGAGGGCGAATTCCGCCACCTGCGTCCGGCGGAGCGCGGTCAGGTGCGCTCCCGTGCCGAGCGCCTGGCCCAAGTCGTGGGCAATGGACCGAACGTACGTCCCGGACGACACCTTGGCGCGGAACGTGGCCCGGTCGCCCTCATAGCTCAGGATGTCGAACTCCGGCACCTCAACTTCCACGGCCTGTAGCAGCACGTCTTGCTTCTTGCGCGCCAGCTTGTAGGCGGGCACTCCCTGTATCTTTTTTGCCGAAAAAGGCGGCGGCGTCTGGAGAATTTTGCCACGAAACTTCCCTGCCGCCTCGCGCAATTCTTCGAGCGTCAACGACGCGGGGTCGCGCGCGTTGTCCGCGGCGATGGGCTCGCTTTCGGCGTCATAGGTTGAGGTGGCAAAGCCGAAGCGGATTTCGCCCTCGTATGCCTTGTTCGAGCCCGTATAGAACTGAGCCAGCCGCGTCATGCGGCCCAACACCAGCGGCAGCACGCCCGTCGCCATGGGGTCCAGTGTTCCAAGGTGTCCTACCGAGCGCTCGCCCAGCAGTCGCCGGACCCGCGACACCACGTCATGCGAGGTGATGCCGCCGGGCTTGTCGATCACGATTACGCCGTTAATGTCCATTCCATTTGTATCGTGCCTGTTGGCGCGTCTGCGGTCAACACAAGTAGCGAAAAATCCCGTATCATGAACACTCAAGACCGTGGCCAGGCATACTCCCCCGGTGCCGCCCCCGGTCCCACGAGCCTATGATCCCGCTGAAGGATGATGCGCCGCGCATCTCGACGCCCTACATCAACTACTTCCTGCTGGCGCTCAATATCCTCGTGTTTCTGTTCGAGGTCGCCGTCGGGCACTCCGGGCAGCGCGACCTGGATCGGCTCATCTACCAGTTCGGAGTGGTGCCGGTCCGCATCCCCATCATCCTCTTTAACCGAGGCTACGTCCCCTTCGACCTCGTTCAGCAGATGGGCACGCGCTTTGTGCCCGTGATGGAAGGCATCCTGCCGATCTTCACATCGATGTTCCTGCACGGCTCGTGGCTCCACCTGATCGCCAACATGTGGGCGCTCTGGATCTTTGGCGACAACGTGGAAGATCACCTGGGACACTTCCTCTACCTCGTGCTCTACCTCTCCAGCGGAGTCGCAGGCAACCTGCTGCACACGGCTTTCAACCTCTACTCGCCGATACCGGCAGTGGGAGCGAGCGGCGCGATTGCCGGGGTGATGGGAGCGTACTTCGTCCTCTATCCGGGCGCGCGCGTGCTGACCTGGGTTCCCTTCTTCTTTGTGTTCTTTGTGTGGCTGCCGGCGTGGATCGTGCTGGGCTACTGGTTCATCGCGCAATTCCTCAGCGGAGCCGCAACGGCCATCGCCTCTACCAGTCGAACGATGGGAGGCGGAATCGCTTTCTGGGCGCACGTCGGCGGATTCATCGCCGGCATCACGCTCATCAAACTGCTGCCATCCCGTCCGCGACGATATAGATACTACGGGTACTGAGTACCGGTCTTCAGTGCTTGCACGCGCAGAAGCCGGCCCCTGCGCTGCTTCCGCCCTCTTTCAGATAGCGCGCCAACGCTTCGTCGGCGGAGGTCACGCCCGGAACCACCACCGGTTGAATGCCCTGTGCCTTGAGTGCCTGTGCGGCGCCTCCGCCCATTCCTCCGCAGAGCACCACTCCGCAATCTTCCAGCAGCCCGACGATTCCCGAGT
>Ga0307375_10000450_pt1 | contig 51788 bp, 45 predicted proteins | sample TR1MG_FD_202531 | JGI IMG/M metagenome (GOLD analysis project Ga0307375, IMG submission 202531) | Soil microbial communities from Risofladan, Vaasa, Finland - TR-1 | ecosystem: Environmental > Terrestrial > Soil > Coastal area > Acid sulfate soil | place: Finland: Risofladan, Vaasa | collected...
GTTGACTTGGGCGGAGATCAGGCAATTTGTGCAGGGTCAATGGCCACGTTGGACGCAGGCACCTTTGCCAGCTACCTGTGGAGCGATAACAGCACCAACCAAACGCTGGTTACGGGCACCGCCGGCAGCTACAGCGTTACGGTGACCGATGGCAACGGCTGCAGTAACACCTCCGCTCCGGTAGCCATTACGGTTAATCCGCTGCCAACCGTTGACTTGGGCGGAGATCAGGCAATTTGTGCAGGGTCAATGGCCACGTTGGACGCAGGCACCTTTGCCAGCTACCTGTGGAGCGATAACAGCACCAACCAAACGCTGGTTACGGGCACCGCCGGCATCTACAGCGTCACGGTGACCGATGGCAACAGCTGCAGTAACACCTCCGCTCCGGTAGCCATTACGGTTAATCCGCTGCCAGAATTAAGCCTTACGCCTCAAGTTGACATGTATAATACCGAGTCCAAAACGATTGATGCAGGGGCTGGTTTTGCAAGCTATTTGTGGCAATATAATAGTGGTGACGTTGGAACGGACCAAGCGTATGTTGTTGATGGGTCCGTGTGGGGTGTTGGGAGTTACACCATTGATGTAACGGTTACTAATGATGTAGGTTGTTCCGCTGTTGGTTCAGTGTTAGTTAATATTACTCTTGATAATAGTATCGCGGATAACAACAGTGGAAGTTTTAACCTTTATCCAAATCCTGCAGCCTCAATGGTCTATTTTTCAATTAACCAAAATTTTGTTGGTTCAGCAAACGTAAAGATTGTTTCTATAACTGGATCGGTAGTGAGAACTGGAGCCGTAAACTTTGCCTCAGGGCAGGATAAGGTTCCATTTAACGTGGAACAACTCAAGCCGGGAAGCTATTTTGTAATAGTGGATATTGGGACTGCTCGGTTTACGAAAAAATTAATAATACATTAATATCATAGAAAATTGAGCCCTCCTCTTGGAGGGCTTTTTTATTTTATGCCGACAGCTTACCTTTACAAAAAAATCTCCATGAAAGTTTTGCTTTTAGGTTCAGGTGGAAGGGAGCATGCAATGGCTCAAAAAATTTCAGAAAGCCCACTTCTTACCAAGCTTTTTATTGCTCCTGGAAATCCAGGAACGTCACTGGTAGGAGAGAATGTACTGCTCGATATTAATAATTTCGAGGCTGTTGGCAACCTTGTTAAGGAGAAGGCTATTGACATGGTAGTAGTCGGTCCCGAAGAGCCACTAGTGAAGGGGTTGGGTGACTACTTTAAAAAAGATCCGGAATTAATTGATGTTGCTTTTATTGGCCCTTGTGCGGATGGAGCAAGGCTGGAGGGTAGTAAGGATTTTGCTAAGCACTTTATGCAAAAATATGGAATTCCTACTGCGAGATATCAAACATTCAATCCTGAAACAATTATTGATGGTTATGCTTTTATCCACTCATTAAGAGCCCCTTATGTTCTGAAGGCGGATGGATTAGCTGCTGGAAAGGGAGTGATAATACTTAGCGATATTGTTGCTGCAAAAAATGCACTTAAAGAGATGCTTGATGGACAGTTTGGGGAGGCTAGTAGAAGAGTGGTCATTGAGGAGTTTCTGACAGGAATAGAACTTTCAGTTTTTGTGTTAACCGATGGAAAGAACTATGTTGTTCTTCCTGAAGCAAAAGACTATAAAAGAGTGGGTGAGGGCGATGTTGGCTTAAATACTGGAGGGATGGGTGCTATTTCGCCTGTGCCATTTGCCGATAGGGTTTTTATGGAGAAGGTTGAAAAACGGATAATTAAACCAACTCTTTTAGGGTTGAATTCAGAGAATATATCTTATACGGGATTCATATTTTTCGGGTTGATAAATGTGGAGGGTGAGCCATTTGTAATTGAATATAATGTTAGGATGGGTGATCCGGAATCGGAGGTCGTTTTTCCTCGGATAACGGGCGATTTCCTTTCTGCGCTTCAGGCTTCTGCAAGAGGAACTCTTCGAAATGATGCTTTGGCCAGCTCTAAGAAACTTGCATGTACCGTGATGGCAGTTTCAGGCGGCTATCCAGAAAAGTTTGAAAAGGGTTTTAAAGTGGATGGGCTGGAGAGACCGGTTCAAGATGGATTTATTTACCAAGCAGGAACGACCTTTGGAATAAACCATTGTGTAATAACTTCTGGAGGGCGTGTGATAACAGCAACGGGTCTTGGAATCTCTCTGGTGGAAGCAGTTACAAATGCTTACAAAAATCTAGGACAGATTTCCTTTGAGAATATGTATTATCGAAAGGATATTGGTTATGAATTTCTAGGTAATTAGCATTGATTATGAAGACTTTGGTTCAGTTTTTTAGAAGAAGTTTGCCGCTCGCATTTTCCGCCATTCTTCTTGTATGTGTGCTATTCTGGATTTCAGGCCTTGTGCCGCTCAACCAGAACCAGGTAGGTGGATTGTTCTACCAGCATTCAATTATTTTTACTCATAATCTTTTTGGACCTCATCCACAATACCTTATTCTATGGTTTGGTGGTTTAGCATTGTTCATCCTTGTTTCGTTGATTATTCTAAATCTTAACTCGAAGTATATTTTTATTCAGGAGCGAACTTTTATGCCGGTGCTCTTCTTTGGCTTACTTGCTGGGTTTCCTGCTTCTGTTCAAGTTATTTCGCCCGTAGCAATATTCTCTTTTTTCTTGCTGTTTTCTTTAAGCAAAATATTCAATACCTATCGATCGAAGCAGTGTCTGTCTAGCTATTTTGAGGCAGCATTCTTGATTGGACTAGGCAGTTTCTTTTGGCTTCCAGGAATAATATTTTTCTTTCCTGTAGTTGCTGGATTAGCCATTTTTAGGCCGTTTAACTGGCGAGAGTGGACCGTAGCTTTTATTGGATTTGTTACGCCTTTAGCCTTTTATCAGTTTTACCAGCTGTTCTTCAACGATCACCCTAGTGTTCTTTTTGATGCAATTGCTACCGCTTTCAGGACGGAAGGACCTGATAATGAAACATTAACCAAGATGCAGCTCGTTTATATTTCTTTTGTTGGGTTTGTGATTTTGGTAAGCAGTGTAAAACTTATTCAGCGATACGATTCCTTTAAGATAAGATCCCGAAAGATTTTCATCTTGTTTTTTTGGGTATTTGTCACTGCTGTAGTGGGGTATTTAATTGTCCCTGGAATAACCTATGAGGTTGGGTTTATTGCTGCTATTCCCGCTTGCTTTTTGTTGACTTTTTATTTTACCATCGATAGAAATCCAACTCGCTTTCAGTCAATTCTTTTTGTCACATCGATTGCATTAGCATTCTTGCAAGCCTTTTGGTTAAAATAGAAAAAGAGGCTTCGTGCCTCTTTTTGCTTCAACGCTTTAAGCGTTGCTATATTTTTTCAACAAAGGAAAGCGTTCCTACCGCTAATCCCGGCTGTCCATCTTTAAATGAATATATGAGGTGGTAAACACCTGTTTTTTGAATCGTAACGTCAAAAAATGGAAAGTCTTTACCTGTTGCAACAACATAGGTGGTTCCCAGTAATCTTGCATTATCATATAGCTGGAGTACAACCTTTCCAGGATAATCTTTGGAGTTACATACCGTTAGGCGATACTTCGTGTTTTTAGTCAGAATAATTGATTGCTTATATTGAGGTGGAGGATCACCGGCATCCAACTTAATTTTAAAATCTTTAAGGTAGGTTGCATCCTTAGCTATCATCCCGCAAATCTCTACCAACTCATCTTCGGTTTGAGCTTTTAACATACCGCCTGACACTAAACCAATAACAAGCGTTAGCAAAGAAATAATTAAGAACTTATTTTTCATACTAAGCACCAATTAGCTTGTTTCTTATCTTTTCAACGGCTGCTTTTAATCGTTTAAGTTGATCATCGCTTATATTGACATTACTCTTGTCGTTCTGAACAAAAGTAATTACTCCGTTCTTTTCTATGGTCTTAGGCTCTCCAACTTCGTAGGTAATAGTGATTTCATCGTATATCGATTTCAATTCACTTAGATCGTCAACCAGCCCGCCAATGTTGGGATCCTTTTTGTAGTGGGAGAGAACTAGATATAGGGTTTGGAAGGCAATTTTTTGTTCCCCGATATATTCGTTCAACTCTGGACTGGAAATGGAAGATGCTACTTGGCACGAGAGGTATAATCCCTCAATCCATACTCCTGCTATTATAACAGAACTTAAACTGCTCCTATTTGTCTCCTTTAAGTAGGCATCAATCTTGTTGAAGTTGGATGTGGAGATGAAGATTAACGAATCGATATTTCCGTCATTGGAGGAAAGCCTTTTTAGTGTGGAAAAATCGAAAAACTGTCCTACCTTAATGCCATCAGCAAGTGTTTTAATGGCACTTATATAATCTACCACCATTAGGGTTTTGCCATACATGTTGATGTAACCTAAATCGGCACCATAAATACCAAGGCCGATAGATTTTCTAAAGCTGGTATTAAAGGCATCAACGTTTTTTGTGGGAGCTAAATAATCCTTTGAAAAGGGTGCCTTTAAGCTCTTGAACAGTGCTGAAATTTCAACCGGAGATGCAATGTTCTGAACCATGTCCTGAACCACGTTTGGATCAAATTGCGTTTGGTCTTCTATAACGGTATCAGGCACATCAAGCGATTGCTGTAAATCAACATTACCCTGATGCACGCATGACGAACAGCCCGACATCATTACCGTAATGGAAACAAAATATAGAAGCTTTTTCAACATGTTCTACTTTGGGTTTAAGCTTTATATCTTTTTAAGCCTGTATAAAGATAAAAATTTATTTTTTAGAAAAACGAAACTTTTTAAGGTTAATCTCAGAGAGTATGGTCAACGCTTTCTTTAGCAGCTCATAATAGAGTGTAAAGTAGAGCACAATGGTCATCGACCAAACAACGCACATGTTGAACCAGTAGGTGTCCCAGAAATGTCCTAAAAAGTATTTTCTTGGTGCTAAAAAGTGGGAGCGGAACGAAAAAAACGAGCTAGGTTCCGGATCTCTAAAAATGGGATCATACTGCTGTACCAACTCGTCATTATATTCCAATATCTTATTTTTCTCCAGTACTTTAGTGGCTAAGTCGGAGATGCTTTCGTTGTGGAAGGCCTGTTTTTTAGCGTTGTAAAGGGCCTTGTTGGTTTGTATGAGGTAATTTATCTTGGCTTCCTTGATATTATCAATGTGCTGAAAAGCATCGCTATAATGTTTATCCAACTTTTCAAGGTATTCCGAAAGCATAGCAGCCACCTCAATGGTGTAGGAGGAAGGGGTGAGCTGTTCAACCTGGTTAAAGGGAATGTCGGGCACTTGTAACACTTCTTTTGCAACCGCTTTTTTTAGAACTGCAAGATAGTCTGCCATTTGTGCTTTGCTGACATCGGTGGGTGTTTGGTCTAACAGCAATAAGGATGCTTCTGCCCTTTTTTGCAACTCAGGAATATAGTATACTATTTTGTAATTGGCTTGACTCTCTTTTTTTTCTATTTCATAAAAATATTTTTCAAAGTCATTATCCTTAAATTGATGCACAACAAGCGCTTCATACACCCACTTGGTGGCCATCATATCGGCAATTAAGGGAACCTTGTCTACGCTTCCAACGCTTCTATTTAGCTTGTCAAAGCTGAACATAGCTCCGCTGAGCACCATCATGGGGATCATGATCAACGGAATGACAATGTAAATGGTAACGGCAGAGTTAAAGGAGGCAGAAATGTTGAGTCCGAGTAGATTGGCAAACACTGAAGTGGTGAACAGGGCAAACCAGTATACAAACCCCATGTCCCTGATGCCAAGAATATTATTGGCAATTAGCACAAAGGATAAACTTTGAATAGCCGAAATGACTATGAGTATAGTGATTTTTGAAAATAGATAGCTGGAACGGCTGAGATTTAAAAATGCTTCTCGTTTTAGAATTTTTCGATCCCTGAAAATTTCCTCTGCGCTGACGGTAAGGCCAATGAATAGGGCAACAATAATTGCCATGAAAATGTAGATGGGAATATTTTCATTTTCCCTGAAGATGTAGACGTTGGAATTTGGGTTGGCAATATATCGGATTACATAGGAGAGGATAAAAGCAAGTATCGGAGTTTCAAGTAGGTTGAGAACAATATACTGTGTATTACTAATCTTCGAGTGAAAATCTCGAAGAGTATAAATAATGTATTGTTTTAGCCGAGAAGGAATGTTTAGCGATACGGGTGGCGGCACTTGGATATCCTCTACCACCTTCATTTTTAGATTTTCTTTATAGTGATCTTCCCATTTCTGAGGAGAGATCTTTCGCGTCGGTGTGTATCGGCCAAATTCATCTACCACCTTGGCCTCAACAATGTTGAAAATGAGTTCAGGGTTTACGTTACCGCAGGTAGGACATTCACCTTGATCGCTATTGATTTGGGCATCAATCCGCTTGAAATACATTACGGCTTCAACCGGGTTGCCATAGTATATCATGTAGCCGCCGGTATCCAGAATCATCATATTGTCGAACATCTTGTAGATGTCGGACGATGGCTGGTGAATAACCACAAAAATGAGCTTGCCTTTGAGTGTCAATTCCCGCAGTAGATCCATCACATTTTCGGAGTCGCGGGAGGAGAGACCCGATGTTGGTTCATCGACAAACAGAATGGATGGTTCTCGAATAAGTTCGAGTGCGATATTAAGACGCTTGCGCTGACCACCAGAGATCATTTTGTTGAAAGGAGATCCCACCTTGAGGTTCTTGCGTTCAAGGAGACCAAGGCTTGTTAGCGTTTTTTCAACCAGTTCGGTAATTTCGCTTTCGCTTTTGTCCCTAAAGCACAGCTTAGCGTTGTAGTAGAGGTTTTCAAAAACGGTAAGTTCCTCAATGAGCAAGTCGTCCTGCGGAATAACCCCAATGACGCCTTCCAGCTGGTCCTGAGCGGTGTGTAGGTCGATGCCATTGATAAAAACCTGTCCACTTGTAGGTGCCTCATTACCGGAAAGAACGTTGAGCAGTGTAGTTTTTCCAGCACCCGATGCACCCATTATGCCAATTAACTTGCCATGCTCTTCGGCAAAGGTGATGTTGCGAAGCCCCACATCGCCTGTTTTGAAAGCAAAACCAACATTGTTTACGCGGTAGGATATTCTAGTGAGTGATGAATCGGCGAGGTAGTGAGCAACAACATCGGTATAGTATATTGGCTTACCTTTCGGAAGCCGAATGGAACTTCCGCTTGCGTACAGATAAATTCGTTTATTGTTGATAGGAAGGCCATTCAGAAAAATGTCGGCTCCACCTGTATATCGTAGGAAGTAGAGATCGACGCTTTTAATTTGCAGAATGGCTAAAAACCCATCCAACGATTCGGTGGGGATATGCTTAGCCTGCTGTTGTGTATTTCCTTGGTCGTGAATAGTAAGTACGCTAGGATTATCAAGATCCTGAAGCGTATTCCCAATCACAAAATTTTCAATGTCGGTGAACTCCTCCTTGGTGAGCTTGAACACCTCGGCCACAGTGTTTAGAATGGCCATGCGCTGCTCGGAGAACTTTCTGTCGGCATTTATGAGTTCGAACAGGCGAACCAATACTACTATCTTCTGTTTCTGGGTCAGCGTCTTGTTAATCTTCTTACAAATCCCCAGAATGCGTACGGAGTCCTTAACGGAGGTGAGCTTAACCTTCCCCTTCTCTTCGTCTGGTTCCTCTTTTTCAAGAAGGCCAGCATGCTCGTCGAACAGTTGAATATATTCCGGTACTGCCTCGTCGTTGAGTTGTTGAGTCAAGAAATTTACCACGTAGGCTCTTTCGCTGAGCTCCACGCCTTCGTCCTGCTTTGCAATTATTGCAAAGAGTTGCATTAACGCTTTTAGTATCTCTTCACTCATCCTTTATAGCATTGTATCAATAAAAGATAGCAGGTAACAGCACTAATTGAGAGTATAACCGATCTGTTCGAAAGGAACGTCAACAATGTCTGCGTATTCTTCTCCAGCTTCTTGCATATCCTCATCATCTTCTGGGTAAAACCACTTGACTATGACGTTCTTGCCGTCCTCGTGCATCTGCTCTAGCTTCATGAGGATATCGAGGAGAAGTTTAGAGGAAGCGGTGTTGAAGTATACGAGTCGAAAGGTGAAAGCTGTTTTTGAGTTGGGATTCTGTGCATATTCGTCGAGCCAGGTAAGGACGGGTTCGTAAAAAGCCGTTACGTCCTCGGGCAAAGAGCGCCCCGAAATCTCAAAAATCTCGTTATCTGGATCAAGAATTACATGAGGGGTATCATCTGTTCCCAAAATCTTGATGGTTTCCATAGCAAAAAATTAGGTTTTGTTAGGCGTTTCTATCGATGGTTGAAGTAAGAATAAAGAAGTGCGAATCGTTGTCAATAGGGAGAAAGTGGTATTCCAGCTTGCGGCCTGTTTTGCGGGCAATGTCAATAAAGCCAAGCCCTGCGCCACCCTTTTCACTCAGTCGCCCCTCCTTCATCTGATTCTTGTAGAGCATCTTTAGCCCCTCTTTATCAAGAGAGTTGATCTGATCAAGAATGCGGGAGAGTTCATCGATTTTGGTGTCCTCGATCACGTTTCCTGTGGTAACATTGTATTCATTGTCACCCTTGCTTACCATAAAAATTCCTCTTCCGGCAAAAAGGAAGTCCTCCGAGCCAAAGCTGTCAGCATGCTTGCTAATGTTCTGAAGGCACTCAACCATTACGTGGAATACCTTTTTCTGAACGGAGTTAGACTCTTCCTCCTTGGCCATGTTGGATTCGGTAAGAGAGGTGAATGCCTTGGTAATTTGGTGGGTAATTTCCCCCTCGTATACCAAGGTAATTTCATGAGCTTTCATCGACTTGTAAAAGTCGTATACAAACTCAAGAAATCCCTTTACATTCTTCTTATCCATAGCGCGTAAAGTTAGTTAATTTGGTATAATATGCAATTTAAAACTCAATACCTATAAGCAGAATATCGTCAATTTGCTTGAGGTCTCCTTTATACTCTTCAAAGTCTTGGGCAAACAAGGTGCTGTACTCCGGCATGGGCAATGTCGGATTTGCCACCAATGCTTCTCGAATGCGTACTGCCGAGTATTTTTTCTTCTCAAGTCCACCAATTTGGTCAGGAAGACCATCGGAGAAGAAGAATACTCTGTCACCCTTTTGGATTTTAATTGTGTAGTTTGTAAAGGGTGTTTCAGGTTTATTCCGGTGAGGAATACCACCAATGGCCTTGCGGTCGCCTTTGAACTCCTCAAGTTCGCCGTTGCGAAGCAAATAAAGAGGTCGGTGTGCCCCAGAATACTGCAGCTCCTTTTTCTTAAGATTGATTTTACACAGTGCAATATCCATTCCATCTCTCGCATCTGCGTCAGCTCGATCCTGCTTTAGCGTGCTGCGAACTCCAAAGTGGAGCTTGTTTAGGATCTCTCCCGCAGTATAGTCTTTGTCGTGGTCAACTACGTTGTTCAGGGTAAAGTACCCGATGAACGAAAGCAATGCCCCAGGAACGCCGTGGCCGGTACAGTCAACAGCTGCAATGTAAATGTTGTCTTCCTTGAGAAAGAACCAGGGGAAGTCGCCGCTAACCACGTCGCGCGGTTTGTAAAAAACGAAGGAGTTTGGAAGACTTTTGCGAATGAGTCGGTTGTCTGGCAAAATAGAACTCTGTATACGCTGTGCGTAGTTTATGCTCTCCGTTAACTTTCTGTTCTTGTCCTGAACTTCTAACTCAATACGCTTGGCCTCTGTAATATCGTGACTTACAAATAGAATTGTTTCCAGTTCATTCTCGTTGAATTCTGGTATGGCTACTATATGCATTATAGTTTCCCCAAGCTTGGACCCATAGGTGACTTCCCCTTCAATCTTCTCCTTGCTTAGCTTTATGCTCTTAATAGAATCTTTGAAAAACTCAGCCAGTGGCTCCGCAAAGTTTACTGAGGAAAGTGTCTGGTTAATGAGATCCTTCGCTGCAATACCTAGGTAGTTCTCCACCATTGGGTTGGCATAGAAAAACTGACCCATGGTGTTGATGCGGATAATCATGTCGATTGAGTTCTCCGATAGCGCCTGCATCTTGCTGCGCATGCGCTCCTCTTTTTCTGCCCTTTTCCGCTCGGTAATATCTTGTGAATTAACAATAATTCCATGAATTGCAGAGTCGGTAAGCAGGTTCCTTCCAGTAGCCTCAAGGAAGATTTTCTCCCCATCCTTTTTCATAAAAGTGTACTGGATGGTAAGCGATTCCTTTGAGTTTTCCAGTAATTTCTTGAAGAACTCGCCAATGGTTTGTTCGCCCCTTCGAGTAAGTCGGTCCATATCCTTCCCGCTCATCATCTCTGTTGGGCTATAGCCAAGGATTTTCGTTACCGATGGACTGATGTATGTCAATTTTAGGTCCTGACTGTAAATGGAGATGATTTCAGAAGCATTTTCAAGCAAGCTGTGTAGCCGTTTTTGCGCATTCTCGACCTCCTGAATCTTGGCTTCCAACTTGAAATTTGACTTTTCCAACTCGTCGTGTGTAGCCCTCATCTCCTCTGCGTTTTGCCGAAGTTCCTCTTCGTTTTCACGCAGCTCCTCTGTCATCTGCTGGGCCTCTTGAAGCAACTTTTCAGTCTTGTGGTTGATGCTCAAGTTGAAGATAGTTCGCGCAATAATTTCTCCAAGCTCTCGTAAAAAGCGAATTGTGAGTTCGGAAATTTCCGGCTCAATGGAAGCGAATTCCAGCACCCCTTGTAGTTTTTCATCGGTAATGAGGGGCACTAGCAGAAGGCTTTGTGGTTTTTGTTCTCCAAGTATACCGCTGGTGATTGTGGTATAGTAGTCAGGGATCTCATTACGGTATATGATGTCGCGTTCGTAGGCACACTGCCCAATAAGTCCTTCACCAACCTTAAACTCCTGCTGGAGGTATTTTTTGCGATTATAGGCATAGGTGGCAAGGTTCACCAATACCTTGCGCTCTTCATCGTAAATGTAAAGTGCTCCTTGGATTACGTTGATATACTTAATAAGTCTTACGAGGACGTCGTAGGAGAGCTCATTAATATTGTTGTGTAGGCGAAGTATGTTTGAAATTTGATCCTTACCGTCAGATATCCAGCTTAACTCTGATTCTTTCTTGTTATTCTCTATGAGATTGTCGCGCATTACTATGAGCGACTTCCCCAAAATGTCGTTTTCGTTAGTAATGTCAAGTACTGCATTGTAATCGCCCTCACCAATCTGCTTGGCAAAAAGAGCATTTTTATTTATGTTCTCATCCTTTTCGCTAAGCTCATATTCTATCTCGCTGATTTTGAGGTAGTGGCGCTTAAGAATAATATAGGTGGCAATTGCAACAATAAATGGAATGGCATCTAGAAACCAAAGAGCAGGATTGTTTTCGTGAATGCGACCAAGACCACTGAAGTTTGCCGGATTTCCGGTTCTGGAAAAATCGATTATCCAAGCAGCAACAGGAAATAGTAAACCTGTTGTAGCAGCAACAACCACTCTTTTTTTAACTGTATCGGATACTTGCCACATAGTGTAGCTCTTTTCTTAGTTTACTTTTTTTTCAAAAAATTATGAAGACTTTCACCAAGAACAGGTGACATCTCGGTAAAAAGTTTCACGGTTTCTTCACTAAACACCTCAAAAGAGGCGAGTTCAAGCACTCCATTGCATTGATTGTTCCATATCGTTGGAATTATCAGCAGCTGTTTTGGATAGCCTTTTCCCAACCCGGAAAGAACGGTGATGTAGCCTTCTGGAATTTCAGAAACGTTCAGCACCGCTTGGGTCTTGGCTACCTGCCCCGAAAGACCTTCTCCCTCCATAAAGTCATGTGGGTTTTCTTCGGAAAAATATGCGTAACGCCCTTGCAGTTCAAAAAGATCTGTCTTACTTTTCTTTACGAAAAATAGGCCTTGAACAACATTAAACTCCCGAGCAATACCAGTAAGGATATGCTCTGTAACTTTTTCAAGCGATTCAAATTGCTGTTCCTGAGGTGGCAGGATTTTCTGTGCAAACATCTGAGCCGATAGCTGCTCTTTCGCCTCCACCACTTGTTCTTTCTTTTGTCCGACTTGTGACAGGTATTGGTCCATCCGTTTCTGCAAGTTGGAGAGTATATCGGCTTGTTTGCTCGCGCTTTGGGATTGGAGCGTGAAAGCTGCAAAAAGGGCAATGAAAAAGCAAAGGTTGGCTATGAGAAAGATAAAAATAAGCCAAGATCTGTTGCCACTAAATCCTTGGGCGGCTGCCGAAATGGCCAGCAATGCACTTAAGACACCAGCAATGAAAATTGCGGTTGCGTATGATCTGCTTTTGCGATGAGCCGGCTTCATAGTATCTCTTTTACTTAATTTTCTTAAGAAAGTTAATAATGTCATTGGTTTTCATCACATGATCAACCGGTGTTAGCTTTAGGCTAGCCTCAGTCATGGTTCTTACCTGGCACTCTTCCGGATCCTGAACAATGCAAAGGCCTCCGTTATCCTTTATTTTTTTAAGTCCATATGCTCCATCCTTGTTGGCTCCAGAAAGGATAATTCCAATCAACTTTTCCCGGTACGCCTGTGCAGCAGTAACAAATGAGAGGTCGATGGATGGCCTTGAATGGTTCACTGGTTCTTCAGTTGAAAGGGCTATTCGGTTACCTAAGTCTACATACATGTGATAGTTTGCTGGGGCAAGATAAGCTTTCCCCGGTTTAATTGATTCTTTGTCGAAAGGCTCAATTACCTGTATGCCCGATTTTATACTGAGCGCTTCCACAAAGCCACTTCTAACGTGCTTGAGCCGATGAAGACATAGCAACACTGGTAGGGGAAAGTTTGGCGGTAGGGAATGGAGTATCTTGGTAATTACTTGAAAACTACCGGCCGAACCTCCTATAATAACGGCTTTATACATTAGCTATTCTTCTTTTTATACACCATTTCCTGATCATCAACTAACGTGAATGCAGATGCTCCAGCGCCCGAGAGTTCAAGAGTCTCCTTAATTCCCAAAAGGAAGTAGCCACCTGGAACTAGGCTATTAGCCATTGTTCGCGCAATTTTATCACATAACCCTTGATTGTAGTATATCATCTGGTTACGAAATAAAATCAAACGAATGCCCGAAGGTGAGTTATCAAATATAGTATTTTGTTTGATAAAAGAAACTCCTTGAATTAGGGAGGGATCAAGAACTAAATTGCCATTTTTCTGAACAAAGTAGCTGGCAAGCGAAGTATTACCAATCAATCTTTCGTAGTTTGCCTCGTTTACCTCGGCTTGTTTTGGCTCAATCTCGCCCGATTTTGTTTTGAGAAATTTTGCTTCACTAAAGTAACTTGCAAATATTTGAACTTGGTTGAGAAAGTTTAGCTCCTTCAAAATTATGGCGAGAGAGTAGAGTTCTTCACCAGAATCCCAGCCCGCTACCCATATTTTAGGTTTCGTTGGGCCTTTTACTAATTCTGGAATAATCGAATCGCGTAGGTGTCGCCAAACTGATGGATCACGGAACATTTCAGTGGTCTCCACAGAAACATCGCTAAGGAACTCATCGAAAAACGGTTTGTCGTTTTGCAGCCGTGCAATTAGACTATCGGCATCACGAAGTTTTTGGTTGTTTATAACATTGTCGAGCCGCCTACGAAATGCAGTTATTGCAAAGTCAGTAAAATCGTAGCCATAGGTCTCTTTTACTGTTCTAATTACGTTTCGGGTGTCAACAATCCCAATTTCGTACATGGTGCTATATTTATGATTCTTAGCGTTTTTTATTTTTCAACTCACCTTTGAGTTTCTCTGCTTCTAGTTCAAACAACTTTTCTGCAGTTATGTCGAAGCCCAGCGTTATAATCTTATAGATTTCTCCTTTTTCGTCAGGAATCGGGTTGTAGTGCTCTCTAACCCATTTGGTCTCGGCGCCAACCTTCAGTGAGAATACTCTCTCCTGCGGAATTCCATTCATAAGGGCATCCCAGAAGGCATTGTAGGCTTTCGGATTGGACTTTGCCGTTCCGTCTAGCTCCCGGTGTACTCTGCCAATAATTTTTTCAGGTGCATCTCCGAGTATATCTACATTCTTTTGATTTATGAAGGTGATCTTTCCATCGCTGGTCATCTCCGATACAATCACATTTTGGTTGAGCGCGTGGAGCATAGCGTCAATCTCCTTTTGACGCGCCTTTGCAATTTCCTGCTCAACCTTTATTTGCTCGATGTTTTTTTCAATTTCTTCTGCCTGATGCATGGCTTGCTGCTCCAGCAACTTTGTTTCGGTAACATCCTGGCCTAATACGAGCACCTTAACAAAGCTACCAACCTCATCGAATGCTGGGCTGAAGCTTAGCATGAGGTAAACCTCCTTTTCTTCAGCATTCTTAAATAGAAAAACACCTTTCTCACTTTCTCCAGCAGCAACCCTCTTCCAAAGTTCTTTGAGCTCTCGAGCGGTTTGATTTGGTGCGAGTTCGAAGAGCGAACTTCCCAAGATTTCATCACGAATGAGCCCCAATACGTTAACTAGGTTCTGGTTGAGGTTTATAATAACTCCATCAGTTTCCATTTCACCTTGTAGCAGCGCTTCGTTAATGGCGGTGTTAACCGATTCCAACTCGGCTGTTTTGCGCTGCATCTCCTCCTGGGTGGCTTGCATCTCCTCCATGTTTTGCCTCATCTCCTCCTCCTGTGCAGCCATCTCTTCGCGTTGCTGTTGCGACTGCTCTAGCAGGTAGGTTGTGCGAAGGTTGATACGAACGCTTGATAGCGTTGAGGCAATGCTTTCGCTCAACTTTTCAACAAATTCAATTTCATGAGGCATAAAGTCGGTCAGGGAGGCAATTTCTAAAACTCCAAAAACGCTATCTTCCAACTTAAGCGGAACTATGAGCAAATTGCTGGGCGTTGCTTCTCCAAGTCCTGAGGTAATGGTAATGTAACCTTCCGGTATTTCTTTAAGATGGATTGTTTTCTTTTCGATGGCACAGGTTCCAACGAGCCCTTCGCCAACCATGATTTTTTTTGTGAGATATTTTTTTCGGTTGTAGGCAAAGGAGGCAACTAGGTCAAGTGTTTGCTCTTCGCTACTGTCTTCGCTAAGTGCAAAAATGCCACCTTGGTTTGCATTTAGGTAGTTGACAAGATTCTGAATGACATTCTCGGAAAGCAAGGTGAGATCATTGTTGTTTTGCCGAAGTATCTCACCAAACATGGCTAGTCCAGTGGTTACCCAACGTTGCTTCTCCTCTTCGGCCTTCCTAATTTTCTCTTCCTTCTGTGCCTTTATTAAACTTTCTCTCATTTCGATAAGGGCAGTTCCTAGCACATCGTTTTCGCTTACGGGTGTGTATTCTGCATCCAAATTATTGTTGCCAATTTCCGAGGCAAATTGAGCAGTTTTAGTGATGTTCCCAATAAGTTTATTCATCGATCCAATAAGTTGACCGAGGTCGTCCTTTCTGTTAGTTTGGATTTCTGCTGGCAGCTCGCCTTTTGCAAACGTGGTGGTGGTGGAACTCAACTTAAAAATATCAATCGAAAGCGGTTTCAAGATAGCGCGTAGCCCAAAGAAGAAAATGATGACCGAGAGAATAACAATGAGCAACATCCAAATTTGATTGGAGGCAAGTTGCTCAAGCACCACATTTTTGTTTACCACAATACAGATGTAGCTGTTGTATGGTTGGTAGTACTTAAAATACATCAGCTTGGTGGTAGATACTCCTGCCTCCTCCTCATTGAATTTGAAATACCCCTCCTTGTTTTTGTTCGACTGTAATTGTTCAAAAATATCCTTCCTGATTTTTTGACCTTCACGAAAGATGTCGACGGTGATGTAGCCCTTGTCGTCGACCATAAAAGGGTAGGTGTTTTCGAAATATTGGGGTTGTTCAAACGCTTTCTTTATCGCTTGCTTTTGCTCAGTGTCCAATGTCGAACTTTTGCTAAGATCTGTTACTGTAGTTGTCAGCTGAGAGAGATCTGTTAAAACCTGACTCATCAGTTGGTTTGTCTGGACAAGTGCTCGAGAGACGGTAAAGGCAACAAGAAATATTCCCGAGGTGGTGTAGATGGCCACCAGCAGGGCAAATGCTGTGAGCTGAATTTTTTTGTGTATGTCTAAAGTCTGAAAAAGCTTCATGGCAAAAAGGTATTGCGTTGTTGCTTAAAGGCTATTTTTTTACATAAAACTGACCAAGCTTTTCAAACTTGGTGGCATGCGGCCCTAGAATGGTTTCGTGCATTCCAAGCACCAAAACACTTTTGGGATATAGATTACTGTGAAATAGTTCAAACACCTTATTCTGTAAAGTATAGTTGAAATAGATAATAACATTTCGGCAAAGAATAAGGTCGAACTTGGCAAAAAATAGATTTCCGTCTCTAACTAAGTCGTGCTTTCTGAAAATAGGCTTCTCTGTAAGAAATTTTTTCATGGTTAAGGTATCTCGCGACTTGTCGATGTCAAAATATTTTTCGTAGGGAACCTCATTGAATTCCTCATAGTTGAATGGATTCTGTTTGATAACCTTATCGAAATTGTCGAGATAAGATATGTTGAACCGGTATTTGTATACCCCCTTTTTCGCTTGATCAAGTACGTCAGTATTGATGTCGGACGCAAAAATCTTAGCCTTTTCGTAAAGCCCCATTTCGTTCAGGAGAATTAGCATAGAGTATACCTCCTGACCTGTAGAGCAGCCTGCATGCCAGATGTTTATGGTTTTATTGTTCTTAAAACGTGGAAGGATTCTGAACTTTAGCGTTTGCCAAGTTTGTGGATCACGGAAAAGTTCGGTGGTGTTGACGGTGATCTCCTTAACAACTCCTTCTGAAAATTCTTTGTTCGTTTTAATTGTTCCAACTAGGGTGTTTAGGTCCATGTTTTTGTCGACGAGTATTTTTTGCAGTCGTCGTTTCAGGGACTTATCAGAATACTCCGTTAAATCGTAGTTGGAGGAGTTTTTCAGTGCCAATACAAAAAACTGGAGGTCCTGGTCGGTTATGTTCATATTGCCCTAATGGTTAAAATGCCTAATGCCAGCCATAGTGTTGAAACCTGTAACCGGCATGCCTTTTAGAAATTGCTGTATTGAGAAGTGCTAAAAGACCACTTCGCTAAATTAAAAAAAAATAGGCAATCCGGTTTGGCATTGCCCATTTTGCCTATTTTTTTTGATTTAACCCTAATTTCGATGGTTAAAGAATCTATATTCGAGGATAAAGATGTTTTTATTTCTGGTTGCTGGCAACCAGAAATTTCATAATCACCGGATTGTGGTCAGAGTGTGCAAATCCGAGGTCTATCCGATCTATTGACAGCGCTTTAACATTTGGCGAAACCAGAAAGAAATCTAAGATAGTGGTGAGGGTTTTTCCGGCTCGGTATGGCTCGTAGTTATATCGATTGGTTGGTTTATTCACAAATACCCAATGCCAATCGGAGGGCATCTGTTTTTTTGAAATTTCTATGGGATTAAAATATTCTGTGTGAGGTGTAGTTACCGTTGGCGGGTTCTGGTTCCAGTCGCCACCAACAATTACAGCGTTTCCTTTAGCATACTCCCGAAGTGCCAGAGCACGAATGGTATCCATTTCCACTTTTCGAAGGTTCCCAGTATCGAAAGCTTCACAGTGTGTGTTGAAAATTACTAAAGTTTTGCCGTTTGGAAGCGCATATCTGGTTGCCAGCATTGCTCGTGTGGGCATAAATAGTCTCTTGGGCCAGGAATATTGACCACCCAGCGAAACCCTTGATGCCCTATATGGATTTTTTTTTGAGAAAGTCATTATTCCTGACATTACTCTGCCGTAGGGATTGGAGAATGGAACCGGGACAAACTGCGATTTATAGTTGTAGCAGAATAAGGAGTGCCATTGTGCCAACCCTTTAGAAAGGGAGTCGACCTCATTTATACCGTACGTCCGTTTGGAGTCAACATCCACCTCCTGAAGAAGTATAAAGTTACCCTTGAATAGCTGGAGGAAACTCTTAATTGCATTGAGGTTGTTGAGGGTAGTATCCTTGCTACAGCGTACTCTTTTACCTCCATCGAAAAAGAAGTCCATTTCGGCGTTGAGCCCGGCGTAGCCAACATTCCACGTCAGCATGGATAGCGTATCGGTAGAAATCGTATCGATCTTATTGGATACGGGAATGTTTTCAATTGGAGCTGGACGGTATTCGGTCAGAATAAAAAAACTCAGAACGCCCACTACGGTTATGGCTAAAGCAATTAGCAGTGTTTTGAAAAACTTTTTCATGCCTCTATTTTTTACCAGCGTGCAAGTTAGGCAAATTGTATTAAGCGAGAGTTAAGTGGCTGTTATAAAACGTTTCAACCCAAAAATATTTGAAAACATTTTTTTCGGTAATGTGCGTTATCCGGTCTGGTCGAATCTATTACTTTGGTGGTAACACTCCTGTGTGTAATTTTAGTTTATTTTTGTGATATTCGTTCCACCAATCCATATTCAATGAAGGTCGGAGTTATCCTTTTTCCAGATTCAGAAAGCCATCGTGATGTGATTGCTGCCTTTAAGGAGGCAACCAAATGGGATGTAGTTGAAATTTGGCATAAGGACGATAGCCTTAAGGGTGCCGATATTGTTACCCTCACCGGCGGGTACCTCAATGGGGCGTGCTTTAACTTTCAGGATACTCCATCTCCCATTCTCCAAAAAGTGGTGGAGTTTGCCAACCAAGGCGGTTACGTTTGGGGTATTGGCGATGGCTTTAGAGCACTCTGCAAGTTGGGATTGTTACCCGGCAGCCTGCTTCCCAACGTTGGCGGTAGGTTTGTTTCGAAGAATATTCACCTGATGCCCGACTCCCGTCAGGCAGCCATTACATGGCATCTCGACAGTTCCATGGTTTTTAAGGTGCCAATTGCCCATAGCGTTGGCCGCTATGTTGCCGATGCAATTGAACTTTCCGAGATGCGACAAAATGGGCAGATTTTATTCCGCTACTGCGACCGATTTGGTAACCTCTCCGTCGATTATAATCCCGATGGCTCCATCGAAAATATTGCTGGTATTAGCAACGAGGGAAAGAATGTTTTTGGAATGATGGCTCATCCCGAACGGGCCGTGCTAAAATCGTCGGGCAACCGAGGTGGTGTGCCCATATTTGAATCGTTCCAGCGGTTTTTTAGAAACAGGAAGTAACGAGACTGAAAGGTGATCCCCTACAATATTTTTTTAATCAGCTACAAATTTCTCACATCCTGAATTACCTCGTGAAATCGATTGGGTGTGGCGGCAATTTTTAGCAGCTGTACAGCAACGCTTTCGGGCGATGCGAGGTTGCCACTCTCCTTGAGCGATATAAATCTTTCAATTTGGCTGAACGACTCCTTGGGCTTGGTTCTTATCTCCGCCTGCATTTGGGTGTCGACTATGCCGGGTGCCACCGAGAATATGCTAACCTTGCTTCCTGCTTCATTCTGTTCCATTTGAGCAGTTTGCGAGAGCATGTCGAGCGCGGCCTTTGAGGCGCAGTAGGTCGACCATGAAGCAATAGCATGCCGTCCAGCCCCTGAGCTAACATTGATAATTACCTTTTCGACCTCGATCTCGGCATATCGGCTCAGAAATTTATTCATCAGGAGGGCAGGGGCAACGGCGTTAACGGCAAATACATCCACAATGGTTTTGCTGTTTAACTTCCCCAAATGGTTTACCTCGCCCAGCATACCAGCATTGTTCACCAAAACAATTTTGGAGAAAGGTGTGCCATCGGGAAGCGATAAATTTTGAAGGTTATTGGTTGAGACGAAATCGACCGGAATAAAATGAAATCGTGGATGTGAATTGGTGTTGGTTCTTGAAAGGCCATATACCTCTACATCATCGCGGTCAAGGATTTTCTCAACTAAGGCTTTGCCTATGCCACGGCTACTGCCGGAAATAATGAACAGTTCCATATGTTAAAGTTTTGCTTTGCCAAATTTTCGTTTTATCCATCGGGGAAATACAAACACCCCAATGAAGAGGTAGGGGTAGTAGGAGAATAGCCGCCAAATAAAGGAAAGAGCAACCACAGTGCTATGCTTAACATCGGGATTCACTGGAATAAACTCTCCGAGTAGCACTGTAAAAATGTACTCTGCAAATCCACTTCCACCGGGAGTTGGGCTCACCAGCATCATTATCCACATTACGAGCTGTCGAGCAAAAATTAGCAGGTGATCATGAACAACAAAAAAGGCCAATAGCAACGCATTCACCACCCAGTATCTTGCAGTCCACGAAACGAAGGTGGCCAAGCCAGCCTTTAGCCAGTATATGATATGCTTTTTACGTAATTCGCGCGAACTTTTTATAATATCGGTTCCGGCTTGGTTCGCACCATGTTTCCATCGGCGTAAAAATGGAAGTTTGAACACTTTCATTAAAAGCCATTTTAACCCGCGGGGATTGACGAACATGCCATAGCTGAGCAACACGAGGTAAGCCAATTTAACACCATAGCCTGTCCATGCCACTGCAAGCAAATCATTTGCCATATGAGCATTTGCTCCCGGAATGTCAAACAAGTCGGCACTACCAACCAAGATGAGGAGTATGGGGAACATTACAATGAAGTAGAGCTCGTCGAGGAGAGAGGTGGCCATTACAACGGCCGAACTTTGGCCGATGGTAAGCCCTTCCTTGTGCACGTAGAGTATGGCAATACTAGTTCCTCCTATGGCAGAAGGCGTTATGGCAGACGTAAATTCCCACAGGATTACCACGCGGAGAGCATGCAAAAAGGAGAGACGGTTGTCGGAAAGGATTCTTAATCTTATAATGTAGCCGAGGTCTCTGGTCACCATGAATAAGGCTGCCAATCCGAGAAATGCCCCTGCTTCCCAACCAAGTTTAATCTGCCGGAAGGCGTTGGGGTTAAACTCATCCCAAAGCATATAGCCCACCACTGCCAACCCAATAATAATGGGATAGATAATGCGGCTTGCCTTGATTTTTGAGAGTGGGTTTACCTTTGCCGTAGCTTCCATTTAATACTCTTTGCATGATGACCCCTCTTTGGAAGTAAGGGACAGTTAACTTTTTTCGTGAAAGTTGGGAAGTTAAAATAACAAAACAAACTTACCAAATAGATGTTAATGGAATCGTGTTGTTTCCGTTAAGCTTTGTTTGAAATTGCAACTCTAAACCCACATTAACCCGGTTTCCCCAATGAGCGACAGAGCAAAGGCGCACCTTGCCATAATTGTGGCCAACATTCTTTTTGGTATCAACTATTCTGCTGCAAAGCACGTAATGCCGGGCTACATTTTACCCGAGGGTTTTACCTTGCTCCGCATTGTATCGGCGGCAGCACTGCTTTGGCTTACCTCAATTTTTTTTAAGCGAGAAAAGGTTTTACGGAGCGACTACTGGCGGCTTTTTCTTGCCTCGGTTTTTGGGGTAGTTCTAAACCAGTTCATGTTTCTGAAAGGGCTCAACTATACCACCCCCATCGACTCGTCCATTATAATGACGGTGAATCCGGTTCTTGTGTTATTGATTTCCGCGTTGGTACTTCGTGATGCCATAACCCTTACCAAGGTGCTGGGTATTGCTGTAGGAGCATCGGGAGCCCTACTGCTCATTGTGCAGAGCGGCAATGTCTCCTTTGCGGGCGAGCATTTTACCGGTAATGTGCTCACCTTCTTAAATGCTTTGTCCTATGCCTTCTACCTTGTGCTCATTAAGCCACTCATGATGCGCTACTCCCCGGTAACTGTAATGAAGTGGGTTTTCACCGTTGGTTTGATAATGATGGCTCCACTTGGTTATACCTCTCTCTCGGAAGTGCAGTGGAGTGTAATGCCTGGGGTGGCTTGGGGTGCAATTATATTTGTAATGGTGGGTCCAACTTACCTTGCATACTTGCTCAACAGCAAGGGCCTTCAGTCCTTGAAGCCAGCCACGGTGAGTATCTACATCTACTTCCAACCCATTATTGCATCGCTGGTGTCGGTGTGGCTGGGACAGGATAGGATTACAATGGTTAAGGTAATCTCTACCCTGTTGGTATTCATAGGTGTTTACCTTGTTTCCGGTTCGGGCGATGTAGTGAGACGGTTACTGGTGCCGCAGCTGCGTAAAAGCCAGTAGCGCTATTTATACTTGCCGAAAAGTAAAAATTGCAATAACCCCAGCATTGTTCAAATCCCTGACGGGGTTGGGGCAAGTTGGTCTGTCAATAAATAATAAGGACTACACCAATGGTGGCGTAGTCCTTATTCAATCTTCTTTATATTCCTTTATTACCCTCTAACAAACAGCGCCTTCATAATGTGGCTAGCCATTTTGGGGTTTTCTTTTAAGCGGCGGGTAGAATAGCCAAACCATTGCTTGCCAAAAGGTACGTATACTCGCATGGTGTGGCCATTGGCAACAATGGAGCTGCGTAGCTCGGGTGTAACACCGTAGAGCATCTGGAACTCATACTTGTTCTTGGGAACGTTATACTTCTCGATGAGCTTATAGGCGCCCTCAATTAGCGGCTTGTCGTGCGTGGCAATGCCGGGGTAAACGCCATTCTTCAGCATGAACTCCAAGTCTTCGAGGTAGTGTGCATTAATCTCCTCATACTTCTTGTAAGCAATGGCGGCAGGCTCCACGTAAATTCCTTTGCAAAGGCGGTAGTTGAGTGGGGTTTCGATGGTTTGGATGTCCATCAGGTTTGTTACATCCTGCAGCGTACGCTTCATGTATGCCTGAACCACCAATCCAACATTCTTAGGGAACTCAGCCTTAAGTTTCCGGTAGAGCTCAATCTCCATATCAGTGCAGGGTGAATCTTCCATGTCAACCCTGATGAAGTTGTTGTAGGACGCAGCCTTGGCCACAATTTCGCGGATGTGCTTGTAGCAAACTTCTTTGTCGATGAGTAGGCCAAACATGGTGGGTTTTACCGAGTAGTTTCCGTCGATATTCTCCTTCTGAATTCTGTCGATAAGTTCGAGGTACTCAACCTTATTCTTTTCGGCCTCGTCAAGGTTCTTGATGAACTCACCAAGAATGTCTAGGGTTACCTTTATTCCTTTGGCGTTCAGTTCCTTCGATGCCCGAATGGCATCCTCAATAGTTTCACCGGCAATGTAGCGTTTCGAAAATATCCAAATGATCTTTTTAGGGAAGTAGGGCAGCATTGCTGCAATCATCTTATTAAACATGGGTGTGGATTTAAAGTAATTTTATTGCCTTAAAGGGCATTGTTGGATTAGCTTCTTGTTACAGAATTTCGGGCTGCAATTTAGTGGAAAATTGTCATTAGGAAACTTACTGTTTAAGTTTTTCGGACATTGTATTTCCCTAACCAGTCAATTCCCTTGGTCTGTACCCAAAAATCTTAAACTCTTTCGCGTGGAATAAAGTTGGCCGACTCATCTGTGGCCGATTCAAGCTTGGTTAACCGCAGTACTACCATCTTAACGAGAAAATCTTCGGCTTCGCTGTTGGAGATGAAGGCGGCCTTGGCAAAATCTTTCACCGAAACGCTACCATTATTGCGCAGCATATCCATCAGCAGCTGCTCTTTGCCAGTGAGGGATAGGGTAATAGCTTCGCGCTTCTTTTCGGCTTGCCAAATTTTATACTGAATGGGGCTCGCTACAAAGTTTTCATCGGCAATGCGAACAAAGGCCCGGTAGAATCCGTTTTTGTCCGGCGCTAGATGCGGCTTATGTGGGCTGGCGGTAACAGTTACTTCAAGGACTGTTTTACCAAAAACGGTCCATCTCTTTACCTCAAAGGGCACTTCTGGCTTACAGTAGAGCTGTGCTGCTCCTTCCACCATATAGTACTCCTCATCGGAGTTTACCCCTGCAATTACTCCGTTATCCTTAACGCCAATAAGGAGTGTTCCACCAATAGTGTTGGCAAAGGCGGAAATGGAGCGGGCTATTTTCTTTGAGTCGCTTATGGAGTGCTTAAAGTCAAGTGTTATGCCCTCGCCCTGCTCTATAAGTTGCTCTAGGTATGTCTTTTTGTTCGGCTTAAGCATTGGGGGTTTCAATTCGACCCATGAAAAGAATAATGTTGTGCTTCTTGTCCCAAATAAAGAAAATGAATGGACGATTGGCCCAGAACCGAATCTCTTTGGATGGGTTTACGGCCGTGCGAACCATCACCACAGCGGTGGCTGCTGCTGCCTCAGCTCCCTTTTCCGAAAATTCGAGAAATGCCTTGTGAAACACCTTGTCAATTTTCAAGTCGTTATTTTTCGAGATACCGCTAAAGTCGGCTTGGCTAGAGAAGGCTAGGGGCATTCCCATGTCAGCCAGCTGCTGGTCGATTCTTACGCTTTCCGTTTCCAATTTTATTTTGGGTAGTTTGAGGTCCACCTTCGTGCTATGCAATCTTGCTGTGGCTTGTTGCAAAAATTCTGGAGATAGCTTGGCTTCAAGCCCAACTATTCCTTCTGTCTCGTTAGGGAGCAGTGCCAGCAGCACTACGTTGTTGCCCTTAAATGGCAGTTCCACCATGCTGTAGTCATCCGTTTTGCTGTATAGATAATCTTCTTTAGCGTGTAGAAATTTGGTGGTGATATCCTTATTGGGAGAATTAAATGGTTCGCTAACAGTCATCTTGGGGTCGAAAGATTTTTCCCATTCGCCGTAGAAGTAAATGGAGTTGACCAACACCATGCGGGTGGAGCCATCGATGCTACCATCGGGGAGCAGATCTTTAATACGGTTTTTTGTCTTGTCCTCTACCCACCTGTTTATCTCCAGCCTTGATTGGTTGGCGCTATTCATGAAGTCGGTTTTGTAAACCGATGCCCCAAATGTTTTCTGATCGTTTTTTAGAAAGCACTTTTTGGGGCTATATGTATTCTCTACCCAAATACTATTGGCTCTGTATAGTTCAATGCTACTAAGATCTGCTAATTCCTTATTGAGATTTTTAAAGTTTTTAAGATGAGTTTTAAGATTGCCATCAAAGCCCATGGTTGTTGCAATTTGATCCTTGGTTGTACCGCTAGCTCCAGGGTAAACCATGGCCATTGCCTCCGAAATACTGTTGGGACTTATGATAATGTTACCCGGCATGCTCTTCATGTGATTGTATAGCCTAAATGCAAAATCGGTATTCTTTTCGGCTTGCTGACCGTAGGTGGACGTTCCGGCGAGTAGTGCAGCAAGAATCATAGCAAAATATTTCATGATAGCAGATGTTTAGTTGTTAAGTATTTGGACAATCAAATATAGCGATTTTATATGGCTATAGCCTATATCCACTCTAGACCTCTTCCTCTTTTCCCTTCACCGCTGCCTTGGTAGAGAGTAGACCGCAGGCGGCGTAAATGTCTTGCCCGCGCGAAGCTCGGATGGTGGTGGTTATGTCCTTTTTGTTTAGCTGTTCCTGAAACCACATAAGCGTTGTGTCCGAAGAACCTTCGAGCGGTGTGTTGGGAATTGGATGAAAGCGAATAAGGTTGATGCGGCAGCGGATACCGTTGAGCAGTCGCGCGAGCTCCTTAACGTGAGCAGCCGTGTCGTTTAGGCCTTTAAACATGATGTATTCGAAGGAAATTCGTCGTTGTTTTCCCATGTTGAACTTTTTCAGCTGGGCAATCACCTCCTGGATGGGGTAAACGTTTTGAATGGGCATTAGCTTACGACGCTCCTCGTCGAATGGGGTGTGCAGGCTAATGGCCAAATGAGCGTTGCTTTTTTCCAAAAATTCAACCATTGCAGGGATAATTCCAATGGTGGAAACAGTTATTCTTTTTGGACTCCAGCCGTATCCCCAGTCGGAAGTTAGAATCTCGAGCGACGGCAATACTGCCTGCAGGTTATCGAGTGGTTCACCCATACCCATGTAAACCACGTTGGTAAGCGATTGCCTTTCAGGAAGGCTTTTTATCTGGTTGAGTATCTCCCCTGCGGTAAGCTGTGACTGAAATCCCTGCTTGCCCGTCATGCAGAATAGGCAACCCATTTTGCAGCCGGCTTGCGACGATACGCAGAGGGTGGCTCTTTCCCTGTCGGGGATGTAGGCAGCCTCAATAAATTTTCCGGTGAGGGTAGGAAAGAGATATTTTTTTGTTCCATCAATGGAGGCCTGAACATTCGTGTTATCAATGGCTCCAACCTGAAAATGCTCGGCCAACTTCTCCCGAATTTTTAACGAAAGGTTGGTCATTTGATCCAGCGATGAAACCTCTTTTTGGTATAGCCATTGTGTGATCTGCTTAGCCGTAAACTTAGGCAGCTCCATCTCCTTCACAATTTGTTCTATCTCTCCCAGCGTTTTTCCGTAGAGCCACTCCTTTTGTTTCACTTTACCTTCCATCAAATTTTCTTTTCAATACTATTAAGCCGAAGCCGATTAAAAGTATATTTCGGCGTGAATATTGTCGTAGATAACCCCGCGTGCCAGCAATATGTCTCGGGCATCTACCACCATTTCTGGGTTGCCACAAAGGTAATACTTTATGTTAAGGCTAAGGGCTTCATCCTGTTTCAGAAAATCGGTTACCCTTCCATGGAATGTGCCATTCCGAGCTTCGCCAGAGAGACACTGGATGTAGTCGTCGTGCAGCAGCTCTCTCATCTCTTCGTGAAAGAAAAAGTTTTCGGCATAGCGAACGCCATGTATCAGCTTTTTATTGTGAATATTTCCCGACAATGCCATGGAAAGAAACGGTGCTATTCCGGTACCAGAGGCAACCCAAACGGCTGGATTCTCATCGCAAACAAATTCACCAAATGGTTCACTCATCCAAACCGTGTCACCGGGCTGAAGCAATAGTAACTTAGGAGTCAACTCACCCTCGCTTTTTAGATCGAAAAGGAACTTTAGTGTTGCCTCACTACTCCCTGAGGCAATGCTGTAGAGCCTTGGTGCAATGGTTTTATCGGTTGTGAGCTTAACAACCTGACCTGGTGTAAATTCAAATGGACGAATGGTGGTGAGCAGGTATCCGTTAGGGCCTATTCGGTCCAGCTTGACAACCTTTACCTGCTGCAGCGATTCCTGCTTTGGCATGAAAATATTTATGAGTTTCTATAGGGTTCTCTTGGTGAGAAATCTAGCTAATCGCATTTGGTTTGTTATGCTTGTAGGCTGATTTTTCACTTAGGAATTCGCTAAGTGAAAACGTTCGATCCACCCTTATTCCTTTGGGCGTTTGCTTTAGGCTACAGCATTCGTTTTGGTAGTCGTGTTGGAAAAAGAGGACATAGCCATTTTCGTATGCCTCCTTTAAGAAGGTCTCCTTTTCCTTAAGCGTTTTCATTGGTTCCACGTCGTAGCTCATATTCCAAGCCAGCGGAATGTGTGCGGTGGAAGGGAAGAGGTCCGCGGCAAAAATTATCTTGGTGCCCTGGAACGTAACGATGGGAATCATTTGACCTCTGGTGTGCCCGTCCACAATGCGCAGATCAAATCCTGGGAACAGCTCACCTTCCGACTCCACCAGGTGAAGTTTTCCTCTTTCCATCATGGGTAGAATATTCTCTGGCAGGAAGGAGTCAGCCTCGCGAAAATTTGGATTGATGGCCCATTCCCACTGGGAACGGCTGATGTGGTAGGTTGCATTGGGAAATGTAAGTGCGCTTGTTCCATCCGATTTTCGATAAACCCCGCCACCGCAATGGTCGTAGTGAAGGTGGGTGAGCACCATATCGGTAACCTCTTCGGGCTGAATACCGATTTTAGCCAGCCCTTCTATCAAACCATCGCCTCCAAAGAGGTGGAAGTGACTCATGAATTTCTCATCCTGCTTGTCGCCAAAGCCATTGTCGATGAGCACAACTCGATTGCCGCTCTTCACCACTAGCGAGCGAAGTGCCCAAGAACATAGGTTGTTGTCATTGGCGGGGTAAACTCGTTGCCAAAGCACTTTAGGCACAACGCCAAACATGGATCCACCGTCGATTTTAAAGTTGGTTATATTGAGTGAATAGAGTTCCATTTCCTATTTTTTTTGATTTACAGTGGAACAAATATAACTCGGAATTGTTGGACTTCCTTGCTATTAACAGAGTAAGTCTAGAAAAAAAGTCCAAAATATGGGTTTGATAATTTTCAATGATGGCAACCTTTTGAACATGATTTGTTAGAAAGAGGATTACTGCGATGTTGCTTCTTTTGCACTGCCAAACCAAATGCTTAACTTGCAGTCAAATTCGTGTTAGATAAAACCTGAAACTGAACTTTATGAAATTGAAATTAATCATTAGCCTTGGGCTCATTTTCATGGGCAAAGGCTTGTTCGCACAGCTTACTACATTTGAGGATAGCGTTGCTTATTCCTACGGCAGCATGATTGGCTCTGACCTAAAAAATAAGGGGGTAGAGTTAAACCCAGACATGATTGCAAAGGGTATAAAGGAGAGCACTCAAGGAACTCAGCTTCTTAACGAGCAGGAAATGAATGCTGTGCTTGGTCGCTATCAGCAGGAGATGATGGCTAAGATGCAGGCAAAGCAAGATTCTGATTCGAAGAAAAACCTTGCTGCCGCAGCACAGTTTTTAGCTGAGAATTCCAAAAAGCCCAACGTGGTTACTTTGCCCAGCGGACTTCAGTATGAAGTGGTAAAAAGTGGCGACCCCAAGGGCGTTCACCCAACAGCCGACGACGAGGTAAGTGTAAACTATGAGGGTTCGCTCGTAGACGGTAAGGTGTTCGATTCCTCCTTCGAGCGTGGTGAGCCAATCTCAATAAAGGTAGGTAAAGTAATACCGGGTTGGCAAGAGGCACTTCAATTGATGAAGCCTGGAGATACCTATATGTTGTATATTCCACCTCAGTTAGCCTATGGCGAAAAAGGTGCTGGCGGAGTAATAGGCCCCAACGAGATGCTGATCTTTAAGATAGAGCTCTTGAGCATTACACCAAAGATTCAAATGGCTCCCAATGCTCCCGCTGATATTTCTGCCCCTGCAACCCCAGCAAAGCCGGAAACCACTACTAAGCCAACAAAAAAGAAATAAATTGTAGAATTCTACAATTAAATAGTGAGGGTGCAGCACGTTAGTACTGCACCCTCTTTGTGTTTTTTCTGTTGATAATTTGAAATTTGAACCTGTTTTAAGCAAAAGCTTATCTTTGATCTGGGTTTTGATTGCCAGCATCGTTGGTGATTACATTGTCTAAAGCCGAAAATTGTTTATAAACCGAGCTCTTTTGCTCAAATTAATATTGCCGTGAAAGTTCATTTTATAGCCATAGGTGGAAGCGCCATGCACAACTTAGCACTTGCGCTCAGAGCAAAAGGGTTCGAAGTTAGTGGCTCCGACGACGAGATTTTCGAGCCATCTAAAACGAGGTTGGCCAATGCCGGAATTTTGCCTCCTGCGGTTGGTTGGTTTCCAGAAAAAATTAGCAGCAATCTTGATGCTGTTATTCTAGGAATGCATGCGCGGAACGATAATCCCGAACTTGTAAAAGCCCGCGAGTTGGGTTTGAAAATATTCTCCTACCCTGAGTATTTGTATGAGCAAACTCGCGATAAAGTTAGAGCGGTGGTGGGTGGTAGCCATGGAAAAACCACAATCACCTCCATGGTGATGCATGTACTTAAAGCAAACGGGAAAAAGTTCGACTACATGGTTGGCTCCCAAGTTGAGGGTTTCGATACCATGGTTGGCTTGAGCAATGAGGCACCGGTGGCCGTATTTGAGGGCGATGAATACCTTACCTCGCCAATTGACCTTCGGCCAAAATTCCACCTTTACAATGCAAGCATTGGGCTTATCTCCGGAATTGCATGGGATCATGTAAATGTATTTCCCACTTTTGATGGCTACGTTGAGCAGTTTCGAATTTTTGCAGAAAATATAGAACCGAGTGGTACCCTTATTTATTGTGAAGATGACAAAGTGGTGTGTGAAATGGTTGAGAGTTCTAACATTCGCGCAAAAAAGGTTGGGTATAAATCTCATCCTCACCATAAGCAGGGTGAGGAATGGGTTTTGGAGACGTCCTACGGAGCGGTTGTCGTTAAGGTCTTTGGCAACCACAATATGCAAAACATTTCTGGGGCCAAGGAAATTTGTATTCGGCTTGGAGTTTCCGAGATGGAGTTTTACGATGCCATTTTATCGTTTGGTGGGGCCGCAAAGAGACTTCAGCTGCTTGGGGCTGATAAGGTGGTTACCTACTATCTCGACTTTGCCCATTCACCATCGAAGGTTCAGGCTACCGTTGAGGCAGTACGGGAGCAATTTCCCCACCACAACTTGGTGGCTGCTTTGGAGCTCCATACCTTTTCGAGCTTAAGTGCAAGCTTTCTCAGCCATTATAAAGGAACAATGGAGGAGGCCGACAACGCAGTTGTTTTTTTTAATCCAGAGGCTATTCTTCACAAGAATCTCCCAACACTAACTGCAGAGGATGTTAAAAATAGCTTTGGACGAGACGATTTAACCGTTTTTTCGGATTCACAGAAGTTGAAAGCGGCAATTTTCAGGCAATACTCTTCCAAGACCGTTGTACTGCTAATGTCCTCTGGGAATTTTGGTGGGTTAAATCTGCCTGCCCTTGTCTCTGAAGCATTGGAGAAATAACTTGTTGTTAGGGATGTCAACTTCACGCTTTGCTTAAAATATTGACGGTGCGATTTCGTTACTAATCAGAATGTGGTTTTAATTTTGTGATGGTCAACGAACCATTAGAATTATTAATTTCGTGGCTTCAAATTAATTTTTTTCAATGATGAAAAGACTTGTTTTTAGTGTAATGGTGTTGGCATTCCTCTTGGGAAGTAGCACTGTTTCTTTTTCTCAGCCATACTCCACAGGTGTTGGCCTTCGGTTGGGTTCTCCATCAGGAATAACCGTTAAGCATTTTTTTGCGTCCAAAACTGCGCTGGAGGGAATGTTATCCTTTGGCTGGGGTGGGCTTGGAATAACTGGTTTATACGAAATTAATAATGAAATTAGAGATACACCTGGGCTTGATTGGTATTATGGCTTTGGAGCCCACATTGCATCGGCCACCTCAAACCCTAGTCCTTGGGGGAACGACCATAACAATTTTTACCTTGGTGGCGATGGAATAATTGGACTTGAATATACCTTTAGTGAAGCCCCCATCAGCATTGCTGTTGATGCTATGCCTGTAATCAACTTGGTGGAGTCACCTAGTGTTTGGCTTCAGGGCGGTATTTCATTCCGGTATAATTTCCAATAGCCTTTTCTTTAATCACCCTTTTAAGGAAATTGGATTAGTAGATATAGGCCATCTTTTTTCATTTTTTTTTGTGATGAAAATTTGGAGGGAATAAAATTTCAACTACTTTTGCACCCGCATTCCACCCCAACGGGGGCGAATCAAGAAAAAAATGAAATTTTGGCCCGTTCGTCTAACGGTTAGGACGCCAGGTTTTCATCCTGGTAATAGGAGTTCGATTCTCCTACGGGCTACCAACGAATAATACGAGATTAGCTATGGCAAACCATAAATCTTCGGAAAAAAGAAATCGTCAAACTATTGCAAAGAGGGTTCATAATCGCTACTATGCAAGAACTTGTCGTAACGCAATTAAGGTTTTAAGAAACACCACCGATAAGGCTGCTGCTGAGCAGTTACTGCCTAAGGTGACCGCCATGCTTGATAAGTTGGCCAAGAAGAACGTGATTCATGACAATAAAGCTGCAAATCTTAAGAGCAGCCTTACAGTTCATGTAAACAAGCTCTAGAAAAACAACCTTATAATATATTGTAAGGCCTTCCAACCCGGAAGGCCTTTTTTGATTTGGATTTAAGGCAAGGTTATCGTAACTTGACTCAAATCCAATATCATGGAACAGTCTGACTACCGTCCCCTTACCATTAAGGAGTGGGCCGTTGAGGATCGCCCACGAGAGAAGTTGCTTACAAAGGGCACTGCTGCCCTGAGCGACGCTGAACATCTTGCCATTCTCATTGGCTCCGGCACAAAAAAGGAGAGTGCGGTGGAACTTTCGAGGCGGATGCTCCAAAGCGTATCCAATAATTTAGATGAGCTGGGTAGGCTTGACGTTAAGGCACTTTGTCGCTTCAAGGGAATAGGCGAGGCAAAGGCCCTGACCATTGTTGCTGCCCTTGAGTTGGGCCGACGTCGTAAGCTCCAAGATGCTCTGGTAAAAGCCTCCGTTACAAGTAGCCAAGACGCCTTCAACCTTTTTCATCCACTTGTTGCCGATATTCCTCACGAGGAGTTTTGGGTGTTGCTGCTCAATAGGGCGAATAAAATTATAGGTAGAGAGCGCACCAGCATGGGCGGTGTGTCCGGCACGGTTGTCGATTTAAAGCTCATTCTTAAGCGAGGGCTGGAAGTACTCGCCTCATCCATTATCCTCTGCCACAACCACCCTTCCGGAAACAATAAGCCCAGCGACCACGATAAGCAGATAACCCAGAAGGTGAAGCAGGCCTGTGAGTTGCTCGATATCTCGCTCCTTGACCATATTATTGTTGCAGGGTCGACCTATTTTAGCTTTGCCGATGAGGGCTTGCTATAGCTGAGAAATTATTTCCTTCAACGACTTATTATTCGTAAATTGCACTGAATTTTAGCAAGCAAACTATGGTGCGAATTTTGGGTGAGGGTAACTCTCTGCTTAGCCAGTATATCTATGAGTTGCGAGATAAGGATATTCAGCTCGACAGCATGCGATTCAGAAGAAATCTAGAACGAATTGCAGAAATTTTTGCCTACGAAATCAGCAAGGAACTTCAATACGAGGGACGCTCGGTAGAAACCCCACTTGGAGTTGCAGAATTACCAGTGATGATGAAGCAACCGGTAATTGCCTCCGTAATGAGAGCCGGATTGCCAATGCACCAGGGATTGCTTAACTATTTCGACAAAGCTGAGAATGCTTTTATTTCTGCTTTCAGAAAGTACGGCAAGGATGGTACATTTAAAATTCAATTTGAACATCTCTCTTGCCCCACCATTGGTGGGAAACAACTTATTATTGCCGATCCAATGCTTGCTACCGGGGCCTCCATGGTTTTGGCTTATCGCGCGCTAATTGAAAGGGGAACACCAATCCACACCCACATTGTCTCCATTATTGCCAGCAAGGAAGGTGTGGAGTATGTAAAGCGTAACATCCCTGCTCAATCGTGCAGCCTTTGGCTGGGTGCCGTGGATGACGAGCTTACCATAAAATCATATATAGTGCCAGGATTAGGCGATGCGGGCGACCTTGCCTATGGCAGTAAGATGTAGCTTAAACTTATTGGGGCAACACCTCAATTTCGTGTATCATCTCAACCCTTGAGTTGTCGCTGCATGATTGCAGCAGCTCCATTATCGACTTATTTAGCAACGGATGTTTCAATGATGGCGCCACCTCCGCTAGGGGAAGTAAGGTGAATCGTCGTTCGTGAAGATGCTTGTGAGGAATGGTGAGTTCGTCTGATACCTCTATTCGATTTCCATAGAAGAGAATGTCAATGTCGGCTGTACGTGCCGAGTATCCATCCCCAACTCTTACACGCCCCAGCTCTTCCTCAATTCGGTGAATTGCCTTTAGTAGCGGTATCGGGTTAAGCAAAGTTTGGCACTCCACCACTTGGTTCAAGAATTGGTTGTTGTGAGTAAATCCCCAAGGTTCGGACTCGTAAAGTGATGAGCATTGACTTATATTCCCAATGGTGGATTGAATGGCATCGCGCATCTGTTTAATTAGCAGGTGTCTGTTGCCCATATTTCCGCCCAGCAAAAGGTAAACTTTCTCCATGGAAGTGTATCTAAGAGAATGGCAAAGCTACCACAAGTGAATTAAATATCAAAAAATATTATTCGCTGGGGAAATAGTTCTAACTTTAGTAACCTAAACTTTAATACCAAATCACATGAAAAGTTTCTTAAAAACTCTTCTGGCTTCGATACTTGGAGTCATTATCGGCTTTGTTCTACTGTTCTTCATATTCCTTGGTGTTGTGGGTGCAATGGTGGCGGCTGGTGATCATACGGTCACCATTAAACCAAACTCGGTGCTAGATCTTAAGTTCGATAGGAATATCGTTGACAGAGCATCGAAAAACCCTTTCGAGGGTATTGGCCTGTTTTCAATGAGGCCAGTTAAGAGCCTAGGTCTAAACGATATTCTTAGCAACATTCGTAAGGCAAAGGACGATGATAACATCAAGGGGATATACCTCGATCTAAACATTCTTTCTGCTGGATATGCTACCGCTGAGGAGATTCGAGCAGCCTTAACTGACTTCAAAACTTCCGGCAAATTCATAATTGCCTATTCCGACATCTTCTCTCAAAAGGCTTACTACCTTGCTTCGGTTGCCGATAAGGTTTATCTAAATCCCGAAGGAGAGCTGCAGCTGTTGGGCCTGCGAAGTGAAATTTTATTCTATAAAAAGGCACTTGACAAGCTGGGCATTGAGCCAGAAATTATTCGTCATGGTAAGTTTAAAAGTGCTGTTGAGCCATTTATGCTCGAAAAAATGAGCCCAGAGAATCGGGAACAGCAACTTACCTACATGGGTTCCATTTGGAACGAGGTTGCCAAGGCCATTGCTACCGATCGCAAGCTCACCGTGGATGCCATCAACACCATGGTGAACAATATAACCATTCGCAACGGAAAATCGGCTGTAGTAAATGGGCTGGTTGATAGCCTAATGTATTTAGATCAGGTTAAGAATCAACTTTGCAAACTATCGGGAGTTGACAAGGAGAGCGACCTGAATCTTGTGTCGTTTGATGACTATACGAAAGTTGCAGAACCAAAGGGGAAGAAGTTTCACAAGGATAAAATTGCCGTGATTTATGCCTCTGGAGAGATTGGGATGGGCGAAGGAGATAATTCCTCCATCGGAGCCGAAGGGCTCTCAAATGCCATTGCTGATGCCCGCAAGGACTCCAGCGTAAAGGCAATTGTGCTTAGGGTTAACAGCCCTGGCGGAAGTGCTCTTGCCAGCGAAATTATATGGAGGGAGTTGGAATTGGCAAAAAGGGTTAAGCCCCTTATTGTATCCATGGGTGATGTAGCAGCTTCAGGCGGATATTACATTAGTGCCCCGGCCGATGTTATTGTTGCCAACCCAACTACCATCACTGGCAGCATTGGTGTATTTGGCTTAATGTTCAATGTTCAAAAGGCCATGGCCGACAAGCTTGGCATTACGGTTGACGTGGCTAGGACTCATGCCCACTCTGACATGCTTACCATGTATCGCCCACTTACTGCAGAGGAAAGAGGTGTTATGCAGGCAGGCGTGGAGGAGGTTTATCACACCTTTATTACTCGCGTTTCCGACGGACGCAAGATGGATATTGCAAAGGTGGATGAAATTGGTGGTGGCCGGGTTTGGAGTGGTGAAAATGCTAAAAGCCTTGGACTTGTAGACGAGTTTGGCGGGTTGAGTGATGCCATAAAGGTTGCTGCCAAAAAGGCTGGCCTTGACGGCTACCGTATTATTGAACTTCCAAGCCAGAAGGAACCCTTTGAGCAGTTCGTAGAGGACTTTTCCTCCGAAGCAAAAGTTTGGTTGCTAAAGGATGAGCTGTCGGGAACTTTTAAGCAATACACCACAATCAAAAATGTACTGAAGAATCAAGGCATTGAGGCCAGAATGCCTTACGATGTTGAACTATACTAGCGATGTTTATACTTTAGTAGTATCAATCGTTTGCAAAATAGAATAGGCCGCTTCCTTGTTGGCCTATTCTATTTTTTTATTTTTTTTCTATCTTGCGAAGCTTTACGCATTTGTAAACTTTATGTTAAATCGCTCAAGCATATTGCTAAAGGTTCTGTTGGTTATCCCAGCAGGCGTCTTCGGAATAATTACGGGGATGCGAAACTGGCTTTATGCGCAAGGGTTTCTTGCATCAACGGAATTTGATATTCCGGTTATATGCGTTGGAAATATTACCGTTGGCGGTACTGGTAAAACTCCTCATGTGGAGTATTTGTTAAGGCTATTACTTTCGAAAAAAGTCAATGTTTCTGCCATAAGTAGAGGATATCAACGTAAAACTAGTGGTTTTTTGGTGGTGGACCCTGCTCATACTGCCAACGAGGTTGGAGATGAGCCAAGGCAAATAAGCCGAAAATATCCCGCTGCTCCCTTCGCTGTTTGTGCCGACCGAGTGTATGGAATCAATTCGCTCCGAAAAGCGTTTCCCGAAACGGAAGTTGTGGTTATGGATGATGGATTTCAGCATAGGGCCGTTCGTCCGGGATTAAATATTGTTCTCATGGATTACAATAGGCCAATTTACCACGACCAGATTCTGCCCCTTGGTAATCTTAGGGAGAGTGCTCACCAACTTCACCGGGCAAATGTGGTGGTGGTAACTAAATGTCCTGACGATGTGAAGCCCATTGATTTGAGAATAATTTTGAAAAGGTTAAATTTATTTCCTTATCAGTCGCTTTACTTTACCCGTTTTGCGTATGGTGTCCCAAGAACCATATGGGGCAATACTGTAATTGAAAGCATGCTGCCCCAAACAACCCCAGTTATGGCAGTTGCTGGAATTGCACAGCCGGAGTTGTTTTTTTTGCATTTGCAAACCAAGTTTCAAGATATTGTAAAGCAGGCCTATACCGATCATCACCAGTTTGGCGAGACGGAGATTTGGGAGATGGCAAGGTTTTTAGAGTTGAACCCCAACGGGTATGTAATCACCACGGAGAAGGATGCTGTGAGGTTGATGGGGTTTACTACCGTTCCCGAAATAATTAGGGAGCGATTTCTTTATATTCCCATTGAGGTTGAGTTTTTAAATAACGGAGAGAAAAGTTTCAATAAACAAATAGTTGAATATGTTAGAAAGGATAAAAGAAACGGCATCCTTCATCAAGGGCCACGTAACAATTGAGCCTGAGGTTGGAATCATTTTAGGAACCGGATTAGGTGGGTTGGTAAAGGATATTACCGAGCAGCAAATTCTGGAGTACAAGGATATTCCTAACTTTCCAATTTCTACGGTTGAAGGCCATTCGGGTCGTTTAATTTTTGGAATGCTAGGTGGGAAAAAAGTTGTTGCCATGCAGGGACGTTTCCACTACTATGAAGGTTACGAGATGAAGCAGGTAACTTTCCCTGTAAGAGTGATGAAACTGTTGGGAATTAAGCGCTTGTTTGTGAGCAATGCCAGCGGTGGAACCAATCCCACCTTCGAAATAGGTGATTTGATGATTATTAATGATCATATTAATCTTCTACCAAACCCACTTTTAGGACCCAACATGAAGGAGTTCGGCCCACGCTTTCCAGATATGAGCCAGCCATACGACAAGAGTTTGATGGCGCTTGCCAAAGAGGTGGCTGCCAAGCAGGGTGTTAAGTTGACAGAGGGATGCTACGTTGGAACAACTGGTCCAACCTTTGAAACCCCCAAGGAATATGAGTATTTCCATATTATTGGAGGGGATGCTGTTGGCATGTCAACAACGCCGGAAGTTATTGTGGCTCGGCACATGGATATCCCCGTATTTGCCATGTCGATTATTACCGACTTAGGTGTCCCCGGCAAGATTGTTCAAGTTACCCACGAGGAGGTTCAAAAAGTAGGCGCCATGGCCGAAAAGAAGATGACGGCAATAATGCAGGAAATGCTCAGAAAATTGTAGCCATTATAAAGCTGTCCATTTGGGCAGCTTTTTTTATAGGTTCCCGGCCACCACTACCGCTTTCTTCTGTTTCTTTACCTCTCCATTAAGGTTGAAAAGTTCAGCCACCACTACGTAAATTCCAATTCCTACCTGTTGGTTCGAGTTATTGAGCCCGTTCCAAACTACGTCGCCAGTTACATCTACCAGCCCGTTGTTGAGCAGCTTGCGCACCTCTTGACCCTTGCTGTTGTATATAGTGATTGTGGCACTCCAACCCGGCGTGCTGAGGTTGAACCGGATGTGTGTAACATCGTTATACCCATCGCTGTTTGGCGAAAATATTTCAGGATCAATTGAAAGCAAACTTGTGTTTGTATCAAATTTCCTAAAGCAGGAGTTTTTTGCTACCGGTGTTGCATAGCCAACCGTTTGAGCCGCCGACTGCCAGTTCGATGGCTCGTCTGGTGGTAGCGTTGGGTTAACTCGTTCCAGCGAAACGCCTTCGGTGGAGGCCAGTATCTTGTAGTGCTGCTTGTCGCTGTATGTAACTTCGTCGATTCGTTCACCCAAAGTGTCAGTTAGAACCACGGTTCCTGCATCGTCGTTCATTGTCGGAATGCTCGCAGCAAAGAAATTTTCTGGTTTTGGACAACTATAGAACGGAAGCACTACGCTTGGACTAGGTGAAAAAGCATAGTATTCATTTGGGAGAATAATCCTGTCTGTGGTACAAAGGCGGCATAACGATTCTAACTCACCCTCGCTGTTCCTCCGGTAAAGATTCAAATCTTTAAGGTTAAACGGAATGGTTGATGGATTGTAAATTTCCACAAAGTCGGCACTTCCGGGGTAGGGGTTAAACAATAGTTCATTAATCACCACCTCCTGCCACTGTGGAAGTCGAGTCAAGGCAAATGGCACCTTGGTTTCTGCAAGGTAATTACCAGCTAAGTCGGTTATTCCAGAATGGATGCTTAATTCGTAGATGGTATTTTCTGTGAACTGCTCTCCGAATTTTAGCACTACAGCCTTTGTTGGATTACCCTCGAGCGTTAATTCAACTATTTCATTCTGATTGTCGGTGGAGAAGTATTCCGCTGAAATAGTTTTTGGATTTAGACACTCTGAGAATGTTAGTAAAAGAAGGTCGCTTCCAGCAATTGAGGCTGATAGTATTCTTGGGGGTTGTGTGTCAGGATTACTTTGCATTACAGAATTTTCCCTGCCGGGTGTTCCTCCTGTTGGATCGTTGGATGCAGCCCAATTCCGCTGATTATCAGACAAATTATTCGCGTCAATTTTTTCAAGTGAATACCCACCATCGGCTTTTGGGCTATCGCCATACCAATTGCTACTGTAGCTCACCGTCGATATGGTCTTCGCTATTTGGTTGGTGAGGAGGATTGTTGCTCCAGCATTTGCCAGAGAAGGGAAGGACGAAATTCCAACGGCTCCGGTATTTCCCAGTTCACCCTGAGTTTTACAACTAGTGGTTGTTAGGGTTAAGTAATGAAATGGTAAAATACTTATACTGCCAAGGGAAGCAGTGTTATTGCCAACGGTTAAATGCCAGCCATTGAGGGATAATGTGTCGGATGTTCGGTTGAACAACTCAACATATTCACATTCGGGCAAACCTATGGCAGGTGTTGGGTCGGCCATGATTTCATTGATTACAACGCTGCCAAAATCAACAAAAGGGTCAAGGTCTATATTTACGCTGTCGCTGCTGGTATTCCCTTCATTGTCTTTTAGACCGGTCCATGCTACTGTTATGTGCCTTGGAATGTTGCTATTGCTCACCCAATAGATTTTCTTGCCTTGCAGTGATAAGGATTGCGGTGGAATCTCCTGCCCGTTTGACCAAATCCGTATTGCATTATTTTGTATTTCCAAGTTGGCTATCTCTTCCGAAAAAAGTAGCCGCAGGGCATTGGATTCCGTGTAAGTCGCAGTTACCAGTTTTGGCCCTAATAAGAAGCGACACGCTGATATGTCATCAGCCCAAAGGAGACCTGCGCGAGTTGCGGTGTAACGATAAACGAGGCCGATGGTGTTTACCTGTTTTAATAGTGTGTCGTTAAAAGAAAATTGCTGGTGGTTGACTTCTAGGATTTGCTTACCATTGGGCCTACATAGAAGGCTAATAGAGGCAGCCGTGCTTTCGCTCCACAGTACATTTGTGGAAACCAACTCTTTCTGAGCAATACCTTTATTGATATACCATACCTTAAGGGTGTCGGAGTCGCCAGAAACATTCACCCCAATGGCATAACCAGTAGGTAGAAGGGTGGAAGAAACTTCTTGGTTATAGCTTACAAATAGGTAAAAACTATTATCGGAAGAGGGATTCCAATCTCCATTTTTGACCACTGCACTTACAATTCCAGCATCCTTGGTGAGGTCAATGGCACCGGGAATAGCCAGCGTTGAAAGATTTCCGGATGGCAGTCCATTGTGCCTTAATGAATAGGTGCCGTTGAGGACAGTTGCTTGATCTATTTTCCAGTCGGCTATCGATTGCCAAGCGGGGAGTTCGCCCGACTCAAAATCTTCGTCAATATCGCAACCAACTTTATCGGCAACTTCAAACACGAATTGGGTATCAGGCAGACCATCACTGGTTATATACGCCCAAAATTTCCCAGTATTATTTATGGACATATAATTAGTGGTTGCAACTCCTTGAATAAAGATGAAATTGCCGATGTTGCTTGTTTCGCTGGAGATGTCGGTAATTAAAAAGCTTAACGGTGACATAAAATCCTTGTCCAGATTGTTATATTCATCAACTGCTCTGAACGTGATGTTGAATGGTTCGTCCTTTGCAACCATACTGTGCAGATCGCTTGCTATGGTCGTTGCGGCAACCTCCTGTTTAATTGCAGGAGAAAGTATGTCGTAGTCAAAAGTTTCTGCAAATAGAGAACTTCCACTACTTGTTTCCCAGCTGTGGTTTGCTGCTGGAATTTTTAGCCTAAACGTTGCGTTGTCTAGAGCATCTTTCTGGGTTGGTCTTGCCCACAATGTAATGGTTTTTGTTGTTCCGTTGGAGATTGAAAAAGCACTAGTTGAAAAGGTTAGTGTAATTTCCTGTGATGAAATTGTTGCTGTAGCTATCGGTAATGTTGATCCATCAGCATACTTCAATATCAACTCTTTTATTGGCTTCAACGGGATCGTCGAATCTTCAGGAACAACCTGAATAATGGCTTTGGTAATGGTGGTTGGTAGCGTATCGTTTATGCCCGTGTCGACAATGTTGAAGGCCATTACAAGAATGGAGTCTTGGCTGCTGGTTGCTAGAGCACAGGACGAAATTGTCAAGGAGGATTGGATGATTCTTGAATCATTATCAGCAACGGTTATGGTTGTAGTAGGAGCATCTGCAAGGTTCTCCGCCGTGGCATAGAGCGTGTAAACGCCTGAATTTGTAAAAGTGATGCCGTAAAACAGTGCTTTTCCTGCGGCCGCAGTTGAGGTGAATGTGGTGATTTTGCCACTGCCATCTTTGAAAACCAAGGTGACTTGTTTGTTACAGTCAACGTCAGGGTTGCCATAGCTGTCTATGGCGTCCACCTCAGCATCAAATGGTGCTCCAACCCCAACAGTTGTTGGCATTTTTTTAACGATGAGTTTAGCTGCAGTAACAGTTATGGTAAAGGGGGCGGAGATAATATCCTGAGGAAATGTTGAGGCGAATGTGGAGCCAGTCGTTTGTGCAGAAAAACCATGGTTAACGTTTGGTATCTTAAGTTGAACTATTTCACCATCTGTAACCTTGTCGTTTAGGCCAACTGAAACTATAACCTCCTTTGTTTCTCCTTCGGCGACGGTAATGGCTCCGGGGAGAATCGGTATGCTGCAAGAAGTTTTGGTAAATGTTGGATTTCCAAGGGCAATGGTTTCGTTATTAACGTGTATGGTAAAAAAGCGAATGGCTTTTGTCCAATCGGCAGCATTGGAGAGGGCTGCGTTGAATAGTGAAATACTGGTGACAATGGTGGGCAGCCCGTCGCCCCCCTTGTCGCTAACGATAAATTTCATAGCGGTTATGGCGCAGGCGTTGGATGTACAACCTGCCGGAATTGATGCACTTTCCGATTGTTCTACGGGTGCCTCAACAGTTGAGGTGGTGTCGTTCAGTACCACTATTGGCTCTGATATTGCTGCGGGTAATCCTGCTGCTGTTACCTTGAGCGTAAACGAATCATTGCTACTGTATGTCAGGTTATCCCACGTTACCATACCATTGGCCATGGATTGTGTCTCCCCCGATGGAACAGAAAGATTCCCTGCACCCGAGTTGAGGGAAAGAGTTGCCAATGCTGAGTAGTCGGCATCAACATTACCGGAATGATCGGTAGCTGCTGCAGTAAGGGAGAACGGTGCCGCTTTGGCTATAAATTGAGGAGCATTGGCTACTTGTAGTTTTGATGCCAGAACTTCCAAGGTGTGGCTGGCTGTGACTTCTGTCCCAAAGTTGTCAGCAAAGTCGGACCCAGAAAGCGCAGCCATCCAGCCACTATTTTCGGGAGAAATTTTTAACCCCACACTTTCGTCATCGGATGCCGTGATCTGCGATTTCAGCCAACCCCAAAGGGAGAACTCTTTTGTTGCTCCTTCCTCAACTGAAATAGCACTCTCCGCCATTTCAAGCGTAATGGAGTTAGCATCAATCTGAATTAAGTTAAGAGGAATAGGTAGGTTGTTAAATCTCAGTTCAACGCTTTTTAGCAAGTTGCTTAGGCTGACGGTTGTGCCGCTGCTTTTCTCAAAGATCATGCGCAGGGGCTTGGTTGGCAAGCCGTCTCCACCAATGTCGTGTAGAGAAAAACGGAGCAACTCTTTTGCACTTGCTTGCGAGGTGTCGGTGGTGGCAATTTGCTGTGAAGGCACTTGCTCAATGGGTTGCTCCACAACTGTAGTTCTATCGTTGGTGTTGAGGGGGACGAAGGTTGCAGAAACGTTATCTATCCATAGGTTACGGTCGGCACTGGAGGTATAGGTGTAGCTAACCACAAAGTTTTGCATGGTGCCAAAATCGGTATTGCTGAATGAGCCTAACGTTTCCAAGTTGGCAAACGTACCATCCATACCCGCTCTAAGCGTCCATAGTCCTGAGGCCGTGCGCTCCACCTCAATGGCTGCTGGTTTGGTTGTTCCAAACGTTGTTTCCCAGTTTAGGTCTGTTTCCAGCAGTAGTTGAGGAGGTGCTTGCGCATTCAACAGAAAGTAAAACTTGTAAATCTTTAGCTTATCATCACTTTCATTGATATTTACTCCAACTGCATAGCCTGAGAAAAGTGTGCCAGCCTTCATTTGAGCGGGAGTTGCGCTCGACATTAAAAAGGCCATCCAGTGGTTGGAGGCGGAAGGGGCATAGCCATGCTTTACCTGAAAGCGCCAGATAACTGTTCCTTGGACAATGCTAGGTATATTTAAGGTTGCGCCAATGTAATCCACATCGGCGATGGAGTTATCGTAGGTGTGCTTTAGTGAGTAGATACCATCAATAGGACGATCGGTGCTGGCCGACCATCTCCCTGCAGGCGATTGAGTCCATCCTACGATTGCACCGGATTCAAAGTTGTCTGATAGTTGCCCCATGGTATTCGTTGCCAATAGGATCAGAACCACTACGGCCAAAAGTTTGGGTGTAGACATGGCTATAGACTTTAGGCTGAATAAATTACAACTTTTCTTGATGGAAGTAAAGACTTTTGGCCATAAATTTTATTCTTATCACTATTTTTAGGGAGTTGATTGGTTTGTTTTTTTGTTAGATGGCCAATCAATATTGGGCTTAAACAATTTGGTATAGAAATATTAATTCTTGTCAAAATGAAGGTTGCTGTTGTTGGTGCCACCGGTTTGGTGGGTAGCGTTATGCTAAAGGTGTTAGAGGAGAGAAATTTTCCTGTAAGCGAGCTTATCCCAGTTGCATCGGAGAAGTCTGTAGGGAAGGAGGTCGTTTTTAAGGGAGCAAAAGTAAAAGTAGTTTCGGCAGAGGAAGCGCTGATGCGAAAACCACACCTGGCAATTTTTTCTGCAGGAGCATCAATCTCTAGGCGACTTGCCCCGGAGTTTGCAAAGATTGGCTGCAGGGTGGTGGACAACTCCTCGGCATGGCGAATGGATCCTGAAATTAAGCTGATTATTCCTGAAGTTAATGGTGATTTGCTAACACCGGAGGATATGATTATTGCTAACCCTAACTGTTCAACCATTCAGATGCTGGTGGCATTAAATCCATTATATCGCGAGTTTGGCATTAAGCGCATAGTGGTTTCAACCTACCAATCGGTAACTGGTACTGGGGTTAAGGCGGTTCGACAGCTGGAAAATGAGCGTGCCGGTATTGAGGGCGAACGTGCTTATCCACATGCTATCGACAAGAATTGCATTCCTCAGTGCGATGTTTTCACCGATAATGGCTACACCAAGGAGGAGCTGAAGCTGGTGAACGAGACGCATAAAATATTCGATGATAAAAGTATAGCTGTAACACCCACGGCTGTTAGGGTTCCAGTGGTCGGAGGCCATTCGGAGAGCATTACAGTTGAGTTAAGAAGCAATGCAACCAAGGATGATGTGATTCAGAAACTTCGTCAGGCTCCAGGAGTTGTAGTCCTTGATAACCCTTCAAGAAATGAATACCCCACGGCTCGTTTTGCTGAGGGACGAGATGAGGTATTTGTGGGTCGAATTAGGTCGGATATTTTTGTATCGAACTGTTTTAACCTTTGGGTTGTTGCCGATAACTTGCGCAAGGGTGCTGCCACCAACGCTATTCAAATAGCAGAGCTGCTACAGTTTCACTGCTGGATTTAATCCTCCTGCTCTGGAATGTTGTTGTATCCTGGATAACCCTTGGCGTGCTGGCTGAAAGGAAAACGCTTTCCATAGGCGGAGCGTACCATCACAAGAAGTTCGTTTTTTAAGGCATCAATGTTTATGCCTTTTTTTGCTGAAACAAATATGCAAGGCGAGTTTTCCTTTGCCATGTAGCTGTTCTTGAGGTCGTCGAGGCTTATGTTTTGTCTAGTCTGTGGTGAAAGGTCGAACTCGTCCTTTTCTACAAAAGAGAATGCATCAACCTTATTAAAAACAAGGTATACATCCTTATCGGTAGCGCCAATCTCTTTTAGCGTTTCGTTTACTACTTGGAGTTGCTCCTCAAAGTTGGGGTGAGATATATCTACAACATGCAGCAACACATCGGCTTCTCTTACCTCGTCAAGGGTAGATTTAAAACTTTCAACCAGCTGGTGAGGTAGCTTTCTGATAAAACCAACCGTGTCGGAGAGCAAGAATGGCGTCCCATCAATAACCACCTTGCGAACGGTAGTGTCAAGAGTTGCAAAAAGTTTGTTTTCAGCAAAAACTTCCGACTTGCTGAGGCTATTCATGAGTGTCGATTTCCCAACGTTAGTATAACCAACTAGTGCCACTCGAATAAACTCACCCCGGCTTTTCCGCTGGGTGGCCATCTGCTTGTCAATTTTGATTAGCTGATCCTTTAACCGGCTAATTTTATCGCGAATAATTCGGCGGTCAGTTTCAATTTCAGTTTCGCCAGGACCTCTCATTCCAATACCTCCTCGTTGTCGTTCAAGGTGAGTCCACATGCGGGTTAGGCGAGGTAATAGGTATTGATATTGGGCCAACTCAACCTGCGTTTTTGCATAGGCTGTTTTGGCCCGCTGAGCAAAGATGTCAAGAATGAGGTTAGTTCGGTCAATGACCTTAACCTCAAGTGCTCTTTCAATATTTCTTAGCTGGGTTGGTGTAAGTTCGTCGTCGAAGATAACCATGTCAATATTATTCTCTTTGACGTAGTCGTTGACCTCTATTAACTTACCAGGTCCAATGAAGGTGGCGGCAAACGGAATGTCTACTTTTTGAATAAACCTTCGCTGTGCGGTTGCTCCTGCAGTGAGAGCTAGGAACTCCAACTCATCGAGGTATTCGTTCACCTGTTCTTCGGGTTGGTAGCGGGAAATTACTCCAACTAAAACAGCCAATTCAACTATTTTTTCGGGTATCATGAACAACAACCTTATTTAGAACAAAAGACCCTGATGATTCACCAGGGTCCATGCTATGCTTTTCAAAGTGTCGATTACTGAAGCTGGAAGATGATAGGGAAGGTGAAGGATACGCGAACTGGCTTTCCTCTCTGCTTTCCTGGGCTCCACCTTGGTGAAGATGAAACCACGCGAACAGCTTCTTTGTCAAGAGCTGGGTCAACGCCACGAACAACCTTTACATTGGTAACTTTACCATCGGCTTCAACCACGAACGATACAAAGACCTTACCCTGAATACCATTTTCCTGTGCAATTTCAGGATACTTGAGGTTTTGGGAAATGTAGGTTCGGAAACCATCTTGTCCTTTTCCCTGAAAGCTAGGCATGTCTTCTACAATGAAAAAGACCTGCTCTTCTGGAACAGCTTGTTCTTCATCGTTGTAGTTGGTAATCTTAACCGCTTTATTTTGGTCATCTTCGGAGTTAAAAAGTGGTTCGTCGGTTACCTTAACATCATTTCTTACAATGTTGAGAACGTCAGATACTTTTACCTGAGGTGGCGCTGGAGGAGGAGCTTTAATCTCTTCCTGTCTTGTAATAGGAATAATTTCTTGTTCGGCTGCAACTTCCTGAACTCCCATTGATTCGAGCTCTTTAGAGCCTTTACTGGTCCAATTAAAAGCAAGGAGTGCCCCACCTAAAACAATTACTAGACCTATTTCGAGAAAAAGCATTCTCTTGTTTTCCAAGTCAGCTTTGGGTGTCTTTTTTACTTCCATGTCCGTTCATAAATATTTAGCGCTTAAAAATACTATTAATTGGGTAATTATCAAAACTACCTATTAAACTATCATCAAAAACTATACGTGATTCTGGCTTAATATGTTTTTGTTTGAGAGCGGATTTGTTTTTTTTATTAGCCTTTTTATGTAATGATATTTTTTCTATTTTTGCATCGCCTTCAATGGGGGTATAGCTCAGTTGGCTAGAGCGATTGCATGGCATGCAATAGGTCAGGGGTTCGACTCCCCTTACCTCCACAAAAAAAGAGAGAAAAATCATTTGATTTTTCTCTCTTTTTTGTCTTGTAGCTGAGGCTGTAGTTGCCTTACCGAATAATCGTTGGGGCAAAAACAATGCGGCGTTGGTCTGGATTGATGGAGTATATCCACGATAAAATTTTTTCTACAGAGGAAATTTGGTCTTCACCTGTAAGGTCAATGAAGTTAATTTTCGACTTTGTAAAAACGAAGATTAGCCTATTGTGCTCCAACCCCTGCTCTTTCTTTTCAAAAACATAGTCCACTTTTTGGGGAAAGGTGATTGTTTTTCCTGGTGCAACGCTCATCTCCGTTTCGTACTTGTTAGGAAATATCAGAGATGCCTCGTTCTCAGTCACCGAAAATATGTTGAGAAAACAATCCTTAGTAACTCTTACAGTAAATTGGAGAAGATCGTTGTTGCTATATAGCGGCATAATGCCATCTACCTGAACCTGAAATTCGGGGTCCTGTTCCGTTTTGTATTTAATTACTTGGGCATCAATCGTAACCTTGATGGTGAATAGCTTTGTTGATGGATCAACAAATTTTTCCTCTACTGCGGTGTAGCTTTTAACAGCACCACGAATTTCTGATTGGGTTTGCGATGAGAAGAGTTCCGTAAAGTCTTTTCCTGCTTCACCCTTAAAAAGCATTTCGTAGGAGCTAAGGTTTTCGGCAATCCCGGCCTTGCGCAGCGCTTCAACCTTTGCACTCTGCAGGGCTTGGTTTCGGGCATCATTTTCTGAAATAGAACCGGTAATGGCGGCCTCACCTTCGGCTCCTTTTACGGTAATTATTTCCTGTCCTAAAATTGGTAGGCTATGCAGCATTAATATTGCCAATGAGAGAAGAAGAAAATGTCTTGTTTTCATAGCTAGTAAGATTTCTGCTTACCAAATGTAAGAAAGAATGCTGAATAATGCTCTGCTGAAAATGTTGTATTAGGATTATCTGCATTAGGAGGCTGGAGAACGAAAGGGGTTAAAAAATTCGCTATTTTTGTTCATATAACCAAACTTAAGAGCTATGTTAAAGAAATTGTTATTTGTTTCAGGATGCATGCTGATCTTGGTGGTTGGAGCAAACGCCCAAAATATCAGATTTGGTTTGAAGGCTGGATTACAAAGTGCAAACTACAGCGGTGATGATGCTGGTTTGGATGCTCGTTTCGCCGTCCTCTTTGGCGGATTTGCTCAGTTTCCCATGCATGGGAACTTTACCTTTCAGCCGGAAATGATCTTCTCCTTACAAGGAGCTAAGCAGGAGTCTTTAGACAAGAACATTAATGCATGGTACCTCAACTTTCCACTAATGTTCAAGTATAATCTTGCAAAGCGGTTCAATGTTGAGGCTGGGCCGCAGATTGGATTTATGATAGGCGCAAAGCTTGACGGCAATAAGATTTCTGATCAGTTTAAAACCATTGACTTTGGGGTAAACTTTGGTGTTGCCTACCGGTTAACTTCAAAGGTTGACATGGGTTTACGTTACTGTGTAGGAGTTACAGATGTTACCGACAATCCAAGTAATCTATACAATAGAGTACTCCAACTTTCTTTGGGATATCGATTCTAAACTTGTAGTTTGAGAATAATTTTAAGGGTGTGTCCATTAATTGGAACACCCTTGTGTTTTTATTCTCGAGTTGGATGCTGTTTTTGGTGGTAATCGCCCATGTAAAACTAGTGTGAACAGCCGCAGCTGCAACCTCCCGGGCTAAACTTGGTGCCGTTAATCAGCACGCTGAGCTTATCCTTGTGCCACTGAGAAATTCCGCCATCAAGATTCAGAACCTGAGTATAGCCCTGGTAAAGAAGTAGGTTTGCGACTTTTGCTCCTCGAGTGCCGCTGTTGCTCGCCACAATAATTAACTTATCCTTGGGAAGCTGTGTAAAGCTATCGGCAATAGTGCTTATGGGAATATTTATTGTCCCGGAAATATCAAAACAGATAATCTCCATCTCTTCGGGCTCCCGAATGTCGAGAAGTAATGCGCTATTAGCCTCAAGCAACTTGAAGGCCGCAATGGGAGAAATATGTTGAACCCCTTCAATGGTGAATTGTTGATGGGAAGGTACGGTGGTAAATGATTCCATTAGCATTGCAATTTTACAATTATGTTTTTTACTAAGTAGACACTGCAAAGTAAATGAAAAAGTGTTTTATAGGAAGTTCTTTTTAACAATGTCGCTTAGAATTGGTGAAGAAAGAAGGCAAAAAACGGGAAGAAGGCAATTGAGAAGTAGAGAACTAGCTGGACAATATCGAGGCTGACGATAATTTTTTCGTGGTTGTGTTTGACGCATACTACAGCTGAGAAGACAATGCGAAGGAGTAGTTCCACCACAAAAAATAAAAAAAGGCTTACTGCGTGTGAGTTTAGGGCTCTTGCCTTTACAACATTAAATCGAACTAGCTCCGAAAATGCTCGCGATAGTCCACTGCTTGGTGAGGTTGTACCGGTGATCATCTCGTAAAAGGATGGGATGGGATGGCCACCTTGGCCCGTAAAAATACCGGAGTAGATGAGCATTGCTACCACTACTCCGGCAAATATGAGGTTAATCTGAATGTAGGGGTCACGAATTGCTTCGCGCAAACTACTTCTTATCAGCATCTTGAGTTTTTTCTATCCCCTTAATTCTAATGTAGGTGCGCTTGGTTTTTCCCTTGTGAAGAGAGTCTTTGCCATCTTCCAAAACTTCGAGTTTCATAATCAGGCTATCCTTTCCTTGATCAACGGTGATCTCCACATTGTTGGTTGAATCGTTAACTACTTCTGTTTTTATGCGGTGTTCCATTTTGTTAACAAAATAGGCGAGTCCACCCGTAAAAAATAGCCAAGCGGTTGCAATTAGCGTTGCTATTATTGAAATGGATAGTGCTGCATAGCCAAGACCTTTTGCACCATTCGATCTACGTGCTTGGTCGAGACCTATTGCGCTGAGTACTATGGCAATAATCCCTGGCACAATGGCAATAATGCCGACGCATGGAATTAGGGAGATTAGAAAGGCAATTATACCCAAAACAATTCCAAGAATTCCGAGGGTTTGTCCTGCTGTTGTTTGTTTTGTATCCATGATGAAGGGCGATTAAATTTTTTCCAGAATATTGTTTAAATCTTCTTCGAGGGTTGTGGTTGGTGATTCCACTATTCTGCCAATCTCCTTATTTTCCATAAAGACGATGATTGTGGGAACTCGCTGCACGTTTAATTGTAATAGTTGGTCAATACCTGGGGCCTGCTTTTGTTTGTTAACAGCGATGAGGGTTAGGTGGTCTGTAGAAAATTTCGTGGCTTGGAGAATTTTAAGAAAGTGGGGAACCTCGCGTTGGCTATCATCGCACCAAGTTCCAAAAACCACCGTGATGGTAAGACCGGGGAGGTGCAGGCGTGCTGGTAGTTGCTCCAGTATTTCGGGATTTATGGTATATCCTTCAAAGGCTGGAGTGTACCAAGTGCTAAATGGAGCTTCGTAGAATGCTTTTGGAGTACAATCCCCAATGAGAATCTCCTGACCAGCAGCTTCATCATAAACTCGCTGGTTTTGTTGTGCACTGGCGGCCATACAGCTGATGGTCATTCCGGCAATAAGAAGTAACCTACGCATGTTGTTCCGTTTTTATGAATGGCAATTTACAAAAAAAAGAGAAGCCGCGGATGGGGCGGCTTCTCAATGTGAAATTTTGAATTACTACTCCTCAAAATTATGGAGAAGCAGTTCCAGCATCTTAATGGCGGCTGCCGAAACTGAGGTTCCGGGGCCAAAGATGGCGGCTGCGCCAGCATCGTAGAGGAACTGGTAGTCTTGGTGAGGAATTACCCCGCCAACGATGACCATAATATCTTCTCTGCCAAGTTTCTTGAGTTCTCCCATAATTTGAGGTACCAGTGTTTTGTGGCCGGCTGCAAGTGAGGAAACTCCAACAACGTGAACGTCGTTTTCAACGGCTTGCTTGGCGGCCTCTTCCGGGGTTTGGAAAAGTGGTCCCATATCCACGTCGAAGCCAATGTCGGCATAGCCGGTGGCAACAACCTTGGCTCCGCGGTCGTGTCCGTCCTGACCAAGCTTGGCAATCATAATTCGTGGTTGACGACCCTCCTTCTTAGCAAATTCCTCGCAGAGCTTGCGTGCCTTTTCAAAGTTGGAGTCGTTCTTCGATTCTGATGAGTATACACCGGAGTTCATACGGATAATGGCTTTGTAGCGTCCAACAATTTTTTCGCAAGCGTCAGAAATTTCACCAAGCGATGCGCGTTTCCTTGCAGCCTCAATGGCCAGCTCAAGCAGATTGCCCTGCTTGGTTTCAACGCACTTAGTAATTCTTTCCAATACCTCTTTAACCTCTGCTTCGTTGCGCTCGGCACGAAGTTTCTTCAGGCGTTCAATTTGTGAGATTCGAACAGCTGTGTTGTCCACCTCAAGCGTATCGATAGGGTCTTCCTTCTCCAAGCGGTACTTGTTGATACCCACAATGGCGTCAACGCCAGAGTCGATACGTGCCTGCTTACGGGCTGCAGCCTCTTCAATTCTCATTTTTGGGAGACCAGTTTCAATGGCCTTTGCCATTCCACCAAGTTCCTCAACCTCCTCGATAAGCTTCCAAGCCTTGTGTGCAATTTCGTTGGTGAGCTGTTCTAGGTAGTAGGAACCCGCCCATGGATCAACCGCACGGCAAATGTTGGTCTCTTCCTGAATGTATATCTGGGTGTTACGAGCAATACGAGCCGAAAAGTCGGTGGGTAGAGCAATGGCCTCATCCAGCGCGTTGGTGTGGAGCGATTGGGTGTGCCCCAGCGCGGCAGCCATAGCCTCAATGCAGGTACGGGCAACGTTGTTGTATGGATCTTGCTCGGTAAGTGACCAACCCGATGTTTGGCAGTGGGTGCGAAGTGCCAATGATTTATTGCTCTTTGGATTGAACTGCTTTACAATCTTAGCCCAAAGAAGTCTTCCGGCACGCATCTTAGCAATTTCCATGAAGTGGTTCATGCCAATTGCCCAGAAGAATGAAAGCCGAGGTGCAAACTGATCAACGGTAAGCCCTGCCTTGGTTCCGGTGCGAAGATACTCCAAACCATCTGCAAGGGTATAGGCTAGTTCGATGTCGGCCGTTGCGCCTGCTTCCTGCATGTGGTAACCCGAGATGGAGATACTATTGAACTTAGGCATCTTCCTCGAGGTGTATTCAAAGATGTCGGCAATAATCTTCATGGAGAATTCGGGTG
>Ga0307375_10000451_pt1 | contig 51740 bp, 49 predicted proteins | sample TR1MG_FD_202531 | JGI IMG/M metagenome (GOLD analysis project Ga0307375, IMG submission 202531) | Soil microbial communities from Risofladan, Vaasa, Finland - TR-1 | ecosystem: Environmental > Terrestrial > Soil > Coastal area > Acid sulfate soil | place: Finland: Risofladan, Vaasa | collected...
GCCGGCTCCGCAGCGATGCGGGAAAAAACTGGAGAGATGCCCGAGCGGCCGAAGGGGCTCCCCTGCTAAGGGAGTATAGGGTCAAAAACCTTATCGAGGGTTCGAATCCCTCTCTCTCCGCCAGATATGCGACTAAGCCCCTGAAATACGGGGCTTTTTTGTGTCAGTCGTTTGACGTACCAATCTCTGTCCCATACTCCGAGAGTTGGCGCGAGTAATCGGGTCATCAGGCCGCGATCAGGTTCTCGTAGTGTGGATGCCGCTTGTCGTCGAAGATCGCATGGCGTGGCCAGGCGTAGCGGTTGGGCGACAGGGTGTCGACAGGGCCGCGTCCAGGGCGTGCGGCTCTGGAATGGCGCCACGCTTGCGCAGCCCAGGCCGAATCAACGACCATCAGGCCATGACAGGCGCTGACAAGCCATCGCCCGAGACCACCAAGCCGGCCGCATCTCCGATGCCACCTACACCGGCTTCTCAGGGCGCGCACCCGAAACGTCTGGACATGAACCGGTACGTGGAGCGGCTGAACGCGGAAGTGCTGCGCCGCCATCCGATCGAGAGCAACCCACCGAAGTAACCCCCGCGGCCGCGCGCTCGCGGCATGGACGCTGACGGAGTTCTGACCATGCAACGACAATGGCTCCCCGTGGCGCTGGCAGTTGCCCTGATTGCCGGATGCGCCACCAGCGCACCGCAACCCGATCCCGATGCTCTCACTGAGTTGATCGCGTTGCGCTACAGCGGCCAGCCAGTGCAGTCCATGATGTCAAGATACGGCGCGCCGGCCGCAGTGATGCGGGTTCCGCCCGACACGATCTACACCTGGTACCGCAGCCAAGCGGTGTTTCTCTATGGCCAACAGCTCCAAGCACACTGCCAGATGGACGCGTATGTGCATGCGGACGGAAAGGTCTGGCGTGTCGGCCTAAGCGGACAGAACGCGGCCTGCCCTCTGTTCGAGTAAAAGGAGAATCCATGTCTGCCGATCGATTCCGCCTTCTCGTAGCGCTTGTCCTACTGGCTTTCTTTGGCCTTGCGGCTTGGCATGTAACGCATCCGCGCTTGTATGCCTTCAGCCCCGATGGTCGAGTGCTGAATAGAGTCAGCGGAAGAGTGTGCATTCTGCAGCAGGAAGGCTCGCCGCCCTACTGCTACAACCAGCACTGAGACCTGACCACATCCATCGAAAGACCGGCCTGCAGCACCATGATCATGTCCAGCGACGGCTGGCGCAGCAGGATAACGCTGCTCATAGCGTGCTTCCTGCGGTTCCGATGTTGGACGAACCGAACGTGCCAGTGCTTGGCGAGTACAGCGGGCCCAAGCCGAACAGGATGCCCTTTCTATTCGCATCGGCCGCCAAGCTGTTCGAGTAGATGCCGCTTAAATCGCCGAAGGCGTTGCCGAAGGCGTTTGTAGTCGCGTTTGCCTTGGCGTTGGCCAGGTTCGACTGTAGCGCGCTGGTTGCCTCCTGAGCGCCGGCCGTTGCGTTGAGGCCACCTTGCGCCATCGCGATCAGGTTGGCCTGCGTGGCCTGATCCTGCGCCTGCAGGCTGGCCGCCGCGGACTGGCCGCGCTGGGAGGCTTGCAGCACGCCCTGGGTGTAGTCCTGGCCGGCCCGCTCCGCCTGATCGGCGGCCACGCTGCCGCCAGTCTGGCCGTTGCGCGCTTCGGCGAAGGTGAGGTTGCGGTTGTTGATGGCCTGCTGCTGTTTCAGCTGGTTGGTGTAGTACTGGGTCGTCGCATCACCCAGCTTCTTGTACTGGCCCGTCACGTTCGGCGAGGCGAACAGCGAGTTGATCTGGTCGGTCGCCGCGGTCGTCTGCGCCTGCTGTTGAGCGGCGTTGGCCTGGGCCTGACTTGCGGCGTTGTTGCTGGGTCCACACATGGTGTCAGTCCTGTAGGTCGCTCGTCGTTCGGGGTTGATCGATATGCGTGCGGCGAAGTTATCTTCGTGCGATGCCGTCGCTGTTCAAGCTTTTCTGAGCGCCCCGAGGCGCTCCTTGAGGCCTGGTGATCGATCGAAAAATGCCTCGACCCTGTCGATGAGTTGCTGCCGCGATAATCGCTTTTTTCGGCTGACCTTCGGTGTATCACCGATGCCTCCGTGCAATTTGCACCGGCCCGATTCCAGCGCAAGCGCTCGACACGGTGTTCCCGCCTTCGTGGGCGCGTTGCACGATGATGGATCGCCCCCTGCGTAATCGGCAGGCAAGCCGCGGCGCGTGACCGCCGATGCGCCAGGTCGCGATGTTCCGCCCGTTCGAACCTTGCGCGCGCGCAGGCGTGTGCGGGCGATGTCGGCGGATGGTGCGTAATCGGAGCTCTTGATCGGCCGCTTCTTCATGCCCTCATCTGCTCCGCAATGGCTGAAAAAGCGACCATCGGCTGGGCCCTTTGCATGGGCTGCGCGATGAACTGGGTGCTCACCGGATCGAACCAGAGCCGGATCGTCGGCTCCTTGCCGGTGGCGTTCTGCTTGTGCACCAGCAGCAGCGTGTCGGCTCCGCACGGGCCGTTCGGCTGATACTTTGCCGGCAATGGATCCGCGTCCGGCTGGGCGGCAAGTGCAACGGCCTTCTCGCGGGCCTTGTTGCGCCAGACCTCGATCACGGTCGCGACCATGTCGGTGATGCCGCCCGAGCCCTTCACGCCCATCTTTCCGCTGGGGTGATCCTCACTTTCGGACTTACGCATGTGCGCCACCACGCAGACGTGGCAGTCGTTGGTTCGCGCGAAGTCGGACAGCGCTTCGACGAATCGTTTCTGGCCGGAGTAGTCATCGTCGGCAAACCCGCATTTCGTCAGGTTGTCGATCACGAACAGCTCGATCTTGTAGCGGCGCCGGGCGTAGGCGAAAACCTCCAGGATGCGGGCTGCTTTCGCCGCACCGGCAACATCGAAGGCCCACAGCGTGTTCGTGTACTGGCGGGCGATGTGCCGGGAGTAGGCTTCGCTCGGCCGGGCCGTGGCGGCGATCTGACGACCCATGCGCGCGAGCCAGAGCGGCGTGCGCCATTCCATCGAAGCGACGCAGCAGCGGGTGCCCTGCATTGCCTGGTGGCCAACGATGTGCGAGACCACCGCGCTCTTGCCGTGACCGTTCACGCCGGCCCAGAGGGAGACCTCGCCAGGGCGAAGCAACAGCGCCTCGTGTGTCTTGGCCCAGGGCAGGCGCAGGCCTTCGTCGACGCGGTTGTATTCCGCCCAGATCGCATCCTCGAACTCCGCCGCGTTGCGCAGCTCGCTGGGATCCTGAGTGCGTGCGTCGCGCAGGGCCGCGGCGATCACCGGCTCGGCGATGCCAGTCATCAGGCATTCGTTCGCATCCTTGGCCGGCAGCTCCACCACCTTCACCCGTTCGCGCCCGAGCCGCTCGCACAGCTCCGGGATGGCCTTCTGGCCAGGCCCGTCCATGTCCATGCTCAGGTAGATCGTGTCGAACACCGCGAGGTTGTCGAACTCGCCCTCGATCCAGGCATGCGCGCCGGCGCCGGTGGGAACGGACAGCGCGGGGATGCCGTAGGCGTGCCAGGCAATGGCGTCGAGCTCGCCCTCGCAGATCACCACAGCGCGCGCGGTCGGGTCGATCGCCTGCCAGCCGAACAGGATCGGATCGCAGTCCGCTTCCGCGCTGAACTGCTTCGGCAGTTTGCGGTACTTGGCGAACACCAGTTCGTCGTTGCGCAGGTAGGGAAACATCAGCCGATCGCCGCGGCTTGCCAGTCGATACGCCTCGACGCTCGATTCCGGCAGTTTTCGGGCGTCCCGCAGCCATGCCGCATGGTCGGTATTCAGTCGATGCACGCCGGACTTGTCGGGGCGCCTGTAGGTCTTGGCGCGGTGTTCGGGACGATCCTCGCGGATCCCCAGAAACTCCATCGCCTCGCTGCATGCGGTTCGAAGGTCGACGCGCCGGGCAGCCATCCACAGGCCGATCAGGTCGCCCGATTCGCTGGTGGCACCGTCGAGCCACACGCCGGCCTTGTCGCCGGTCATGTGCACGCCCATCGACTTGCCTTCGTCACCGTCGACGCCGCCGACACGCCACTCCTGGCCGATGCGCCGGCCCTTGGGCAGCAGGTGCCGCACCACGGATTCCACCTGGGCCGACAGCGCGGCGCTGATCTCGACGGCGCGCATCAGATCGCTCCCCGCATGTATTCGGGCGTGTTGTCGGAGCGCTCACCGCGGCCTGTGCCGCGCTGCTCGATCGCATCCTCCCAGCCGCAGCCGTTGACGTAGGTCGAGCCATGGGGGGCGTATCCGTCGAGCCACTGCCGATCCTCGGCGATGCGCTGCTTCACGTCCGCGATGATCTTGTCCGCGATCGCGTCGAGCTTCTTCGTCGTCCAGGTCTTCAGCGCCTTCGCTCGCCCCTTCTTCACCGGATACGCCGCCCAGAATTCATCGAATCGATCCGCGCTTCTGGCGGTCGATCGAGCAGCTCGCTGCTCAAGAGAGCTTCTATCTCTTCTCTTCTCTTCTCTGGTCACGTTTGCGTCACGATCGCTGCGTGACTCATCCGTTACGGACTGCGTTACGGATTGCGTGACATTTTCGCGGCTACGCTTCTGGCGCATCGCCGCCAAACCGCGCTGCTTAGCCGTTTCTCCGTTGTGGCGATCAAAATGCGGGAACTCGACCCCCGACTCCGTCACTCTCAGCCACCCGGCGCATGCCATCGCTTCGGCGAATCCTTCGCGCTGCACTTTGCGATCGATCCATTTTTCTGTCACGCCGCTTGCGTGACCATCGCGTGACTGAGAATCCACCCATCCCCACAGTGCATGCAGGCGACCCACCACCGCGAATTCATCCAGCCCCAGGGCGTCCGCCATACCGATCACGGCGGGATCTTCCCCGAGATCGATTCGCATCTTGATCCAGTCACCGGCCATGGGTCATGCCTCCCTACGCGGCGGCGCGCCGTGGTGCACCTGCCCTGCGTACACTCTGGCATCGGCAGCCACTTGCGTGTACTGGAGCTTCAGGAAGCTGCAGAGCGCACCGATGATGGAATCCGTCATCATGACGACGGTCACCTCTCCACCGTGGCGGTGGTCTCTCCAGGCAATCCGGGTCAGGTGGGCAATGATCGCAGCAACATCCTCCGCATCGGAGCCTTCAGCCGTCCACTCAGTTTGCGAGACGCCGCTCATGTCGACGACCTTCGCGTGAGAGCGTCGATAGCGTCGGAAACCTTCAGCGCAGCGATCCGCATGCGGTCGAGCTCGGCATCGTCCAGCGCATCACCGTCGCCGAGCTTGCCAGTGGCGATTAGGAGCACCTTGGCCTCGTGCTTCAAGAGAAGAAGCGCTGCACGCCGGCGGGCAAATGGCGACACCGGCAATCCGATGGTGGTAATGTTCCCGCCGATGGTGTTCTGTGTGCGATCTCGAGGCCCCGTTACCGCGGGGCTTCGTCGTGTCTGGGGCCAGCTCATGCGGCCGCCGCGGTGCCGGTGGCGCCTTGCTGCTCAGCCCATGCGCGCACGTCCTCGCAGCGCCAGGCGGTAACCCGGTCGCTCAGCTTGACGGGCTTGGGGAAGGTACCTGCGTTCACCCAGCGCCAGAGGGTGCTTGCCCCCACGGGGACGATGTGGCCGACGATGTCCTTCTGACGAAGGAAGCCCATGGACGGGATGGTTTGGTCAGTCATCACGGGTCACTCCGTTTTGTAGTGACCCGCACAGTAGGCGCACAAACGAAAGTGAACTTACTTCACTTTCGCTTTTTTCAAGACCGCATTCACTTGCTGCGGCGACTTGCGATATTGCTTCGCCAGGATGCCGGCCAGTTCTCGGGGTGTTCGCCCATCCTTCAACAGTGATCGCGCCTTCTGGATACAGCCCTCCTGCCAAACCGCGGCATCTGAGGCCCGACTTTCGGCTGCTTTCTTCGCGCCCTTGCGCTTTCCATCTTGTACGATCCGGTCGCGAGCGCCGGCAGGGCCAAGCACAACCTCGGCAAACTTGGTTCCGGCAAGGCCGACTGCGCTGTGGATCATGTTGAGCAGATCCAGCACCAGCTCGGCAACTCGGCGGTTCGACTCAGCGATGGGTCGCATACGGTGGAATCCTTTGCGAGGGCGCGACTCGATCAATAGCGATCGAGCATCGTCCTCCGAGTAAAGCTCCAGCAGCTCGGTGCGCACTCTCGAAATAATGTCGCGCAATAGCACCGACGAGTCTTTCGGGAGTTGACCAAGCAAACCATCGAACTCCCCGCGTTCGCGCCGATTGGCTTCGTCTACACCAGCGACAAATGCTCGTGCCGCCTCATCTTCATCTTCCACAGCGCACACCTCTGCGCCCTTCGAAAAGTGCCGCGCCAGCCGGGGAAGGTGCCCGGTTTTCGGATGGCCGTCCTAGGCGCGGCGTTGAGCCGTCAGTGCGTGAAGTGGTGACCGGCTCTATCAGTCTGCTCGTGCAGTCGTGGCCGGGCCGCCCTCAGATCTTGGCACGTGTGATAGGCCGCCAGCCACCGATACGCGGTCGACCGGCTGACCTCCCATACACGCATCACGCGCTCCACGGTGCACTCCGGCTGCGACTCCATCCAGAACGCGAAGCGAATGCCGAGCTCAAGCTGGCTGCACACTCCGACCCGCAACTCCTTGCGCCCGGTCATTGTGGCGCCCTGCCCACGGCCGCGCGCAGCTCCGCATTCTCCTTCAGCGCCTGGGACAGGCTGGCTTGCAGGCTCTCCGTGTAGCTGCCGTCTGCCTTCGCAGCCTCGGCCAGCAAGCTCTTCATCGAGGCGTAGGCGTTGTCGACGTTGGCGATCGTGGCCAGCGCAGCGAGGTTGCGCCGCATCGAGTCGCTGAGTGGTTCGCTGGTGTGTGACAAGCCATTGCTGATCGTGTGGGCCTCGTCCAGGCGAGTCCACAGGTGGATAAACAAGTCGTTGAGCCCGCGGAAGCCGGCGGCACGTGGTTGCGCCTTCTCCACCTCGATCACGCCCAGGCGGACAGCTCCGCCCGCAACGGGATCGACACGCTGCATCGAAAATTCACCGTTCACCGCTCCAATTTCAATTCCCATGACCCACCTCGCATCGTCGACTGAAGTGACCACCGGGCACGGTGCCGTGCGGGGTGGCGGACGTGCAGGGTTGGCGAACCGGGGAACGTAGGTACCCGGCCAGCCCGAGGGCTGCCCCACACGCCCGCCATAGAGCGTGCATGAAAAAAGCGCCATTCGGCGCCTTGCGCCTACGTCTGATCAGGTCGCCAAACCTGGTCGCCGAATTTGCGGCGACAACTGGAGAATGCTCCGCGGGACGGCACATCGTCAAGTATTCTTGAGCTGCGTCATCGTGCGATGCGCGCCACTATCGACCAAACACTCACGGAAGGACGAAGCATGACCACCGAATCCCTTTTGCCGATCAAGGCACCGCCGGGCTGCCCCTCCACCGATGGTGTGTGCGGCCGAACAGGTCTCAAGACCTCCACCATCTACACACTGGTCAGGGAAGGCCGCTTCCCCGCGCCGGTGAAGCTCGGCAAGTCATCGCGCTGGCCATCATCGGAGATCGACGCGTTCATCGCAGCGCTGATTGCGGAGCGGGATCTGCAACGGGCGACAGGCCAGCCGTGAGCTGCCGGATCGATCGCTCGGTCAGGGCCTGGAATTCAGTAGGGATCGAAGGTCGTCAGACGGGGAAGGCGCGCGGTTTGGTGGCGAGCCTAGGCGCGGCGCAACAGGTTAGCGTGAGATCAGCTCGTAATGTCTGGCCACGTCGGCATCATCGGCGGTAACGGTGCCATCCGGGATCGCACCGCGCCACGCATCGCACTGAAACGTGCAGCGTGCCGGCTGGTCTCGATGCCGTGGCTGGCGCTTGATGAAGGCCAGCACAAGGTCGCTGCCGATGCGGCGCACGCGATCGCCGGGTTTGAGCATGGACGGCTTCATGCGGCACTCCCTTTGCGCTTGATGTTCGTCACGTTGCTGCCCTTGCGCACGGCGGCGCAGTAGCCGGCCCAGTCCTTCATCAGCACCGCCCGGCGCTGCAGCAGGTCGCCGCGCTGGTAGGCGGCTTCCGCGGCATCCTTGAGCCGGTGCGCCATCGCTGCCTCGATCACCTCGCGCGGGTGGCTGGTGGTCTCGGCGGCCCAGTCGCGGAAGGTCGACCGGAAGCCGTGCGCGGTCATTCCGGAGCGCATGTCCTTCAGCACCTTCATCGCTGCGTCGGTGGTGATCGGCCGGTTCTTCACGCCGGGGAACACGTTGCCATTGATCTGCGGCAAGGCCTTCAACAGCTTCACCACGGCCGGCGCCAGCGGTATCCGATGCTCCTTGCCGGCCTTCATGCGCTCGGCGGGGATCGTCCAGACAGCGCCGTGCAGGTCGAATTCGGCCCACTGGGCGCCCGCGGCTTCACCGGGGCGGCTGGCGGTCAGGATCTGCAGCTCCAGCACGCGCGCGGCCAGGTTGTCCCGCTGGCGCAGCTCAGCCATGAAGGTGGCGGCCTCAGCGTAGGGCAGCGCGGCGCGGTGCTCGACCTTCTGCACCTTGTTTCGCGCCGGCAGGAGCTGATCCAGATGGTTGCGCCATGCCGCGGGGTTGTCTCCGGTGCGCAGCCCGCGAACGGTCGCCCAGGCAAGCACGCTTTCCATGCGCCCGCGCAGCCGGCTGGCGGTCTCGGTCTTGGTGGTCCAGATCGGATCGAGGCACTTCATCACCAGCGCGGTGTCGATCGCGTCCACCGGCAGCTTCCAGATCGGCTGGCAGTAGGTGGTGAGCGTGGCTGTCCACTGCGCGGCGTGCTTGGGGTTCTTCCAGCCGTTGCGGTGCGTCTCGATGTACAACTCGGAGCAGCGTCCAAACGGCATGCGCTTCTCGTGCAGGGCGCGGGCTTCGGCCTTCTGCGTGTGCTTGACCGCCAGCGGGTCCTGCCCATCGCGCAGCATCCGGCGAAGGCTGGTGGCACGCTCGCGGGCTTCTGCCAGGGTAACGTCCCATGCCGGGCCCAGGCCCATGTCGCGCAGCTTGCCGGTGACGCGATCGCGGTAGCGGAAGATCCAGCTGCGCCGCTCGTCGGACTTCACCAGCAGATACAGCAGGCCGCCGTCGGCGTGCATACCGGGCTTGGCGGTCTTGACCTTCTGCGCCGTGAGGCGGTTTACCTGAGTGCCCATAAACTGTCCGTCGAACTTGGTTGACCCTACCTGTGCCCCATACAGATTGCGCGGGCTTTGATGGGTTGTCAAGGGACAGTATGGGACTCCTGTATGCGAGCAATCGCAACGACTGGAAGCGAGTAAGTCGCAAATGGGACGTTATGGGATTCGGTGGTAAGTCAGGCGGACAGTCTCTCTCTCCGCCAGATACGCAAAGCGCCCCAAACGGGGCGCTTTGCGTATCTGGCGGAGAGAGGTGGTGGACGAACGCACGGTTCGACAAATTCGTCTGGAACGAATTTGGACAGCCGCAGGCTGGCCCCGGAGCGCGCAGCGCGCAGGGGTGAGGCCCAGGATGGGCCGAACAATCCCCGCCACTCCACGACAACGCGTGCTACCCAAACGGGGCGCTTTGCGTATCTGGCGGAGAGAGGTGGTGGACGAACGCACGGTTCGACAAATTCGTCTGGAACGAATTTGGACAGCCGCAGGCTGGCCCCGGAGCGCGCAGCGGTGAGGCCCAAGGCTGGCCCTAACATTTCCCGTCGTCACGCCATGACCGCGCGAGGCTCGCAAAAGAGCATCGTAAGGAGCGCACCTTGTGCGCGAACGCCCTTGTGCGAGCGCTGGCAGAGGCTTCGCGCACGGGGTGCGCTCCTACGACAGGCAGGGCCAGCCCGAACGCAGAACACACCCTACGCAGCAAACAGATGCAGCAGCTCGTAACAGGCGCCCATGGTGTGGTAGTCGGTCTTGCCGGCGGGGCTTTTTTCGTCGTCGATCTTGCGATTGTTGCGGGTGAGGATGCGGTACCAGGCGCCGTGCCGGTGATCGACGAAATACTGCCAGGCGTATGCCCAGATCCTTTCGTACCAATCGTCGTAGCCGGCCAGGCCGGTGCGCGCGTGCAGCAGCGCGGCGGCGGTCAGCGATTCGGCCTGCACCCAGAAATACTTGTCGTCGTCGCACACGCTGCCGTCCGGGGCGAAGCCGTAGCAGATGCCGCCGTGCACGCTGTCCCATGCGCGTGCCAGCGCGGTGTCGAATAGGCGCATCGCGGTCGGCAGCAACCAGTTTTCCTCACGATCGCGCTCAAGCAGCAGCGGCTCCAGGATCAGCAGGAGCTTGGCCCATTCGGTCTGGTGGCCGGGCTGGAATCCCCAGGGTCGGAACAGGTGCTTCGGGTCGTCGCGGTGGTAGTCCCAGTCGATGTTCCAGTCGCTGTCGTAATGCTCCCACACCAACCCGCCGGCCTTGCCGGCCTGACGGCGCGTCATGTGATCGGCGAGTGCGAGCGCCCGTTCGAGGTAGCGCGGCTCGTCGCTGGCCTGGTAGGCGGCCAGCAGCGCCTCGCACAGGTGCATGTTGGCGTTCTGTCCGCGGTAAGGGCTGAAGCGCCAGTCGGGATCGGCCTCGTCGCGGTACAGCCCGGCTTGGGCATCCCAGAAACGTTGTTCCAGCAGCTGCCAGGTTTCGTCCATCCACGCGGCGGCCTCGGCGATTCCGGCCCGGCGTGCGCTGGCATAGGCCAGCAGTACGAAGGCGACGCCATAGGCGTGGTTGGTGCGGTCCTCGGGCCGGCCATCGCGGATCGTCCAGGCGTAGCCGCCGCTGCGCGGATCGCGGTGCACCTCGCGCAGATAGCGCAGGCCGTGCCGCGCGGCGTCGAGATAGTCGGCGTTGCCGAATTCGATCGCGGCCATCGCGTAGTTGAAGACGAAGCGCGTGCTGCTGACCAGGTGCCGATGGCGGCGATCGTAGACCGTGCCGTCGTCCTTGAAGTAGTGGAAAAAGCCGCCCGCCGGATCGATCGCGCGCGGGTGATAGAACGCCATCGTTTGCGCGATGTGGCCGCGCAGGAACGCGGCGGAGCGGACATCGGGCATGGCGGGTGCTGCGCTCATGCGTGATCCTCCATGAAAGCCCATACCTCGTCTTCGCGCGGCATCGCGGCGAAGGAACCCCGGCGGGTCACGGTCAACGCGCCAGCGGCGGCAGCGAAGCGCAGCATGCGGTGCAGATGAGGCAGCTCGCGCACCAGACGATCGAGCCGGTCGGGGCCGGCATCGAGCCGGGCCATCCCGCACAGCAAGGCGCCCACAAAGGCATCGCCGGCAGCGGTGCTGTCGACGGCGGCGACCGGATAGCAGGGCAGTTCGCCCTCGGCATCGGGATGGAACCAGCGCAGCGGTCGCGCGCCGTCGGTCACCACCAGCAGCCGGGTACGCCCGCGCCACAGGCGGTCGAGCGCGGCCTGCTCGCCGTCCACTGCGAGGCCGGCGAATTCCTTGGCGCTCGCCTTCACCACATCGGCCAGATGCAGCGCCGGCCACAGCAGCGGCTGCGGGTCGACACCGGGCGGCCACAGCGCCGGGCGCAGGTTGATGTCGACGCTGACCAGCGCGCCGGCGTCGTGCGCGCGCTGCATGCCTTCGCGGGTGGTGGCGGCCAGCGCCGGGTCGGTCATGCTGTTGGAGCAGACATGGAACACTGCCACATTGCGGAAAGCATCGGCACGAAAATGTTCCGGCCGGAACAGCAGATCGGCCGAGGGTCCGCGATAGAAGGTGAAACTGCGCTCGCCGCGCGCATCCAGCGTGACGAACGCCAGCGCTGTATTCGCCGCGTCGGTGCGCGCGATGTCAGCGGTACCCACGCCGGCATGGCGCAGGCTGTCGAGCAGGAAATCGCCGAACCGATCGCGCCCCAGCATGCCGGCGAAACGCGCCACGCCGCCGAGCCGCGCCACCGCTACCGCGACATTGGCCGGGGCGCCGCCGGCAAACGGCACGAAGTGCTGCGCGAAGCCGCGGCCGTCGCTGCCTGCGGCATGAAAATCGATCAGTGCCTCGCCGAAACACAGGATGGGTCGCGCGGTCATGGGTAGGGTTTCCCGGGGCGAAAAAGCGAGGCGTTGCGGCAGCTCGCGCTTGTGGAAGCGGCTTCAGCCGCGATGCTCTTGCTCTGACCAAGCCAAGAGCATCGCGGCTGGAGCCGCTCCCACAAAATCGGGGTTATTCGAGGTGCCCTTGCGGGATCGAACGCACCCGGGAGCCGCTGGCACCGTAGAAAACGATGTACAGATAGCACAGCAGCGGCAGCACGAACGCATGTTGCAGGCCGATGTGATCGGCAAGCTTGCCTTGCAGCCAGGGGATCAGCGCGCCGCCCACGATCGCCATGATCAGCAGGCTGGAGGCCTTGCTGGTCATCGGTCCCAGGCGCTCGATGCCGAGCGCGAAGATGGTCGGGAACATGATCGAGTTGAACAGGCCGATCGCAATGATGCTGTACACCGACACATCGCCGCCGCCGAGCATGGTGGTGAGCACCAGCAGGGCATTGATCGCGGCGAAGGTGGCCAGCAACTTGCGCGGCGAGATTCTTGCCATCAGCGCCGAGCCGACGAAGCGCCCGACCATCGCGCCGCCCCAATAAAAGGACACGTAGTGGGCGGCCTGCTGTTCGCTCATGTGGCCGATGTCGGGCATCGACAGGTAATTGACCATGAAGCTGCCCAGCGATACCTCGGCACCGACGTAGAAAAAAATGGCCAGCACGCCGAACAGCACGTGCGGATGGCGCAGCACCTCGACAAAACTGTGCCGCGCGTGGTCGCCCCTGTCGGTGGCTTCGGTCAGGGCCGGCAGGCGGAACAGCCATACGAAGACCGCCAGCAGGAACAGCACCACGGCCAGCCCGATGTACGGGAACTGCACTGCCTGCGCCTGCTGGGTGTCGTAGAGTAGCCGCTGGGCCGGCGCCAGCGCGGCCAGCTCGAGCGGACTCTTGACCACGTTGGACAGGATCAGCAGGCCGCCGAACAGCGGTGCCAGGGTGGTGCCGAACGAGTTCAGCGCCTGCGCCAGGGTCAGCCGGCTGGAGCTGGTTTTCTCCGGGCCCAGCAGCGCCACGTAGGGATTGGCCGCCACCTGCAGCACGGTGATGCCGGTGGCCAGCACGAACAACGCACCGAGGAACGCCGGATACAAATGCAGGCCCGCGGCGGGCCAGAAGCCCAGCGCGCCGATGCCGGCGATCGCCAGGCCGGCGACGATGCTCTGCTTGTAGCCCAGTGCGGCCACCAGTCGGCCCGCGGGCATCGCCATCAGGAAGTAGGCGCCGAAGAAAGTGAACTGCACCAGCATCACCTGGGCGTAGCCCAACTGGAAGATCGATTTGAGATGCGGAATCAGGATGTCGTTGAGACTGGTCAGGAAGCCCCAGATGAAGAAAATCGTGGTCAATACGCCCAGCGCCATCGGGTAATAGGTGTAGCGCTCGTTGCGATGGCCGGGGACGTCGGCGCGAAGTGGTTGCGTGGGAGTGGCAAAGGCCATTGAACGTTTTCCGTTGTCGGTGGTTGCCGGCTTCACAGAGCCGATTGTCACGCAATGTAACCGTTTTCATCGGTTGACCCATCGCGCGCTGCAGCATCCGCGGAAGTAGTGCTACCGTCTGCTTCCACCATGACATGGCGAGATGGCCGATGCCCGGATCGAGACTGTTGTCCCTGCCACTGCTGCTGGTGTTCGCGGCGATGATCTGCTTTCCCGCTGGCGCGGCCGGTGTTGCCGGCGTTGCGGAAATGGGCCACGCGGCCGAGGTCGATCCGCGCATCGGTACCGGCGGCGCCGGCCACACGTTTCCCGGCGCCACGGTGCCGTTCGGGATGATCCAGCTGTCGCCCGACACCGCGATGCCGGATTTCCGGCATGCCTACCCATGGGCGGCCGGCTACCAGTACGGCGACTCCAGCATCATGGGCTTCTCGCATACACATTTTTCCGGTTCCGGCCACTCGGATCTGGGCGACGTGCTGGTGATGCCGATCAGCGGCGCGGTGAAGCTCGATCCGGGTGACCCGGCCAAGCCCGGCAGCGGTTACCGCTCGCGCTTCAGTCACGCCAGCGAAGTGGAGCAGCCCGGCTATTACGCCGTGACGCTGAGCGATTACGGCATACGTGCGGAGCTTGTCGCCGGGCGCCGGGTCGGCTGGCATCGCTATACGTTCCCGGCCGGCCGGCCGGCGCATCTGCTGCTGGACCTGCGCCCGAGCATCTACGACTACCCCGGCAAGGTGCTGTGGGCCAGGCTGCGCGTGCATCCCGACGGCGCGGTCACCGGCTGCCGCGAAACGCGCGGCTGGGCGCCGGGTCGCGTGCTCTGCTTCGCCATGCGTTTCTCGCAACCGATGACCTCGCGCCAGTTGGTTGACCGTGAGACCGGTGTCCTTTACAAGGGCTTCAACGGGCCGGGCAACCGGCCGCAGGATCGCGACGCGCAGAACGGTCGCGCGCTGGTCGGGGTGTTCGATTTCGGCGTGCTCAGGCAGCCGCTGGAAGTGAAGGTGGCGATCTCGTCGGTGAGCGAGGCGAATGCGCTGGCGAATCTCGATCAGGATGGCCAGGGCTGGGATTTCGACGCCCGCCGTGCCGAGGCCACCGCGGCATGGAACCGGGCGCTGGCGGTGATCGACGTCGACGCACCGAAGGCGACCCGCACGATGTTCTATACCGCGCTGTACCACGCGATGCTGTCACCGACGCTCAGCATGGACGTCAATGGCGACTATCGCGGCCCGGATCACGCCGTGCATCGGGCGCAGGGCTTCGAGTTCTATTCGACCTGGTCGCTGTGGGATGTGTATCGTGCGCAGCAGCCGCTGATGGTGCTGCTGCATCCCGAGCGCAGCGTGGACTTCATCCGTTCGCTGATCGCCGCGGGCGAGGCCAGTCCGTTCGGCATCCTGCCGGTGTGGGCCTACCAGGGCCTGGAGACCTGGACCATGATCGGCTACCACGCGGTGCCGGTGATCGCCGATGCTTACGTCAAGGGCGTGCGCGGGTTCGATGCCGAGGCGGCGATGCGCTTGATGGTCGCCAGCGCCAGCTACGGGCCGTACGGCGATCTGGCCGACTACATGAAGCTCGGTTATGTGCCGATCGACAAGGAGCCGGAGGGCGCCTCCAAGACGCTGGAATACGCCTACGACGACTGGTCGCTGGCGCAAATGGCCAAGGCGATGGGCAAGCGCGGCATCGCCGCGCGATTCGACAAGCGCGCCGGCAACTGGCGCCACGCCTGGGATCGGAAAACCGGCTTCATGCGGGCGCGGCTGAGCAACGGCCGGTTCCGCGAACCGTTCGATCCGACCTTCGCCGGCTACGGCAGCGATTACACCGAAGGCAATGCCTGGCAGTACTCGTGGTACGTGCCGCAGGATGTGGCCGGACTGATCGCGGCGATGGGCGGCGATGCGAGGTTCGTCGCCAAGCTCGATCAGCTGTTCGACGCCAAGGTCGATCCCGCGCTGTTCAAGAATGTCGAGGACATCACCGGGCTGATCGGCTGGTACGCGCACGGCAACGAACCCAGCCACCACGTCGCCTATCTGTACGACTACGCCGGCGCACCGTGGAAGACGCAGCAACGGCTGAAGCAGATCATGGACAGCCAGTATGCGCCGCGCCCCGATGGTCTGAGCGGCAATGACGATCTGGGCCAGATGTCGGCGTGGTACGTGTTCACCGCGCTGGGTTTCTATCCGGTGGCGCCGGGCAGCGACGAATACGCGATCGGTCGGCCGTTCGTGGCACGCGCCGCGATTCATCTGGGCAACGGGCACACCTTCACCGTGAGTGCGGCGCCGCTGGACGACGCGCACCCGTATGTGGGTGCGGTCACGCTCAATGGCCGGCCGTTGCATCGCACGTACCTGCACCATGGCGAAATCCTCGCCGGGGGCGAACTGCATTTCAGCATGCAAGCGGTGCCGAACAAGAGATGGGGGAGCGCGGTAGCCGCGCGGCCCGCTGCCATGAGCGCCTACGGCAAGTGAGAGCGCCAGCCTGTTCGATCAACCGATGCGCTGCCACGCCTGCACCGCATGGGCGAACGCCAGGCAATCCGCGAAGCGGTTGTACAGCGGCACCGGCGAGATGCGGATGACGTTCGGCTCGCGCCAGTCGCCAATGATGCCTTGCTGCATCAGGTACTCGAACAAGGCGCGGCCGCGTTCGCGTCCGCCGGCGACGCGCAGCGACAGTTGCGCACCCCGGCGTGCGGGATCGGCCGGAGTCACCACTTCCAGCACGCCGGTCAACTGGGTGCGCACCAGCCATTCCAGGTAGCCGGTGAGCTGCAGCGATTTTTCACGCAGCCGCGGCATGCCGGCGCGGCGGAAGATTTCCAGCGAGACGCGCAGCGGCGCCAGCGCCAGGATCGGCGGGTTGGACAGCTGCCAGCCGTCCGCGCCGGGCGTGGGCACGAACTCGGGGCCCATCTGGAACCGTGTGACCTTGTCGTGGCCCCACCAGCCGGCGAAGCGCGGCAGCACGGCCTGCGCATGGCGTTCGTGCACGAACGCGCCGCCGACGGCCCCGGGACCGCCGTTGAGGTATTTGTAGCTGCACCAGATCGCGAAATCCGCGCCGCTGTCGTGCAGTTGCAATGGCAGGTTGCCGACCGCGTGGGCGAGATCGAAACCCACGTTGCAGCCATGCCGGTGCGCCAGCTCGGCGATCGCCTTGAGATCGAACGCCTGGCCGTTGCGGTATTGCACGCCAGGCAGCATCACCAGAGCGATCCGCGAGCCGTGTTCGGCCAGTGCGTGCTCGATCGCCTGCAGGGATATCGCGCCGTTCGATTCGTCGGCCGCAAGCTCGATCAGGGCATCGGCGGGATCGAAACCGTGGAAGCGGATTTGCGATTCCACCGCATAGCGGTCGGTGGGGAACGCACCGGCCTCGATCAGGATCGCCGGGCGCTCGGCGCTGGGCCGATAGAAGCTCACCATCATCAGGTGCAGGTTCACGCCCAGCGTGTTCATCGTTACCACTTCGGACGGTTGCGCGCCGACGATGGCGGCGAGGTCGTCGCGCAGGAACTCGTGGTAGTCCATCCACGGCAGACGTCCCTTGAAATGGCCCTCCACCCCCAGTTCGCCCCAGTAGTCCAGTTCCGCGTTGACCGCTTCGCGCACGGTCCGCGGCTGCAGGCCCAGCGAATTGCCGCAGAAGTACACGCTGTCGACCGGTGCACCGTCGCGGCCGCGGTGCGGCGGGATCAGGAACTCGTCGCGGAACGCGCGCAGCGGGTCGGCGGCATCGCGGGCGTGGGCCCAGTCGGTGGTGGCCTGATAGTCGAGCATTGCCATGAAAGGGGATCGCTTCGTGGGAGGGCAGCTTCGATGGGAGCCCGTAGGAGCGCACCTTGTGCGCGAAGGCTCTTTGCAGCGACCGTGACAAGAGCCTTCGCGCACAGGGTGCGCTCCTACGGTCGCTCAGCTATTTCAATCGCGCGGCGATCGCCTCGCAGCCCTTGTCGAACGCGATTTTCCATGCGTCGCCGGCCTGGCTCAGCATGGGGCGCACGCAACGCAGCTGGATGGCGTGACCGTCCTTGAGCCAATAGTGTTCGATGTAACTGAACTGCATTCCGTTTTCCTTTGCTGTGTAGGTCTCGCTGTTCGGGCTGGGCACCACCGCCGCGGCCTTGTAGCCGGGCAATGACAGGGCTTTCGCGGTGGCTTCGGCCATGTATTGATTGAAGCCGTTGACATCGGCGACCTGTTTCACCGTCACGGTGACGCGGGCCAGGCTGCTCTTGCCGGTGGGCGAAGGGTCGGGTACCTGGAACACGCGCACTTCCGGATCGCCCTGGGTTTCCATGATGTCGAGCCAGTTGTCCGGCGTGCTGAAGTTGACGCTGCCATGGGCCATGCTGACGTCGGCGGCGTGGACCGCGCCGGCCAGCAGCAGGGTGGTGGCCAGGGCGGCGATCGAAATGGTGCTGGGCAGGAAACTCATGTCGATTCCTCGGGGATGATGTCGGGTGCGAAGCGATGTCGGGGCAGGCCCAGCCACTCCAGCGCGGTGCCGTGGAACAGTCGGGCGCGATCGGCGTTGCCCAGTTCCAGTGCCTCGATGCCGCTGCCGGGTTGCTGCTCCCCCAGCGGGAAAGGATAGTCGGTGCCAAGCATCACCTGCCGGGCCCCCGTCACATCCAGCAGATAACGCAGTGCCTTCTCGTCATGCACGCAGGAGTCGAAATAGAAACGCTGGAGGTAGTCGCGCGGGTTGCGCGGGTTGTCGGTGGCGACCAGATCCGGCCGCATGCGGAAGCCGTGCTCGATGCGGCCGATCGTCGCCGGAAAGCTGCCGCCGCCATGGGCCAGCATCACGCGCAGTTTCGGCAGCCGCTCCAGTACGCCGCCAAAGGCCAGGCAACAGGCCGCGCGGGTCTGTTCCGCCGGCATGCCGACCAGCCATGGCATCCAGTACTTCGGCATGCTCGCGGCGCCCATCATGTCCCACGGGTGCACCAGCACGGCGGCGCCCAGGTCGGCGGCCGCCTCGAAGAACGCGAACAGCTCCGGCGCATCCAGATTCCACGTGCCGCAATGCGAACCGACCTGCACGCCCTGCAGGCCCAGCTCGTCGATGCAGCGTTCCAGTTCGCGGACCGCCAGCCGCGGCGCCTGCAGCGGCACCGTGCCGATGCCGGCGTAATGGCGCGGATGGTCGCGGCAGATGCCGGCCATGTGGTCGTTCAGATGGCGATGCAGCTCCAGTGCCTGATGGCCCGGTGCCCAGTACGAGAACAGCACCGGTACGGTGGAGATCACCTGCACGCCGACGCCGAAACGGGCGTAGTCGTCGATCCGGTGCTGCGGGTCGAACGCCGAGTCCCAGACTTCGCGGAAGAACTTGCCATCCTTGTAGATGCGGTGACGATCCTCGGTATGCGTCATCACCGGGAAGCGGTCGTCGCCGTACTTGGCGGCGAGGTTCGGCCAGTCGCGGGGCAGGATGTGCGCGTGCGAATCGATTTTCAGCATGCGTGCAGTGTAAAACCTCCGCGTGATCGCGTCGCGACGGCTGTGGGCAGCCGGTGTGACCTGCCTGGACGGTCGCAAACCCGTCAGGCTGCCGGTGCAAACGCGGTCAAGGGTGGGCGGTTGGGCGATCCGACAGGTTCCCAGGCAGCCCGGGATCTCCGCGCCCGGCCGACCGTGCCGGCCAAGGCGGTTGTCCCGCGAGGTGCCCGCCACCGGCCATGGGCATACGGGACTTTCGTCACTTGTCATCCGGCAGACGCTGCCTGCACAGTCGTCGAAATCGCCTGCGTGCCGCGGTTATACCGTTGCGCGTCCCGCTTTCGTACCGAGGAAAAGACAACCATGCGCAACCGCTTCCGTATTCTTCCCCTGGCGATCCTTGCCGCCATCGGCGTCATGCCGGCCTTTGCCGCCAAGGCACCGGCGCAGTCGGCGCCGGTTCAGGCACCGGACAAGGGGCCGTTCGCGCAACTGCACTTCCGTAACCTGGGACCGGCCATCGCCGGCGGTCGCGTCAGCGCGGTGGTCGGCATCCCCGGCAACCCGCTGACTTACTACGTGGGCGCCGCCGCCGGCGGCGTGTGGAAAACCAGCGACGGCGGCGAGCACTTCAAGCCGATCTTCAACCACGAGGCGTCGGCCTCGATCGGCGCGCTGGCGCTGGCGCCGTCCAACCCCAACCTGGTTTGGGTGGGTACCGGCGAAAGCAATATCCGCAATGACATCATGGACGGCGCTGGCGTGTATCTGTCCACCGACGCCGGCAAGACCTTCAAGCGCATGGGCCTGCGCGATGCCGGCCAGATCGGCAAGATCGTGGTCGACCCGCTGAATCCCGATCACGTGCTGGTGGCCGCGCTGGGCCATGCGTGGGGACCGAACGCCGAACGCGGTGTGTTCGAAACCACCGACGGCGGCAAGAGCTGGCACAAGACGCTGTTCGTCGACAACCAGACCGGCGCCATCGACATCGCGATGGCACCGGGCAACCCCGAAGTGCTGTTCGCGTCCACCTGGCAAGTGGTTCGTCATCCATGGAACCTGGTCGACGGCGGCAAGGGCAGCGGCCTGTGGCGTTCCACCGACGGCGGCGCCAGCTGGAAGCGACTCGGCGAAGGCCTGCCCAAAGGCCCGCTGGGACGCATCGCGGTGGCCACGGCGCCGAGCGATCCCGAGCGTGTCTACACGTTGATCGAGACCAAGCCGGGCAAGGGCCTGCTGTTCGTGTCGCACGATCTGGGCGACAAATGGAGCGAGGTCAGCGACAACCACGCGCTGGACGTGCGGCCGTTCTACTTCTCGCGCTTCGAGGTGTCGCCGGTCAATGCCGACAAGCTCTATTTCATGTCGTTCTACCTGATGGAATCGGACGACGGCGGCAAGACCGCGCATGTCGTCGACAAGAGCGTGCACGTGGATCATCACGCGTTGTGGATCGACCCGACCCATCCGCAGCGCATCATCCAGGGCAACGACGGCGGCGCGTACCTGAGCCAGGATGGCGGCAAGAGCTGGCGCTTCCTCGATGGCCTACCGATCGAGCAGGACTACATGGTGGCGGCCGACAGCAAGACGCCGTACACCCTGTGCGCCGGCCTGCAGGACAACAGCGGCTGGTGCGGGCCATCCAGCTCGCTGGCCGACAAGGTGGTCAGCGGCAACGACTGGTTCAACGTGGTCGGCGGCGACGGCCAGTACGTGGTGCCGGCCGGCGACGACCTGATCTACAACGACTCGCAGGACGGCGCGATGGCAGTGTTCCATCGCGCCAGCAAGCGCAGCGACTTCGTGATGCCCTACCTGCACGGCCCGGCGTTCGTGAACGACCTGCCGCTCGACCAGGCGAAATACCGCTTCAACTGGACTAGCCCGATCGCGGTCGATCCGCAAAATCCGAAGACCGTCTACCTGGGCGGCAACGTGGTGTTCAAGTCCACCGACGCCGGCCTGCACTGGACGCCGATCAGCGGCGACCTTACCCGCAACGACAAGGCCAGGCAGGCGCTCTCCGGCGGCCCGGTGAACCTCGACCTGTCCGGCGCGGAAACCTACGACACCGTGCTGTCGCTCAGCGTGGCACCGTCCGATGGCCAGGTGCTGTGGGCTGGCACCGATGACGGCCTGGTGCAGGTCAGCCGCGACGGCGGCGCGCACTGGAGCAACGTGACCCCCGGTGGCGCGCCGAAGTGGGCGCGCGTGTACCAGGTCGGCGTGTCGGCCAGCGCAGCGGGCACCGCCTACGTGGGCTTCGACGCGCACGAGCTGGATGATCGCCATGCGTATGTCTGGCGCACCGACAACTACGGCAAGAGCTGGACGCGCATCGACAAGGGCCTGCCGAACGCGCCGGTGTTCGTGGTGCGCGAGGATCCCGCGCACGCCGGCGTGCTGGTGGCTGGCACCGACATCGGCGCCTTCGTCTCGCGCGACAACGGCGGCCACTGGTCGCCGCTGCAGGCGCATCTGCCGACGGTGCCGGTGTTCGACGTAAAATTCGTGCAGGGCGACCTGGTGCTGGCCACCCACGGCCGCGGCATCTTCGTGTTCGACCACTTCGCGCCGCTGGCCGAATACGGCGACAGCGTGGCGAAGCAGCCGCTGCACCTGTTCACACCGCGCGCCGGCACCGAGTTCATGCGCTGGTCGCGCGGCGAGGGCGCGGAGCCGCTGTATACCGTGCCCAATGCGCCCGACGGCGTGGTCATCGACTACAGCGTGCCCAAGGCGGTGAAGGCGGCCAAGGGGGCCAAGCACGGTGCGGTGACCATCACCGTGCATGATGCGGCGGGCAACCTGATCGCCACCCGCTACACCAACGCCAAGGCCGGGGTGAATCGCACCGTGTGGAACATGCGCTACGACGGCGCCACCCGGCTCGACTTCGACCAGTCCGAGCGCGAGAAGAAGGCCGCCAAGGACGGCAACAACCCCGGCGGTCCGGCGGTGTTGCCGGGAACCTATCGGGTCACGGTGAGCGCAGCCGGCCACAGCGCCAGCGAGAGCGTGCTGGTCAAGGCCGACCCCAACCAGGCGCCGGCGATGGCGGCCCAGAAAGCCGTGCTGCAGCACGCGCTGGCCGCACGCAGCGGGCTCAGCGCCCTGAACGACATGCTCAACCGGGTCACCGCGATGCGTGCCACGCTCAAGCAGTTCGAGGCCAACGCGGGTGACGACGCCCGCTACGCGAGTGTCCTGGCGCAGGCGAAGAAGCTCGACGGCGAACTGGGCAAGTTCAAGGACAGCATCTACGCCAAGGGCGTGCAGCACGACGTCATCGAGGACGACCTGAAGGAACTTTCCGACCTGCACGGTGGCATGCAGGCGCTGGCCGGTTACGGCTTCAACAGCCTGCAAGGCCAGTTGCCGCCACCGGCATTGCTGGAGCTCGAACAGGAGCTGGAGGCGAAGGTTGGCGACCGGATCAGCCGCTTCAACGCGCTGCTGGCCGGCGATGTGATTGCCTACAACCGCGCCGCCTACGCCGTCGGTGCACCGACCGTGATGACCGGACAGCCGGTGAAAGTCACACCCGTCAGCTTGTAACGCACGCGCAGCCGGGGCCGTCGATCATGACGGCTCCGGTGTCATCCATGCATGATGCTGATGCGGCGCGTGGCCGCCCCGCGATGCACTCACGTCGCGTCAGGCAGTGGTTGCCGGCTGTCGCTGCCGCCAGTGCGGCACGCCGGGCCAGTCGTTTTCCGCCGCCGCATCGGCGGCCAGCGTTCTTGCCACTTCGCGGCGATCCAGGTGCGGCGCGAACTGGCCGATGAACTCCAGCATGTATTCGCGCAGCACGCTTTCGCGGCGCAGCACGATCCAGGTGGTGCAGCGGGGGAACAGGTGGTCGGCGGGCAGCGGGCACAGGTCGGTGTCGCTGTCCTGCATGGCCATCTCGGCCAGCACGCCGATGCCCAGGCCGGCGCGCACGTAGGTCTTGATCAGGTCGGCGTCGCCGGCGGTCATGACGATCTGCGGAGTCAGGCCGACCGCGTCGAACGCCCGCCGCAGGGACGATTCCGCCTTCAGCGAGGATTCGTAGCTGACCAGTGGCAGCGCGGCCAGTTCGTGCAGTGTGGGCGGCTGTTCGCGCGCGGCCAGCGGATGCCCCTGCGGCGTCACGATCACCCGGTGCCAATGGTAGGCCGGCAGGGCGATGCCGGACGCGGGTGGTGCGCCGGCGCTGCTGATCACCGCCATATCGACGTGGCCGGCTTCCAGTTGCGCCAGCACGTCGGCATCGCGGGTCGGCTGCAGGTGCACGCTGACCTGCGGATAGAGGTTGCTGAGTGCGGCGATCGCGGAGGGCAGGGCAAAGCGGGCCTGGGTGTGGGTGGTGGCGATGCGCAATTCGCCGTGCGCCTCGTTGCGCAGGTCCGCCGCGATCGCGCGGATGTTGGCCGCTTCGGTGAGGATGGCGCGGGCGCGTTCGATCACCTGCTCGCCGGCGTGGGTTATCGCATCGAGGCTCTTGCCCTTGCGCACGAACAACTGGAAGCCGAGTTCGTCCTCAAGCTGCCGCAGCTGCTTGCTCAGGCCAGGCTGGGTGGCGTGCACGCGCTCGGCGGCCAGCGTGATGTTGAGACCGGAGTCGGCGATGGCGATGAGGTAGCGCAGCTGGACAAGCGTCATGGCGGATGGCTCGTGAACGGTCGGGGTCGGTGCTTTGGCGCGCGAACGGAACACGGGAACATCGCGTGGCACGGACGGGCATCATCCCTGGCACGGCATCGCGGGCGGCGGGGACGTCGCCCCGGATGGTCTGCTGGTCGGTTGCATTCATATTCATGCTATGGACGTCTATACGTCCGATGCTGCAGTGTGTCAAGTTTTCCCGCGGGATGGCCGGCTCATAACGTCGCGGCATAAGCAGGGCGATATATATCATTTGCAGGTAGCGATGCGGCTTCGTAGGGTGGCACGGTCCCCGTTGCAGCCGTGTGCAGGCCCCGACCATGAAACTCTACCCGCTGTTCGCCGATCTTTCGCAGCGCGCGGTGCTGGTCGTGGGCGGGGGTGCCGTTGCCGAACGCAAGATCGAAGCGCTGCTGGCCGCGCAGGCGGTGGTGACGGTGAACGCCGTCGAGCTGACCGGCCAGCTGCAGCGCTGGGTGGCCGAGGGCCGCATCGCGCAACGTCGCGAAGCGTTCCAGGACGACTGGCTGGAGCAGGTCTGGCTGGTGGTGGCGGCGACCTCCGACCGCGCGGTGAACCGGCAGGTGGCAGCCGCGGCGGGTCAGCGGCGGATCTTCGCCAACGTGGTGGACGATGCGGCGCTGTCCAGTTTCCATGTGCCGGCGGTGATCGACCGCGCGCCGCTCACCATCGCAATCTCCAGCGGCGGCGATGCGCCGATGCTGGCGCGGCTGCTGCGCGAGCGGCTGGAGAGCCTGCTCGATCACTCGCTGGGTGCGCTGGCCACGCTGGCCGCGAAGCTGCGCAAGCGCATTCGCGTGCGCTTTGCGGACATGGCGGCGCGGCGACGTTTCTACGAAAGCCTGTTCGCCGGCCCAGTGGCGACCTTGCTGCGGCAGGGCCGGCCGGACGAGGCGCTGGCGGCGGCGGAGCGTGCGCTGGCGGCGGCGCCGACCGAGTCCGCCGGCTCGGTGGTGCTGGTCGGTGCCGGACCGGGCGATCCGGGCCTGCTGACGCTGCGCGCGCTGCGCGCGCTGAACGAGGCCGACGTGATCCTGCACGACCGCCTGGTCAGCGCCGAGGTGCTGGATCTGGCGCGGCGCGATGCCGAGCGCATCGAGGTCGGCAAGCAGGCCGGGAATCATCACACCACCCAGGACGGTATCCACGCGCTGATGCTTGAGCACGCGCGGGCAGGGCGGCGCGTGGTGCGGCTGAAGGGCGGCGATCCGTTCGTGTTCGGCCGCGGCGGCGAGGAGTTGCAGTTCCTGCGCGCACACAAGATTCCCTTCGAAGTGGTGCCCGGCATCACCGCCGCCGTCACCTGCGCGGCATACGCCGGCATTCCGCTGACCCATCGCGATCATGCGCAATCGGTGCGCTTCGTCACCGCGCATTGCCGGGCCTCGCGCGACACGCTGGATTGGCACGCGCTGGCGCAGGAGCGCCAGACCCTGGCCGTCTACATGGGCGTGGCCGGGCTGGCCGAGCTGCAGCAGCGCTTGATCGAACACGGACGCGCGCCATCGACGCCATTTGCACTGATCGAGAACGGCTCGCGTGCCGAACAGCGCGTGATCACCGGCACGCTGGCGAACCTGGCCGAACGCGCGGCCACGCATGCGGTGCGTTCGCCGGCCCTGCTGATCCTGGGCGAAGTCGCCGCGCTGGCGACGTCGCTGGCCTGGTTCGGCGCGCCGCCCGTGGGTGCGGCCATGCATGCCATCCGGGCGCCGGCGAGCCGGCAACCGGAACGGGATGATGCACCGGCCCGCGCCGGTCTGCTGACCGCGATCCATCGCGCCACACGTTGAATTTCACCGGCGTCGGCGCATCATCGGCGACGCGGTCCATTTCCTGGTTTCATTTTCCTGGTTTCAAGGAGCATTCCATGATCTACGACAGCATTCTCGACACCATCGGCAATACGCCGATCGTGAAACTGCACCGGCTGGCGCCGAAGCACGTGACGATCTACGTGAAGGTGGAGGCGTTCAATCCGGCCGGGTCGGTCAAGGATCGCCTGGCGCTGGCGATCATCCTCGACGCCGAAAGGCGCGGCGTACTCAAGCCCGGCCAGACCGTCGTCGAAGCCACGTCTGGCAACACCGGCGTGGCGCTGGCGGCCGTGTGCGCGGCGCGCGGCTACAAATTCGTGGCGGTGATGAGCGAGACCTTCTCGGTCGAGCGGCGCAAGCTGATTCGCGCCTACGGCGGCAAGGTGCTGCTGACGCCGGGGGCCGCCCGCGGCACCGGCATGGTGATCAAGGCGGAGGAACTGGCGAAGAAACACGGCTGGTTCCTGGCCCGCCAGTTCGAAAACGAGGCCAATCCGGCTTACCACCGCAACACCACCGCGCCGGAGATCCTGCGCGACTTCGCCGGCCGCCGGCTGGATTATTTCGTCAGCGGCTGGGGCACCGGCGGCACCCTCACCGGCGTGGGCGAAGTGCTGAAGGTGGCGCGTCCGGAAGTGAAAGTGATCGCCACCGAGCCGGAAGGTGCGGCGCTGCTCGCCGGCAAGGAATGGCAGCCGCACAAGATCCAGGGCTGGACGCCGGACTTCGTGCCGAAGGTACTCAACCGTGGCGTGGTCAACGACATCGTGCTGGTCGACGACGTGCTGGCCCGCGACACCTCGCGCGCGCTGGCGCAGCAGGAAGGCATCTTCGTCGGCATCTCGGCCGGCGCCACCCTGGCCGCGGCGCTGAAAGTGGCCAAGGACGCGCCGGAGGGCTCGGTACTGCTGGCGATGCTGCCGGACACTGGCGAACGCTACCTGTCCACCTTCTTGTTCGAGGGCGTCATCGAGGGCTCCGACGACATCGAATAAACGCACTCGATGCTTGTGTCCCCTCTCCCCGCGCCGCGCTCTTGCCCCCCCCTCTCCCCGCGCCTGCGCGGGGAGAGGGCCAGGGTGAGGGGGCTCTTGCTCCTTGCTTCTGACTTTGCGCACAAAAGACCGCCGTCACCTCCCGCGCGAAGCCACCTTCACCTTGCCCGCCCGCGCCTTGCTCCACTGCGTGATCAGCTTCTGCCCCACGCTGGCCAGCGCATGGATCGCCGGCAACATCTCGCGGCCCAGATCGGTGAGCGCGTATTCGGCCGATGGCGGCGAGCTGTCGAGCACACGCCGGGTCACCAGTCCACGCGACTCGAGCTCGCGCAGCCGCGCGCTGAGCACCCGTGCCGAGATGCGCGGGATGTCGTGCCGCAGTTCGCCGAAACGACGCGGCTCGGCGCTGAGATACCAGATCACGTTGGGCGCCCAGGCGCCGCGCAGCAGGGTCAGGCTCTCGGTGAGCGGGCAGGCCGGCGGCGGTACGGCGACCTTGCTCTTGCGTACGGGCAGACCCATGCGGACATTCCTCCGGTCCTTGCCGGTAACTGTGCGGATACCGCATTCTGCACTAACTGGCAGTTACATGGTATCCATCAGTAACCATTGGCGACTATGATGCGCGCTTCGCCACGCCGCGGCGGCGCGTTGTTGCTGCGGCCGCCGGCGATGCCAGACCCCAACATACCTCGCATGGAGATTTTGCATGAAGCTCTATTACTCCCCCGGCGCCTGTTCGCTCTCGCCGCACATCGTGGCACTGGAAGCGGGTATTCCCCTGCAGCTGGAAAAAGTCGACGGCAACGTCAAGCGCACCGAAAGCGGCCAGGATTATTGGCAGGTCAACCCGAAGGGCTACGTGCCGGCACTGCTGCTGGACAACGGCGAGCTGCTGACCGAGGGCACGGCGATCGTGCAGTACCTGGCCGATCTCAAGCCAGAGAGCGCCCTGGCTCCGCCCAACGGCACGCTGCCGCGCTATCGCCTGCAGGAGAGCCTGGGCTACATCAACTCCGAACTGCACAAGACCTACAGCCCGCTGTTCAGGCCGGCCACTCCCGCCGAAGTGCGCGAGGAGCGCAAGGACTACCTGCGCAAGCGCTACGCCCCGCTCGATGCCGTGCTGGCGAAGCAGGACTGGCTGCTCGGCGACCACTTCACCGCCGCCGACGCCTACCTGTTCACCGTCACCAACTGGGCGAAACACGTGGACCTGGACCTGTCCGGATTCCCGGCCCTGCTGGCCTTCCAGAAGCGCGTTGCGGCGCGGCCGAAAGTGCAGGCGGCGATGATCGAGGAAGGCTTGATTCAGTCCTCGTCGGCAGCTTGATCGCAGGCGCCGGCCTTGCCAGGCCGGATGAGCCAATCCATGGAAAGAGGCGGATAAAAACAAACGAATCTGCTCCCTCCCCTGCTCGCAGGGGAGGGTTGGGGAGGGGCTTTTCACTTGCCCAGGCCCAGCGGCAGATACAAGGTGCGCGGATGTCCGCTGGCGGTGGCACGGAAGCCGTAACCGCGATAAAACGCGGCGGTGCGGTCGTGCAGGGCATCCACCAGCAGCATGCGCACGCCCAGTCGATGGCGCAGCTGCATGCTGCAATTCACGGCATGGCCCAGCAGCAGCCTGCCGTACCCGTTGCCCTGCTCATCGCGCGAAACGGCCAGCCGGCCGATGCGCACGGCCGGTACCGGATAGCCCGGCAGACGCTTGCCGTCGGCAGGCTGCAGGTCGGGCAGGTTCATCTGCGCCGCCGCCAGGCTGCAATAGCCGAGGATGCGCGCCGCATCGGCGTCGTCGATCAGCACATGCGTAGTGGCGATGCCGTCGCGCTGGTGCTGTCCGGCCCGTTCGCGCAGGTAGGCGTCCAGCGTCGGTTCGCCGCAGGAGAAACCGTCACGGTAAACCCAAACGGATCAAACCCAAACGGATCCAAGTTCACTTTCAGATATCCCGCGCCAATCCCTCAGCCAACCCCACATACCCGCCCGGCGTCAGCGCCAGCAGCCGCTGCTTCGCATCCGCAGGCAGCTCCAGCCCGGTGATGAACGCCCGCATCGATTCGCGCATGATCCCCTGTCCACGGGTGAGCGCCTTGAGCTGCTCGTACGGCTCGGGCAGCCCATAGCGGCGCATGACGGTCTGCACGGCTTCGGCCAGCACTTCCCAGCTGGCGTCGAGGTCGGCGGCGAGGCGGTCGGTGTTGACGGTGAGTTTGCCCAGGCCCTTGGCCAGCGATTCCAGCGCGACCAGGGTGTGGCCAAACGCGGTGCCGAGCGCGCGCAGCACGGTGGAGTCGGTGAGGTCGCGTTGCCAGCGGCTGATCGGCAGCTTCTCGGCGAAGTGGCCGAGCAGGGCGTTGGCGAGGCCGAAGTTGCCTTCGGCGTTCTCGAAGTCGATCGGGTTGACCTTGTGCGGCATGGTGGAGGAGCCGACTTCGCCGGCCTTCAGCGTCTGCCTGAAGTAGCCCAGCGAGATGTAGCCCCAGATGTCGCGCGCCAGGTCGATCAGGATGATGTTGGCGCGGCGCACGGTGTCGCAGTATTCGGCGATGCCGTCGTGCGGTTCGATCTGGGTGGTGTAGGCGTTGTAGCCCAGGCCCAGGCTTTCGACGAAGCGTTGCGAGAAGCCGCGCCAGTCCACTTCGGGGTAGGTGATCGCGTGGGCGTTGTAGTTGCCCACCGCGCCGTTGATCTTGCCGGATATCTCCACCGCGGCCAGCTGCCGGCGCTGGCGCTCAAGCCGTGCCACCACGTTGGCCAGCTCCTTGCCCAGCGTGGTGGGCGAGGCGGTCTGGCCGTGCGTGCGCGAGAGCATCGGCAGGTTGGCGTGGGCATGTGCCATGGCGCGCAGGCTGGCGATGATCTTGTCGAATGCAGGCAGCAGCACGGTCTCGCGCGCATCGCGCAGCATCAGCGCGTAGGACAGGTTGTTGATGTCCTCGCTGGTGCAGGCGAAGTGCACGAACTCTTTGGCCTGCGCGAGGCTGGCGTCGGCACCGATCTTTTCCTTGATGAAATATTCGACCGCCTTCACGTCGTGGTTGGTGGTCGCCTCGATCGCCTTGATGCGGCTGCCGTCCTCGACACTGAAGTTCGCTGCGATGGCCTTGAGCGTGGCGATCTGCGCGGGCGCGAAGGCGGGCAGTTCGACGATGCCGGGCTCGGCGGCCAACGCCAGCAGCCATGCGATCTCCACCTGCACCCGGCGATGCATCAGGCCGTACTCGCTGAAGATCGGGCGCAGCGGCTCAACCTTGCTGGCGTAGCGGCCGTCCAGCGGTGACAGGGCGGTCAGGGCGTGCGAGGTCATCGGCGGGTCCGGCAGCGGGGAAAACGGCATTTTACATGGCTTCGGTCCCGGCCCGAGCTCGAATCACGGCTGCCATCGCTTTTGTGTAGGAGCCCGCTCGCGGGCGATGCTCTTTGTTACGGTGTTCATTGAAAACAAGAGCATCGCCCGCGAGCGGGCTCCTACAGGCGGCCGTTGCGATGGGGGTTGTCGCGCCATTTACAGGCCGCGCCTATAGTTGAACTGTTTTCCCAAGGATTTGACTATGAACAACGTACGCATCGAACACGACAGCATGGGCGAATTGCAGGTGCCGGCCGAGGCGCTGTATGGCGCCCAGACCCAGCGGGCGATCGACAACTTTCCGATCTCCGGCCTGCATCTGCCGCGGCCTTTCATCCGCGCGCTGGGCCTGATCAAGGCCGCCGCGGCCGAGGTCAACCTGTCGATGGGGCATCTGAAGAAGAACCAGGCGTCGGCGATACGCAAGGCCGCGCTGGCGGTGGCCGGGGGTGACCACGACGCGCAGTTCCCGATCGACATCTTCCAGACCGGTTCGGGCACCAGCACCAACATGAATGCGAACGAGGTGATCGCGCATCTGGCGGTGAAGGGGGGCGCCAAGGTGCACCCGAACGATCACGTCAACTACGGGCAGAGCTCGAACGACGTGATCCCGACCGCGATCCACGTCAGCGCCACGCTCACCACCGGCGAGCAGTTGCTGCCGGCGTTGAAGCATCTGAGGAAGATCATCGACAAGCGCGCCCGCGAATTGAAGAACACCCCCAAGACCGGCCGCACCCACCTGATGGACGCGATGCCGATCACGTTCGGACAGGAGTTGTCGGGCTGGTCGGCACAGATCGCATCGGCGATCGAGCGCATCGAGGATGCGCTGAAACGCATGCGTCGCCTGCCGCAAGGCGGTACGGCGGTCGGTACCGGGATCAATGCCGATCCGAAGTTCGGATCGGCGGTGGCGCTGCAGCTGAAGAAGCTCACTGGTGTGAAGTTTGAAGCGGCGGAAAACTATTTCGAAGGCATGGCGGCGCAGGATGCGGCGGTGGAACTGTCCGGCCAGTTGAAGACATTGGCGGTGGCGCTGATGAAGATCGCCAACGACCTGCGCTGGATGAATTCCGGCCCGCTGGCGGGTCTGGGCGAGATCGAGTTACCGGCGTTGCAGCCCGGTTCGTCGATCATGCCGGGCAAGGTCAACCCGGTGATGCCGGAAGCGACCGCGATGGTGGCCGCGCAGGTGATCGGCAATGACGCATCGATCACCATCGCCGGCCAGTCCGGCAACTTCCAGCTCAACGTGATGCTGCCGTTGATCGCCTACAACCTGCTGCAGTCGATCGGGATACTGGCCAGCGTGTCGCGCCTGCTGGCCGACCAGGCGATCGCCGGTTTCAAGGTCAACAAGGCGCGGGTCGATCAGGCGCTGGCGATGAACCCGATCCTGGTCACCGCGCTGAACCCGGTGATCGGCTACGAGAAAGGTGCGGCGACCGCCAAGCGGGCGTACAAGGAAAAGCGGCCGATCCTGGACGTGGCGCTGGAGACCACCGGTCTGTCGAAAGACGAGTTGCAGAAGTTGCTCGATCCGCTGGCGTTGACCCGCGGCGGCATTCGCGGCAAATAGGTAGGCCCATGATGCATCGTCACCTGTTGTAGGAGCCCACAGGGTGGGCTCCTACACGGGATACGCGCAAATCCAAACCGAACGGCGAGGGTGCGCTCAGGACGCCGGTGGAGATATCGGATTTCCCGGCCGGATCGACCGGCGCCCCCCCGTTCAGTCGCTGTCATGATCTGCTTTCAAGCCACTCCTGCACTTGTCGGCCTCGCTGGCCTTGATCTGCGCATAGGGCTGGAAGGCCGGGAGTTGTGCAGCGAGCGATTCCTGGACCGTTCGCAAGTCGGCCAGATCGTTGCAGACCAGCGCCGCCTGGGCCTTGACCCTGGCCGCACTGGCGTTGACCTCGCTATCGATTTTGTCGGGGTTGCCGCTGGCCAGGCCGGACGCCACGCTCTTCAAGGCCTGGCCCGCCGTGGCGATGCCGGCCTTGCCGGTGGCGATGCCATGATCGCGCAGGGCCAGGGCCGTGCTGTAGTAATGCCTGAGCAGGTCGCGTTGCGCCGCGCTCACCGGCACGTTGGTGTCCGCGATGCTCAGGTCGCCCGCTGCGCTGATATCGGCATCGGCTCGACCGGGCGCATGCACGGCGACGCTGCCGTCGTGGATGCTGATGTAGTTGGCGACGGTTTCGTGGTGGTCACGGTCATCGCAGCCGGTCAGGCATGCGGCGGCCAGCAACATGACAGGTAACAGGTGAATGCGCATCTCGGACTCCGGTTGATTTGCGGTGGGCATCAGGGCGGGCATGCCGGATGGCCGTGCGGGTCGCTCACGGCTACCCGCCAATGATCAGCTGTCGTCGCGCCAGCGGCGGAACCAGACGGCCCCGGCGATCAGGCCCGCGCCGGCCACGACACCGAACCACAGATTCGGCGAAGCCAGCAACTGGTAGGTGTTGGCCAGGTCCATGAAGCCCAGTCCGGAATGGCCGGCAACATGGTGTGCGATGGATGCTCCGTTGGTGCCGATCAAGCTGCCGGTACCGGGAAACACGCTGAACAAGCCGCGCTGCACGATGTTTTTCCAGAACCAGGTGGTCGGTAGGTCGAACAGTCCCATCAGGCCGAACCAGCTGACCAGCAGGCCGGTGGCCACCGGCAACGCCACTGCCCACAGGAAGGGCTTGTTGCGCGCCCACGCCGAGCAGAGCAGCAGCCAACCCACCGAGGGCAACGCCCACAGGACATACAGCGGGATGTAGCCGAGCAGGTTGGCCATGACGCGGAACGGATGGGCCAGTACCAGCAACTGCCACATGTTCACGCCATGGAACGACAGCGTCGTCGCCACGATAAGCAACTGCAGCATGCCCACGGCGATGCTCATGATGACGGCGATGATCGGTGCCAGCACGGTCGCGCTGACGACCTTGGACAACACGGTGCTGGCATCCGAAACGGGCAGGGATTTCCAGAACAGGATGCTGCGGTCGCGGCGGTCGTCGTACAACGCGCCCAGGCAGTAGAAGAACACCACGAAGCCCAGCACGACGGAGAGCAGACCCATCGCCGAATACATGGCGACGTCCAGTGCCAGGCTCACCTTGCTGGTGTCGCCTGCATCCATCTGGGCGATGACGTGCTGCAAACCGCCGCTGGCCCCGATTTGGATACCGTGACGCGCGCCGAGTACTTCGGCAGTGATGATGCCCATGATGTTCAGCAGCAGGAACACGCCGCCGGTGACGATCGGAGCCCAGAAGAAGCCGCCCCGGTGCTCCCAGAACTCGCGTTTCACGAGCCAGTAGAAGGTTTTCATGCGTAGGTTCCTTTCATGGTGGCGACGAACAGGTCGCTGATTGAAGGCCGGCGCAGTTCGCCCAATGCCTCCAGTCGCGCTCGCTCGACGCCGTCGAACAGGAAAATGCTCTTGCCGAACACCTGGCGCTCGTCCAGCGGTTTCAGTGCGCGGGCGGTGTCGGCCTGGTCGGCGTTCACCATCACCTCGATGAAGCGCTCGCCGACCGCATCCATGTCGGCGTCCAGCACGATCTTGCCGTCGCGGATGAACATCAGGTCGGTGAGGATGTGCTCGACTTCCTCGACTTGGTGCGTGGTGACGATGATCGTCTTGTTCTCGTCGAAGTAGTCCTCCAGCAGGTTCTGGTAGAACTGCTTGCGGTAGAGGATGTCCAGGCCCAGCGTCGGCTCGTCCAGGATCAGCAATTTGGCGTCGATCGCCATTACCAGCGCCAGGTGCAGTTGCACGATCATGCCCTTGGACATCTGCCGCACGCGCTGATTCGGCATCAGCTTGGTACGCGCCAGAAACGCCTCGCATTTGGCGCGATCGAAGCGCGGATGCACGTTGGCCACGAAATCGACCGCCTGACTCACCTTGATCCAGCGCGGCAAAACCGCCACGTCGGCGATGAAGCAGACCTCGCCCATCAGCTTGTCGCGCTGCTTGCGCGGGTCGAAACCCAATACGTTCAGCTCGCCGGTGAAATCGGTGAGGCCGAGGATCGCCTTCAGTGCGGTGGTCTTGCCGGCGCCGTTGGGGCCGATCAGGCCGACGATGCGGCCGGGCGCGATCTGGAAACTGACGTTGTCCAGCGCCAGCGCCGATTTGTACCGCTTGCTCAGGCCGCTGGCCGTGATCACCGCACTCATGATTTCTCCTCCTTGGTGGCATTGGCAGCGGCCTCACGCAGCAGCGTGTCGAGATCGAGCCCCAGCCTTTGCAGTCGTGCAAACAGCATCGGCCATTCCTCGCGCAGGAACCGCTCGCGTTCCGATTTCAGCAGCGCCGCGCGGGCGCCCTCGATGACGAACATGCCCAGACCCCTCCTTTTCTCAACCAGTTGTTCGTCGACCAGTTCCTGATACGCCTTCGACACGGTCAGCGGGTTGATCTGATAGTCCGCTGCCACCTGGCGCACCGACGGCAGCGGGTCGCCCTCATTCAAGGCGCCGTCCAGGATCATCGCCACCACGTGCTGCTGCAGTTGGCGATAGATCGGGACGCTGTCGTTCCAGGTGATGGTCATGTTTTATTCCTTGGTGATGCGGCCGAACTTGTTGCCAAACGAATAGTAGGGCATGACCAGCTGCGATCCGATCAGGGGAAACTGCCCGTCGCCGCTGCCTGAACCCGCGTGACCCAGCGCCGGAATCGTGGCGATGCCGGCGGTTCGCACATCCGGCAGCAGGGCCGCGGCGCGCCATTCGTCGACGCTGGGATGAACCTGGACTGGTGCAAGATCGGTGACCTTGCGGCCGTTGATCCGGGTGGCTGCGGTCTGATGGACATCGACGTTGTAATTCACGGCACTCAGGCTGGCGGTGGTGAACAGAACGGCGGCGACGCAGGCAATCAGTTTTTGCGCTTTCATGACGACCTCCTTAGTGACCTCGTTAAGTGGTGTTGTGGTGAACTATAACACCGACTTTTGAGCCGTCAATAGACAAAGCGCACTTTCGCAACATGACTGATGGCCTAGAAGCCGCGCGCAGGACTGCCACGGCCGACAGCCGCGTTTCCTCCTGGATCCATTTCACCCGGTAGGAGCCCGCTTGCGGGCGATGCTTTGCTTTTTCCCGAGTCCAGAATCCCGAAGCAGAAGAGCATCGCCCGCAAGCGGGCTCCTACGGCTCCGCGGCAGTCATTCCGGCATGCGCGGGAATCCATTTTGATCGCAGCTTCGTTGGGGTTCGCTGCGCTTACTCCAACCTACGGCGTGGCGGCGTAGACCCGCCGGCCGCCGACCCAGGTCTGCAGCACCCGGGTTTTCCAGATGGTTTGTGGCGGATCCTTGAAGAGATCGTGGTCGACCAGGATGAAATCGGCCCACTTGCCCGGTTCCAGGGTACCCAGGTTTTTTCCCTGATGCGCGGCCCAGGCGGCATCGAGCGTGAATGCGCGGAAGGCTTCGATCCGCGTCATGCGCTGATCCGGATACCAGCCACCGGGCGGGTTGCCCGCATGATCCTGCCGGGTCACCGCGGAGTACAGGCCATAGAACGGGTTGGGGGATTCCACCGGAAAGTCCGAGCCGCCGGCGATCACCGTACCCTGCTGCAGGAAGCGCCGCCATGCATAGGCACCCTTGATGCGTTCGTGGCCGATCCGGTCCTCGGCCATGTTCATGTCGGAGGTGGCGTGGGTCGGCTGCATCGAGGCGATCAGGCGCAGCGACACGAAGCGCGGGATGTCCTCGAGCGACACGATCTGCGCATGCTCGACGCGGTTGCGCAGATTCTCGCCGCCGTGCAGCTTGTAGGCCGCGGCGTAGCTGTCCAGCACTTCGCGGTTGGCGCGGTCGCCGATCGCGTGGATCGCGACCTGATAACCCATGCCCAAGGCCTTGCCGATCATCGCGGTCAGCTCGGCCGGAGTGTGGAACAGCAGGCCGCGATTGCCCGGATCGTCGGAGTAGGGCTCGAGCATCGCCGCGCCGCGGCTGCCGAGCGCGCCGTCGGCATAGAGTTTCACCGCACGCACGGTGAGAAAATCATCGCCGTAGCCGATCAGCGGGCCGTGTTTGCTGATGGCGTCGAAATCCTTGCCGGTGCCGTGGATCATCGCGTAGATGCGCGTGGTGAGCCGGTGCCGGTCGGCGTATTGCCGATACAGCTGGTAAGTGGCCAGGTCGATGCCCGGATCGTCCACGCTGGTCATGCCCACGCTGGCCATTTCGGCCGCCGCGGTGTCCAGCGCGGTGGCCGATTCTTTCGCGGTGGGTGCGGGAATCCTGCTTTCGACCAGGGCCATCGCACCATCGACGAACACGCCGGTGGGGTTGCCGGCGGCATCGCGTTCGATGCGCCCGCCCGCCGGGTCACGGGTCGCGCGGGTGATGCCGGCGAGTTTCATCGCGGCGGTGTTGGCCCAGCCGGCGTGACCGTCGACGCGGCCCAGCCATGCCGGACGATCGGGCACCGCTGCATCCAGTTCCTTCGCGGTGGGGAACCGCCCCAGCTTCCAGATCACGTGATTCCAGCCGCCGCCGCGCACCCACGCGGCGTCGGGGTGTGCCGCGGCAAAGGTTTTCACGACGGACAAGGCTTCAGCCAGGGTACGCGTTGCGCTGAGGTCGGCCTGGTTGCGGGCAAAGCCCAGCTCCATCACATGCCCGTGCGCATCGGTCAGGCCCGGCAGCAGGGTGCGGCCAGCGGCCATGACCATCGACGATGCGGGCGTTGCCGGCTTGCCGGGCAAGATCCGCATCGGTGCCGGTAGCCACCACTTTGCCCTTGTCGACCAGCAATGCTTCGAAGTGCCGCAGCTTGCCGTGGCGGTCCAGCGTATAGCCATTGACGTGGCGCACCAGCAGACCGGCCGCCGCTGCCGCAGGCGCCAGGGCAAAGCTCAACAGGGCCAGCAACGACAGACGCAGCGCGTGGTTCATGGGCGGCTTCCCCTCAAGCAAGCGAGCCGGCAGTGTGTCGTCAATCGCCCGGTTTTTCTACTGGCTTGCGGCGCATCGTGCCGCCTGATTAGCGTCGAAACTCAGCCGTGCTCCTGCCGTTCGTCCTGAGCGTAGCGAAGCGAAGTCGAAGGACAAAAAGCCCGGGCTATTTGCGGGCTGGATCGATAATCAGGTCGTGTCTTGCGGCATCAAGTGGCTGCGGTGCAATGGCGAACGCCCTCTCCGGTCAGCTGGAAGAGGGCGTTATTGATGAGGTGCATTAAGAGTAAGCAGTGTTGCCAGCACCCTTCGACTTCGCTGCGCTACGCTCAGGGCGAACGGGCTTTCGTACTATTTGTGGGCCGAATCAATAGCCAGCACGGCGGATGGATCAGGCTGCCTTTGCCATCAGCGATCCGATGCTGGCGTGTGCGGATTTCAGCGCCTCGGCCTTGTGCTGCTCGCTCACGGCCAGGCCTTCGGCGCGCACGAACTCGACATGGCCGATGCCGATGAAGGCGAATGCGGCACGCAGGTAGGGCTCCTGGAAGTCCATCGCGGCGGCGGCCGTGTCCTTGCCGTAGAAGCCGCCGCGGCTGGAAGCGACGATCACGCGCTTGCCGCCGGCCAGGCCTTCCGGGCCGTTCGCGGTATAGCGGAAGGTCTTGCCGGCAACGAGGATGCGGTCGATCCAGGCCTTGAGTTGGCTGGCGATGGCGAAGTTGTACATCGGCGCGCCGATCACGATGACGTCGGCGGCGAGAAATTCCTCCAGCATCCGGTTGCCCAGGAGGGCAGCGGGGTCGGCGGCATCCGCCACGGGCGTCCAGTGCGGCAAGGGTTCGGCCGCCAGGTCGCGATAGCTGACCGCCATGGCCGGTGCGTGCTGTTTCAGCTCGGCTACGATGTCGGCGGTAAGCTGGCGCGAAACCGAATGACTACCCAGGGCGCTGGAATCGATATGCAAAAGTTTCATGATGAGGTTCCTGATCGAGCCGGTTGAGCGGCGATAGATCCACGATACATTTGGAACAATCTGGCGATAAGATGGCAATATCCAGACGTATAGTTCTCAATTGGAAACGACCATGACAGCATTGGGCGGTGCCTTGCAGGATCTCAACGACCTGTATTTCTATGCCGCAGTAGTCGAGCACGCCGGTTTCTCCGCCGCCGGCCGTGCGTTGGGCGTACCGAAATCGCGTCTCAGCAAACGCGTGGCGCAGCTGGAGGAAAGGCTTGGCGTACGCCTGCTGCAGCGGACCACGCGGCGTTTCGTGGTCACCGAGGTCGGCGAGCGTTTCTATGTGCATTGTCGTGCCGTGCTGGAAGAGGCCCAGGCGGCGCAGGACGCGGTGGACGAATTGCGCGCCGAACCGCGCGGCGTGGTGCGCCTGAGTTGCCCGGTCTCGCTGACGCAGACGGTGCTGGCGTACGTGTTGCCGGATTTTCTCGCGCGGTACCCGAAAATGCAGGTGCGTGTGCTGTCCAGCAACCGCCGGGTGGACGTGATCGGCGAGGGCTACGATCTGGCCATCCGGGTACGCACCAGACTGGACGATGACGGCAACCTGGTCATCCGTACGTTCGGCCAGTCGCGCACCTTGCTGGTGGCCAGCCCGGACTTGTTGAATGCGCGGGGGCGTCCGGCCCATCCCGATGAACTGGCGAAACTGCCGGCATTGTCCATGCGCGAGCACGAGGGCGCGCAGGTTTGGGAGCTGATCGGGGCGGATGGCGAACAAGTCAACGTGGAGGTGTCCGCGCGGCTGATCAGCGGCGATTTCGCGGTGCTGCTGGAGTCGGCGCGCCGCGGCATGGGCGTGGCCCTGCTGCCGGAGTTCGTCTGCGCACCGGCGATCACGCGGGGCGAGCTGGAGGTGGTGCTGCCGGACTGGAGCGTGCCCGAAGGTACAATGCACTTCGTTTACCCGAGCCGCCGCGGCATGCTGCCGGGTGTGCGCGCACTGGTCGATTTTCTGGCTGAGCGTTTGCCGGCGGCCACCCTGCTGAAGCATGAGCAGTGCAAGCGGCGTCCGCTGGACGATCTGCCGGGCACCTCGTGATTTGCACAGCCCGGTCGATACGCTACGCTTGAACGTTGGAACATTTTGGACATCCAGACGGCTGAACGATGATTATCGAAACAAAACTCCCGAAAGTCGGCACCACCATCTTCAGCGTGATGAGCCATCTGGCGATGGAGCACAAGGCGGTCAACCTGGGCCAGGGCTTTCCCGATTTCGAGCCGCCGCAGCCGTTGCGTGACGCGCTGAACCGAGCCATGAACGACAGCCGCAACCAGTACGCGCCGATGTCCGGCACTGCCGCACTGCGCGAACAGATAGCGTTGAAGACCGAGCGCCTGTACGGCCACAAGATCGACGTCGACTGCGAGATCACCGTCACTTCCGGCGCCACCGAGGCATTGTTCGCGGCGATCGCCGCGATCGTGCGCGCCGGCGAGGAAGTGATCGTGTTCGACCCCGCCTACGACTGCTACGAGCCGGCGATCGACCTGCAGGGCGCGCGGGCCGTGCACATTCCGCTGACGGTGCCGACGTTCGCGATCGACTGGCAGCGCGTGCGCGACGCGGTCACGCCGAAGACCCGCATGATCCTGATCAACAGCCCGCACAATCCCTCCGGCGCGGTGCTGTCGGCGGCCGATCTGGACGAGCTGGCGGCGATCGTGCGCGACACCGATATCGTGGTGCTGTCCGACGAGGTGTACGAGCACATCGTGTACGACGGCGCCCGCCACGAAAGCATGCTGCGTCATCCGGAACTGGCCGAACGTAGCATCGTGATCTCCTCGTTCGGCAAGACCTACCACTGCACCGGCTGGAAGGTCGGCTACGCGGTGGCGCCCAGGGCGCTGTCGGCCGAGTTTCGCAAGGTGCATCAGTATCTGACGTTCTGCACGTTTCATCCGGCGCAGGTGGCGTTCGCCGAATTTCTCGCCAGCGACCCCGCGCATTACCTCGAACTGCCGGCGTTCTACCAGACCAAGCGCGACCGTTTCCGTGCATTGCTCAAGCCGTCGAAGCTCAAGCTGCTCGACGTGCCGGCCGGCTATTTCCAGCTGGTCGACTACTCGTCGATCAGCGATCAGGACGACCTCGCCTTCAGCAAGTGGCTGGTGCAGCACGGCGGGGTGGCGGCTGTTCCGCTGACACCGTTCTACGAGACCGCGCCGCAGACCCGCCTGCTGCGGCTTTGCTTTGCCAAGAGCGATGCGACGATGGATGCGGCGGCGGAGCGGTTATGCAAGCTGTGAACGCGCCAGCTACGCCGATGGATGCCCTGAGGGTTGCGCTGGTGCAGGGCGCCACGCGCTGGCACGACGCACTGGCCAATCGCGACTACTACGGTGCGTTGGTGCGACAGGCAACGGGCAGCGATCTGATCGTGCTGCCGGAAACGTTCCTGTCCGGCTTCAGCAACGATACCCGCGCCAGCGCCGAGGCGATGGACGGCGAGGGCGTGGCGTGGCTGCGTGCGCTGGCGATCGAGGTGGGTGCGGTGATCTGCGGCAGCCTGGCCATTCGCGAGAACGCCACCGTCTACAACCGGCTGCTGTGGGCCAGGCCGGACGGCAGCCATGCGCAATACGACAAGCGTCACCTGTTCCGCATGGCGGGCGAACATACCCGCTATGGCGGCGGCGGCGAACGCCTGATCGTCGAGCTGAAGGGGTGGCGGATCCTGCCGCAGGTCTGCTACGACCTGCGTTTTCCGGTGTGGCTGCGCAATCGTCGGCTGGCATCCGCCCATGGCGGCATGGATTACGACCTGGCGCTGTTCGTGGCGAACTGGCCGGCACCGCGCCGACAGCCTTGGCGCACCCTGTTGCGCGCGCGCGCGATCGAGAATCTCAGCTACGTGGTCGGCGTGAACCGGGTGGGCATGGACGGCAACGATATCCCCTATGCCGGCGACAGCGCGGCGATCGATCCGGTCGGCGAGCCGTTGCTGGAACTTGGCGCGCAGGAGCAGGTGGCGACGGTCGTGCTCGACCCGGCTCCGCTGCTGGCGCATCGCGAACGCTTTCCGGCATGGATGGATGCCGACGCGTTTTCGCTCGACCCCGGCTGACCATCGCTTGCGGTGACCCATTGCTGCAGCGCCCCCCCTGTAGGAGCGACTTCAGTCGCGATGCTCTTGCTCTGGACCGATACAAGAGCATCGCGACTGAAGTCGCTCCTACAGGGGGGGCGCTGCACAGGTTCTTTTTTCCCAGCCCGGCGAGTCAAAGTATCGCCAGCACCGCTTCCGGCGGGCGACCGATCGCTGCCTTGCCGTTGGCCACCACGATGGGCCGCTCGATCAGTTTCGGATGCGCCACCATCGCGGCAATCAGCGCTGCGTCGTCCAGCGCGGGATCATCCAGACCCAGCGAGCGATATTCCGTTTCGCCGGTGCGCAACAGCTCGCGCGCCGGCATGCCCAATTGCTGCAGCAACCCGGCCAGCTCGACGGCGCTGGGCGGGGTCTGAAGGTAGTCGATCACCTCGATCGCACCGCCGCGATCTTCCAGCAGCGCCAGCGTGGCGCGCGATTTGGAACAGCGCGGATTGTGATAGATACGCACCATCGGCGGTCACTCCGGTCTCAAGGCAGGGTTGACAGTGCCCTGGCAGCCCGGCCGAGCAAAGCCCGACAGGCTGCCAGCTCAGCGGTTGCCGGAACGATTGCCGCCGCGGCCTGGCGGGCGGGCGCCAGCGGGTCCGCCGTGGCCGTGCGGTCGTGGGCCACCGGGCGCACGATTGCCGCCCTGGCCCTGCGGCCGGCCGGCACCCTGTGGACGATTGCCGCCTTGGCCCTGCGGGCGTCCGCCGCCGGGTGCCTGATTGCCATGTGCGTGCGGGCGGGCACCGTGAGCGGGACGTGCGCCAGGTACGCGGTTGCCACTGCCGGCGTTACCGCGGGACTCACCGCCGAAGCCGCTGTAGGGACTGCCGGTACCGCCCGCGGCACGTGCCCCATACGGTTTGCCGCCGGCGGGACGGCGATTGCCTGGTGCCGCGCCGCCTGCGGCGCCACCGGGGCGGCCGCCGCCATCGCGGCTTTCGCCGGCAAACCAGGTGCGCACCGACGGCAGCTCCTGACCCGGCGCCACACGCCTTCCTCTGCCGCCGCCTCGTGGACCGCCACCGGCTCCGCGCTCGGGGCGTGCGAGGTTGCCGTTGACTTCCGCGCCGGGGCGACGTGGCGGCTTGCGGCCGCGTGTCGGTTCGTCGCGGATGCGGTCATAGGCGCGCAGTTCGCGGGCCTCGTCCTGACCGCCGGTCCAGGCGCCGCTGCTGCCGCTTTCGGGGCGATATTCGGTGACACTGCGATTGGCGCGGCGCTGATGCAGTACAGGGCTCAACGTCAGCACCGGCTGCGGCATGCCCAGGCCGGTGGTCTGGCGCAGTTGCTTGACCGCCTCCGCGTCAAGCGACTCGCATTCGCCGCGGCGCAGATTGCGCGGTAGCTCGATCTGGCCGTAACGGATGCGTTTCAGGCGGCTGACCAGAAAGCCCTGCGAATCCCACAGTCGGCGCACTTCACGATTGCGGCCCTCGCGGATCACCACGCGGAACCAGCTGTGGCTGCCGCCGCGACTGATTACGGCAATCTCGTCGAAGCGTGCCGGGCCGTCTTCCAGTTCCACACCGGCCTTCAGTTTCTCGATGATCTCGTCGGGCACCTCGCCATGTACGCGGCACAGGTACTCGCGTTCCAGCCCACTCTTCGGATGCATCAGCCCATTGGCCAGTTCGCCGTCGGTGGTGAGCAGCAGCAGGCCGGTGGTATTGATGTCCAGCCGACCCACGGCGACCCAGCGCGCGCCTTTCAGGCGCGGCAGCTGTTCGAACACGGTGGGACGACCATCTGGATCGTCGCGGGTGGTCAACACCCCCTCGGGCTTGTGGTAAACCAGCACTTCGGTTTCGTCGCGGCTGTCGGTGGCGACGATGAACTGCTTGCCGTCCAGCACCACGCGGTCGCCCGCATGCACGCTGTTGCCAATCTCGGCGGGTTTGCCATTGAGTTCGACTTCGCCGGACAGGATCCGCTGTTCGAGCATGCGGCGCGAGCCGAGGCCGGCATTGGCCAGCACCTTGTGCAGGCGCTCTTCCAGTGCGGGAGCGTTGGCTTCGCTGCGTGGTTCGCGCTTCAGGGATAAAACGGTTTTTTGCGGCGCAGTCATGCGCGGTACTCCTCAAGTATCTTGCTGGGCGGTGCCGGGTTCGGCATCCGCAGGGGTCGCTGCCTCGTCGGCAGTGGAAGTCGGAATCGCGGCAAGTGGGTCCGGCTCGGAGCCGTTCTCGTCGGATTGGGTTGAAGTGATCATTGCATCGGTGTCGATCGCGAGGTCGCTACTGTCCCCGGTATTCGTGGCGGCGGCGAACCCGTGGGGCGGGATGTTCGTTTCGCTGTCCGCGGATTCGGATTCGGATTCGGATTCGGGTACGACGTCTGCCGCGACCGCCTCATCGGGATCAATCGGCAGGTCGCGCACGATGCGGACGGGCAGGGGCGTCTGGTCGAAGCGCAATTGCGGATCTTCCATGTCCCGGATGTCCGACAGCGGAGGCAGCTGGTCCAGCGATTTCAGATTGAAGTAGTCGAGAAAGGCCCGGGTGGTGCCGAACAGAGCGGGCTTGCCGGGCACATCGCGATAACCGACCACCCGGATCCACTCGCGTTCTTCCAGCGTCTTGATGATGCTGGACGACACCACCACGCCGCGGATCTGTTCGATTTCGGGGCGGGTGATCGGCTGGCGATAGGCGATCAGCGCCAGCGTTTCAAGCAGCGCCCGCGAATAGCGGCTGGGCTTCTCGGTCCACATCCGCGAGATCCACGGATGCACTTCCTGGCGTACCTGGTAGCGAAAGCCGGAAGCCACTTCCTTGAGCTCGATGCCACGGCCGGCGCAGTCGTCGGCCAGTGCCGCCAGCGCCCTGGCGATCTGCTCGTGACCGACAGCGTCGGTTTCGTCGAACAGGTCGCCCAGTTGATGAGCGGTCAGCGGCTGGGCGGAGGCCAGCAAGGCTGCCTCGATGACGGGTTTGAGTTGCTCGATCTGCATGGCCTCAGGTCGGATGTTGATTCAATGGTTGTGTTTCATGGGGCGGTCGATCCGATCCGTGCCGACCCGCCTGCCTGGGCGTCGTCCATCGCCGCTTCGGTAGCGGCTTCGGGATGGCTGACTTTCGCTTTCAGATAAATCGGCGCCAATGGTTGTTCCTGGACAATCTCCACCAGCATTTCCTTGGCCAGCTCCAGCATCGCCAGGAACGTCACCACGATGCCCGTGCGTCCTTCGCTGGCGTCGAACAGACTCTCGAACCGGTGAAAACCGCCGTGGTCCAGCCGACTCAGCAGCTCGCCCATGCGTTGGCGCACGCTCAGCGCCTCGCGCTTGATCGCGTGATGCCCGAACAATTCGGCCCGATGCATCACGTCCCGGAGCGCCAGCAGCAGTTCGGGCAGTTCCAGAGGCGGTGGCAACTTGATCACGTTGCGCTCGTTTACCTCGGCATGCACGGCCACGGTGTCGCGTTCCATCCGGGGCAGGGCTTCGATGTCCTCCGCCGCCCGCTTGAATCGTTCGTACTCCTGCAGGCGTCTGACCAGCTCGGCGCGCGGATCCTCCTCCAGTCCCTCTTCGGCCGGGGGGCGCGGCAGCAGCAGCCGTGACTTGATTTCGGCCAGGATCGCGGCCATCAGCAGGTATTCGGCCGCCAGCTCCAGCCTCATCACATCGCGCATGAGCTCGATGTAGGTCATGTATTGCCGGGTGATCTCGGCAACCGGGATGTCGAGAATGTCCAGATTCTGTCGACGGATCAGGTACAGCAACAGGTCGAGCGGCCCCTCGAACGCCTCCAGAATGACCTCGAGCGCATCCGGCGGAATATACAGATCCTGCGGCATCTGCAGCATCGGCTGGCCACGCACGATGGCCAGCGGCATTTCCTGCTGTTGAGGTACCGACGCAAACGCATCCTGCGGTGCGGCGACCGGGCTCTGTGGCTCGTCGACTGGCTCAGTGCTCATCAATGCATTTCGTTGGGCCGCATTCAGCGGCAGGCAGTGCGTTCAACACCATCGGAACCATTCCACCATCGGCGCAAGCCAGGGAATGTCCGCGCTTGGAACGTGACAGTGCAGGACCGCGTTCCCAAGGTACAGTTTTTCACATGTTCAACCGAGGCGCCCTGGATGCCATCGTCGCCACGGGCATGATGAATCCACTCGATCGTGGTTCGGTCAGGCAGGCCGTAAGCGACCCATGAGCGCTCTGTTCCAGGTTGTCAGCCACGGCGGAGCGCATGTCAGGTCGGATTTGCCGGCGACCTTGACGGTATCCATTGGTCGATTCGAGAGCATCAGGCGTGCACCACCAGCCGTCGGAAGTGACCGACAAACGGTTTTCGTGGAGCTACGCGTTGGGCAAGAGTAACGGCTGGCTCGCGACAAGTCTAGCTTTCAATCCGGGATTGTTCCGGTTCCGGCTGATGCTGTCGTCGTGATCCGGTTCGGGTCTGTCCCGCACGACGTGACTCAAGCGAGGGCAGCCGGTGCCCACTGCGGATACCATGCGACGCGGGTCCCGCATGACGTGCAGTTCAGGGAGTTCTTTCAATGGAAGGGCGACATGTGACCCATTGTGTCTCTACGGGGCATGGCGAGGCCCGAACGCGCGTCGGCGTCACTCGGTGCGCAACGGGGCCGTATCCTCACCGGGGTTGATCCTGGTGCGAGCGGTCCGCCATCGACGCTTTCCCGCAAGGCTTGCAAGATGTCCGGATTACCGTTGCGGGTGACTGGACCGCAGCCCTGCAACACCAGTATCCATACTGGTTCGGCGGTGCGGACACCTGTGCCGGCCTGAGGCTGGATAGTGACGCTGCGGGGCGCGTTTGCGATCATGCCGAATCCGGGATCGGTATCCGTCGCATGGCATGGCACACAGTCACAAACAACACGTGCGACGGATGTCAGTCGCTGGCACATCGTTTGCTTGTCACTCGCAGCGAGCGCCATCAGATCCAAGCGGGTGGCTCGAGTGAACCGGTCTGAAGATAGGGAGGTCTGCTGAATGAAGCCGGAGTTTGCCGGGTGTCACCTTCAGCTGGCGCCGAACAATACGAAGGCAACAAGCACCCTGACGAATGAAGGGTGCATGCGCAACGGGGCGGGACGATGACGATGATCGAAAAAAAAGCACAAGCAGGCAATGGAACCGAACGGCTGCGCCCAGCGCGCATGCAAATCGAAACGACGGTTCTGATGAGCCATAGCGGCGAGTCGCACCCGACCGAACTGGTGGATATTTCTGCCACCGGCGCGTTGCTGCGGCGCCCGTTGGGCTGGTCCGGCGAGGTGGGGCAAAGCTGGGTGCTCGACATGATTTTCGGCAACAACCTGCACATCCATCTGGAGGCGGTGGTCGCGCGTATTTCCGATCACCACATCGGCTTCAGCTACAGCCGCATTCCCGAAGACAAGCAGGTTCCGCTGTGGAACCTGCTGGGTGGCTATGCCGATATCCTCGAATTCTGGACGGGCAACTGAGTATCACGCGTCTGTCTGACGGCTTCCGCGTCGCCCGCACCAAGGTGCGGCACCGTGCATCAAGCCGGCGATTTTTTCTCGTCACGAAGTTCCCGCCGCAGGATCTTGCCGACATTGCTCTTGGGTAACTCGTCGCGGAACTCGATCAGTTTCGGCCGCTTGTAACCGGTCAGGCTCTCGCGACAGAACTGCCTGATCGCATCCTCGCTGAGGTTCGGGTCCTTGCGCACCACGTAGAGTTTGACCACTTCGCCGGAATGCTCGTCGGGCACACCGACCGCAGCAACTTCAAGCACGCCAGGGTGCTCCATCACCGCGTCCTCGACTTCATTCGGATAAACATTGAAGCCGGACACCAGGATCATGTCCTTCTTGCGATCGACGATATAGAAGTAGCCGGCCTCGTCCATTCGCGCGATGTCGCCGGTATGCAGCCAGCCATTGCTGTCCAGTACCTGGGCGGTCTCGTCCGGCCGCTGCCAGTAGCCCTGCATGACCTGCGGACCGTGCACCATCAGTTCGCCCACCTCTCCCATCGGCAACGGCTGGCCATCCTCCGACCAGATCGCCACGTCGGTGGACGGTACCGGCAAGCCGATCGAACCGTTGTACGCATCCAGGGTGAGCGGGTTGATGCATACGGCGGGTGAGGTTTCGGTCAGGCCGTAAGCTTCGGCCAGAGTGCAGCCGGTGATTTTCTTCCAGCGCTCGGCCACCGCGCGCTGGACCGCCATGCCGCCGCCAAGGGTCAGGTGCAGCCGCGAGAAATCCAGCTCGGCAAAACCCGGCGTGTTGAGCAGTCCGTTGAACAGCGTGTTCACGCCGGTCAGGGCGGTGAATCCGGATTGCTTGAGTTCCTTGACGAAAGCAGGCATGTCGCGTGGGTTGGTGATCAGCCAGTTCAGGCCGCCCAGGCGCATGAATACCAGGCCGTTCGCGGTCAGCGAAAAGATATGGTAGAGCGGCAGTGCGGTGATGATTACCTCTTCGCCCGGCTTGGCATTGGCGCCGATCCATGCGCTGGCCTGCAGCATGTTGGCAATCATGTTGCCGTGGGACAGCATCGCTCCCTTGGCCACGCCGGTCGTGCCACCGGTGTATTGCAGGAACGCGATGTCGTTGTGCTTGAGCGTTACCGACGGCAACGGATGCGCCGCGCCGCGCGCAAGCGCATCGCGGAAGCGCACGGCCTGCGGCAGGTGGTAGGTGGGCACCATCTTTTTGACATGTTTGATCGCGAAGTTGATCAGCGCGCCCTTGGCGAAACCCAGCAGGTCGCCGATGCCGGTCGTCACGATGTGCTTGACCTGCGTATCGGCAACGATTTGCTGCAGGGTTTCGGCGAAGTTGTCCAGCACCACGATCGCCTTGGCGCCGGCATCCTCCAGCTGGTGCTGCAGTTCCCGCGCGGTATACATGGGATTGGTATTGACCACCACCAGCCCGGCGCGCAGCGCGCCGAACAGGGCAATCGGATACTGCAGTACATTCGGCATCATGATCGCGATGCGATCGCCCTTGCCGAGTCCGAGCACGCCGGTGAGATAGCCGGCGAACTGACCGCTCATCTCGTCGACCTGGCCATAGCTGAGTTGGTGACCGAAGTTGGCAAACGCCGGCCGGTCGCGAAAACGTCCAAATGCCTCTTCCAATACTGCCGGTACCGAAGCATATTCGTTGGCATCGATCTGCGCAGGCACGCCTGCCGGATAATGATCGAGCCATGGACGTTCATTGCTCATGCGTGGGTTCCCTGTCTTTTGGAGGTGAGCGGCGATGGTCGATCGATGGCTTCAGGATGACGACAGAACCCATGATCGGCGTTCATTGGAGCATACGCCCGCGTATTGCAGCAAGCCGCACTGCAGGGAGGTACACCGATGATTCGACCGATGATTCGATTGAGCAAAACCGGATGCCTGCTGCTGACCGCCATGCTGTGTGCGGCGATCCTTCCGGGTTGTCGGCACACGCCGGACGAGGTGCAGGTGCGCGAGGCGATTGCCGCGGTCGCGCAAGCTGCGCAAGCCGGCGCAGCCGGTGATGTCGTCGCGCCGCTCAGCGACGATTTCGACGGCAATGCCGGCGAGCTGGACCGGCCCGCGCTGGCCAACATGGTCAGGCTCGTCGCGCTGCGGGGCGAGCATGTCGGCGTGATGCTGGGGCCGGTCACCATCGAGCATCGCGGCGCGCGGATGGTGGCGACGTTCGAGGTCACCTTGAGCAGCGGTGGACGGTTGTTTCCAGACCGGTTGGGGATTTATCAAGTCGAGTCGGCTTGGCGCAAGCAGCATGGCAAGTGGCGTTGTTACACGGCCAGCTGGAAACATTCGATGTGAAGCCGGGGAACGTCCGGGCAACCCCGTGTTCGTCATCCCGGCGAAAGCCGGAATGACGAACGGAGGCTAGGTTCCCGGCAGACTCAGGCAGCTTTCCTGCCGGCCAGCTGGCGCAGCACGTATTGCAGGATGCCGCCGTGGCGGAAGAACAGGCGCTCCTTCGGGGTCAGCAGCATCACGTTGACGGTGAATGTCTTCTTGCTGCCATCGGCGGCGGTAGCGACCACCTTGGCTTCCTTCGAGTTGCCGTCGTCCAGACCGGTGATGTCGAAGGTTTCCTTGCCCGTCAGACCCAGCGACTGCGCATTCTCGCCCGCCTTGAAGGTGCACGGCAGCACGCCCATGCCGACCAGGTTGGAGCGGTGGATACGTTCGAAGCTCTCGGCGATCACCGCCTTCACGCCCAGCAGCAAGGTGCCTTTGGCCGCCCAGTCGCGGCTGGAGCCGGTACCGTATTCCTTGCCGGCCAGCACCACCAGCGGTGTGCCGCTTTCCTTGTACTTCATCGCGGCGTCGTAGATCGCCATCTGTTCGCCGCCGGGCACATGCACGGTGTAACCGCCCTCGACGTTGTCCAGCATCAGGTTCTTGATGCGGATGTTGGCGAAGGTGCCGCGTACCATCACGTCATCGTTGCCGCGACGCGAGCCGTAGGAGTTGAAGTTCTTCGGCTCCACGCCCTTGCCGATCAGGAACTGGCCCGCCGGGCTGTCCTTCTTGATCGAGCCGGCCGGCGAGATATGGTCGGTGGTGATCGAGTCGCCGAATAGTCCGAGCACGCTGGCGCCGTGGATGTCTTCGATCGTGCCCGGCTCCTTGCTCATACCATCGAAGTAGGGCGGGTTCTTGATGTAGGTGGAGTCGTCCCATGCGAACAGCGCGCCGTCGGGCGAGGCGATCTGGTTCCAGCGGCTGTCGCCCTTGAACACGTCGGCATAGTTCTTCTCGAACATGGCCGGGTTGATCGCGCCTGCGATGGTGTCGGAGATTTCCTTGTTGGACGGCCAGATGTCTTTCAGGTACACCGGCTTGCCATCGCTGCCGGTGCCCAGCGGCTCGGTGGTCAGGTCGATGTCCAGCGTGCCGGCCAGCGCGTAGGCGACCACCAGCGGCGGCGAGGCCAGGTAGTTCATCTTCACTTCCGGATGCACGCGGCCCTCGAAGTTGCGGTTGCCGGAGAGCACCGAGGCCACTGCCAGATCGCCTTCGGCGATGCCCTTGCTGATTTCCGCCAGCAGCGGGCCGGAGTTGCCGATGCAGGTGGTGCAGCCGTAGCCGACGATGTAGAAGCCGATCTTCTCGAGTTCTTCCAGCAGCGCAGTCTTTTTCAAGTAGTCGGTGACCACCAGCGAACCCGGGCCGATCGAAGTCTTGACCCATGGCTTGGCCTTCAGGCCCCGCGCGGCGGCGTTTTTCGCCAGCAGGCCGGCAGCCAGCATCACCGCTGGATTGGAGGTGTTGGTGCAGGAGGTGATCGCGGCGATCACCACGGCACCGTCCTTGAGATGGAAACTTTCGCCGTTCATCGACACGTGCTGGCCTTTGCCGAGCGCGCTGGCGTCGTGCCCCACGGCGGTACCGCCGCCTTCGTTGGCGAAGCGCGATTCGCTGCCGTTGCGATTGGCGGTGAGCGCGCCGAGGTTGTCATGGAAATTCTTCTTCACGCCTTCCAGCAGCACGCGGTCCTGCGGGCGCTTCGGGCCGGCCATCGACGGGCGTATGTCGGCAAGGTCCAGTTCCAGCGTGGTGGTGTAATCGGAGGTCGGGCTGTTCTCGTCGTGCCACATGCCTTGCGCCTTGGCATATGCCTCGACCAGCCTGATCTGTGCGTCGCTGCGGCCTGACAGGTGCAGGTAGTTCAGCGCTTCCTGATCGATCGGGAAGATGCCGCAAGTGGCGCCGTATTCCGGCGCCATGTTGCCGATGGTGGCGCGGTCGGCCAGCGGCAGGTGCTTCAGGCCGTCGCCGAAGAACTCGACGAACTTGCCCACCACGCCGAGCTTGCGCAGCATCTGGGTGACGGTGAGCACCAGGTCGGTGGCGGTGACACCTTCGCCCAGCTTGCCAGTCAGCTTGACGCCGACCACCTGCGGAATCAGCATCGACGACGGCTGGCCCAGCATCGCCGCCTCGGCCTCGATGCCGCCCACGCCCCAGCCCAGCACGCCGATGCCATTGATCATGGTGGTATGCGAGTCGGTGCCGAACACGGTGTCGGGATAGGCCCAGCTCTCGCCGTCGATGTCGGCGGTGAACACCACGCGGGCCAGATGCTCCAGGTTCACCTGATGCACGATGCCGGTGCGCGGCGGCACCACCTTGAAGTTGTTGAACGCCTTCTGGCCCCAGCGCAGGAACGAGTAGCGCTCCTGGTTGCGCTCGAACTCGATCTTGACATTCTGTTCCAGCGCACTTTCCGTACCGTAGACATCGACCTGCACCGAGTGGTCGATGACCAGCTCCGCCGGCGCCAGCGGGTTGATCTGGGTGGCGTCGCCGCCCAGCTTCACCACCGCATCGCGCATCGCGGCCAGGTCGACCACGCACGGTACGCCGGTGAAATCCTGCAGCACCACGCGCGCCGGCATGAAGGCGATCTCGGTGTCCGGTTCGGCCTTGGCGTCCCACTTCGCGATCGCCTCGATTTCCTTCGCGGTCACGTCCACGCCATCTTCGTGCCGCAGCAGGTTTTCCAGCAGGATCTTCATCGAGTACGGCAGCCGCTTCAGATCAAAGTGCTGGCCCAGTTTGGTCAGACTGGCAAAGGCGTATTGCCTGCCGTTGACATTGAGGGTGTCGCGTACGGCAAAGGTATCTTTCATGGGCGTGCTCCTGGCTGATCCTGCGGTGGGGCGGCTTGATGGGTGATGGCGGTCCGAACGACGGTGACGGATGCTTGCCTGCCTGACCGGTTGATCCGCAATTATCGCCCAAACACTGGGGGCGTGAACCGATTCGCCGAACTGGCGTCAGGCAGGGCGGCTCGTGTACGTTGCGCAACAGGGTTTCCGGGCGGCGTGTCGAGTAGACTGCGTCGACAGTTGCGGTCGATGGTCGCCGTACAGGATGAGTCCGATGAACGCCAAGCACAAACGCC
>Ga0307375_10000452_pt1 | contig 51669 bp, 57 predicted proteins | sample TR1MG_FD_202531 | JGI IMG/M metagenome (GOLD analysis project Ga0307375, IMG submission 202531) | Soil microbial communities from Risofladan, Vaasa, Finland - TR-1 | ecosystem: Environmental > Terrestrial > Soil > Coastal area > Acid sulfate soil | place: Finland: Risofladan, Vaasa | collected...
CACCGGAATGTCCATTCCGACCGCTTCCACGATGCTGCGCACGACAGCTTCGTTCTTGGGCTTGCCGGCAAATGCGCCGTTCAGATCGACCAGATGCAGGCGCCGCGCGCCTTGCGCCCGCCAGTGTCTTGCCATTGCGGCAGGGTCCTCGGAAAATACCGTGGCACCTTCCATCACACCTTGTTTGAGTCGCACACAGTGACCGTCTTTCAAATCTATCGCGGGAATAATCAGCATGGGAGTATGTTAAAAAATTATGGGTTCCATTGCACAAAGTTTTGCAGCAGTTTAAGCCCGTCTGCCTGGCTTTTTTCCGGATGGAATTGCACCGCAAACAAATTCTCCTTTGCCACAGCGCAGACAAACGATTGGGGATATTGGCTGGTCGCCTGCACCAATGAGGCATCCTGAGTCTGCACATAGTAGCTATGCACGAAATAAAAACGCGCATCCTGTTCTATACCATTCCACAACGGATGTTGCACATGATGCACCTGGTTCCAGCCCATGTGCGGCACCTTGAGTTTGTTGCCCTGTGGATCACGCATATTGCCGGCAAAGTGCACCACTTTCCCGTGCAATATCCCCAGCCCGGCAATATTGCCTTCGGCACTGTGTTCAAACAGCATTTGCAATCCAATGCATATCCCGAGAAAAGGCTTGCTTTGTGCAGCCAGCAAAACGGCATCACGCAAGCCGCGCGCATCCAGTTCGCGCATACAGTCGGGCATCGCGCCTTGCCCGGGAAACACCACGCGGCCGGCATTTGCAATCGTGTCGGCATCATCTGTGACGATAATTTCCGCAGCAGGAGCAACTTTGCGCAATGCCTGCTCGACCGAGCGCAAGTTGCCCATGCCGTAATCGACTACCGCAACATCAACCATGGTTCCCATAATGGTTTTATAGCGTTCCCTTGGTTGAAGGCATCACGCCGGCCATACGCGGATCCAGTTCCAGCGCCATGCGCAACGCGCGGCCAAATGCCTTGAATATGGTCTCGGCTTGATGGTGGGCGTTGTCTCCCGCCAGATTATCGACATGCACCGTCACCAGGGCATGGTTAACGAACCCCTGAAAAAACTCCTTGATCAGATCCACATCAAATTGGCCAACATTGCCGCGCACGAATTCGCAATTGAACACCAGACCCGGCCGGCCGGACAGATCCACCACCACGCGTGACAAGGCCTCATCCAGCGGTATGTAAGCGTGGCCGTAGCGGCGCAAACCTTTCTTGTCGCCGACCGCCTGATTGAATGCCTGGCCCATGGTGATGCCGATATCCTCGACGGTGTGATGCGCATCGATGTGCAAATCCCCCTTGGCCAGAATATTCATATCCAGCAAGCCATGTCGGGCAATCTGGTCGAGCATGTGATCGAGAAACGGCAGTCCGGTATCAAACTTGGCCTTGCCGCTACCGTCCAGATTCAATTCGACATTGATCTGGGTTTCCAGGGTGTTGCGTGAAACTTTCGTGCTGCGCATGATTTGATCCTAATGCGGGGTTGAGTAATTGTATCCTGCAATGCTTACCTGAATCGTTCGTTTTAACTTTGGCCAACCTGAAGGAAGCCTGCACTGAAACTCACGCTATTGCATCCATGCATTCTTTTAGTGCAATTAAAAACAGTTCGTTTTAGTTCCGGCTAACCTGAAGGTAAGCCTGCACTGAAACTCACTCGACCTTATCAATACTTTCTTTTAGTGCAATCACAAACCGTTCGTTTTCATCCGGGGTACCCACCGTCACACGCAGGCAGTCCTGCAGCATCGGATGTCCGCCATGCAGATTCTTGATCAGCACACCGCGCTGTTTAAGTCCGTTAAACACTGCCGTCGCATTTTCCACACGGAACAACAGAAAATTCGCCTCGCTCGGATAAACCTGCACGCCTGCGATTTCGCGCAGTTGCCGGTACAATTTTTCCCGGTCATGCTTGATTTGTTGCGCTTGCTGCAACAGCACATCGTGATGCGCCAGCAATTTCCCGGCCACTACCTGCGGCAACACGCCGACATTATACGGCAAGCGCAGCTTTTCCAACTGTCCCAACCAGGCCGCGCTGCCGGCGAGAAAACCGAGGCGCAATCCCGCCATCCCAAGCTTGGAAAAGGTGCGCATCACCAGCAGGTTCGGATAACTCGCCAGGTGCGGAATAAAACTGTCGCTGGCAAAAGCATAATAAGCCTCGTCCAGCACGACCAGGCCGGGCGATGCCGCGATGACCTGCGCCACCGCTTCAGCCGGAAACAAATTGCCGGTGGGATTGTTCGGGTAAGCCAGAAATACCAGTGCGGGTTGCTCGCGGCGGATCGCCTCCAGCATCGCGGGTAAATCCAGCGAAAAATCACCGGCGCGGGAATCGGACGTCCCTGAATTTGACATCAGGGGCACGCCCACGTAACGCATCCCGGTGAAAATCGCGATCATCCTGTACATCACGAACGATGGTTCAACGCTCAACAGGGTCGCGCCGGGTTTATTGAGCGCCAGAGCCAGCAACTGGATCAATTCATCCGAACCGTTGCCGAGCAGCAGCTCCATCCCGGGAGGCAAACTGATTGCGGCACGGATTTTTTCCTTGAGCAATGCGGCGCCCGGATCGGGATAGCGGTTGATGGCCGCGGATGCAACCGCCTCGGCGATTTCGGCGCGCAATGCGGGTGGCACCAGATAGGGGTTCTCCATCGCATCCAGCTTGATGTAGCCGGAGCTGTCCGGCACATGGTAAGCGTGCAGATCAAGAACTTCCCGGCGCAACAACGTGCCGGCGAGAAAAGAAGCAGGATTGGAAGACATGAAACGAAATCTAACATAAATTGCAACGGCCCCGAGCTTATCACACAAGGTGATTTATTGGCCGCCAGAATCGCAGCCGGTATTCACTTTCTCCCGGTATCGCGCAACTCGAAGCACACATTCCCGGCCCGGTTATCGATCAGCGCCAAACGATAGCCCAGCTGTTCGGCCCATCGCGAGGCTTGATACAACCCTATTCCAAAACCGTGTTCGGAGACGATGACACCGCGCAACAGCTTCCCGGCAACATTTCCCGGTATCGCGGCGCCGCTGTCGCAAACGGTTATGCGCAGCGGTTTGAGCTGGATTGCGAACGAGATGGCAATATCGGGTTCATCCTGGCGTTTTCTCAGTGCGTTGTCGATCAGGTTGTCGACCACACAATCGAACATCGCAACCGGAATATTGTTATCAGGCAATCCTTCGGGTACATGCCAGCGTATTGGCTGATACGGGTTGCGCAGTCGCACGCTGCTCCACCATGCATTCAGGGCAAGCTGGGCGGATTCCCGTTCCGTTTCCGGTTGCTGCAACTTGACCAAGGTTGCCTCGATGCGCTGGGTGAGCAACGGGAGCTGTTGTTGCAACAGCTGTTGCGCCCTGTTTTCGCGGCTTTGTGCAAGAGCGGTAAGCGAAAGCAGCGATTGCAGCATGTTCTTCAGGTCGTGGGTAAGGCGCGACCCGGTCTCGTACACGGCCTGTAAACGCGTGATGTCGCGCAGAATCTGTTCGCGTTGCTTCGACTGGTAAAGATGAGCAATCACTTGCACCAGCAGGTGTATGTGCAGCAGCAGGGTAGGATTGAGCGCTTGCCTGGCATAGAGTGTCATCTTTAAACCGTGTACCTCCACCACGGCAGCATGTTCGCTGATTTGCCCACGCTGCCCGATTCCATCGGACGATTGCCAGGATAAACCCGACAACCACGGAAAATCTTCCAGCAGGGTGACCGCGCGTTGCAAATAGGACGCGGCATCCGGTTCGCGCTGAACCGCCTCGGTCAACTCGGCCAGCCAACTTTCGAACGGCGTGCCCACATTCAACAGATAACGCGAAAACATCGCCTGCAAGCCGCTGAATCCAAAGCGCGGATTCCACAGCACGCCGAACGCCAGCAATATGAACCCGATCAGGAACAAGGTGCGCAACAGCGCTTCCTGGTAATCCAGCCGCCCCAGCGTCATGAAGGCAAGGCTGCCCAGCATGACCAGGGTCAGCAGCATGAACAGCAACAGGGTATAGATGAAGTCCACCGTCCGGGTGCCTTCGTCCACCTCCTTGCTGACCGGAAGGACCGTGATACCCAGCAGCAGAAACGGCAACACATACCTGATCAGGGTATGCCCGACTGCGATGGTGGCTTGTGCGGCAAACAAATGGGGCACCACCCACAGTAGCAGCACCGCAAGCAGGTAGACCATCACCGCCAGATACAGCAGGCGCGCCCTACGGTCGCGAAACACGAATATGCGCGCGCCAACCAGGCCGAATATCCCGGTCAGCCAGAATGCGACTGTCCACCAGCTCAACCAGAGAATCTCGGCCACCGCGACCAGCATGATGAGCAGGAATGCACTAAACCCGACCCGTCGCTCGCCGCGCCACAACGGCTGCCAGAGCAGGAACAGGCCAAAGTGGGTGAGCAACAGCGGATGCACCCACGGGCTGCCCACCCCGAGCAGCAGCGCGGCGTGCAACAGCCACAGCATAGCCAGCAGCAACCAGCGGCTGTTATGCAAATATTTCGAAATATACTGCGTCAGCATTTCGGCATCGCCCTGTCGATATCTCGTCTATACAACCCAGATCGGGTCGCAATCGTGCCCATTCCCAATGCCCTGCATCCCGACCACAATTAAATTGATTCGTCCCAATTGCTTGATTTTGTTTTCTTTCAGCTGCACAGGATGACAGAATCCGATTACTTGTGTAGCATTGGCACAGCAATTGCAACAGAGTTTGCACCGCAACAACAAACAGGAGGTTAACACAATGAAACGCAACCAATCCGGCTTTACCCTGATCGAGATCGCCATCGTGCTGGTGATCATCGGCCTGCTGCTCGGCGGCGTGCTGAAAGGTCAGGAACTGATCAACAGTGCAAAGGTAAAAAATCTCGCCACCGATTTCAAGAACGTGCCGATCTACATCTACGGTTACCAGGATAAATACAAGGCCTTGCCGGGGGATGATGCTAATGCCAAATTACACTTGGGCGCCAGCGCAGTTCAAAACACGGTCACCGCCACGGTAGGGAACGGTATTATCAATGGCAAGTGGTACGATTCCAACTGGACCGGTTCTACCACAGATGAAAGTTATATATTCTGGCAGCATATCCGTATGGCCGGTTTTGGCCCGGGATCAACAGACCCAACTAATATTTCATCCTATTTGCCCACCAATGCAGTCGGTGGCCATATCGGCATAACCAACTCCCAGCCTACTGACAATCCCATCATAGGGATGGTCGGAACCTACGTTGTCTGTTCCGATAGCATACCCTTCAAGTTCGCCAAGCAACTGGACGTATCATTGGATGATGGCAATACAGCCACAGGTTCTGTGATGGTAACCACGGCTGGTACTACTACGGGTGGTACACCGATACCTACCACGGGCAACTCCACCACTAATGACGACACACCAGTCCTGGTCTGCATGGGCTACTAAACACTCACCCGGCGTGACACAAGCCCGCTGTTCGCAGCGGGCTTTTTTATTGCCCTATGTTTATTGACCTTTGTGCAGCATGGACTCGGCGGCCTGCAAGGCTTCCGGCAAGCCGAGCAGCACCAGAATGTCGCCGCTCTGAAGCAGCATAGCCTCGCTCGGTTGCGCGCCGTGCACGTTGCGCCGGCGCACGGCATTCACCTCGACGTTCAATTCGGCCAGGCCAAGCTCGCCCAGTTTTCTGCCCACCGCAATGGAATCGTCCTTGAGCCGCACACTCAAGAAGCGCGACTGCAAACTGTCGCCGGCAACATCCTCCTCGATCGGGGCAGTACGGAAATAGCCGTTGAACGCCGCATAACGGCCGGCGCGATTTTCCTGGACGCGGCGTATCACGCGGCTTAGCGGCACGCCGGACATCAGCAGCGCCTGCGAAGCCAGCATCACGCTGCCCTCGGTCACTTCTGCGACCACTTCGGCCGCGCCGGCCTTTTTCAGTTCTTCGATATACGTATCATCGGCGGTGCGCACCACCACCGGCAGCTCCGGGCGCATCTGGTTTACATGGTGCAATATCTTGAGCGCGGAGTGCTTGTCGTCGTAGGTGATGACCAATGTCCTGGCGCGCATCAGTCCGGCGGCCACCAGCACCTCGCGCTTGGCGGCGTCGCCGTAAACCACGCTGTCGCCCGCAGCCACCGCCTCGTGCACGCGGCGCGGATCGAGATCAAGCGCGATGAAGCGGATATTTTCCTGCGACAGGAAGCGCGACAGCGCCTGCCCGCTGCGCCCGAAACCGCAAATGATGATGTGCGCGTCGGTGGCCATGGTTTTGACCGCGATCTGGTGTATCTGCAGCGCCCGGTCCATCCACGCCGACGGCGATATCCGCCGCACAATCGCTTCGGCATGCTGTATCAGAAAGGGCGCCCCCAGCATGGAGATCAGCATCGCCGCCAGCACGTTCTGCAACACTTCCGCAGGCAACAGGTTCACGCCGCCCGCCAGCGTCAGCAGCACAAAACCGAATTCGCCGGCCTGGGCCAATCCCAGGCCGCTGCGTATCGAAGCGCCCCAGTCGCCCGAGAACGCGCGCGCCAGCAGTGTCACCACCGCGGCCTTGAACGGCAGCAGAATCAGCAGCACCAGCAGCACCCAGCCGATACCCGAGATCACATGATGCAGATCAAGCAGCATGCCGATGGTGACGAAGAACAAACCGAGCAGCACATCGCGAAACGGCTTGATGTCCTCCTCAACCTGATAGCGATACTCGGTTTCGGAGATCAGCATCCCGGCGACGAACGCACCCAGCGCCATCGACAGTCCGGCCAGTTCGGTAACATAAGCCAGACCCAGCGTGAACAGCAGCACGTTGAGCATGAACAGTTCGGATGATTTCTGCATCGCGACCAGATGGAACCACGGGCGCAGCAGCCGCTGGCCGAAAATCAGCAACGCGGACAATACCAGCGCCGCCTTGAGCAGCGCCACACCCAGCGTGAAATATAGATGCTGGCCGCTGCTGGCCAGCGCGGGGATGATGATGATCAGCGGTACCACGGCCAAATCCTGGAACAGCAGCACGCCCATGATTTTCTGGCCGTGGGGCGTGCTCAATTCAGCCCGCTCCACCAGCATCTTGCTGACGATCGCGGTGGATGACATCGCCAGCACACCGCCCAGCGCCAGGCCGGCGCGCCAGTCGAGTCCGAAAAACAGCGAGGACAGCATGACCAGCAGGATGGTGGCGACCACCTGCGCGGTGCCGAGGCCGAATACCAGGCGCTGCATGCTGCGCAGCCGCGCCAGGCTGAATTCCAGCCCGATGCTGAACATCAGGAACACCACGCCGAAATCAGCCAGATGGCGGGTTTCCGGTGCATCGGGTATCCAGCCCAGCGCATGGGGCCCGATCAGGATGCCGACCAGCAGATAGCCCAGCATCGCCGGCAATTTCAGAATCCGGCACAGCACGACCACGCCCACGGCGACTGCAAGCAGGATCAGCACGAGTTGCAATGAATTAGTCATGTGCGTGTTCAGGAAGCATTGTCAGCATGTGCGGATAATGCACTAAGTTGCGTACGCTTTCAAAACTTCCTTGGCTAACCCTGCAGGCAAAATTTCTCTGCGAAACGGGCGCGCTGCTATAATCCGTCGCTTATGAATAAAACTCTATCCGCCACGCCCCACGCACTTGCACTCGCCCGCGAGGTGTTGAACATCGAAGCCGCTGCAGTGCAGGCGCTGAGCGCGCGTCTTGATGAAACTTTCTTGAGCGCGATGGATGTCGTGTTGCGCTGCGAGGGCCGCGTTATCGTCAGCGGCATGGGAAAATCCGGACACATCGCGCGCAAGATCGCCGCAACCCTGTCCAGCACCGGGACACCGGCCTACTTCGTGCATCCGGGCGAAGCCAGCCACGGCGACCTGGGCATGATCACCAGCGAGGATGTGATCATCGCGCTGTCCTATTCCGGTGAAAGCCAGGAACTCATGACCATCGTGCCGGTGATCAAACGCCGTGGTGCAAAACTCATCAGCATGACCGGAAACCCCGCCTCCAGCCTGGCCAGGGTTTCCGATGTCCATCTCAATGCCGCGGTGGACAAGGAAGCCTGCCCGATGGGTCTGGCGCCCACTGCCAGCACCACCGCGGCACTGGCGCTGGGCGATGCGCTGGCTGTGGCATTGCTGGATGCAAAGGGTTTCGGCGCGGAAGATTTTGCCAGTTCTCATCCCGGCGGCAGCCTGGGGCGCCGCTTGCTCACCCGGGTCAGCGACATCATGCGCGTCGGCGATCGTCTGCCCATGGTCAGTCTGGATGCGACGCTGGGCGACGCGATTCTGGAAATATCGAAAAAAGGCGTGGGCATGACCGCCATCGTGGATGCCGGGCAACACGTGCTGGGCATCTATACCGACGGGGATCTGCGCCGCACGCTTGCCAGGAAACTGGATTTCAACGCCACACCGATACGCAGCGTGATGTCCGCCAATCCGCGCCGGATCAACCCGGAAAGCCTGGCAGTCGAGGCGGTGCAAATGATGGAGCAATTCAACATCAGCCAGATGCTGGTGGTGGATGAACGGAACAAACTGGTCGGTGCGCTGAATATGCACGACCTGTTGCATGCCAAGGTAATCTAGGCAATTACCCGGTTGCGGCACACACGCGGGGAACAGGTGCTATCCTTAACCTGCGCCCGTTATTCAAGGCGCAGATCTGTTTTTTGGTTGGGGGAAATAAATGCTGTTAAGCCGCTCAAAATTGATACGCCTGGTCGCTTTCGATGTCGATGGCGTGATGACCGATGGCGGCCTGTACTATTCCGATTCCGGAGAAGAATTCAAACGTTTTAATTCACTGGACGGGCACGGACTGAAAATGCTGCGCGCCAGCGGGGTGGAAGTCGCCATCATCACCGGCCGGACTTCGCGTTGCGTCGAAGCGCGCGCAAAAAACCTTGGCATCACGCATCTGTTCCAGGGTGTGGAAAACAAACTCGAAGTGATGATCGGCCTGCTCGACAAACTCAAGCTGACTCCGGATGCCGCCGCCTATATGGGCGACGATGTGGTCGATCTCAGGGTGATGCGCCATGTCGGCCTGGCGATCAGCGTCCCCGAGTCGCCGCTGCTGGTGCGCACAAATTCACACTATGTCACCCAGCGCGGTGGCGGGCATGGCGCGGTGCGTGAAGCCTGCGAATTAATCATGTCCGCACAAGGCACGCTGGACGCCCAACTCGCCCCCTATTTACAATGACGCTTGCCTCCCGTGTCCGTCCCTGGCTGCCGCTGTTACCCTTGCTTGGTTTGCTGTCCGCCACCTACTGGCTGAACCAGCAGGCGTTGCCCGGACCGGCCAAGCCGGAAAGCAAAAACCACGACCCGGATGCCGTCATGGAAAACTTTTCCGCGACCAATCTGAACGAACAGGGTCTACCCGATTTCATCATGGCTGCAACAAAATTGATGCATTATCCGGATGACGACAGTACGACACTGGATGATCCCCGTGTAACCATGCTATCCCCCGGCAAGCCGGACATTCACATCACCGCGGAACATGGCACGATCTCCAGCAAAGGCGAAGATATGTATCTGCGCGACAACGTCAAGGTGCTGCGCGCAGCGAGCGCACAGCAGGGTCAAATGACATTGCAAACCCAGTATCTGCATATCGCCCCGAATCAAGATCTGGCTGACACCGACCGCGCGGTAACGATCGTCGACCCAAACAACATTGTGCATGCGATCGGAATGGAAATGAACAGCAAGACACGCATCCTGAAACTGCTCTCCCAAGTCAGAAGCGAATATGTACCGAACAAACCATAAATTATCCCTGGCTATCCTGTTGCTGCCGTTTGTTCTGCAGCTTTTGACGCCATCCTGCTTTGCAGCCAGTGCCGACAGCGCGCAGCCGATACATGTTGAGGCCGATCAGGTGATAATGGATGATGCGCACCAAATCAGCACTTTCATCGGCAATGTGCAGTTGTCGCAGGGAACGCTGTTGATACGCGGCGACAAGGTCATCGTTACGCAGGACAAGGAAGGTTTCCAGCACGCCATCGCGTACGGCAATACTGCGGAGTTCCGTCAGAAGCGCGAAAATATGGAGGGTTACGTGGAGGGTTACGGGGAACAAATCGAATATGACATGCGCACCGGGATTGTAAACCTTTACGGAAAGGCACGCCTGAAGCGCAACCTTGATGAGGTCAGCGGCAATCATATTGTCTACAACTCCAGGACCGAAATTTTTAAAGTGAACAGCAATGGTGCAAACGCAAATAATGATTCATCGGAACGGGTCCGTGCTGTGCTGCAGCCCAGGAACAATATGACCACACCCCCCGCATCGGGCGTGTTACCCGTCCCGCCCGCTCCAACTGTTGCCCCGGCCAAGCAAAATGAGTGAACTTCGCGCGGTCGGCCTGAAGAAAAAATACGCATCGCGCACCGTGGTGCACGATGCCTCGTTGTCGGTAAAGAGCGGCGAAGTGGTTGGGCTGCTCGGCCCGAACGGCGCGGGAAAAACCACCGCTTTCTACATGATCGTCGGACTGATTGCAGCCGATGGCGGACAGATCTTTATCGACGAACAGAACATCACCCATCTGCCGATACACCGCCGCGCCCGACTGGGACTCGGTTATCTGCCGCAGGAAGCATCGATCTTTCGCCGCCTGACGGTATCGCAAAACATCCAGGCGGTGCTGGAACTGCAGGGTCAGACCGGTGATGGCCTGAAAAGCAATCTGGACAAGCTGCTGGAAGACCTGCACATCACCCATATCCGCGACAACCCCGCCATCAGCCTGTCGGGCGGCGAACGGCGGCGCGTCGAAATTGCCCGCGCCCTGGCGACCGACCCGCGCTTCATACTGCTGGATGAACCGTTCGCCGGTGTTGATCCGATTGCCGTGCTGGACATACAGAAAATCATTCATTTCCTGAAAGAGCGCGGCATCGGCGTGCTGATCACCGACCACAATGTGCGTGAAACCCTCGGCATCTGCGACCGCGCCTACATCATCAACGCCGGGTCGGTAATGGCGGAAGGCAAGCCGGATGAAATCATCTATAATGAGGGCGTAAGAAAAGTGTATCTGGGAGAACACTTCAAGCTATGACACGAAGGCGCCCCGCACAAGAAACCAGCCCATGAAACCCGCTCTACAACTCCGGCTCTCCCAGCAACTGACGCTTACCCCGCAGTTGCAGCAGGCTATCCGCCTGCTGCAACTGTCCACGCTGGATATGCACCAGGAAGTCGCGCGTTTGCTGGAAGAAAACCCCATGCTTGAAGCTGCCGAAGAATCCGGGCAGAGCAATTTCCCGTCGGATGCATCATCATTGCCATCCCGCAGCACCGCTACCGCTGAGGAGCCACAGACAACAAAAACTGACGAGCGCAGCGGGGACGATTCCGGTCCGGACACTTTTGGCAACGAACCCGCCGACTGGAATACCGGCAGCGGAATTATGCGCAGTACGGATGACGAAGATGAAAACTACCCTGAACAGGCCGCCGAACAAGCCAGCCTGCGCGCGCACCTGCATAGCCAGCTGACCACCAGTTCAATTGATGACAAAGACCGCAAGGTAGTTGGATTGCTGATCGATGCGCTGGACGAGAACGGTTATCTGGCCCAGGACCTGGATGAACTGTCAGGCCTGTTGCCCGATGAACTTGAAATCACACTGGACGACCTGGAAACGGCGCTGGTACAACTGCAGCACCTTGATCAACCCGGCCTGGGAGCACGCAATCTGGGCGAGTGTCTGGCACTGCAACTCAGGGCATTGCCCGAAGACACGCCGCAGCGCGATTTGGCGGTTCGTCTGGTTAGCCATCACCTCGAACTGGTGGCGGCACATGACTTCAGCAAGATCAAAAAACTGCTGCGCTGCACGGACGATGAATTGCGCGCCGCGCAACATCTGATCACGAGCTTAAATCCGAAACCCGGCACCGAGTTTGGACAAAGCGTCGCCGATTACGTGGTGCCTGACGTGATCGTGGAAAAGCACAAAAACAGATGGCGCGCAAGACTCAATGCGGAAGCGATGCCCAAGCTGCGCGTCAATCAGATTTACGCCAACATCCTGCAGCAGCGTTCCGACAAGAATTCCTCCCAGCTCGCCGTGCAATTGCAGGAGGCGAAGTGGCTGATCAAAAATCTCGAACAGCGATTTGAAACCATTCTGCGCGTTGCTCAAGCCATCGTGGAGCGGCAGGTGAATTTTTTCGAGCATGGCGAGATCGGGATGCGCCCGCTGGTGTTGCGCGAAATCGCCGACGAGCTGGAACTGCACGAATCCACCATATCGCGCAGCACCACACAAAAATTCATGCTTACCCCGCGCGGCATATACGAATTCAAACATTTCTTCGGCAGCGGTTTGGCAACCGATAGCGGCGGCACATGTTCTTCCACTGCAATACGCGAACTGATCAAGCAACTGGTCAGCGCGGAAGACACGCACAAACCGCTCACCGACAGCCGTATGGCAGAAATCTTGGCTCAGCAGGGCATTGTAGTTGCCAGGCGTACCATAGCAAAGTACCGGGAATCGATGCGCATACTCCCGGTGAACCTCCGTAAATCACTCTAAAAAACACAAAGGAGCACAACATGAACCTTCATCTAACCGCACACCATCTGGAAATCACACCCGCCATCCGGGATTATTCGACTGAAAAGTTTGATAAAATCAAACGCCATTTCGAAAACGTGGTAATAGATGTGAACGTGATTCTTTCGGTTGACAAACTGAAGCAGAAAGCCGAAGCCACCATGCACGTGAGCGGCAAAAACCTGTTCGCCGAATGCGAAGATGAAAACCTCTACACGGCGATCGATATGCTGGTTGACACGCTGGACCGCCAAGTTCGCAAGCACAAGGACAAGCTGTCCGCACGCCGCCATGACGACTCAGGAAAGCTCGCTGCAAACGAGTAACTTCCACGGGCGGGGGAAATTCCGCCCCATATAACCGGTTTTTCATTATGAATCTGATCAGCAAGATCCTGTTGCCCGACAACATCCTGTTGGACAACGAATCCACCAGCAAGAAGCGCGTGTTTGAGCGGGTTGGCTTGCTGTTTGAAAACAACCAGCAGATCGCGCGCAGCCTGGTCTTCGACAGCCTGTTCGCACGCGAAAGGCTGGGTTCAACCGGGCTCGGGCAAAGTGTGGCGATTCCGCATGGAAGAATTGCCAGGTTGCGCGATGCGACTGCAGCGTTTGTCAAGACTTCGCACCCGATTCCATTCGACTCGCCGGACGGCCAACCGGTCAACCTGATATTTGTGTTGCTGGTTCCCGAACGGGCCAACGACCTGCACCTGCAGATACTCGGCGAACTGGCGCAAATGTTCAGCGACACTCAATTCCGCAATAGTTTGGTAGCATGCAACGACACCGGCAGCATCTATCAATTGTTCCACGACTGGAAAAGCGAGACATGAGCCAGGTCAACGTCCGGCAACTGTTTGACGACAAGCAGGAACGGTTGCAACTCAGCCGTGTGGCCGGAGCCGACGGAACGGATCGCATCATCGACACCGATGAAGTCAATAATTCCAACAAAGGGCTCATTGGCCACCTCAATCTGGTGCACCCGAACTGGGTACAGGTTCTGAGTGAGACCGAATTGAACTATCTGCGCGAATTAAACACGGAACAACGCGACAAGGCATTTCGCAAGATTGAGCAAAGCGGCACGACCTGCATGATCGTGGCCGGCACAACCGACATTCCTGCGATATTGATCGATTTTGCCAACCAGTCGCATATTCCGCTGTTCTCTTCCCCCAAACCCAGCGTTCATCTGATGTGGCTGGTCCGTCACTACCTGGCCAAGGAACTTGCGGAATCAACCACGTGCCACGGTGTGTTTCTCGACGTGCTTGGCGTGGGTGTGATGATCACCGGGGAAAGCGCGGTCGGCAAAAGCGAACTCGGCCTCGAACTGATCACCCGCGGCAACGGACTGGTGGCCGATGACATCGTCGAATTGCATCGCATCGCGCCGGATACGCTGGAGGGTCGCTGCCCCGAGCTGTTGCGGGATTTTCTCGAAGTGCGCGGTCTGGGCGTGCTGAACATCCGCACCATGTTTGGTGAAACGGCAGTGCGCCGGAAGAAAAGCCTGAAGCTGATCGTGCATCTGAATCGCCCGCCCGGTGGCGACCTGTCGCAAATGGAACGCTTGCCGCTGAATGCCACGCATCAGGATATCCTCGGTGTAAACATCAGCACGGTGAATATTCCGGTGGTCGCAGGACGCAACCTGGCCGTACTGGTGGAAGCCGCGGCACGCAACTTTGTGCTTCAGCAGCGCGGCATCAATAGCATGCAGGAATTCATCTCGCGCCACGACCAGTTGCTTCTCAATGACTAGAAGGGGCCCGGGGTGCAGCTATTCCTGATCAGCGGCTTATCCGGTTCCGGCAAGAGCGTCGCGCTCAAGGTGCTGGAAGACAGCGGCTATTACTGCGTGGACAATCTGCCCGCCGACCTGCTGGCGGCGCTGGTGGAACATCTGCAGCACGCCGGATACAGCAATATCGCCGTCAGCATCGATGTGCGCAGCGCGAACAGCGTACAGCGGCTGCCACCGCTGCTGCAGCAAATCAGACAGCGCGGCGTGGACGTGCATGTGCTTTTCCTGGACGCCCAGAACGACACGCTGGTAAAGCGCTTTTCCGAGACTCGCCGCCTGCACCCGCTCAGTGATGCCGGGCTACTGACCCACGACAATACAGTCCGGACCTTGCCGGAATGCGTCAGTTACGAGCGTGAACTGCTCGCCGAAATCAGTGACATCGGCCATCACATCGACACCACCGAACTCAATGCCAATGCGCTGCGCAGCTGGATCAAGCAATTCGTCCGGGTGGATCGTGCGCGCCTGACGCTGTTGTTCCAGTCGTTCGGTTACAAGCACGGCATCCCGCTCGATTCCGACCTGGTATTCGATGTGCGCTGCCTGCCCAATCCGCACTATGTCCCCGAGCTTCGTCCACTCACCGGTCGCGATGCGCCGGTAATCGAATTCCTGGAAAACGTTCCCGATGCCCAGCAAATGTTTGGCGACATCCGCGATTTCGTGGCGCGCTGGCTGCCCAGTTTCGTCGCCGATAATCGCAGCTACCTTACCGTTGCCATCGGTTGCACCGGCGGACAACACCGCTCAGTTTATCTTGCCGAAAAGCTTGCCCGCCACTTCGGGCATCAGCAGCAAGTGCTGGTGCGCCATCGCGAACTGATTCAATAGACGATGTACAAACAGGCGATGCAGCACCTCAAGCCAGGTGACTGGCTTACGCTGTTGCTCGGCGGTACTTTTGTCGTGGCGCTGACACTCAAGCTGTGGAGCGGCGACCTCGCCGATAAGGCCATCATCCGCAGCGGCGGAAAAATATTCAGGGAAGTATCGTTGTCCCGCAACCAGAAGATTGAAGTGCCCGGCCCCCTTGGGGTAACCATCGTCAGCATCCGGGACCGCAAAGCACGCGTCGCTTCAGACCCCAGTCCGCGCCAGTATTGTGTGCGCCAGGGCTGGCTGAAACAGGCAGGCGAAATTGCAATTTGCCTGCCCAATCAGGTGAGTGTCGAATTGGCCGGCAGCAGAAAGAAATATGACAGCCTCAACTACTGAGAAGCAGGTGCAAGATACAAGGCACAAGGAGCAAGGGGAAAACTCCAGCCCGGTTTTACCTTGCACCTTGCCTCTTCAACCTTGCACCTTGCCTCTTCAACCTTGCACCTCGATCAAATTGGATACAACCGCCGAAGACCACCACATCGCGCGCATGGCAGCGGTGGCGCTCGGGCTGACCATACTGGAAAGCGCCATTCCATCCCCGCTGCCCGGCGTCAAGCCGGGGCTGGCCAACATCGTCACGCTGATCGTGCTGGCGCGTTACGGCTGGCGCGCGGCGGCTTGGGTGTCGCTATTGCGCGTGCTGGCAGGAAGTTTGCTGTTCGGGAATTTTCTCGCGCCGGGATTTTTCCTGAGCCTGTCCGGCGCGCTGTGCAGCCTGGTCGTGCTGGGTTTTGCCCGACATTTGCCGGCTCGCTGGTTCGGTCCGGTCAGCCACAGCATCTATGCCGCGTTCGCGCATATCACCGGGCAGATGCTGGTGGTATACCTGTGGCTGATTCCGCATGCCGGCATCGCCTATCTGATCCCGATCTTCGCCACTGCGGCACTGATATTCGGCACGGTGAACGGCTTGATCGCGGCGCATTTCATGGATAATGAAAGTGTGGTCCAATCCGAAACGCCAAACCAATAGCCGGCCGCTGAGATGTGGTAGCTATTTTCAAACCAAACTGCCGGCATTCACTACTTTTCCCGGTGAACTCTGTGTGCTCTGATGTGGCTACTGATAAAACCACCAGCCATCCGATCAGCCCAGCAAAAGACACCAAGTCATTGATGAAACAGCTAGCCATCTCACTAAGGCAGCAAGCTGCCAAGTGACTGGTTATGGTTATAGCCATTCGACTGATGAAACTATTAGTCTTTCCACCAAGCCACCAAACTACGGTGACCAAGTCGCTGGTTATGTGGCAAACTGATCATATGAAAACCATAACCCTTGCATTCACCGGCGCATCGGGGCTGCCCTACGGCATGCGCCTGCTCGAATGCCTGCTGCAAAGCGGACAGCGCGTCCATCTGGTGTATTCGCAAGCAGCGCAAATCGTCGCCAAACAGGAGCTCGATTTCACGCTGCCGAACCGCGCCGCGGATGCGGAGCAGATGCTTGCGGAACGCATAGGAAAATACAGCGGCGAGCTGAAAGTATTCGGTATCCAGGACTGGTACGCGCCGATGGCCTCCGGAACCAATCCCGGCGATGCAATGGTAATCTGCCCCTGCACCATGGGGACGTTGGGCAAGATTGCGGCAGGGATCAGCGACGACCTGATCGCCCGGGCCGCCGATGTGATGCTCAAGGAAAAACGCACGCTGATCCTGGTGCCTCGCGAGATGCCCTTCTCCGCCATCCACCTCGAGAACATGCTCAAACTCGCGCATGCCGGCGCGGTCATCATGCCCCCCAATCCGGGCTACTATCATCACCCGCAAACCGTGCAGGACATCGTGGATTTTGTCGTGGCGCGAATACTCGATCATCTGGGTGTAGCACAAGGGCTGATTGAAAAATGGGGAAAGAACTGAAGTTTGTTTTGCCTCCCCGGCAGCTGTAATCTTAGATAGTCAGGTGTCGATCACGGACCCGGGCTACGCCTGGTCGGGCAGGCAGATACCAGAATTGCATATCTGCCGCATACCGATCCCGGTCATACATAGCGTTCCTATTAGCGGTTCAAAGTTATGCTGACGGTTACTATCGATCTATCCGGAAAATCACCAGAATCAAATTATTCAATTGGATTTATCAACTGATAATGCCCAACTGCAACCGAGGCACTCAGCCACGTTAATCATTTTTTAACCTTCCGGGGAAGCAGATCATGCACTGAACGCCGAATTTCCGTCGGATCATCTTGGCGGCCCGGAATACACCGCAATACTCCCGCCACGAAAGCCGAGAAACTGGAAATACGAAATCAGGTCAGGGCCGGCCCAGAAAATCCGGATTGCATTGCCACAATAATCACGGCAAGATGGTCCCGTTAGCTTTCAGGAAACCAGTACGCAATGAGAAGAATTCCAAACGACTGTTCCAAGACGACCATTAACATCGCCGCGCTACTGGCAATCCTTGGCTTGCTGGTTTTGTCGGGATGCAACCCGGGGAAGCCAAACGGCGTCTTTCTGATCATTAACCTGGAAAACTCCGAGAACATCAAGCAATACACGGTATTCAACCCCTATGACAGCAGCGTCGCGGTGTGCAATTCTTCGGCAAAGGAGGCGATTGCCCAGTTGCTTGCGAGCGTTCCAGCCGTGATACCCAAGGACTCCAGGATCATGAGCTGGCGCTGTTCGCTGACAGCGCCCGAAACTGGACAGTAAGGCACTGGGAAAACCTGATTCAACGCAAAACTCAATCGTATCCTTGGTTATTGTCGGCAGACAGCCTGCAGCCAATCGGGACTTCTGAAGCGCCACCGTGGCTAGCTTCGGCAGTATTCCTCGAGTAATGCTCTCACCGGCTGGGGAATTCCCGCCCGCAAAGCCTCGCCCACATCCAGCCACACACTCCCCGCTTGCCGCACCTGTTTGGGCCTGTGCTGCAAGCGCAACAGCAGCGGCGTGATATGCAATTTGAAATGCGTGAAGCTGTGGGTGAATGTTCGCAGTGGTCCGCACGCAATTTTTGAATTCGCTGGATAGTCTCTCCCCAAAACTTTTCCCTTCAGGTCTTTTTCCCCGCCTGATCCGGGGTAAGCGATATTTATCCCTTCCTTCGCACCCCAAGCCAAAGCAGCTGCCTCATCAACAAACTGAGGAGGGCACCATAGTCCGCCCCAGATTCCGCTGCCGGGTCGTTTTTCCAGCAGGATGTCGTTACCGTGCAGCAATAGTAAAAATGTAGCATGTCTTTCCGGCACGGCTTTGCGCAAACGCGGGGCGGGAAACTCGTTCACCCGACCGCTTTGATAGGCAACGCAATCACTTTGCACCGGACACATATCGCACCTCGGCCTGTTGCGGGTGCACAGTGTTGCACCCAAATCCATCTGTGCCTGAATGTAAACGGCAATGTCCCGTTGCGGCAACAGCGCTTCGGCCAATTGCCAGAGCCGGGTTTCAAACGCCTTTCCTGGCGATCCGGCGATGCCGCGATGGCGTGCCAGCACGCGCTTGACGTTGCCATCCAGTATCGCGCGGCGTTCGTGCCAGGCTAGCGCACAGATCGCGGCGGCCGTGGAACGGCCGATGCCGGGGAGTTCGAGTATCTGCTCGAACACGCGCGGGAATTCGCCATGATGTTTTTGCGTGATGATACGCGCCGCCGCATGCAGGTTGCGCCCACGCGCGTAATAACCGAGGCCGCTCCAATGCGCGAGTACTTGCTCCTCGGTTGCGGCTGAGAGTGCGTCGATATTTGGAAAAGCGGCGATGAAGCGCCGGTAATATGGAAGGACGGTGGCGACCTGGGTCTGCTGCAGCATGATCTCCGACAACCACACATGATAGGCATCAGCACCTTGCCAAGGCAGGTCGTGGCGGCCATGCGCGCTTTGCCAGCGGATAAGGCGTTGCGCAAAAGTCGATATCATGGATGGTGCCGTCGCGAATCCGGTCAGTGCGTGATACGGACAGATAAGCAACCTGAGAACACGAAACAGCGCGTGATAATTTCGAGCCAGTGAGCAGTAACTATCCAGCCAGATGCAACAGGCGAACTGCTCATTTGAACAGGTCCTTCAACCCCTTCTTGAGTTCTTCCTGGAGCTTGGCCTTGGCATCTTCCTTCACCTTCTCCTTTTTTTCATCGATGCGCTGTTTTGCGACATCAACCAGCAGTGACCCGTAATCGACCTTGAATTTGAGCGCATCGAAGGGGCCGCTCACATTCACCGGCAAGGTTGCTGTTCTGCCCTGTTCAGTCTTGGCAAACGCGGCCTTGGCGTTGTAGTTCAGGGTGTCATGGCCGATGTCGATGTCGCCATTTCCGCTCAGGCGCAGCACGGTCGACTTGACCTCAAGGTCATCGTTATGTGCCACGCCGTTACGCACCTTGAAGCTGGCCCTGAACTGGCTGAACTCGGTTTTCTCGCTCCTGTCCACGCCCAAAGTCTGCGTTCTGGTATTCAGGTTCAGGTTCTGCAGGCCCTGTACCAGCTTGGTCAGGTTGATACCCTTGATCGCGCCGTTTGCCAGATTCACCGACACGTTGCCGTCCAGTGCTTTTTTCAACTCGCTGACGGTATTACCCTGCGTGGTGAGGTTCAGCACGATGTTGCCTTTGCCTTCGGCCAGATCGAGATTGGCGGCATCTTTTAACAAGGGTGCCACCGCGATACCGTTTAGCTTCTGTTTGATCACGAAGCCGGGAGTGTGTTGTGCATTGATGCCCAGGCTACCGTTCATGGCGCCCTGATACAGATTGGCGGATATCGGGCTGAGATTGACCAGTCCATTATGCGCTTCCACCCCCAGATGCAGCTGGCTCAATTTTACGTTCGCCACCTTGAGTGAACCGATGCGCAGGATGCCGTCCAGATTGAGTGCGCGCAATGCGGACAGATCCAGCGGTTGCTCGGTTGCTTTTGATTCTGCCTTGGATCCTGGAGCAGATTTTTTCGGCATATACAAATCGGCATCGAACTTATCCACGTCCACATCGAAATTGATTGCCGGTTTGGCAAAACCCTTTACCCCGACCCTGGCCTTGATCTGGCTTTGCAACAAGCCTCCGGCGAAGTTCGCCTGAACGATTTTGTTCTCGGCATCGATATGCACACTGCCCTTCATCTGGCTGCTCACCGATTTGTTCGGCAGATTGTCGCCGGTGGCAGTCACCGCGATACCAAGGTTGTCCAGGTCGAATTTCCCTGATTTGATATTGCCGGACAGCGGGGAACTCATTTTCAACCTGAAAGTTTGTTCGGGTTGTTTCAAATCCAGGTCCAGAGTCAGCGCGCTGATCCTGAACGATTGTGCATTGCCTTCTATGCCGGGGATGGCAAGGCTCGCTGCAAGATTGCCGGCGGCCCCGTTCAACTTTGCATTCAGCTTCAGACTATCGCTGGAATATTTGTCCTTCGTCAAATCAAGCGACGGTGCGTCCAGCGTGACCTCGAAATTGTCTTTACCTTTAATACCGGATGCGCTCAGGGAAAATCGCTTCGCGGCGAATTGGTCACTGGACATATCCGCATTTACATCGCCACCGGCTTTAACTTTAAGGTTGCTGATATCCAATGCCGTGCCGCTGGCCTGCAGCTCCAGACCCTGCAACTGATACTTCTTCTTCTCAGGATCCAGTGTCAGCGTTGCCTCCATTTGGGTATTGATATCCAGTTTTGGCTGATTGGACTGCAGGTTTGCCGAAAAATCGATCTTGCTTGGCACCCCGACGGCGATTCGTCCAGTCCTGAAATTCAGGTCTTTGATGGCATATTTGGCACCACTGCCTTCATCGTGATAGCTGAGATCGGTTTTTTCCACGGATACAGAAGCGATGTCGAATTTGACCGACCCGCCGCTGGCGACACGCTGTGTCTGCTGTTGCGGTTCGTGCCCGGTTTGCCCCACCAAGTCATCGATATTGGTTGTTCCATCCTTGTGTTTTACCAGCGTCGCTTTCAAACCGCTCACCGTCACCTCATCCACCACCACTTGTCTGCGCAGCAAAGGCAACAATGCAAGTGAAACCCGTGCTGACTGTATGGAAGCAAATTCCTTGTTGCTCCTGAACCCTGACAGGGAAACTTTGCTCAGGCTTGCGCCGATGTTCGGAAAGAAGGACAGCTTGATGTCGCCATCGAGGCGCAAATTTCGCTGCTTGCTGTCCTTCACCGCCTTGATGATCTGTGCCTTGTAGTCATTGGGATTGAAAGTCGCGGCCACATAAGCAACAACAGCAGCGGCCACAACAACCATGGCGGCGATACCCAACAAACCATATTTGAGGATTTTATTCATGCTCTACCCGATAAAAAGGTCACGTTCAATTATTGTGCTAAGAGAAAGCGTATTGGCCCGGCCGGACACGAGGCTAAATCACCTTGGAATAGAGTGCGTGCTCCTGCCTCGTGCGCAAATACCTGTCAAACACCATGCAGATGTTACGGATGAGCATGCGTCCCTTGGGGGTTACCTTGATCGATTGCGGGGAAATCACCAGCAATCCTTCGCGTTCATAGTCGCGCAATTCATTCAGTTCAGTGGCGAAGTAGCGCTCAAAATCGATCCCGTATGTGCCGTTGCATGATTCCATGTCGAGTTCGAAGTGGCACATCAGGGCCTGAATGATGGCACGGCGCACCAGATCGTCATCGTTCAATTCCATTCCGCGCATGATGGGCAGCACATCCCTGTCCAGCGCATCGTAATAATCCGTCAGATCACGGTAATTCTGGCTGTAGGTCGGGCCGATCTTGCCGATCGCGCTGAGACCGAGCGCCACCAGATCGCAGTCAGAATGGGTCGAGTACCCCTGAAAATTGCGATGCAGCCTGCCCTGGCGCTGGGCCACGGCAAGCTCGTCTTCCGGTTTGGCAAAATGATCCATGCCGATGTAAACATAGCCCGCATTGGTCAGCTTTTTGACTGCCATATCCAGGATATCCAGCTTTACTTGCGGCGTGGGCAAGTCCTCTTCATGAATACGCCGCTGCGGCTTGAAGATGGTTGGCATGTGCGCATAATTATAGATGGATAAACGATCGGGGTCGGCAGCGATCACCCTGTCCAGGGTCACGCCAAAGCCATTCAGGGTTTGTTTGGGCAACCCGTAAATCAGATCGATACTCACCGACTTGAAGCCGTTTGCGCGCGCCGCCCCAATCACGCGCAACGTCTCCTCTTCGCTTTGAATTCGATTTACAGCGCGCTGTACCTCATCATCGAAATCCTGCACGCCGATGCTGATCCGATTGAAACCCACTTCGCCCAGCAGCGCTATGGTTTCATCGCTCACTTTGCGCGGATCGATTTCAATCGAGTACTCCCCGGCTTCCGCCAGCCTGAAGTGCTGGCGGATCGCTACCATGACCTGGCGGATTTCGTCATCGCTCAAGAAAGTGGGCGTGCCCCCGCCAAAGTGCAGCTGTTCTATGACCTGATCAGGCCCGAGCAGCATCGCCTGCATGGCCATTTCCTTGATGAGATAGCGTACGTATTCGGCAGACTTACTTCTGTCCTTGGTTATTACCTTGTTGCACCCACAATAAAAGCACAAGGTATTGCAGAATGGAATGTGTATATATAGGGACAACGGATGGTCGGCGCCGCCATTTTCCCGCTTTGTCACCCATAGTCCATAACGCTCTGCATTGAACGCAGTGACAAACCGATCTGCGGTGGGATAAGAGGTGTATCGGGGACCATTCTTGTCCAGCCGACGTATCAGCTCCATATCTATTATCAATTGATTGGCCGATATATCCATAAATCCTCCTTAAACTGGCAAGCATTATGCCAGTTCGCCGCTTGAAAAACACCTGATCATGCTGCAAATCCTTGCAAAACCCAATGCCGGCGCACTATGCGTTCCAGTGCTATTTTAAAGTTATCCACAATGCATCATGAATTTGGGACATAGGTTAATTGTGGTGGTTCTATTGCCGCAATTCGGAGATACGACCACAAATTAAATGTGGTTTGGTTGATCCATGTCAGTGCATTAATGAGCGTTTGCAGTTATGTTTCCGACTGTTCTGCTATGGACTGAAAAAGCGATTTTCGCGGATGCTATTTTAGCACAGGGGAAAAGCTGCCCGCGCAAGGGGAATCAAGGGGAATAAGGGCCCGACCTGAACTAGGATTGGGCGGCAGAGGACCAGAAGAAGAAGTTCGGCATCATTTTGGGGATTGACGTAACGTAAGGAGCGTTTTATTTGTCCCGCGGCATGAGGCAAATGACACATTGCAGGCTTAATGTTATTATCAAATGAGCCCTTGAAAAAGGGATTGTTATTATTGTTATCTTTAGACAGAGGAGATGGAAATGCTTCAACCATATGACACAAATACCGCCGATGTTGTTGGCATGTATGTAGGTATATTCGTGTTTTTATTTGGCTTGGCAATTATTCTAATGAGAAAGCATAGGAAGAATTCCTAATTTGCTTGTCTGGCGGGGAACGCAATAGTATTGAAGTATTGATCCGCATTAGGCGCTGGTAATTAAAAATTTTAGATTGGGGAGGGGTACATGAGTAAATTATCCAATATGGCATTGGTGTGCTGGGGGGCAGTTGCCATGCTGACTTTTTCAGGGGTTGGCTTTGCTGATGAAGGTATCGTCACGGCAAATCCCACCAATGGGAAAAAAATCTTCGAAAACGGCAAGGGCGACCAAAGTGTTGTTCCCGCTTGCGCTTCATGTCATGGCGAGAAGGCCATGGGCAACGATGCGATGGGTACACCAAGACTCGCAAATATCGGGTATGTATATATCGTGAAGCAACTAACCAATTTTGCGGACGGTACACGTAAAGATCTGACGATGGGCGTGATGAATGGTATTGCAAAAGGATTGACTGATCAGGACAGGCGTGATTTGGCGTCCTACGAGGACTCTTTCCCACTGGGCAATCCTGAGCGTTCTGACCTCGACGCACTGAAAGCCCAGGGCACGGTAGTCGGCGAGACGTACAAGGGCAAGATGCTGGTTCACTACGGATCGGACAAGGTTTCTGCCTGCCAGTCATGTCACGCCTATGATGGGCGCGGTGCTGATCCGATATTTCCGAAGATCGGCCACCAGAAATATGTTTATCTGGTCAACCAGTTGACGCATTGGCGTGATGGTTCCCGCGCGAATGATCCGAAGCAGATGATGGAAAAGATCGCCCAGAAACTGACAGACGATGACATTCATAATGCCGCGGCCTTTCTGTCGCAAGCAACCGATAGCACGCCGGGAGATGGGCTGGAAATTGAAAACCAGACAGTTTTGGCAAACGTTAAAATCGTCAAATAACATATAGTTGGACATTCTTGCACGCTCTCCCGCACCAAAATTTTTTGGTGCGGGAGTTTAGATGGAGACTGGTCTGCTTTGATCAGTCTTTTTTGCTTTGTGGGCCGCTGAACACATACAGTCGCCCATGGGCTTCATGTTTAATCAAGATTGGTGATGATGAAATTAGGAGAAAAGATTCTTTTTTGGATTGTAGGGTTACTGGTTGTAATTACCGTGATTAACTTTACCGTATTGCAGAAAGCTAGCCATGACAGCGTTAAACCGTTGTACCCTATTCTGACACATTACGATTTCACCCCTGCGGGCTTGCGTGGCTACAGCATATATGAACACGACAATTGCTACGATTGCCATAAGGCGGTTGGAAGCGGCACCAGCATGGGCGTTACCCTGGACGGACTGGGCTCAAAACATGATTTGAATTATTTCTACAATTTCCTCAAGTATCCTGAAAAAACCTATGGCGCACAGACTATGGCTCACGGTGCGCCACCAAAGGATGCGGCTTACGTGTCGTCTCTTCCTGACTCGGACCTGCATGACATGGCCGTATTCCTGTCCGAGCTAAAAGCTGATCAAGGATCCTCCACTGCCTACGAACCGCCCAAGGGCGAATCCAGTTTTATTGATACCATGCTTTATATGTGGACGCCGGATGGCTGGAGAAACAAATATCAGGATATTCGCGACTGGATGAAATCAAAATCACAAGAGGATAAGCATGACGCAAAGCAATGAACCAAGCGTTTCACAGAACAAAGAATTCAGCAGGTACATTCTGTTGTTTGTATATGCGTGCATAATCTACAGCCTCATCGGTTTTTCCTGGGGCGCAATTATGGGAGGTGTTCCCGTCTTCCGCCATTTTGTCGATTACAGCGCGCATGGCAGCCTGATTGTTTTGGCGCATGCCCACATCAATCTATTGGGCTGGGTTGAAATGGCGATATTCGCCGCTTTGTACTATGTGGTTCCCACTGTTTCACGCCGACCTATCTACAGCTTGCGCCTGGTAAAGGTCCATTTCTGGATGCATAACTTCGGATTGATCGGGATGGTGGTATTTTTCTTTTCTGCCGGGCTGGTTGGTGGTCTAAGTTCAGGCCCGGATACAGAAAAACTGGTCAGTCATTTGCTTGCTTTTGTCGGCCTATTTGGGACAGTGGTCTTGTCGGCAAATTTCATATGGGGTTATAACCTGTACAAAACCACGGTTGGGTGGCAGAAACAGGTATGAACAAGCGATGGCTTCTTTCTGCATGCTGCGCAATTGCGCTGTGCTTGCTGAATGGATGCGGCCAGCAGGGATTATCTGCAGGTTTCACGATAGGCCAGAAAGCGCCAAGCCTGGCGACCAAAACACTGGCTGATGTGGGCGGCGACTTTAGCAGGATCACAACCTATCGGCAACCAGATGCCCGGATGTATCAGTATTCGATAGACAAGGCCCTGTTAACCGGCAAACCGATTGTGCTGGAATTCGCGACTCCCGGACATTGCACTAATTGTGATGAACAACTCCAGATTCTCAAGGCCATTCTCGACAAATATCAGGGCCAAATGATATTTATACATATAGATCAATATGAGAATCCGCAAGCGTATACTGCATATGGAGTCATGGGCGATCCTTGGACATTCCTCATCGACAAGCATGGCATTGTGCGCTGGGAACGCGCGGGTGCAACGCTGTACGGAGAACTGGATCTAGCCATCCAGAAGCATTTATTACCGCATGGTCAGTCTTGATTTCTCAGCAAAATGAACAAATATGAATGCAAGGTATATGGCGGATAGAAACGAGGCCGGCACGATGCAGTTTGAACTGGTCAGGGATCGCAAGGGAATGATATGGGATTTACTACTTTATATTCCAACGGTCGTTGCGCTTGGTTCTATATCTGCCAGCTTTTGGTATGGCAATAACCATAATATGGGTTATTTGTTTTTTTTCCTGACCTGTTTCTTCTTTATTGCCGGATTTAACAGGGTATTTAAAACTCGTTTGATGCTTATGCCATCGGCACCGGTATCCCTTAATCTAAGCGAGCAATGCCTTGCACTGATACAAAGAAACGGTGCCCGGGTCGATTTGGTGAAAAGCCTCCGCTACTACCCGGATTATGCGGGCAAGTCCTTTGGTATCTCAGGTTTGGATGGCACAGGGAAACAGTTGCAGTTTGTTTTTCACCGTGGGCAGTTTGCAACCGCAGAACAATATAATGCCGCACAAGATATCCTGAAACGCCATAAAAGATAACGACAGGACTATTTTCGTCCGGAATATCGTCTTTGTATGACATCCCAAGTCATGTATCCGATAACCCCGGCGATAAGGATGCAAACCAACGCAATAATCTGATATTCCGACTGTGGGCTCACTAATCCGCCTATAAACATATGCACCGAATAGCCGCATACAAATAGCGCGCTGATTGCGACAACCACATATAACAATATCTCGCCCATAATCCAGCTGCCCCCGCTATTTCGTTATTGTTGAGTCCTTGATTTCAATAATAACTCCGCCCCGCTTCAAGGCGACCGTATCAACCTTGCCGTCGTTCATTAAAGCAAGATTACGAGAGAGCGAGTGATTTGCAGGATCTCGCGGATCGAATATCAAATATTTTACACCCTGCAACATCGCGAACAAGGCTTGTTCATCCTTGGCGGCAGGTGGCAATGCCAAGGTGTCACACCGGCATGCCAGCATGGTACGTGCTGGCCACTGGCTGGCTATTCTAATCGGCTTGTCAGGCGGGCTTTGTTTTTGCTGGTCATTTGTCGAATTTCCAATATTATCGACATATGCCTTGATCAAGCTGTCAGTTGGTGTGAGTTGGCCTGCCAACATGCTTTTGTAGTGTTCCTTATCAATGGTCATATATGTGGTGGAAATTATCACAAACAGTACCAAAACAACTCCGCGCTGTTGCCAAAATCCTCCTTTAAACTCTGTTTCCTTCTGCAACAGCAAGGGCATGCCCCAGTACAAGATGGTCGTGAGTGCAAGCATACCAAGCGTTTGATCACCAGTCAGAATTCCTATAGCCAGTGCGAGCAGCAAAATACGCCCGAGGAAATCCGCCCATAATTTACTCGCTTGCTTCCAGACCACAAAGCATAGGATAACCAGAATTCCAAAACCACTGAACCAGCGGTTGGCAGCTATTTCCTTGCCTAACCCCGGCCCCATCAACGCAGCTGACAATCCTTTGACTGGATTGGAGAACCACGTTATGTGGCTCCACCCCATCGTCAACACCATGCCCAATAAAACAGTAAAAATGATGCCCACATAGTAATAATTTTGCTGTTTTTTGTTCAGTGGGTCCTTGTCCTTATACCATCGCCACAATAAAGCCAAAGGATATGCAAAGCCGGCAGGATGTAGGGTTATGCTCACCAGACACAACAACATTTGTGCGAAATACATCCCTCCGAATGCCTGGGGCGATTCGCGGTATTTGAGATCGGACCAGGCACCAAGCGCGAAAGTGAACAACAGATATGGGGCAACGGAAATAGTGTCGATTTGGCTAAATACCAATGGAGAGATCAGGAGCAATCCAGTGGCCAGCAGCGCACTTTCAGTTTCTCCACTGCGACGACGCCATGCGTGAATTGCCCATGCCGCGACCGCCATCACAAAGATGGTAAATATCTTTGCGGCCAACAAATTGCCTGTCCACAAAAAGCCTACCGGTGCTAAAAATACAGCACGAAAATCCGGAAAACCCAAAGTTACCACTGAACTGACCACACCATCCACAACCGACCAGGTCAGCAGCAATGCCTGTGCCGCACCCTCGTCAATGCCATAGTAGGACTTGTTCAACAATATCAAGCAAACAACACCCCAAAATAACAATGCAAGATAAGCCCAATATTTCTGCGGAATGCTTGATAACCGGTTTTTCATTTTAAATGAGTTCCTAATGGGAATAAATGCCAACTTTACAAAGGGGCGGTACATCCGTTACAAACACAAACGCCAAATAGTATTTATCTGCAACAATTGAGCAATTGGGCGATGGAAATTATGTCGATATTGGGGGCCGGAATGACCCGAGTTGAATACAAAGGGATAAAAGCGATAAATTTCAAGAAATATTAAAAACGATTCTATCAGGAAGTAAACTGTGACTGCAATATTATGTTCGAACATTGCATCAATGAACCAGGTTTAATTTGTTACACATTATGTGGTTGCATGCGGATGGGGATTCCGATAGACTTCCATATGAAGGTACGCAACGATTTGTTGAATGTTGAATGCCTGAAAAAATTTATATCAACTTGCGTAACCCAATGGAGGGATGTGCTATGCCAATCGAAATTCTAGTACCACTTACAATTTTTATTTTGGGCAATATTGTTGCAACAAGCCTGGCCGGTTTAGGAATCGAACGCATCATCCAAGCGGAAAAATCGTAGCAATAATCTGCGGTTTGCCATGAACGTATCGAAAGTGTCCGGCTCTAGTCGGGCATTTTCTTTTCTTGTTCAAAATGATAGTACTTTTTCCCGCCGTCATCGTTATTCTTCGGCTTAACCTCTTCCAAACTTCTTCAGTTATGTATTCTATCGTTCTATGAGACCCGATTCTCTGCACCGGCATCTGTTAAAATTTCTGCTGTTATCTGCCTTCTCATTTTTTATCGGTACGATTCATGGGATGCTGCAGGTCATGCCTCCAATTCGAGCATGGCTGGATTCGATTGGCAGTCCTTACGGCGGCCCTGGCCACATGATAGACCCGCTGGCCCATGCACATATGAATCTGGTGGGTGGGGTGGTATTGCTGGCAATGTGTGTTACGTTTTATCTGCTGCCAATTTTTTCAGGAAAGAAATTATATTCAATAAAGCTGGTTCAACATACATTTTGGTGGGTGAGCACCGGCGTCTACAGCTTTTACATCGTACTAATGACCTTTGGTATCTGGGAAGGATTGCTGTTGCACTCACATCCAGAAGAAGTTCGGGTCGTGCAACACTATTATGGAATTTCGGTGGCAATTGCGGGGACGATAATGGCCGTAGGATTTACTACTTTTTTGGCTAATGTCATTTTGACCATGGCTAGCTCTAACAAACTCGAACAAATTCCCGAGCAGAATTAACCCACCGCCAGCGTGACCGGGAACAGCAAAACTTTTTGTTCCGGTCCTTGCTGGATGCGTACCTGAACTACCCCTCTCTTATTCTCACCTATATCCACGGCGCGGCGGTACACGCCAATATACCCATCTTCAATTGCCTGATTCCACGGCTCTGAATCCATTCCGCGAAGCGATACAATTAAATCTCCGCCAGGCTTGCCATGCGGTCCGGTGATAATAACAACGATTTCGGACATGCCTGCAAGTGGTGGACTCGGGTGTGTCTGAATACGCACAACCCATTCCTTCCAGTGTTGCGCTGGAATAGCAGTCGCGGCGGCTCCATCACTGCATGCGGCCAGCCCGAAAGCCAGAAGACTAAGCAATATTCCCAGATATTTATATATTTTCATGGTTGAGCCGGATGCTTATCATAAATAAAACAATACTGATTCCTACTCTTGCTGATCGCCTTTGCTTTCATGCTTCCCTTCCCGGTCCGAATCGAGTCTTCCTGCCCTATCTGATCCGTACATGTTTACCATGTACCAGACGAATGCACCGGCAACCGCGATATACACGAGTGACCCCAAAAAACCGGGATCTTTGACCCAGTCGGACCATTTTACAACCACTCCGGGACGTAGTCCCCAAAAAGGAAAACTGAGGCCTACTCCAACCAACAGGACAATCACTACCACCGCCCAGAACCAATAGGGGACATTCACCTGCGACTCAGGAATCTTTTCCACCAACTCCCAATCTTCCATTCCGCGCTTTTCCAACCGTTCTTCGTCTGATGCGTACCCGAAATTATCCTGGCGGGGTTTGCCCCACTGCAGATTTTCATCCGTCAATTCGGATTTTTTATCATTCTGTTTCATTACAATATCTCCTATTCGACAAAAAGGTCGGCATCAAAGTGTCCTGTCCACCCGTCTGCAGAATGCGCCACCACGACAAAAGGATAAAGGCCATGTTTCAATTTAGGGAGTATCGAAAGGAATATCGATTTCCGTCCGACCGTCGTAAAATCGACCTTGCTTTTGCTCAGCGTGTACGCATTCTGCGGCAGGCCTTCAACCGCCAGTTGTAATTCAGCTGGGCGGTACCGTTTGCTTGCAATCTCGATACGGTATTCACGCGCAGATTGGTTCTGGTTTGTTGCCAAATAGCCTACTGCCAGGTGGTAAGGCTGGTACGACCAGACTCCCCAGGCAAACATGATGGTACCGAGCGCTGCAAATGGCAAAGTCCAGCCAAATCTCGACAATATTGAAATCGAATTATCGCGGAAAATTCTGGGTTTGCCCGATTCCCGCTGGCCCAGCTCAAACCGCAATAAGCCTATACTTCCTTTTTTATTTTTAAGACTGTTGCAGGCATCGATGCAATCGCCACAATTTATGCAGCTGTCGTAAATTTCTGTCTTGCGCGGGTCTAGTTTGATGAAGCAGGTTGTTACGCAGTAATTGCATTTTTCGCACTCATCCGCACGGCTGGTATCGTAAACAACATGCAATGTTTCCTTGGTTTTGAACGAGTGCTGCCAAACCTTGTATACGCATGCAAAACGGCACCAGAAATGCCGTAGTACCGAAATATCTAGGAGGATAATCATCACCCATACCGAATAGATCCAGTATAGCGATCCGGCCAATCTTGTATCAGGCCGAAACGTTATGAAAGACCACACCACGTCCGGCGGATAGAAATACAGCAATGGTACCAATGCAAATAACATCGAGGCAAACAGAAACGCGAGCCCGAGCAATGACCAGTTTAATGCCTTGTTTTTTCCAGCCGAGACCTTTGGGGCCATACCGCTCAGGCTGACTTCCGCCCGTTTGCCAAGCAGTTTATGGGTCATGTGGTTCGCCCATTCAGCCAGGGAATTCTGCGGGCATGCCCATCCGCAAAACACGGTTCCCGCTACCGAATACAGCACGACCAGACCACTTGCCAACATGATCCACAATCCGGATATTAAAAAGAAGTCGGACAGCCAGATTTGCCAACCCAACACTACAAATGCACCATTTTCCGGGTCAATACGAAACAGACCTGATACCGGGATAAGGACCAGCAACAGCAAAAACATGATCTGGACGGCCCGTCTTTTCCAGCGAAAATTGGGCACACCCTTTTTCGTCGCGGATCCGACTACCCGGATTGGGATACTTGAAAGTGCCTTGTTAATAACGGAGGACATGTGTACCTTTTCTAGCTGGTCCGGCTGCTTCAAACCTAGCGAGTTGCTCTCGCCTCTGCGTCCAACGGTGATGCCGCAAGCAAACGCAAACGGTAATGTTCTGCTGCCTCACTGTTTCCCAAAGCCTGCTCCAGATGCCAGAATGCACGCAATGCACCAGGAAAGTTCGGCGAAACTTTCAGGATTCTCTGCAATGCTTCGCGCTTGCTCAATCCGTGTTGGCTTGCCTCTGGCAACGATTCCAACATATTATCAGCTAGCTCGTCCGCTATCCAGTGATCTTGTGGATTGGCCTGATATGCCATCCAAATCAGTTTGCCCGCATTTTCGGGATCTCCCCGGATCGAGGCAACCCATGACCGAACGACAAGCTCGGTTGCAATGTACGCGCGCCCGAACTTCTCCCCGTCAGTTTTTTCCACACCCAATAGTTTCATGGAAGCATCAACGTCAGGACGTCGCTCCAGCAACCATTCCATCAAAGAGGGCAGATTCACTCCCCCGTTGTATCGCGCGCGCGGAAGACTGAATTCGATATATGGAACCCATTCATCCTGCACCGGCCCTCGGCTCTCGGGAATCGGCCCCCAATAACGCCCGAGCCATGTCCATGCCCCTTCTCCGCCTGTCGCCTGCCCCTGTTCCTGCACCGATAAACGATGCAGATTTGCGAGCAATGCCCCTGCCCCCAAAAATCGCTGGCGTGGTCCGACCATTGCCAGATGCATCCCATCCATGAATAACTGAGCATCAGGAAATACCTGTTTGAAACTGCGCAATACGACCCTGAGTGATTGGATGTCGAATTGATTTAGCGCCAGCCACTGTACAAATATCCCTCCGGGATTCAAGTGGTCTCGCGCTCTTTGGAATTGTTGTACTGACAATAATGAACCCATCCCGGCCAGATCCGGATGAAACAGGTCACCGATGATCACGTCATAATTGTTTCTGGAAGTGGTTAGAAAATGTCTTGCATCATCCCGTTTAGTCTGTGCCTTATCCATGACGTCCAGATTGACCGGCGCAAACCATGTCCGGGCGGCAATAATCGAACCCTGGGACAATTCCACCGCGGTCCGCTGCAAATCCGGGAACGGAATTGATCCCGCCATTGAAATTCCGGTCCCCAAACCCAGGAACAGTACGCTATGCGGTTCCGGATGGAGCAGCAGGGCAAGTCTTGCCTGATCCATTTGAATTTCAACCGCGCTCGGATCACTGGATGCATCCATACGCTGTAGATTGCTCAAGAGTACGCGCTGCCCATCCTGTTGCTGTACTACATGCGTCATCGAAATCGCATCTTCATAAAGATATAAATCCCGGCTATTTGCCTCGATTTGCGGAAGCAGCTCATGCACAGGCGGCATATTGCGTATATGCCAGGCAACCATCACCATGACTGCAAATGCCAGCCACACCCGTCGAGATTTGACCCATAACAAACCCAACGCAGTGAATGCAAGTCCGGCAACTGCCAGCGTCCCTGTGCTGCCTAATGACGGGATAAGCAACAAACAAGCGATAATTGCCCCAACCGCACCGCCGAGACAATTCGCGCCGTATAGCCATACCCCGCTCGCTTCAGCCCCGGCAAAACGGCCGGCCAATAAAGGCAGCCATGCGCCCAGGGACAGGGTTACCGGCAGCGTGAATATTGCCAGAATAAGTGCTTGCGTCCACGTAGCACCAAGGAAAGATTGGAATTGGCTGCGCTCAACCCATGCTGAAACGGCCGGTAGCAACCACAGGCTGACCAGAACCCCAGCGCCGGTAACAAACGGCAATAATATGGTTAGCCAGTACTTATGTACTCGCGGCAATAACAAGCTACCCAGCGCGATCCCAAGAAGGAATACCGCCAGAATCACCCCGAGCACATACTCGGTGCTGAGCATGATCATCCCGTACAGTCGTATCCAGCAGACTTCCAGCATGATGCTGCCGGCTCCGATCCCTGCATAAATGAGCAGCGCAGAGAAGGGGGGGCGTGCCTTTTTATTGCTTTGCTTGGTATCGACTTCAACATCACTGGCACGCATGTAATATGACAATGCAAAAGCTGCCATACCGACTGCCATTCCAAGCAGGGCGACAACCCTGACTGAAACACTCCAACCCAATGCCGACAAGCTCCATAGCGGAAACAAGGCACCAACAGCACCACCTACCGTATTCAGTCCGTATAGCTTGCCCAGGGATAAGGGAGTTCGTTGTACGGCTTTCAGCACCAAAGCAAAACTCATCCCCATTGCGAATGCCGGTATCACAAGCAAACACAAGGCTTCTGACCCCTGCAACAGATACCATTGCGGCAGTGTCAGACTGGCTGCGATGCCGTCCATCCATCCACTGATTGCCTGAATCAGGCCAGGCAACAACAGAGCATAAAGTGCGATTGCCATTTCAAGCAGAGCAAACCACGCCAACGGTTTGTTGGCCCGCTTTGCCCACTTCACCCCTGCCAGACTGCCCAAACCGAGCCCGATCATAAAGGCCGCAATTGTCAGCACCACTCCAAAAATGCTTACTCCGAATTGCATGGACAGCATTCGTGCCCACAAAACTTCATATGCCAGGCTGGTCAAACCCGACAGGCTGTAAAGAACAGCCACTGCCCACCACCATGATACCCAGCCTCGAATTACCCGATCAGGGCTGGATAATTGTAGGTTGGACATGAAAATTTATTTGTTGGCTATTGAACAGAGGACGAACAGATCATTCCGGGCGAAACCCGAATAGCACTGCCCCGTGATGAGTGATATGAAAATTGAAAGATGATTTACGCAGTCCAGACTGGGCGGTTAGATTGAACCCATAAGCCGGCTAGAATGGATAAAACCATACCAAACCGACAATCGCATGGGCAATTGCCAGTGTGATACTGAACGCAGCAAATACCATGTGCGGAACAAACACTGACTTGCCAAATACACCCATGGCGAGCCCCAACCCACCGGTTATAATCACCATCACTATAACCGCCACCCCCATCAAAAACATAATTTGCTGTTTTTCCTTGAGGGGTATTGCTTTTTCTCTTATATCGGTCCGGTTTTGCGCATTGAATTCCTGCAATATTATTGCGCCATTATTAGAAGATGGCGGGGATTCCTGCGCTGCTTGTGCAGGTAACGCAACCATGAAGGATAGTGATGCTGCCAATGTTATGCTGACATAGCGCAAAACAATCTTCCTGAATAACAACTTCGACATTTGCAGCATTGAACACCTACTTTATAGATAGTTTATGGGTTCGCGATCCGTCGTTTCGATTTTGGATTTTCGTATCGCGTTCTTCCAGGCCAAAACAGCCATGAGCACAAAGGGAGCAAAAACGCCCATCATCAAAAATAAGAATATGTACCATGGTGTTTCAATAGTAACGTGCAGATAGCGGTAGCTGTCGACCTGTGCATGGGCTGAAGAGGCTGCCACAGAACCTAACAGTATCAGGATAGTCCTCGCCCAAATGTTGTTCATCATATATCTCCGTATCGGTTATTTTTTCAAATCGGATGCACAGCGGAATCCGTAAAAGTCCGATGCGGAATTTGGCCAGGCATAATCCCGATGATAGGTTTCGGTGGAAAAAGGATCGCTCTTCCATGAACCTCCGCGCAACACCTTGTAATGTCGATTGACCCGGACCATATCTGATATTTTCATGGCTTGATCTTCTGCGCTCAGGACACGTGCAACCCTGCCCTGGAACACGTCTGATGAAGCATCCGTACCTTTATATGGAAGGAATTCAGAAGCGGTCCATTCGTCGACGTTCCCCGCCATGTCAAAAATGCCATACGGACTTACGCCGTTGGTATATTTCGTCACATCGCTAGCCGAAGCCACATTATAGTAAGTGTTCAACCGTTTGGGGTCCATAACATTGCCCCATGGCCAGCGTCTTCCGTCTGTTCCGCGCGCTGCCTTTTCCCACTCCGCTTCGGTAGGCAGACGCTTGCCGGCCCATTTTGCATACGCCTCCGCGTCGTACCAATTCACCATGGTTACCGGGTACAGCAATGTGCCCTGTGGAATTTTTCCATTTTTCCAATCCAGAGGGGGGCGGTGTCCGGTCGCAGCGATAAATCGAGCGTATTGCGCTCTAGTCACCAGATATTTGTCCATTCGATATGCTTTTAAATAGACAGAATGTTCCGGATGAGAAGATGCGTCTGCATTCTTTAAATTCGATCCCATCAGAAAACTTCCTGCAGGAATTTCTTCCATGCTATCCAGCTGTTTCCACAGTGCTTTGGTTAACAGCGCATCAGCCTCGGAAACAGTATATCCTTCCGCCTGGTTTATCCGTTTTTCATTCTCTTCGTGAAGTACGATATCCTCACCCGCTGCACGAATATGGCTTGCCTCATTTCTCAGATCGTAAGTTGCCAAAGCACGCATTTCGCCCATGCGCATCGACCCCAATCTGGACACATGCAAACTACCCAAAATAACCACTAATGAAATACATGTGATCAGGGTGGCCGAAAAATACCGCTTTCTACGTAATTGTTCTTCCGGGCTCGGTACATCTGGTTTTCTGGACATCTTGCGCATTACGATTCCCTTGCCGCGACTGTTTGTTCCTTAGTGCCAGTCCTAGATCGGCCATACACACTCTTTTTCATTACCTCTCCTACCACTCCACCCATTGCAGCTGATTCAACTGCAAGAACCACATAAAGACACCACCATCCTATCGGGTTCAAATTGCTCCCCTGGGGCGTGCCCGACACGTAATAAATTTCGGCATAACTTAGGCATCGCACAATTATAGGGGGGAAATAGCACAACCATTTACCGCCCAGACCGTAAATCCAGGAAACAGTGTAGCCAACCAAAAATGGCACAAAGAATACGTCCAATATCCAGGCAAAACTGAATGTCGACAATCCTGAAAAAAGCTCTATCCTGACTCCAAGCAGCCTGTCCCCGAAATGGATCATCGACATGCCGATCATCAATGCTACTAAACCCCTGAGAAGACGGTTGTTCATTTAGGATATTCCTTGCCGGTCAATTTCTCATATTCAAGTTTTTTGGTTTGTTCAAGATACCAATCCTTAACCTTCAAACTGGCAAGATATTGCGCCAGGATATGGCGGTCGCCTTCCGGCATGCTTTGGTAGGATGGCATCTTCCACTTCCTTTTCAGGCGGGTGGGCAATACAGCCTGCGGATTGGGGGAGGAAAGATAATCGTACAACCATGTTTCGCTGCGTATCGAACCGATACCATCCAGCATCGGAGCGGGAACAGTTTCCATAATATCTTTCATGGTCCACAACGAATGGCAGAGTGAACAGCCATTTTGATTATATATTTCCATACCCTTTACCGACACGTCGTGCGTCGCGGTGGTGTAAAACGGAATATCACGATCATGTTTCCCGACAACGTGAATCATTGAGTGTATGACACCTGCGATGATAACCACGGCTATCAATGCCAGGATTGCTTTTTCTCCGCGTCTCATACCCCCAGCTTATGCCTCTCCAAGTCTTCGGCCAGATGGCGTTTTCGGCTTTCAACCTGCTTATCGATGACCGAGCGGCTTTTTGCAAATTCTTCAGGCGTCATCTTGTCCTGGTCCCTCTCGTCAAATATCACATACTTGATATCTTCATCAAACTGCTCGTTTTGTGCGCCCCAGCGTATCCAGTAAAGTACTGCAACGATAATCATCGCACCAATGATTAGCCACAGATATATTGACCAACCGTCCGGAAGCGTTTCGAAAAAAGTAGCCATAATCGTATTTTCCCATGTTAAAGATTCAAAAAAGGACGCCGCCCAACATCTGCATCGCGGCGATTATTACCGCTACCACCACACCGAGAATAATTACGAGGAATAACATGCGCTCCCCCATCCTTATTTTCTTTGGGCGATTTTTACTGAATAACAATGCAATGATAATACCGGAAAAAAGAATAATCCCGATCATCAGGAATGCGAAAATCCATTCGCTGAAGCGTTGGCTGCGCATACCCTCGATGCTGAGGTCTAGCCCGGGCGAAACTTGAGGGTAAATTTGTGAAACATGCAACTGAATAGAGTTGATAGCGGAGATGAGAATCGTAGGCTCCTAGCGCAATTGCGTATTACTTGAAAAATGAAAAATGCCACGCCTTATATTTATTCGGCGGGGCATTTCCTATATTTACTAATTAAACCTGTCAACCTGACCTTAGCTGATCCAAATATATATGCAATTATCCTGCAATCACTTCTTTCCATTACGACGATCGATAAAAAGAGCATATAAAATCGGAAGCAGAAAAGCTAATGCAATAACACCAGAAATTGCAACCGGTCCATTATCAAAATCAATCATTCAAATTCTCCTCAAGATTAATGTACAACGACCGGACTGGCCCGATTCAAGTTGCCAGTCCGTGTCCGCTAAACCAGAATCAGTGATTATGCCGTGGCTGCCAGGTCGACGGGGGCAATCTCTTAATCAATATTGTTACCCCGATAAAGAAATAGCTCAGGTAAAAGATGTCAATCAGGTAACCCTTATCCCACCATGGCTGCTGGCGTATAATCGAGCCATCCGCTCTTCTGTTACCCTCAAAATTTGCCAGCACTACATGGTCACCGACAACTTGATAGTCAGCCATGTGCACACCCTTGGTATTCTCCAACGCCTCGATCTCCGGCTTCATAATACGCAAATCATCCATCGTTACAGGATGACGGTCCAGCATCCCCTGATGAGGACTACCGGCATTCTGCTTCATTATTTCAGCCAATTGCGCAGCATCGCCTTTCAGGGCAAGCACGGAGGGTGAGCTCATCGATTTCACATAACCTTCATAGATTACAGCATTCGGACGCTGGCCCCACAAAGGAAAAGTAACCGCAAATGCCGTGATGACGGTGAGTACAACCAGCAACACGATGGGCACGGGCAAACGATTGTTATCCTCCGTTATTCCACCCAGATTTTCCTTCTCCCACAATACCTTATCTGCCTCATTGGCGGTTGGGGTACACAACGTCCGCAGCGGCTTATCAAAATTCCAAGACCATGATGACATATCCTATCCTCCTGTTATTTCAAGCTCAATATAAAATCAATCAGTCCCCGAATATCGGAATTGCTGGCGTAACTTGGAACGTCAGGAGGCGAGACACGTTTACCTTCACGATACTCGTTATATTCCTTTCTCCACTCCGCGTAATTGATCTTTTTTCCATCCGCATCGTACTTGCCCCACAAATAGTCAAAACGCGGCATGATTGAGTGCGGCTGAACCAAGCGAGGATTAAAGAAGTGCATCATCATCCACTCCTTGGAGGAGTTGCGTGACCCCACGTGCAACAGGTCCGGACCCTTGCGATCCGATCCAAATGCGGTCGGAGACTCTCCGTTGAAATCGCCCAGCATTGGCGGTGCACCAAACACTTGCCAATCCTGCGTTTCCTCTGGCAACAGCGTATGGCACCACCAGCAACCCTCGCGAATGAAAAAGGTTTTACCCTTGCCCGCCATTGAAACATCCGAATCTTTGGCCACCCGCATCACGTCTGCAGGCGTCCAACCTTTAGTCGCGGTCAGATCATCAATGTAACTGTACTGCTTGTCTTGGTACATCCCTTTGGCCAGGGTGAAAACTGCACCGACATCTTTCTTGGCATCATTTACGCGCCCCTCCTGCACGCTCAATTCTTTAATCCCTTCACCCAAAATCTTTGGATGATCAACCCCATTCGGCAATGAAGTTCCCTTCTCGTAAACATACACCTGCATCCCGCCGTTGATGGGCTGATTCGTCAATGGATCAACCTTTAGCGAAACGCTCAGTGGCTTGTTTTTTCCTTGCATCCACGGATCATCAAGATTGAAGCCCGACTCGTGGCCTATCGCCAATTGCTTGGTAAGAGCAATATCCGTTGAGGATACTGACGCAATATTTATGCTTGGAAAAAACAAGGTAATTGTCATCGATCCGCCCAGCGCCAAGCCGAACAGCCTCGATCCTATTTTATACTCCCTAAATCCAGCCATGCTTGATCTCCCTAAATTTTTCTCGGCTCAATATTAGCGTTCGTATGCCAACTCATGAGGCAAACGACCTTGCGGTACGACAGTCCCTTTGCGGGCAGTCATCCACATGTTGTATAGCCACAGTATGTTGCCAGAAAATACCATGCTACCGCCCAGCCAACGCGCAATCATATAAGGATGTTCGGCAATGACCACATCAATATATGGAACCTCATATATCTTCCCCGCTCCTTGAATCAAGCCGGCTATCGTCATGGAGACCCAGTAAACAGTAAAGCCGATCAGCAGCAGCCAAAAGTGCATGTTAGCCAAGGTGATGGAATACAACTTACGCCTCATGATTGTCTGCATACCGTAATAAACAGCCGCCACTTCCAGGAAGGTCGAGAATCCTAGCAACGCAAGATGCGCATGAGCAACAATCCAGCCCGTTCCATGTATGTACCAGTTGATCGCACGGGTTTGCTGGAACCCGCCTTGCATATTCAACGGGATTGCCATCAAGCAACCGGTTACCGTGAAACGCACCTCGATATTTTCGACGAACATGTACCACTTTCCCTGCATCGTGAGCATGATATTCGACACGAACGCAATCGCCGGGACGAGAATCAGTACACCCTCGACGGACGCAAACGATTTCAACCATTCAGGCAACGGTGCAGACATCAAGTGATGTGCCGCCGGAGTCGAGTAAAACACCACCACCGACCAGAAGTGCAAATGGCCGATACGGTGCGAATACAACGGATTACCCGTCACTTTTGGAATGGTGTAATACGCGATTGCCGCGGCAACCGGGGTTATCCACAAACCAAGCACATTATGCGCAAACCACCATGTCAAGTAAGCCTCGGTCAAGCCGGTCAAATGAAAGAACTCCGGCAAATTACCGATCAGAAACACGATAATCACCATAAAAGTTGCTGCCGCAAAAAACCAGTTTGTCGTATATATCCCCTGGGTACGACGATTTATGATCGTCATCCAGACGTTCACACCGAGCGGGATGAACACACAGGAAGCCAGATACAAGTCGATCGGCCACGGGAAGTCGGAATACTCGCGACCCGAGGTAATGCCCATCCACAGAGCAGTTAGACCCAGAACAAGCCCAGTATTCCACAGGAAGCAATTCCACAGCCCCAGCTTTTCAGACCACAGTTTATTGTTCCCCAGCGCCGGCGTGATGTACATCATGGCCATGGCAAAAGCCATCGAAATCCAGCCAAAGATAACCGCCATCACGTGAACCTGGCGCATATGGCCGAAAGAAAAATATGCGTTGCCTGTCACAAAATCGGGAAACGCGAGCTTTGCCGCATTAAACGAACCCAACCCGGTACCAATAACGAACCAAAGTATGGCAGAAAACCCGAAGAATATCGCCGCAGAACCCGACGGTATGTCCTCGTTCTTGGCAAATAGATATTTAAGCATGTATTACCCCTCCCTCAAATCGAATGAACACACTAGTGATGATTGGCTTCATTTTTTCTCTCATGTGGAACAATGATGTACCACGATAGCAACATACTCGAGAACGCCAACAGCACTCCAAGTGATCCCGCAATTAAAGCCATAACAACTTCCCCTTTAAAGAATAATAAATGTCAAGCCAACAAGCCAAACGGAACAGCACGTTATCCAGCCGCCTGCTCTAATTTATCATGACGAGTCAACCCCACCACCAAAATCACCACAAATGCAAAACCAAATATCAACATAGCCCAATCTATAAACCCGGTAAATGTCGAAGGGTTATAGGCCGTCAAACCCGGACCGCCCCATGTAGCAAAGCCGCCGCGTCCCAACAAGCACATCAAAGTTGCTCCAAATACGCTGCCATTCCCCATACCAGTCAACATCCCGCCTATGACGATAGTCCAGAAAGACCGAGATGTAATCGACTTTGTAGCCATGTGAAACCCCCTTTAAAGTTAATTATAATTAACACTTCACTGCGATCCCGATAAAAATCCTATGAGAATCATATAACTAGGCGCCCCAAGCGCCGCCCAAATGAAAACTTAACATGAATTGTCCCATACACGGCGTAACATAACCGCAAACACGCTTACGCGCACTGATATGGATCAACCAAACTAGATTTAATTGCAGGCCGCACACACAATAGAAATGCTTGGGTATCGGATGCCCAAATACTTATCCGCGGGCAATATTATCGAGACGCTCGAGATCCAGAAGTTGCACTTGCCGCCGTTCAGTGGCCAGCAAACCTTCGTTCTGAAAACGGGTAAACACGCGGGAAACCGTTTCTTCGGTGATACCAAGATAATTGCCAATGTCACTGCGCGACATACTCAGATTGAATTCGCTGGGAGAGTAGTTACGCCTCCGGAAGCGCTGTGAAATACTCAGCAGGAAGGTTGCCAATCGCTCGTCAGCGCTTTTTTTTCCCAGCAAAAGCATCAGTTCCTGGTTATCGAGAATTTCCCGGCTCAAAATCTTTAGCATTTGCTGACGGACTGAGGGGATTTCCTTGCTGTAAAATTCGATCACCTCTATGGGAACCTCGCAAACCATCGTGGTTTCCAGCGCCATCGCCTCGGTAGTGAAGTAACGGTTCGATATTGCACCCAACCCGAGTAATTCTCCGGCAATATGAAAGCCTGTAATCTGCATGCGGCCATTTTTTGTCAGCACGTAAGTCTTTACCGAACCACTGCGGACAGCGTAGATGGTGCGAACCGGTTCGTCTGTCCTGAAGAGCAAATCTCCGCGCTCGAACATTCTCCGGTTTCTAACTATCGTTTCAGGCAAACGCAAATCCACCTCGGAACCGTTCACCTCGCTGCACAAACCATGGATTCCACAATCTTTGCATGCGATCGGAGAACAGGAATCGTTGTCTGCAGCGGGCGCAAAAACTGATTCAGTTGGCATAATTCGTAATATTGCCGTCATATTTTCCCCCGCCTAAAAGCACAGTGTCATGCGCTATTGCAGTATTAGCTATTGCAGTATTACCAGACCATCGGTTAATCAGAAGCAAAGCAGTTTAACATTAACCCAAAACCCTGCCTATAGCAATTCCGCATAGCTTTGGAATAATTGACTTTTCCAGGTGAATCTTAATTTTTCGCGCACCTGCGAATCAAGTTCTGTTTAGAATTGCGAACTGCTGTAGCGACCCGCGCAATCATGGCATGACGCCGAGTTCATGACCGCCACACACATTCATGCGCACACTCGCGGAGTGTTCGCAGGGTCCCGTGGACTTGGCCACGCTTCAGCTGGCACATAATAGTATTGAACTGAAATGAAGTGAATGAATTGAGTGTTACAAGATATACCGCAGCATTTGAGACTGAAACAAGTTAGCAAGAGTGGCTAAGGCCACGGCGAAATTGCAAAGCAAACGGGAATATCTGACAAGCGCTCCGTTGCGCCAGTCCAGTGCGGTGAAGCTCATAATGAGCCCAGGGCAAAGCAATTACCTATCATTATACTCAGGTAATGAGAACGCATTTATTCGGAAATGTGACAAGCAAGTGGCGCGGCATCGAATTAACGTCTTGCTATATATGGGGTGATGATGATGCCATATTTTTTAAATATGGCCGATTATTGTGACTTTTCTCACAGACATCACGTTAAGAAAAATATATTCTTAATATTGGTATTGTTTGTATATTTCTTCAGTCAACCCTGAAATAAGGAAACCGAAATTGCTTGGCTTGACTTAATATTAGTATTTGCTAATATTAAAAATATTCAATAGGTTCACTTTCCCGAGATTGACCATGCCCGATAAAACGAAACGCGCGCATTTGTGGCAGGAGATCACCCTTACCCTCGCAATAAAGGTCATCGTGCTGTTCGCCATATGGGCAGTCTGGTTTTCTTCCCCCGAGGATGCCGGCATCGATGCCCAGAAAGTCGCTTCAAAGATATTCTCTCAGCAACTTCAGAAGGAGCCTGCAAATGATGCCGTCCACGGAACTCGTTGATATATCCAGGCTGCAATTCGCCGCCACTGCGCTGTACCACTTTCTTTTCGTTCCGCTTACCCTCGGGCTTTCTTTCCTGTTAGTCATCATGGAGTCGGTGTATGTGATGACCGGCAAGGAGGTATACAAGGACATGACCCGATTTTGGGGCAAGTTGTTCGGCATCAACTTCGCGCTCGGCGTGACCACCGGATTAACCATGGAATTCCAGTTCGGCACGAACTGGGCGTATTACTCGCATTATGTTGGCGATATCTTCGGCGCGCCGCTCGCGATCGAAGGGCTAATGGCTTTCTTTCTTGAATCCACCTTCGTCGGACTGTTCTTTTTCGGCTGGGACAAGTTGTCCAAACAGAAGCATCTGATGGTCACCTTTCTGGTGGCAGTGGGCTCCAACCTGTCGGCGCTGTGGATATTGATCGCAAACGGCTGGATGCAGAACCCGGTCGGGGCCGCATTCAATTATCACACCATGCGCATGGAAATGACCAGTTTCACCCAGCTGTTGTTCAATCCGGTAGCGCAGGTCAAGTTCGTGCACACCGTTTCGGCGGGCTACGTGACCGCCTCGATGTTCGTGCTGGGCATCAGCGCTTATTACTTGCTTATCGGACGGGACAAGGCATTTGCGATGAGATCAATCGCTGTCGCCGCGGGCTTCGGTCTTGCCTCCGCGCTGTCCGTGATCGTGCTGGGAGATGCGTCCGGTTACTCGGTGGGCGAAGTACAGCGCGTCAAGCTGGCCACCATCGAGGCTGAATGGCATACCGAAAAGGCGCCCGCTGCCTTTACTGCATTCGGCTTCCCTGACGAGGCCACCCAGCGCACCGATTACGCGATCAAAATACCGTATCTGCTTGGTCTGATCGCAACCCGTTCGACCGACGAACAGGTCACCGGCATCAGCGAATTGCGCGATGAAAACGAGGCGAAGATCAGGGATGGCATGATCGCGTACTCGGCACTCGAAAAACTGCGCAGCGGGGATACCAGCGACCAGACCAAAGCGCTCTTCGAAGCACACAAGGAAAATCTGGGTTATGGCCTGCTGCTCAAGAAATATGCACCGAACGTGACCGACGCCAGTGAAGCACAGATCAAGATGGCCGCGCGCGACACCATCCCTCACGTGGCCCCGATGTTCTGGACATTCAGGTTCATGGTTGCCGCCGGATTCATGATTCTGTTTATCTTTGCCGCCAGCTTTTACTATGTCGCGAAGCGCACCATCGCAGAAAAGAAATGGCTGCTGAGGCTCGCGCTGTACTGCATTCCTTTGCCGTGGATCGCCGCAGAAATGGGCTGGATCGTCGCCGAATACGGCCGACAACCGTGGACCATCAGCGGCATCCTGCCGACCAGTTTGAGCACATCCAATCTCAATCCCTCCAGCGTGTATTTCAGTCTCGCCGGCTTCATCGGTTTCTACACCCTGCTGCTGGTGGCTGAGATGTACCTGATGTTCAAATATGCGCGCCTCGGCCCGCAGAGCCTGCATACCGGCCAATACGGCAACGCATAAGGAGAACATCATGATATTCGACTATGAAACACTGAAACTGATCTGGTGGCTGTTCGTCGGCGTGCTGCTGGTGGGCTTTGCTATTACCGACGGGTTCGATTTGGGTATCGGGGCGCTGCTGCCCTTCATCGGCAAAAACGATGACGAACGCCGCGTCATCATCAACTCGGTGGGCGCCACCTGGGAAGGCAACCAGGTCTGGTTCGTCACCGCCGGCGGTGCGATCTTTGCCGCCTGGCCCATTGTTTACGCGACCGCATTTTCCGGCTTCTACATCGCATTGATGCTGACGCTGTTCGCGCTGTTCTTCCGGCCGGTGGGTTTCGACTACCGCAGCAAGGTGGCGGACCCGCGCTGGAGATCTGCCTGGGACTGGGGGCTGTTTGCCGGCGGATTCGTACCGGCACTGATCTTCGGTGTCGCCTTCGGCAACCTGCTGCAAGGCGTACCGTTCAGTTTCGATGAGTTCATGCGGGTGACCTACACCGGCAGCTTCTGGCAATTGCTCAATCCGTTCGGCCTGCTCGCCGGGGTGGTCAGCCTGTCGATGTTGCTGATGCACGGATCAATCTACCTGCAGATCAAAACTGAAGGCGTGATCGCGGAACGCGCACGTCGCGCAACCAAAATCAGCGGCACCGTGTTTATTCTGGCCTTTATCGGCGCGGGAATCTGGATCATGAACGGGATCGACGGTTACCACATCGTGTCGATGTTGTCCGCCAATGTCGAGTCGACGCCGCTCGACAAGACCGTCGAAAAGGTCGCCGGTGCCTGGCTAAACAATTATCACAGCCATCCGCTGTTGTGGCTGGCACCCATTCTGGGTATCGCCGGCGCGGTATTGGCGATTGCTGCATCCAGCGCAAAAAAAACCATCGCGGCTTTCATCGCGAGTTCCACCATGCTTATCGGGGTGATTTTCACCGCAGGCATCGCGATGTTTCCCTTCATCATGCCGTCGAGCTCGGATCCGCGCAGCAGTCTGACGGTTTGGGATGTAGTTTCGAGTCACAAGACGCTGCAAATCATGTTCTGGGTGGTGATCGTATTTCTGCCCCTCATTCTGTTCTACACCTCATGGGTATACAGTGTGTTGCGCGGAAAAATCACGGTCGAAACGATTCGCGCCAACGACCATAACAGCTACTGAAAGGAAAAATCATGTGGTACTTTGCTTGGATGCTTGGCGTTGGGCTGGCGATGGCTTTCGGCATCATCAATGTGATGTGGCTGGAAGCGGAATATTTCAACGACATTGAGATCGGGAAAAAGAAAGAATGACCGATAAGCCCCGGATTATTGTGTCCGGTTGAATGCGTATGAAGGTAGCGCAAAAGATATCCGCGACGTTGCGCCCGGTGTGCCAAACAGGCTCAGCTTGCGCAATCCCCCAAACCCTGCGAATTTCGCAGCATTAGGGTCCACATAAGGCAGCCGGCTGGCTTGATCAACTCGCGCTCCGGGTTGCGGCTGTTCAGCCGCCCTGGCGGAAATCCGGGTAAAGCAGCATACCGCCGTCGACCGGGATGGTGATGCCGGTAATGTAGCTGGCCAGATCGCTGCACAGGAAGGCGATCGCATGACCAACCTCATCCGGCTCACCGACCCGTCCCATGGGAATTTTATCGTCGAGATCGGCCAGCCCTTTCGGGTCCTGCCATACATTGGCATTGATCGGCGTCTTGATAGCACCGGGCGCGATTGCGATGACCCGGATGCCCGATAGCGCCACTTCCTGGGCCAGCGTTTTGCTGAACATGCTCAGACCCGCCTTCGAGCTGGTATAGGCGCTGTAGCCGGCCCAGGGAATGAACTCGTGGACCGAGCTGGTGTTGATGATCACGCCACGACCCTGCTTGCCCATCCTTTCCACCGCCTCGCGTGCACAGTAGTACGGACCAAACAGGTCAGTCTCGACCACCTGGCGCCAGGCCGCGATATCGCTGTCCGCGCATAGCGCGCGTGAGCCATCCGTGCCGGCATTGTTCACCAGGATATCCAGGCCACCAAGCTCCTGGTCCACCTGCCGAAACAGCGCACCCACTTCCTCATTACTTGAGATGTTATCCAACCGGAAAGTATATGCCTTTACGCCGTAAGACCTGATCACCGTCGCCACCATATCCGCGGCATCGGGTTTGAAACGGTAGGTAATCGCGACATCGGCGCCTGCTTGGGCAAGGGATTTTGCCGTCGCTGCGCCCAGACCCGAATCCCCGCCGGTGATCAGCGCCTTGCGGCCCTTGAGTTCGATTGCAATCACATTGCTCTCCTATTTTTGCCCGGTTAGTTGTACTTCGTAATCCCGGCCTTCCCATGATTTCTGTTCCAGCCAGTAAAAGGTAAATTGGATCGTGTCCCCCGCTTGAAGCGCGGCAAGGGGGAGCTCGGCAATGTATACGCCGAGCCCGGTATCCCGGGTGTCACTATCGAGAACATCATTCCAGCCGTTGCTACCCCAATGCACGCGAGCCGGCGCCCTGAGCGCAATGGTGAATTGATTGCCCGCCCGGACATAGCTCGGACGATATTGCGGACCCCAGATATCATGTGAAATCTCGGGGCACTTTCCCTGATAACGGTTCCAGGTTGCCACCGGCCGATCCACCGGGTAACCCAGTGCGCGGCTGTAACACAGCTTGATGAACTCGCCATGCGCCCAGACCAGTGGCATCGCCGATCCGCTCGGCTTGCCCGGTTCCAGATGATGTTCGGGTATGGGTTCCCAATCCCAGACCTGCTCCGGAATCAGGCCTGCCGGACCGGTCATGGCCGCCATGGCCTGCAGATAGGGAAGCGGATCTTCTCCTGCCAGCAGCGCGCAGTGGCCACGTTCACCGGTCAGCAGCGGCCAGCCTCGCCCGCGCCCGCTTCCATCGAAGGCGCTGCCGTCATTGTGTTCTCCGTAACCATCGCCGTTGTAGCGATGCCAGACCGGTCCGTTGGGAGTATCCGTCCTGAGCAGCTGGTCGACGACCTTCAGGCTGTCGAGAATGACCGGATCGTCCGCTCGGCGCAGCCCGTAGCGGACCAGTTGCAGAAAGTCCGTCCCGATCTGTTCATCGGCGGGCAAATCCGGATCGCTGGCGCGGTTCTTGATCAGGATATGCTCTGACTGGGCACCATCCTGCACCAGTGCATCCGCAGGCGCGGTGCGTATGTAATATCCTGCCACCCCGACACGCCTTGCCAGCGGCGTGTCCTTCACCACCGTCCAGTCATCCAGCCTGGCATTCCAGTTGTCCGCCAGCAGCAGCGCAAACCGTTGCGCTTCCCCGTCCAGAAAAGAGCTGCCCTCGACCAGCGCCGCGATCGCGATTGCGAGGGTGAAGGTATTGACACCGGGGTCTTCCTCCCAACGGTCCTGCCCGGTGGACGGCCCCTCGCGGGCAATGAAGGTCAGCGCGCGCCGCACCATGTCGGTGACCGGGATATCGTTCAGTTCGCCCTGCTCGCGCAGCGCGGAAGCCAGAAGAACCGGAAAGGCGGCTTCGTCCAGTTGTATGCCCTGCCAGAATGGGGCACCGCCCAGCCACTGGTTCTGCAACCAGTGCCCGTCTTCCTGCTGTGTGGCCATCAGGTAACGCAGCACGTCGCGGGCATCATCAAACGCTCCCATCGCCACCAGCGCACCCGCTGTTTCCACCAGATCGCGGCACCACACCAGGTGATAGCCGCCGCGGCTCTCGCTGCTCTCTCCCCACGGTATGGCAAGGCTGGCCACCGCGGCGCCGGTATAGGTCCGGTCCTGATGCACCTTGAGCACCATGCCGGAAAGCGCAAGCATCTCACGCAGATTGCCGGGCAATTTGGGAAACTTGCATCCCTCCATCCATGATTCCCAGACCCGGCATTGCCTATCCCAGACCGTCGAAAAATCCTCCATCAGGTTCGATACCGCAAGTGTGGCCGCCGCTCCCTGGCTGGTCCCGATGCCGAGTGCGAGCGTGGCCTGATGTGCCGGCAGTTCGCCCATCAGTGAAACCGCACCCGGTCCGGCGCTGTCGTATTGCCAGGTCATGCGCCCGTGCCGGTCGAAATCCTGCCATCCGTCGCTTACCCCGAAACTGCCTGCGGAACAACGCTGCCAGGCATCGGAGCCATCTTCTGTGGCCGCCACCAGTGCCAGCCCGAACGGGCCCTGCTCCGCCCCCAGCATGGTACGGCCGTTGTGCTTGCCGACAGCAGCCTGGTTGTTATTCGCATCCCCACCCAGGCGTGCCGAAAGCAATGCATAGGGGCGCAGGCCCTCATCACCCTCCAGCCGATAGCGCAGCAATAGCGTATCGCTGTGTTGCGAAGGACAGATTTGCAGCGTGAAGGTAAAGCGCGGGTGGCGATGCACAATGGTGACGGCGGGTATGCCGGGCTTGGGCAGGCTCACTTCGTAGTTTCCGTGGCGGCGCAGCTCGACCCAGAATCCCCCGTCGTCCGCGATGATGAATCCCAGATCCTTGATCTGCGGGATGTCGATGCGCGGATAGTAAACTTCCGTGATGATGCCTTCTGCGACCGTAAACCAGAGCCGAGAAGATCCAAGGCTGGTCCCCACCATGTCCTTGGCGGCGCGGGCCCAGGTGGGATGCGAATATACTGCCTGAGGTGCTTTCATCTAGGCCTTCTTGTTGATTGTTATATTAAACAGACCGGGGTCGGGCCGATTGGTTCATAACTTTCACGATACCGGCAAAGACCCTGGCCTCAAGATCGAAATACGCCGTAGCGGTCATGCTCGAAATGGTGGAGCTTGGCCGCAATGATTGCCGAACCATGCCATCCGGCCATTCGGTATGCGGCCACCCCCAGCAACGTGCCCAATAATGGACCCAGCCAGTACACCCACCAGGCATGCCAATCCCCGGAGATCAATGCCGGCCCGAAACTGCGTGCCGGGTTAGTGCTGGTGCCGGAAACATTCGCCTCGGCGAAAACCATGACCGCATACAGGAACGGGAAAAGTGCCGGCGTAAAATTTCGCAGGCGCCGGTGTTGCAGGAAGAACAACAATCCAAAGATCAGTGCAAAAGTGGTCACAATCTCCCCCAGTACTGCCCAGCCAGCGCCATATGCCGCACCGGGCAGCGTCGCGCCAAAGGCGATGCTGCGCCCCATCGCCCCCCACGCCAGCAGCGGCACCGCACCGATTGCCGCACCGGCGAGCTGAGCGAGCAGGTAACCCGGCACATAACGGGCTTCCAGTTTGCCTATCAGCCAGAATCCCAGGGTGACGGCCGGGTTGATATGCGCCCCGCTCTCCTTGCCGAGCGGTGACAGTGCAATCAGTGCACCGGTCGTGCCGAACAGGAATCCGGTGATCAGCCGCCGCCAGCCTGCGTCCGGAATGTATTGAACCACCGGGCTGCCCTGACCGAAAGCCAGGATCACGACCGACAGCCCCACCGCAATGAGCAGCGCGGTGCCGATCAACTCTGCACCGTATAGCATCCAGGGGATGGGACGATCATGTATATTCATTGCATGTTCCTGTTTGGCAGACAAACTACAGATCGCAATCATTGCAAAAGATTCAAACCAGCGGGATCTGTTCTGCAATATGCATGGGATGATCAATACGCCATTGCCTGTTGCATGGGACAATACACGACATGGAAACAATACATCTTGGCAACAACAGGGACCCGGTCATCTCATGCTCCGATTGCAAAGCGTGCTGTTGCAGGCTGGAGGTCATGCTGATGGGCGATGATGAGAACGTTCCGGCTGAATTGACCGTCCAGGACCAATGGGACGGATGGGTGATGCGCCGCCTTGACGATGGCTGGTGTGCGGCATTGGACCGGCACACGATGAAGTGCACGATCTACCAGCAACGGCCGATCATATGCCGTGACTACCAGACAGGTGAAAGCGATTGCCTGGACCAGCGCGCGCAGTTTGCCGTTACTGCGACAGGCTGAAAACGGATATCCCCAAATTCTGCATTCAACTGGAGCCTGTTCCTTGCCATCCCTGGATATTTGCTTTGCTCGACGGCACGATGCGGGAATGAAACGCCAACATTCCACAAGTGGCCGCATGAAAGCCCGGCGCTGGATGACGTGCGGGGTGCCATGCGAATCCGGACTTGTGAGTGGTTGCGTAAAGACGATAAGCGGATGGAAACGGGTCTAAATCCGGCCAGTCTGGTTATCGCTACGGTCCACCATAGCCTGCCGAATTTCACAAACGGCCACACATCCCGCCTATTCGAGATTTCCTTGGTTGTCTTTGGTTA
>Ga0307375_10000453_pt1 | contig 51611 bp, 42 predicted proteins | sample TR1MG_FD_202531 | JGI IMG/M metagenome (GOLD analysis project Ga0307375, IMG submission 202531) | Soil microbial communities from Risofladan, Vaasa, Finland - TR-1 | ecosystem: Environmental > Terrestrial > Soil > Coastal area > Acid sulfate soil | place: Finland: Risofladan, Vaasa | collected...
CTGCGGGTTTTTTTTCCATGTTCCTCTCCTCGTTGATCACACAGAGGCGAGGATAAGGGGCTTAAGGGGAGTTGGGGAGGGTGGGGTTCGCTAATCGCTTACAAAATAGCACGCACGGGGTACGGCGTGACAATACGGGACTATAGGAGAATCTGGGGGAACGTTGTTGGAGAGGTGCGCAGACGGGTGGCCGCCCTCGTTGCCGAAAGCGGCACCGTGGCGGCACCGGAAAATCTTGGATGCGTGAAAACTGTGCTAAGTGCTTGATTTTATGGTGCCGGTGAGACGAATCGAACGCCCGACCTACTGATTACGAATCAGTTGCTCTACCGACTGAGCTACACCGGCATGGGTAGCGCGCTACTATAACCTTTGGGCGGCCAGAAAAGGAAGCTTAGCTTTAACCGGCGGAACCCGCAGCGGCACGTAACCTCACGACCACCTCCACACCCTCCATCTCTGTGCCTTGCGGCAACGGCGGAAGACCGCCTACTGACATGGTATGCGACTCGATGTCCGTGAGTTCGCCTGTCTCCACGTTGTAGAAGTGGTGATGCGGCACGGTATTCGAATCGTACACGACCCGAGTCGGATCAATGACGACCTCGCGGATGAGCCCCTTCTTAGCAAAGACCCCTAAAGTGTTATAGACGGTGGCCTTGGATACATGCGTTTCGTCTCGATTCACGAGCCGAAACACATCGTCTGCCGCCATATGGGTTTTATGATGCAGCATGAGACGCGCGATATCGATCCTCTGGCTCGTCGGATTGATCCCACGATCACGCAGAAGATCCCTCAACTCTTTGCTGGAATAATGACTCCACTCATCCATATCGCTATCCTACCATAGGCTCCGTCGTCCTGCTCCTGGATATTCGATCAAGGGCATAGGACGACGGATCCAGTCTAGGATCGCGGCCCAAGATCAAATCGGCGGTAAGCGCCGCCGAGGCTGGCGCGAGCACGATCCCGTTGCGAAAATGCCCGGTGTTGACAAATAAACCCCGGATCTCCGGGTGCTCGCCGATAAAGGGGATGCCCTCGGGGCACGAAGGCCTAAGACCCGCCCAGTGGTGCGTCACGGGAAAGGCTTCGAGCCCGGGGAGGAGATCGATGGCCGCCTGCAGAAGGTCTTCCCGGGCCGCCTCCGTAGTCGCCTTATTGAAACCAACGCTCTCGATCGTACTGCCCACGAGAATCGCGCCATCGCGACGCGGCACAAGATATCGGGCATTTTTTAGGGTCATGATGGTCAGGGTATCAGGTCTCGCCTGAATCGCGATCATCTGCCCCCTTACCGGATTCACGGGCAATGGCAATCCGTAACGGGCAAGCAGCGCGCCGCTCCAGGCCCCACCGGCCACGACGGCCTGCTCGGCTGCGACCTCCTCGCCGTTGACGACGAGCCCCTTGAATTTATCGCGCTGCCACTGAAAACCTTCCACCGTGGCCTGCTCATGCAAGCTCACCCCCAGGGCGCTCAATTCCGCGCCCAAGGCCTTCAAGAGGCGCGGACTACGGACCTGGGCTACTGTCGGCATCCAAAGGCAGGGCTCTTGGCTGCCCCCCGCTGGGAGCAGCTCACCGCCATCGCGAACCTCGAGCGCCACGCCAAAGCGCGCCGCCCATCGGTGCGCCTCCAAGGACTCATCGTCGCCTACCCGCAAGAGCCCCGATTCCGTCCATTCAGGATCGATACCGGTCGTCTCGGCCAGACCTTGGCAGAGCGCCGGATAGGCGGCCTGACTGAGATGGGCGAGCCTCGTCACCGCATCAGGGTAGCGCCACGGGTGGAGGGGGGACAATATGCCGCCCGCCGCCCACGAGGCCTCGCAGCCCAATACGCCTTGCTCAAAAAGCGCGACCTCATGGCCCGCCAGAGCAAGCTCCCGGGCCGTCAATAGACCGATGATACCGGCCCCGACGATAGCAATAGGATGTGTACGCACGGGCTTATTCTGACATCTCGAGCGAGACGAAGAAAGGCCCGCGACCTCATCGCAGGAGAGATCCCAGCCCTTGCTGGCGGCGGGACTCGGCGCCCTACGAGCCGAGCAGGCCACTTTCCCATGGAACTGCTGGGAACGGCGCCATCACAGACCGCGTGACACCTGCCGTTTAGCGGCGCCGGCCCCGTGCCCTACCATCACCTACTTTTGGTGCGCGACCGCCACGATATTCACATCGAACACGAGGTCATGGCCGGCTAAAGGGTGAGAAAAATCGACCTCCACCCCGCTTTCGGCTACCGCCAGTATCTGACCCATGACCTCGCTACCGTCAGGCAGCGTAAAGCCAAAGGCCATCCCTGGAATCAACTCAACATCGGTCGGAAACTGCGCGCGCGGCAACACCTCGCGGGCATCCTCGGTCTGCTCACCGAACGCATCGGGCGCGGCGATGAAAAACTGCCCGTGTTCGCCTTCGGCAAGACCCAGTAGACAGCGATCCAGGCCGGCCGGCAGACTCCCATCACCCACAACCACCTGCCAGGGCTCGCCAACCTCGGTGCCCTCCACGCGCGTCCCATCAGTCAAAGATAAAGTGAAATAAAAGGATACCCGGTCGCCGGTTTCGATCCGCTCCATGATCCGTCCCTAGCTCTTCTCGGTCACGGCCGTGGATCGCGACACGAAGGCATCAAGCACTATGAGCACAATGCCTACCGTGATTGCGCTATCGGCAAGATTGAAGGTATACCAGTGCCAGGAGCCGATATGGAAATCAATAAAATCCACCACCCGCCCAATCCGCAAGCGATCCGTCAGATTACCGAGCGCGCCCCCCAAAACCAGCATGAGCGCTACCACTATTAACCGATCTGCATGCGCTAACCGGGTCACGAACCACACGATCCCCACCACCATGACCACGGCCACCACGATAAAAAGGAGGTTCTGCCAGCCGCTCTGGTTGCTCAAGAATCCGAATGCGGCCCCGCGGTTGTAGACCAACACCAGATTGAGATAATGGTCGAGCCGAATCGGCGCCTTCGCGAGATGGCGAATCGCCTCGAATTTACTCCACTGATCAAGCCCCAGAACCACGATGGCGATAGAGAGGTAGGCCAGCACTTACGCATACCTCCGGATCTCGGGGCTACCGGTCAGCGTGCCCGCGCATCGGCTACAGAGGTCCACATAGTTCGACAGGGTGCCCACCTCGGGCCGGTGATGCCAACAGCGCGCGCATTTCGTGTGCGGCGAGGGCCTCACCAACACATAAAGATCGGCCCGTGAGGTCGCCACCGCAGCCCCCGGGCGGGCCGTCAGGGCATGGATCCGCAGATCAGACGTAATAAACACATAGCGCAACTCATCGGCCAAACCGGCAAGCTTGGTCATGAGGTCCGGCCCGACATAGAGATCGAGCTCCGCATCCAGAGAGGACCCGACCGCGCCGCTCACCCGCAACCGCTCAAGCTCCGGCCCGACCGCTTGCCGTAGATCAAGCATAAGCGTCCAAGACGCCAGATCCGAGGCCTCGCTCGCCAGCCCCGCAAAGCGGTGCCAGGTGCTCAAAAAGACGCTCTCGGTGCGCGCGCCCGGCATGTAACGCCAGATCTCTTCGGCGGTAAAACTGATGATCGGCGCCATGTGGCGAACCACTACCTCGAGCATATGCGACAAGACGGTCTGCGCCGAGCGCCGCTCCCGACTGACCGCACCCGAGGTATAGAGCCGGTCTTTCAGGACATCGAGATAGAAGCCCCCCAAATCCACAACACAGAATTGGTGTAGTCGCTGGTAGACCATGTGAAACTGGAATTGATCGTAGGCCTCTTGCAACGAGCGGTCGAGCTCGGCGGTGCGCGCCAGCGCCCATTGGTCGAGCGCCAAGAGATCGGTGGCGGCAACGAGATCGCTATCGGGGTTGAAGCCCGCGAGATTAGCGAGCAGGTAGCGGGCGGTATTGCGCAAACGCCGATACCCCTCGGTCACGCGCTTTAAGATCTCCTGAGACAGCGACATCTCCGCCCGATAATCGGTGGCCGCGACCCAGAGACGCAACACATCGGCCCCGAGGCTATTGGTGATCTCCTGAGGCTCGATCCCGTTGCCCTTGGACTTGGCCATCTTCTGCCCGTTGGCGTCGACGGTAAAACCATGCGTCAACACGCCCTTATAAGGGGCGACCCCTGAATCGGCGACCGACGTCAGCAACGACGACTGAAACCACCCGCGATGCTGATCCGACCCCTCCAGGTACAAGTCGGCGGGGTCGGCAAGATCTGGGCGTACCGCCAGCACGCAGGCATGCGTCGACCCGGAATCGAACCAGACATCCAAGACATCCCGCACCGCCTCGTAATCATCGGCCTCCGCACCCAACCACGTCGATGCCGGGCGATCAAACCAGCCGTCAATCCCCTCGGCCTCGATCACGCAGGCCACCTCTTCCAAAAGGGCGGCGGTACGCGGATGCAGCTCCCCGGTGACGCGATGCAAGAAAAACGGGATCGGGACGCCCCAGGCCCGCTGTCGAGAGATACACCAGTCCGGGCGCGAGGCGACCATCTGAGCAATGCGTTGCTCGCCCCAGCCGGGCATCCACCGCACCTGTTGAATCGCGGCTAGCGCCTGCTCGCGCAGTCGCTGTGCATCCATCGATATGAACCATTGGGGCGTTGCCCGAAAGATAATGGGCGTCTTGTGACGCCAGCAATGCGGGTAACTGTGGCTGATGGTCTCCACATGCCAGAGCGCGCCGCATTCCTGCAAAATCGTGATCAACCGCTGGGTCGCCTCAGTCACCGTTAGCCCTTCCACATGCGGCGTGCCGGGCAGGAAACGACCATCGCCGCCCACCGGACACTCGACCGAGAGAACCTCACCGCCGGCGCGGCTATAGAGGCGCGCTGCCTGGTAATCCTCCTCACCATGGGCCGGTGCGGTATGGACTAGACCAGTACCCGCCTCGGTCGTCACGTGCGGGGCCCCGATCACGGGCACGATACGCTCCAGAAATGGGTGCTGGAGACGCAGGCCCACGAGCGCGCGCCCCTCGACCACGAGGCCGGTGGACTGGTTCACCACCCCGTAACGGGCCGCAACCGCATCAGCCAGATCATCGGCCACTAACCAATACTCCGTCCCGGTATCCATAACGCGATACACAATCTCCGGGGCTACGGCGACCGCCCGATTGGCCGGCAACGTCCACGGCGTCGTAGTCCAGATCATGAGCCCGACGGCGGCGGCCCGCGGCGGCTGCCCCAGACGCCGCCAAAAGTCATCCGTGTCGACTACCGCAAACCGCACATCGACCGCTTGGGTCTCATGGTCCTCGTAATCGACCTCCGCCTCCGCCAAGGCCGATCGGCAATCGATACACCAGTGCACGGGCTTTTCGCTACGGTACACGTGTCCGCGCGCGAGGATGCGCGCCAATTCGCGCACGATATTGGCCTCAAAGGCAAAATCCATCGTAAGATAGGGGTGAGCAAAGTCCCCGAACACGCCGAGGCGCTCGAAGTCCTTGCGCTGGCCGGCCACCTGCACCGCCGCGTACTCCCGGCAGGCCTGGCGGAAGCCATGGGCATCGACATCGCGCCCCCGGCGGCCCCGCTTCTTCTCGACTGCGAGTTCGATCGGTAATCCGTGACAGTCCCAACCCGGTACATAGGGCGCGTCGAAGCCCGCGAAGCCCTTCGCCTTGATGATCATGTCCTTCAAGACCTTATTGACGGCATGGCCTAGGTGAATCGCGCCGTTGGCGTACGGGGGGCCATCGTGCAAGACGTAACGGGGGTGATCGGCGTGGAAGGCCCGCAACCGCTCATAGAGACCCATGGCCTGCCAGGCCTTGACCTGCTCAGGTTCGCGCGTGGGCAGACTGCCGCGCATCGGGAACTCGGTGTGCGGCAGTTGTAGTGTGCTTTTATAATCCGCGCTCATGACGACACCCCGTGTTGGGCAAAAAAGGCGCGCGCCGCGTCCCGATCCGCCGTGATCTGCGCCTGTAAGGCCCCCAATGACGAAAACTTGCGTTCCTCACGTAACCGCTTCAGAAAACTCACAGACAATGGTTGGCCGTAAAGGTCGCCCGCAAAATCCAGCAGGTGCACCTCCAGCAGCACGCAGCCCCCGCCGACTGTCGGGCGCCGGCCCACATTGGCAATACCCCGGTAGCAACGCCCGCCGACCCCTTCTGCGGTCACGGCAAACACCCCACCTAGCGGCGGCGGATCCGGCATCAACACATTGGCGGTCGGAAAACCGATGAGCCGCCCGCGCGCATCCCCATGAACGACACGCCCCCGATAGCGATAAGGTCCGCCGATCAGCCGCTGCACCTCATCCAAGGCCCCCGCCGCCAGCGCCGAACGCAGCCGCGTGCTACTGATCCTATGATCAGCCTCGGTGAATGTCGCAGTCGACTCCACCGAAAACCCATGACGCTCGCCGGCGTCCCTTAACATTGCGAAATCGCCGCCGCGACCGGTACCAAAGCGAAAATCATCGCCAATGACGAGCGCCCGGATGTGCAGGGTCTTGACCAAAATCTCGTCGACGAACGCCGTAGCCGACAGCGCCACTAAACGCGCATCGAAACGTAATACCAAGACCATGTCGACCTGCGCATCGCGCAGCGCCCGCAGCTTGGCCGAAAGCCGCATGAGCCGGGGCCGCGCCTGCGCCCCTTGAAAATATTCGCGGGGCTGGGGCTCGAACAACATGACGAGCGTCGGTGCCTGGAGCGCCGCTGCGCGCTCCCGCAAAGAATCGATCAGCCGCCTATGCCCGCGGTGGAAACCATCGAAATTGCCGATCGTCGCCACCGCCCCGCAATGCCGTGGACGGATATTATAAAGTCCTCGAATACACTCCATGATAGGCGTTAACCGAAAGGGCCGAAGCTTAACGTATCGCCTGGAGGCGATCCAGGCGCGATCACGGCGTGACCGCCTTGTGTCACTGGGAATGTCATGGCGCACGCTCGCACGAGAAAAGTCGGTGACTGTTGGAAACCCGGGGCCATTTTTGGAGCAAATGATCCGTGCTCAGCAGGCCCAGTCGGGGTCGAGTTCTTCAATCACGTCCCGCAAAGGGCGGCGAGTCGCATAATCCTCACTATACCCGTGATAATACCCAAGCCTCAATTCCGGAAACCGCCAACAAAGATAACCGTCACCGGTATCGAAATCCACCAGCCACAGACCCTTGACGACGACGCCCAGACGCTCCATCTTGGCCACCCAGCGCTTCACGATGCGCTCGTAGCGTGCCTCAATCTCGGGGAGGCCGGCGCTACCCGGCGGCGAGGCCGACAACAGGCCGCGGACGGGCTCCAGCTCCCGCGCCGACCTATGGGTGATCCGGGACACGAGCGGGAACAGTTCTTCGGCCTCGGCGAGCGTAAAAACACGCGTATCGCCCGGTGTACCGATCTGCCAAATACCCGCGTTCATGATCCTGTGTCGCCACCTATCGACTTCAACCGTAAGGCCTGGGGACGGACCCCCATAAGCCACATCACTGTACCATAGACGGCAAGTCCCACGACAATCCAGCCGCCCAATACCAAGGCCCGGTGAACCCCGGACGCCTTCAAAAACCCCGCCGTCTCCGTGCCGGCATGAACCAACACCAAGACCATAGCGGCGCTCGCGCACCCGACCTGAACCCACAGCCGTCGCCAGCCCGGATACGGCCGATAAACCCGGTTCTTACGCAGCCCGCGGTACAAAAGCCAAGCGTTGAGGCCCCCCGATAACGACGTGGCCAACGCCAACCCGGCGTGCGCAAGTGGCCAGATCAAGATGCCGTTCAAGGCCATATTGGAAACGAGCGCGATGGTCCCGATCTTGACGGGCGTGCGCGTGTCCTGCCGGGCGTAATAGCCCGGGGCCAGCACCTTAATAAGCACAAAGGCGGGCAGGCCCACAGCAAAGGCAATCAGCGCGCGCTGGGTCATCGCCGCATCCAGAGCGTTGAAGGCCCCATAGCGATACAGCGTAATAATGATCGGGGCCGACAGCACGATGAGGGCTGCGGCCGCCGGTACCGCGATCACGATCACCCACCGCAAGGCCCAGTCCAATGTCTGGCCGAACTCGACAGTCGAGGACTGTGCGTGTTTGGCCGACAGATGCGGCAAGATCACAGTGCCTAGCGCCACGCCGAAGATCCCTAAGGGAAACTCGAGAAGCCGATTGGCGAAATAGAGCCAAGAGATGCTGCCGGTCACCAGAAACGAGGCCAACACCGTGTCCACGACGAGGTTAATCTGCGCGATCGAAGACCCAAAGATCCCCGGCACCATCAACTGAAACACCCGCTTTACGCCCGGATGGTGGAACGAAATTTTGAGGCGCGGCAAAAGCTTGTGCTTGCGCAAAAACGGGATCTGAAAGATCAACTGCAAGAACCCACCTATAAAAACACCCCAGGCGACCGTCACGGCCGGTTGCGCGGTATGGGGGGCGATGACGCCGGCGGCCACGATCAGGCTCACATTCAAAAGCACAGGCGTAAACGCCGCCGCGGCAAATCGGCCGCGGGTATTCAACATGCCGGCGGCCATGGCGACCAGCGAGATGAAAAAGAGGTAAGGAAACGTGATCCGCAGCAAGATCACGGCCATGTGGTACTTCGCGGGCTCGGCGAGAAAACCCGGCGCCAACACGAGAATAATGACTGGTGCCGCGAGCACGCCAACTACCGTTACGACAAATAGCACCAGAGCAAAGGTGCCGGCCATATGATCGGCAAAGTCCCGGGCGCTCTCGGTGTCCGGTCCGCCCGCCTCCTGATGCACATAAGAGGCAAAAACCGGCACGAACGCCTGCGAGAAGGCCCCCTCGCCAAAGATCCGCCGCAAGAAACTGGGGATCCGAAAGGCGACAAAGAAGGCGTCGGCAAGTGCGGTCGTGCCCAAGAGGCGCGCGAGCAGGATGTCACGGACAAAGCCCGTAAGCCGCGAAACCAGTGTCATCCCGCCGGTCACAAAGAGTGAGCGCACGAGTTTATTAGCCACACAATCCCCTTATCACCGGCGCACGCACCCCTGGCGTTCAGTTCCCTGAGAAGGCCCGGCGCCCAATGAACTGGGGTGCCGCCACCCACAAAGATTTTGAGTATACCGCAAGAGCGCACGAGGACCGTGCCGCCCCCGATCCCATCGCCGCGCGCTTTAGCTCACCGCCCTGGTCAGAGACATTCCTTAATTAAGGGGCTAACACGCCAGGCGCCGTCATTGACAAGCCGACCGGGCCACGGCATAGTGTTGCGCTTTGTGAATTCCTCGTTTAAGGAGCAGGCGTTTGGCGAATACAGTTCAGGCGAAGAAGCGGGCCCGGCAGGCCGAGATCCACAGACAGCGTAACGTGGCGTTCCGCTCGCAGATGCGCACGGCAATCAAAAAGGTCCTGAAAGCCGCCGCTGAGAAAGATGCGACCGGTGGACAAGTCGCCTATCGCGAAGCGAGTTCGGTCATCGACCGCGGCATATCCCGGGGTCTTTTGCACCGCAACACGGCCGCCCGCTACAAGAGTCGCCTCAACACCCGCCTGCACCGCATCAGCGCCTAAGCGCCCTTAGACAATCACGAGGTTATCCCGATGGATAACCTCGGGCTCGTCCTGATACCCCAATAGCCGCTCAATCTCCTCGCTGCCGTGCCCCATGATAAGGCGCAGCTCGAGGTCGCTGTAATTGACAAGCCCCCGAGCGACCTCTCGTCCCTCGGAGTCTAGACAGGCCACCATCTCGCCGCGCGCAAAGCGGCCCGCTACGGCCTGCACGCCGACCGACAAAAGACTGCGACCCGCCTCGCGCAACACGCGCACCGCGCCCGGATCTAGGGTGAGCTGTCCGCGCACCGCGAGATGGGCGGCAAGCCATTGCTTGCGGGCCACTAGCCGCGTCGCCGATGGATAGAGATACGTCCCCAGGGCCTCGCCCGCCAACACGCGCGCCAACACGCGCGGCTCGCGGCCCCCGACGATCACCGTAGCGGCCCCCGAGCGCGCCGCTTTGGCGGCCGCCGCGAGCTTAGTCCGCATCCCGCCACGGCCCAGTTCGCCGGCCTCCCCGGCCATGGCGATAAAAGCCGGGTCTCCGGCCGGGGCCTCGACGATTAGGCGCGCCTTGGGGTTGTGCTTCGGGTCTTCCTCATAGAGGCCCGCCTGGTCGGTCAGAATCACCAACAACTCGGCCTCGACCAGATTGGCGACCAAGGCCGCCAAGGTGTCGTTATCCCCGAACCGAATCTCCTCGGTCGCCACGGTATCGTTTTCGTTGATGACCGGGATGATCGAGAGTGCCAACAAGGCCCGCAGGGCGCTGCGCGCGTTCAGATAACGGCGCCGATCGGCGAGGTCGTCATGGGTCAAAAGCACCTGCGCTGCGTGCCGGCCGTGGCGGGAAAACGACGACTCATAGGCCTCGATCAGCCCCATTTGACCAACGGCCGCCAAGGCCTGCAACTGAAAGAGCGCCCGTGGCCGCTTTTTGATATTCAGTCGCTGCATGCCGCAGGCCACCGCACCCGAAGACACGAGCACGACCTCGCGACCTTCGGCAACGAGGCCGGCGAGCTGGGCGACCCAATCGTCCAGCGCGGGCCGATCCAGACCCATCCCGTTATTGGTAAGCAGGCTGCTGCCGATCTTGACCACGAGCCGGCGGGTGCCGCCGAGGGCCTCACGCATGCGGCGTTTCCGGGACGAATCCCGACTCCTCGGTCTTTGCTAAGGCCGCGAGCGCCTCAAGCCGCGTCATGAGCCGACCCATGAGCTCCCGGCAACCCAAACCCTTGATTGCCGACACTGCGGCATAGGGACCGGTCCAGCCCACGGCCTCGCGCACGGCCTGAAGACGCGCCTCGCGTTCGGACTCCGGCAGCAGATCGACCTTATTGAAAACCAACCAGCGCTCCTTGCTCCCTAAGTCGTCCCGAAAGAGACGCAACTCGGCTTCGATCACACGGATGCCGGCAATAGGGTCTTCGGTTGGGTCCATCGGCGCGACATCGATGATATGCAACAAGAGCCGCGTGCGGGAGAGGTGTCGCAGAAATTGCATGCCGAGCCCCGCCCCCTCGTGGGCGCCCTCGATCAGACCGGGGATATCGGCAATCACAAAACTTCTTTGCCGCTCTACGGTCACCACCCCGAGTTCCGGGTGCAGCGTCGTAAAAGGGTAGTCGGCGACCTTGGGGCGGGCCTCCGAGACGGCCCGCAAGAACGTGGATTTGCCCGCGTTGGGGAGCCCGACCAAGCCGACATCGGCCAAAACCTGGAGCTCCAGCTTCAGCTCGCGCGCCTCACCGGCACCACCGGGGACGATCCGCCGGGGGGCTCGATTGGTGCTCGTCTTGAAATGGGTATTGCCGAGCCCCCCGCGGCCGCCTTTCACCACCAGGAGCCGGTCGCCGTCATGGGTCAGATCGCCCAAGAGCTCGCCGGTGTCGATATCCTGTACCAAGGTTCCGATCGGCACCGGCACCACCATATCGGCGCCATCACCGCCCGAACGCTGACGCCCGGATCCACCGGCGCCGTTGGCCGCCCGGAACTGCCGTGTGTAACGAAAATCCGCCAGGGTATTTAAGCCGGCACGGGCCTCGAAATAGATATCGCCGCCATCGCCGCCATCGCCGCCATCGGGGCCGCCGCGCGGCACAAACTTCTCGCGCCGGAAACTCAACGCCCCATTACCACCATCGCCCGCATGCACGTGGATAGTGGCTTCATCGACAAACTTCATGGAACTCCCCCCTGGGACGCCGGGGCCGTCGGATTACCCGCTAGGAGGCGGAAACGACGCTGACAGTCTTCCGCTTTTGGGGGCCTTTGACCTCGAACAGGACATGGCCTTCCGCGCAGGCGAACAGCGTGTCGTCCTTGCCAATGCGGACATTGCGGCCCGGATAGAAACGCGTACCCCGTTGCCGGATGATGATATTGCCTGGCGATACCCGCTCTCCGCCGAAACACTTAACACCAAGGCGCTTCGATTCGGAATCGCGACCGTTACGAGAACTGCCGCCTGCTTTCTTATGTGCCATGGATGCTCCTTACGCCTGCGCGGCTTCTTCGCTCTTGCCAGCGATGGTCAAGATCTTCAATTCGGTATAGTTCTGCCGGTGACCAGCATGCTTGCGGTAATGCTTGCGGCGACGGTTTTTGAAGATGCGAATCTTGTCCCCGCGACCATGGCTCTCTACCCGCGCCGTCACAGTCTCCGGCAGCGCCGGGGCACCGACCCGCACACCGGCGGCATCGGCAATCAACAAAACCTTCTCCAGGGTGACATCCTGGCCCACTTCGGCCACCAAGGTCTCGACCCGAAGGGTCTCGCCAACCGCCACTCGATACTGCTTGCCGCCTGTTTCAATCACCGCGTACATAAAACTCCCCAAAAAAGCGACTCACATCACGCTTAAGGCTACTTGTCAGCCCCGTTAAATCCGGCGATTCTAGTGACTTAAAGCAGTGCGGTCAAATAATTTACTCTCAATAGGCCCCGCGAACGCGGCGGCCGGGGGGTGGGGTGCTTGACAGCGCCCGCCTGACAGCAGAGCATGACCGCGCTTTGTAAGGGGGAGCCCATGTCCACGCCCGTGCCGATCGACCGGCCTACTTTGGATCTCGACGACATCCACGCGCTCATCAAGTCCGAGAGCCAAGCGGTCGATCATGAAATCGAGAAACGGCTGAGCTCCGACATCGTACTCATCAACCAGCTCGGCCGTTATATCATCCAAAGCGGCGGCAAACGCCTGCGCCCGGCGCTCCTGTTGCTGAGCAGCCAGGCCTTCGGCTACCAGGGCGCGGCGCACATTACGCTCGCGACCGTCATCGAGTTCATCCATACCGCAACCCTGCTCCACGATGACGTGGTCGACGGCTCGATCATGCGCCGGGGACGCTCGAGCGCAAACGCGGTCTTCGGCAACGAGGCGAGCGTTCTAGTCGGCGACTTCCTCTATTCGCGGGCATTCGAGATGATGGTCGAGGTCAAGAATCTGCGGGTCATGGAGATTCTCGCCAAGGCCACGAATACGATTGCCGAAGGCGAGGTCATGCAGCTCATCAATTGCAACGACCCGGACGTAGAAGAGGCCCAATACCTTACCGTCATTCGTAGCAAAACCGCCAAACTGTTCGAGGCGGCGGCGGAACTGGGCGCGGTTTTAGGCGGCACGCCCGCGGCCGAGCCGATGATGGCGACCTATGGGCGCCATCTGGGGACCGCCTTTCAATTGATCGACGACGTATTGGACTACGGCACCGAAAACGAACACCTCGGCAAGAACGTCGGTGACGATCTTGCCGAAGGCAAGACCACGCTGCCCTTGATTCACGTGTTGCGTACCGGCACCGAGGCTGAACGGACGCTGGTCAGAACCGCCATCGAGCAAGGCGGGCTTGAGCGCATCGACGACGTCGTGGCCGCCATTGAATCCACCCAGGCGATCGCGTACACTGCCCGGCGGGCCGAGGGCGAGGCCGATCTGGCGCGGGCGGCACTCACTTCCCTACCCGACTCCCCTTATAAGCAAGCCTTACTCGGCTTGGCCTATTTTTCCGTTCATAGAGATCATTAGAGGCGAAATGAACGGCGCATCATCAACGGGGTGTAGCTCAGCCTGGTAGAGCACTAGCTTCGGGAGCTAGGGGCCGGAGGTTCGAATCCTCTCACCCCGACCATTGAGAGAGCGTTGCCAACACCTGTGGACCTCCTGGTCGAACTGTTATTCTTGTGGGGCGCCATCTGGTTGGTTCGGCGTCTCCTGCGGCCGCGTCCCCCAGCGCGGACTGCCACACGCCCCACATCGACGCGTAAACAGACTCGCGCCATTGAGGACGTGGTCGCTTGTGACCGCTGCGGGCTCTATATTCCGCGCTCCGAGGCCATCTTTGGCCCTGACAACACTGCTTTTTGTTGTCGGGAGCACCAAACAACGCCGACCATTCGGCACTGAAACTTTGCCATAATGCCCAATCTGTGCTAATTCAGAACCCATGAGTGCAACTGATCATGCCTTAGACATGGCCCTGGATGGCGTCGAGACCCCGCTTCTCGTACGTGAACAGAATTGGCTTCTCCTGACCTACTTCAACAGGTATCGCCTGGTACTGGCCTTGCTGGCCTGCGTGGCGGGGTTCTCGGGTGGGGCGCTGTGGCCGTTCGGCAGCACCGACCCCAAACTCTTTTTGATCGTGGCGCTGCTCTACACCGCTACCTATATCCTGGCGACCGTTGCCACCCATCGGCGCTTCTCGGACTTTGAGACCCAGGCTACGGTCCTGGCGTTCCTTGATGTCGTAGCACTCATTCTTTTGATGCACGCAAGCGGCGGGCTCGGAAGCGGCACCGGGGTCCTGCTGCTGGTGTCGACCGCGGGCACGAGTTTTCTCCTCAACCGGCGCCTGACCATCTTTTTCGCGGCGCTCGCGACCATTGGGGTATTGCTCGAGCGGGCCTGGCCCTACCTCACCGGGTCCCTGAGTAGCTTACCGGCCAGCTACTCCCAGGTAGGCCTCTTCGGCCTCGTTCTCTTTGCCACCGCCGCTCTGGCCCATCTGGTCGCGAGCCGCCTACGGGTCACTGAGGCCTTGGCGGAGCGGCAGGAGACCGACCTGCTCCATATGGCGCGGTTAAATGAACAAATCGTCCAGCACCTGCAAATCGGCGTGCTCGTGCTCAATCAAGCCGGGCATATCCAGATGACCAACAAGACTGCGTGTAGTTATCTTGGTCTCACAAACGCCGACGACCATCCGCTCATCAAGGCCGGCGCGCCGATACTGCATGAGCAATGGATCGCGCAGCAAAAAAGACCCGACCTCGGACGGCGACTTTTTGTGTCCAAAGCAGGCTATACACTGCTACCGCGCTTTATATCCTTAGGTCACGACAAGACTGCCGGCACCCTCATTTTTCTGCAGGACACGGCCATTTTGAAACAACAGGCCCAGCAGATGAAAATGTCGGCCCTGGCACGGCTGACCGCCGGTATCGCCCATGAGATTCGCAATCCTTTGAGCGCTATCACCCATGCCGCGCAGCTGCTGGTCGAAAGCACGGAGCCGCAAAGCGAATCGCGGAATCTGGCCGAGATTATCGACGACCAAGGCCGGCGCATGAACACCATAGTAGAAAACGTCCTCCAACTTGGGCGTAGCGACCACACGCGCGCGACCCGCTTCGAGCTAGACGAGTGGCTCCAGAACATCCTTCCGGCATGCGCGACCGCCCTCAATATTCCCGTCGGCGCATTGAGCCTCGTGATCGAGCAGCCGCAGACCGTCTGCTTTGACACCGACCACCTCTTTCAGATCGTAAACAACCTGTGCCATAACTCTTTAAAGAACAGCCCCCCCTACCAGGACGTGGCGATCATCAAGCTGCTCGTCGATGTCGACCACGAGGGCTACAGTTACCTTGAGGTCATCGACTGGGGCCACGGCATCAAAGAGGCCATTGCCGAGCATATTTTCGACCCCTTCTTTACTACGACGGCGCGCGGTACCGGCCTTGGGCTTTATATCGGCCGGGAATTGGCAGAGGCCAACGGCGGGCGTCTCGAATACCATCCGGCATCGGTGGGATCCCGGTTCCGCCTAACATTCGGGCGACTGAATGACTGCACGGATACGTCCATCTCGTCATGAGCATGCCGCAAGTCCTTATTATTGATGATGAAGCGGATATCCGCGCCCTGCTTGAGTTGACCTTAGGGCGCATGAATCTTGAGACCCGTTCGGCCGGTGATGTGGCGTCAGCGCTGGCGCTCCTAGACGAATACCGGTTCGACCTCTGTCTGACCGACATGCGGCTGCCTGATGGCGACGGTCTCGATATCGTGCGCCACATCGAGGATCACCACCGCGGCCTGCCAGTCGCCGTCATTACCGCTCACGGAAGCATGGAGACGGCGATCGCCGCCCTTAAGGGTGGCGCCTTCGATTTCGTCTGCAAGCCCCTCAACATCAATGAGCTCCGCTCACTGGTCCGCAATGCGCTCAGTATGGCGAAACAACCGCCCACAGACGGCGCGAGCGCCGCCATGAAGCTGCTTGGGACCTCGCAGGCCATCAAATCCGTGCGCGCCCTGATCGAGCGACTCGCGCGCGGCCAGGCCCCGGTCTACGTAAGCGGCGAGTCCGGCACCGGTAAAGAGCTGGCCGCCCGCCTCATTCACGACCTCGGCCCACGCGCCGGCAAGCCCTTTGTGGCGGTCAATTGCGGCGCGATCCCTGAGCAACTGATGGAAAGCGAGTTCTTTGGCCACAAAAAGGGCAGTTTCACGGGCGCCTTTACCGATAAAGACGGGCTCTTCAAGACCGCGACTGGCGGGACTCTGTTTCTAGACGAGGTCGGCGACCTGCCGGTCCCCATGCAGGTCAAACTCCTGCGCGCCATCCAGGAAAAGGCCATACGCCCCGTGGGCAGCCAGCAAGAGATCCCTGTGGATGTCCGCATTCTCTCCGCCACCCATAAAAACCTCCACGACCTCGTGCGCATCGGCGCCTTCCGTCAGGACCTCTACTATCGCCTGAACGTGATCGAATTGGTCATCCCCCCCCTACGGGACCGGGCGGAAGACATCCCGGGGCTCGCCCAGCACCTGTCGGCAAAGCTTGCCGCAGGCCGCCCGCTACCCCTGACCGCCGCCGCAGTGGCCGCACTCCAGGGATACGACTTCCCGGGCAATGTGCGCGAGCTGGAAAATATCATGGAACGTGCATTGACGCTGTGCGAGGGCGAGGAAATCGATGTCATGGACCTGCAGCTCCCGATGACCGTCGCGCAAGCGGCCGCAAAGCCCCCCAAACAGGTCGGTGAGTCGTCCTTCGCCACCCATAGCTATACGGGCGAGCAATCGCTCGAGGAGCACCTAGCACAAGTAGAGCGCGCGGCAATCGAAAAGGCCCTGCGTGACACCCACCAAAACAAGACCGCTGCGGCCAAGGAGCTTGGCATTACCTTCCGTGCGCTGCGTTATAAGCTAGAAAAACTCGGTATCGAATAGGGACGTTTCCGTCAGATAGACCGCTGAGAACTTCAATGCCCGCCACCCGCAGACGATAAGACCGTCACGGGGCCCGGGCCGGCGGGCGCCAAGATGAGATAAGACGACAACCGACTGCACGGCTGAGCGGGCCATACCCCTTGTTCAGTCCTGCCTGCCACCGGCCCCGGCTCCTTGGGTGGCTCTAAGGCCACTTCTCAGACCGCCCTACTGCTCCCCTTCTTGGCAAGCAGTTCCAAACTAGGCCGTCATGCGTCCAAACCACCGCCCCGGCCCTTGTTACCCTGCCACTTTAGGGAACTTCGCGCCATCCGGTGGGGCCGCCCACCGGTGGCCCCCCCCCGAATTGCGCACACGAAGCGCATTGGCTTGCGCCTCCGCCTCCGGCCAGCGTCTGCGCGCCGCTCACAATCCGCATTTGCCCCCCCATCACCGACAGTGTCGATGCGTATGCGTTCCCGTACCCCACAATCGCAGGGCTAGTCAGGGGAGTCCCCGACGCCGACAGGATCGTATCCAAGGGGAAGGTGCCATTTAGTAACGAATAGTCGTAACTATAGGCCGTAGAAAGGCTACAGGTGAGGTTGCTCGTAGGCGCCACCGACACCGGCAAGGCAATGGTCCCTCCCACCAAGACGGCAGCACCCGTTACCGTAGCCCCCGTCGGTAAACTGAGCCCCGAAGTCGATGATACGTACTGACCACCACTAAACGTGGCGCTCCCGCCGACATAGCTAGTCCAGAGTGGCTCCCAACCGGCCGCGCCGTTGGCAATCACCGTCAAGCGATCACTCGACTGCAACACCAAATATTCTTCGCCATTATAATTGGCGCCGGTGACATCATTGATAGCCCCAGTCCCTCCAGACGTGGTCGCAACACTACCGAAATTGGCATAGCTGGGGTTGGCCACTGAGTTGTTCAACGGTATCCAGCTAATGGAGTTCGCAAGCGCCCCTTTTGTGCCGATGAGCGAACCCTCCCAGACATTGCCCGCATTATCGCCGATATAGATGTTGCCCGCCGGATCGATATAGGCCTGGCTATTGGCGACAAAGGGCGTCGTCAGTGAAGTCGACACACCCGTGCCGACCTCGGTGATCACGAGGCTGCTACTCGTAGCCCCCGTTGGGGCGGTCAAGACCTCAACGTCATAGGGGGTCCCTAGCGAACCGCTGGGTCGATAAATCACGGGTACGGTCGTGTTGGGCGCAATAACGCCAGCATAATCCTGTTCCCAAGCCTCCGCGCTCAATGTCCCGAGGGTGGAATCGGAGAGCTGCAGGGCATACTCGATACCCCCCTGCTCGGCGGTGCCGACCAGATAGGTGTACCACGTGCCCGTGCCATCCTCGGCGTCCACAGGGCGCATGCCGCCTGCCATATTCGCATTCTGCCAAAACGTCGAATAGTTTTGCAGGTCCTGCACGAGTGGCTGCGGCATCCATGCCCACTGAAGCGCGCCGCCACCGGTAGTCCCCGTTGTCGTCGTAGTCCCGGCCCCGATGGCATACAAAAACCCATCGTTATCAGCAAACAGCACCAATGCCGGCCGCGCCGCCTGCGCCTGCGCATAGGCGATATAAGTCGGATCACCCAAGAGATTGGTATCACCAGGGGGCATCAACACCACCGCCGGCTGCGATCCCGTAAGTCCTATGTACCATCCGGAGGTCCTCCCCCCCAAATAGATGCGGCCGTTGTACGAGGGATCGATCGTGTAACTCGCGATGTCGCTTGCGGTCAATCCCGTCCCGGTCAAGCTCCCAAAGGCCGCCGGATCGGCGGTCGGCATATTGGCCATCAACGTCAACGGACCGGGCACGCCGGCGCTCGTGCTCGCGGCATTCGTATACAGATCGGCGGCCCGATTGGTGGCGTTCATACCCGCATTGGCGTCCCATGTCGGAGTCGAGGACACCGACCCGTCTGCCAAGATCGGATAGGCCAGAAGGTTCCCCGTCCCCATGGGGGGCGTACTTTGCAGCTCGAACTGGTACGAACCGGCCTGGGTATTGGGGGCCGACGACCCGTTGCTGGTAAACACCTCGGCCTCGATCGCGTTCAAAATCGCCTGGAACGCCGCCTGGAACTGACTGGCGCTCTGCGCGTTATAAGCGATCTTGGTGCCCCCCGCAGTCGCTAGCTTCTGCAAGACCTGATAGCCTGCGGCCGCCTCGGCGCTGCACCCGGTCGCCCCGGGCGGGCAATTGATGCCTGGGCCCACACCGAGCACGAAGGTCTGGATGCTACCGCCCGCCCCGGTATTGTTATAGAGGTTCTGAACCGCCGTGACCGCCTCGGTGACCGCATTATCGTTATTGGGGCTCCCGGTCGTCGACAATACCTCCCCGTAGCCGGTCGCCGCCGCGCTCCCTAACGGCGGGTAGATGTGGCCGCCAGTACCCATCGTTGGTTGCCCATCGGTGATCAAGATCACGAACTTCGGGTCGCACGCGGGGGTAGGGGCGGGGTTGGAGGAGCCCAATCCACTGGTAAAATATGTGAGCGCAGTCGCCAAGGTACCGGCCATCGGCGCAAACTCAGAACCCGCCACGATCTCGGTGGCGGTGCCTTTGAGCGTTTCTGGCGCGAGCCATGTCTGCATGGAACTCAAAGACGTGCTCAAAGGTGCGATGGGAACGACCAAATAGCCCTGATTCCCTGATATGACCGGGGAGGCGTCATAGGCCAGGCCGCGCTGCGCATACCAGACCTGCCCGCTGTAGGGCGTGTAGCCCGCATCCGTGGGACTGGTGCCCCACGGGCCGCCCCCGCCTGACCAATTAGTGTAGGTCTCCAACAGGTAATTACCGGAGAGAACCTGGTCCTCATACTCCGGCAGCGTGTAGGTGGTGTACGGTGAACTGGGGGTGGGCCCGGCATCGGCCGGATTATTGTAAGAGATAAAGTTAGCACCCAGATTACTAGCGGCATAGAGCACATCATTGATCTGCGGGTCGTCCGATGTGGCGTTGATGTAGAGATAGTTGTCGCTCGCAATCCCGGCCCCTAAAATGGCCTCCACCTTCGCGCAGGCACCGGTGGTCACCCCATAGCACGGATTGGCGACCGACAAGGGATTTGCCGAGCTAGTGGAAGTCGCGCTCGTGCCGAACGCAAAGGCCCCGGGGACAAACGATGGCGACGACACATTGTCGTTGCTCATGTAATAGACCCACGTCCTATACGGCTTCGGCGTCCCCTTGGTCGCGTAATCCATGAGGCCCATCTGGAACAAATTCGCATACTGGGGGTTCGAAAAGGCGGTAAGGAGGCCCTGCTCGGCGACATTGATCATCGATTCCGAATTGTCAGTCAGGGTGGTGGAAGCGCTGCCGACCGTATATGGGGCATAACCGGCGGGACAGGTGGTCCCGTCGCTAGCGAGTTGGCTCGTCGACCGTGGGGTATAGCCGCTTTCGAGGTAGCACGCGGGCGATGACGAGGCGGCGTTCGCCGCGACCGTACCCGAACCTGACATAATCGCCCCCTGCAGATTACCAGCCATGCCCTGCGAGGTATCGACGATCACCAGAATTTGCGGCTGCAAGCCCCCCCCGGCGGCGCGGGCGGATTGAGCCAGAAACAAGCACGACAACACGCCAATCCCTATGGCGACCCAAACGGCCTGGGCCACCGCCTTAGTCCAATGTCCGGTCTTGTTCATATCAGCTCCCTACCTTCCGCAAGGTCGACTCGACCTCAACATTAAGCTCTGATGCATTAGGGCCATTGTTCGGTGCTAGTTGCACGTCCACGAAGGCCGCATACAACATAAACGGCATATTGGTATAGCCGTTTGCAATCTGCGGTGGCAATCCCGTCGGTTCTACCACGAACTCCACCTTGAAGGTCCTGCCCGCAAACTGCACCGCGGGTGACACGGTCCCGCAGAGGGCGGGGGTCGCAGTCGCGCACGTGGCCCAGAAACCAGGGGTGATGGCCGCGGGATCCATAGGCTTTGCCACCGTGGCTGGGGCGATAATCCCTGGGACATACCACCACGGAACACCGGCCATGCCGCTTATCTCTGGGAAGACGACCAGACTCTGTAGGTCTAGGTTGGCTTGGTGCAGCCCGTAATCGGAGGCCTCCAGCGCCGCCGTCTGGACCGCGACATTCGATGACACCTGACTGTCGGCGCGCACGAAATACAGAAGGCCGATCCCTATGAACGTCAACGCGAGCAAGACCAGGATCGAGAGCAACAAGGTGATCCCCGACTCCTGGCGGCCGCCGGCATGCGCTGCTTGCTGTCGGATTATTGATTCCATATCACATTTCTCACGGGTATGACGGTCTTAAAGACGTGATAGAGATAATGCCGACAATTGCCCTGGACGCACCCCATGGTCGAATTGGCCGGTAGACCTGTGGGCACCGTATAGGTCACAGCCCCATTGCCCGTCCCCATAAGCGGAATGACAGCTGGGCTCAATCCGGGGATGGTCCGAGTACTGCGCGCCAAGAGCGCGATCTTCACTGCCAGCACCTGGTTGGCGGGCCCGCTCCCCGGCGTCTGGTAGCTTGTGACAACGCCATGGGTCCCATAACCGAACTCCACTTGCATGTCGACGATGCCGCGGGCCACCAAGGTCAAGGGGGGTATGGAGCCATTCGGGGTTGCGGCGTTATATTGCGACATATAGAGCGACGGGACACGAAGCGGTGCGGCGCTGGTCGGGGCGGTACCCAGCACGCCGGTGCTCGGGTTCTGATCTTCGATCAGGAAATTCTCGATATAAAAGCCGGCGTTGCCGATATCGATCACTCCGGCATTCATCAAGGCCTGGGAGGTGACACCAGGGTCGGCGGCCGCGAACCCGCCGGGTCCGTTATAGATCGACCCATTGCCGCTCCCTGAGTTCGCCACGACATTGGTGTTGTTGGCACCATTTATGGTGGTTATTTGCCCCAATATACAGGTCGCGTTGGGCATGGGCACCAAAAAGAGATCGAGATTGCTTATCTGACTGCTGTTATCCACATTCATATCCGCGGCGTTGACGTTTGGGACTTTCGTAATGTGAGCGACCGGGGACGTGCCGAATAGGCTGCCCCCGGTCGTGATGCTCAACGCGTAGGTGCTGGTCCCCGCCGGAACGTAATTCGGCGCTGCCTGCATACTGGCCGCAACCGGTGCCAAGCTCAAAAGCCCGACACCGTTAACAGGACCCGCCACATTGGCGAATTTGGTGGCGGTACCCGTGTAGACCCCGTTGCCGCAAAGATTCATGGGCAGGCCGTAGCCCGCCGACTCGACCGCCTGGGTGATCATGGCAAGAGCCGTGCGTGCCTGCTGCCAGCTATTGTTCTGACTCTTGGTCTGGGTAAAGGCGTTGGTGAGGCCAATAAACGCGCCATAAATGGCCGTGGCCCCGAGGGCGGACACCACAAGCGCCACCAAAAGCTCAACAAGCGTAAAGCCCCGCGCGCGGGCTTTAGTAGCCGACCATGGTCTGTAAGACATAACTATTGAGCCCTCCTGTCCAATATACCGTGACAGTCGCCTCACACGGGCAGCCGGCGACGCCCACGGCTTTCACCGCGACCGTGCCACGGCCGCCGGTCGTGCCGCCCAACCCCGGTAGATACGCCAAGGATTCCTCCCATGTCGTGATATTGGCCAGCTCGACGCCAGTCGCGCCCACCCCGCCAGCGGGCAGGACCGTGTTGATCCCGTTGTAGCCCAAGGCGTTGCCGCCGTTCGCGTCCGCGCGCAACATGCCGACCATTTCCTGGGCCGCGATATATGCCTGCGTCAGACTCTGGCCGCCCTTCGACATCGCCATACCTTCCAACAAAAGAAAGACGACGGCCATGATGCCGATCGCAAAAATGGCCAACGCCACCATATTCTCAATCAAGGTAAACCCCCCGCACCTCGCGAAAACTCTGTGGGGACGCCTCATCTTTACTGATTCACGCATGGCGATGTCCCGTTACCGATATCGGTCGTCAGCTGCGCTGCGGTCACATTGGACGGAGGGATACAAGAGCGAATCTCCCCCGCGCCATAAAAAACGACGAGCCACGTATCGTACTGCGTGGCATTACTGCTCGAACTCATCTGGTAGAACCCGTTTAGCAATTGGCCCGTACCCATATCCATGATGGTCCCTTGGGGCGTGAAGGTCACAGGTGAGGACGCGCCAATCTGGCAGGTCGTATTGGGATACTTGCCCGCGAAGACCTTCGCGGTCATGCTCGGGGCGTTGGAAATGGCAGCGTTCGCAACACCTGCGTTATTTTGTGCGGAAGTAAACGACCAAGTGCACACGGTAACTCCATTGGGCGCCACGGCGCTTTGGATCGTGAAGTTGATCTGCTGATCCGTCTTGATCGCATACCCACGTCCCCACTGAAAGTCCTCCTGGAGGCTTCCGGCTGCATTACGAATCCGCTGATTTACGACCCACGAGGTCAGAGACGGGATCGCCACCAACGTCGCGATCCCGATGATCGCGATCACCACCATGGCCTCGATCAGGGTAAAGCCCGCACCTTGGCCGGTCGGGTCCGACCGGCTTTTTTGGGTAGGTTGGCCACTCATGGACCGCCCAATCCCCGCACGCAACCCACGAACCCATACCCAAGGCCTGCGCAACGAAAGGCGGCCAACCCCCTGGTCGTTGGGCGCCACCTTTCTCGCAATCACTCGCTCGCGTCGCAGATACTCCATTTCGTTGGTCATACTGCCAGCACCATCCGCGCGACGACACCTGTCATCGGTTTGATAAGGATTGTTGTAGCATAAAACCGCCGCTTCACAAGCTCAAACCATGGCTTGATCTCCACAATCACCACCAATTCAGTGAGTTATGCCTCAACCGGCGCAAACAATCGGCCAACCCCTTCTTGTCTTGCGCCTGATCCCATCGCTGCCCGCCAGGGAGAGCGCAGCGGGGCACGGTGCCCGCCGGAGGCGGTGCGTTGCGTCTAGAGGAAGGTCCTTTAGACCCTAACACGCCATCCCGTTATGGTGGGCAAACCACGCAGAGTACTACCTATAGCGGTGCACACCGACCCAGGGACACACGCAGCGAACGACCCGCCACCCCTTAGGGCCGTGGCAAAGAGGCCTTCTCTAAAATGGAAGGGAAATGGGGGCACGCCACGCCGGGGTAAGGAAAATGCCGCCTAGCACCTACCCAGGGCCGGCCCGCGAGCGCGGGCGGCCAACCTAGCCGCTATGGGTAACGACCGCGCCCAGCTCGAAGATCGGCATATACATCGCGACTACCAACGTCCCGACGATGGTGCCCAAAACCACCATGATGATCGGCTCCATCAACGTCGACATGCGCGCGACCGTCTCGCTTACCTCGCCTTCGTAGAAGTCCGCGACCTTCTCGGCCATGATCTCAATGGCGCCGGTCTGTTCACCAATGGCCAACATATGGACCGCCATGGCCGGGAAAACGGCGGTCTCCTTCAGGGAGTCGGTGATAAACCCGCCTTCGAGGACCCGCTCTCTGGCCGCGTTCACGGCCCGCTCGATAATCACGTTATTCGATATCCGCGAGAGTGTCTCCAAGGCCTCGTTGATGGGCACGCCGGCGGCCTGCATGGTCGCTAGCGTGCGCATGAACCGCGCCACCGAGCCCTTTAGGATGACCTCGCCCATGATCGGGAGCTTGAGCGAAATCCGGTCTACGACCGTCCGAAAACCGAGACTTTTGCGATAGGTAAAGACAAAAAGCCATATCGTGGCAATCGGGATGATAAAGACGAGATACCAATGGCCGCGCATCCAGTTCGAGATGTCGATGACGGCCTGGGTCAAGGCTGGCAAGGTGGCACCAAAGCTATCGAACAGGTGCGCGAACACCGGGATCACGAAGATCATCAAGATCGCCGTGACCAACAGCATCACCGTAATGATGGAGGCCGGATAAATCATCGCCGAGCGAATCTTTTTCTGGAGGGCGAGGGATTTTTCGCGATAATCCGCCAAGCGCAAAAGGATGGTATCAAGGATACCGCCCTGATCACCGGCCGCCAGCAGCGAGACGAACAATCGGTTGAAATATTTCGGATAACGGGCAAAGGCATCGGCGACCCGCTCGCCGTCTTTGATGGGGGTTAGGATCCCATCGAGCATGGTCTTCATGCCCTTGCTATCACTGGCCGATGCCAACAATTCAAACGCCTGCACCATGGGCACGCCGGCGTTGATCATCGTCGACAACTGGCGAATCATGACGACGATGCTCGCTTCCTTGATCCCCCCGGTGCTCGAAAAAAGGGGCTTGGGCTTCTTTTTTACAGAGACGATCTGGAGGCCGCGCTTGCGGAGTGTGGCGCGCACGATCGTAGCGGAGACGGCCTCCATTTCGCCTTTTTGGATGGGCGCTTTGCTATCGGCAACCGGTCGGGCCTGCCACTGGAACACCGCCGTTTTGGGACCCTTCTTTTTCTTGGCGGCCGGGGCGGCCTCGCTATCGGCTTTGACTGCGGTTGCCATACGTTATCCTCTCCAGATCACTCTCATAACAGACGACCACGCATTCCCTGTCAGACCGTTTCCACCGGGCCGGGCTACCCGAGCCCTATTCGCCCCACGCACCCGCCGGAGACGACCTTTGGGATCCACGAACAGGCTCGCGACCCCCTTCGAGGATCGACGACCTCATGAATTACCCTAGACGTTCCCCTCCCATACGGCAAGGGCACCGGTCCGCCCGGACCGTTTGTCAGGCCATGAAGCCCCCGCCGAGGACCGCGCCTGCCGGCACCCCAGTGACTTTGTGAGTGCTGCGCCCAAACGGGGCCGGCGCGCCACCGATCCCCACCCAGACGACCTAAAGACGACCGCTAGTGGCCTTTTTTAAGGTCGGCGGGTAGGCCGGGCGATCCCGGCGGGAGCCACCCCACCCTGAAACGCGCATAACGACCGTAAGCCAGCTATTGCGGGCCCTGCGGCCGCGATCTAGCCACCACCCTTAGCTGCTGCGGAAGCGCCCGCCAGGATCGTTGATAGCCATTGGTTGCTGAGCCGCTCCGACAGACGGTTCTGGCTTTGGCGCGCGGCGAGGTTGTCGAGATCGACCCAGGCCAACGGCTGATCCTGCTCGGCGCACGAGAACACCGTGCGTGTACGCCGGCCCGTTGCCGGGTCAATCTGCCATTGCAGGCACTGCGCGCAGACCCCTTTCATCATGCACTGCATCGGACTCCCTACAGTCGCGATAGCCTTCACGTCCGCCTTGAAGATCGGCTGCAACGCCCCCTTCAAGGCCGCCTGGAAGGCCTTCAACAGACCGGTCGAACCCATGACCAGTATCCGATCAACGGTCGACAGCGGAATCGCGTCCGCGGGCAGATCCAAGCTGCCGTCCGCATAGTGTTGCAGCAAGGCCACCATATCCGTGGCCGTGACCGCCCGATCTTGTGGGCGGCGCGATGTGATCTGCGGTCCGCCTTCGGCGGTCGTCCAAATGATCTGATCGGCCGCCTCCTGAAGCCCCTCTTGATTATCGAGCTCCGAGGCCTTGGCAAAGGCCGCCACATAGATCACGCGATTGCCGGCTGCGCGCAGCGCCGGGCCGATATCGAGCATCACGGCCGCCCCCCAGCGCCCCGCCACGACTAAGATCGTCTGGCCCGAGGGGATCTCGGTCGGCGCCCCGGTGGGGCCCATCAAAATCAAGGGGTCCCCGACCTTCAGGCCTCCCGCGACCCGTGCGCCCGCACCCCACTGCAAGACCATGAGGCGCACGCGATCCTCGTCTACACCCGTGCCGCTCACCGTCATGACCGGCACCTGGAGCCTGGTATCCTCGACTACGGAGCTTTGCGACTCGAAGGTCTGTAAGCGAAAGAATTGGCCCGGCCGAAAGTTTTTCGCGGCCATCGGCGCCTCTATCCACATCTCCGTCACCGCCGGATTCGTCTTGTTGATCGCCGCGACCCGCGGCTCGAAGAGGCTGCGCATCCGCGCCAAGAACGCCGCGCCGGGTTCGTCGTTTGCGGGTTTCGGCATAGCCGCCAAAAGCGCCATCACTTGCGGATAGGCGGTCTTGCTCGAGGCCACGGCCTTCACCACAGAGCCATGAAAGGCGGCATGGGTGTCGCCTAAAAAGCTCACCCGATGCCCGTCCTTGCCATAGGAGGTAAAGGGTCCGGTCTCCGGGGCCTTGCAGTTGGCCGCGACCTGCACGGCTTGTAGATCCTCGCCATGCGCAACGTGGCCTTCGAAGTGATTGCCGTCCAAAACGAAGGTCCCCGGGTACTCACGCTCATAGATGGTATTGGGCACGGTCCCGGCGGCTATCAACACTGTCCGTGCCGGGAGCCGCACCTCGCGATCATCGGCGATCCAGCGCCCCTCTGCTTCCCTCATGGGTCGCAACACCAAGGTCTCCACATGGCCATACTGGTCGAGATCGGCGGCCAAGGGATCTAGGCCTTCGGCGTAATAGAGACCTTCTTGTAGTGCCTTCGTCAACTCTTCGTGGTTGCGCGTATAGGCCGGGGAATTGTTCATGCCCTTGCGATAAGCCAAGGTCACGCCACCCCAGGACCGCAGCAAGGGAATAAAGTCCGGCGCCTCCTGCGCCTGTTCGGCCCGCTTGCGCTCGGCGCGGACCGCTTGCCCGTGGGCGAGAAATTCCTCCAAAATACCGAGATCCTCGGGCGGCAGGCCGGCGCGGACCGCATCGACCCCCAGACGCTCGACCATGACCTCGTAGCGCGCCAAGATCTTGCTCACCTGCTTTATGTAGTAGGTCTGCACCTCGGTGGCCGTGTCGACTGCCGTCAACCCACCGCCGATCACCACCGCCGGTAACCGTACCTGAAGATTGGCCAGACTCGCGTCCTTGCCCGCGCCCGTCAACTGAAGTGCCATTAAGAAGTCGCTCGCCTGACGCATCCCGCGCGCGAGACTGTTGCCCATCGGCACAACCCGCGGCAATCCCGCGCCGGTCGCGATGCAGACATGATCGAAGCCCTGCTCCCAGGCGTCGTCTAACGTCACCGTGCCACCGAAACGCACGCCGCCTACGATCCGCAGATTGCGCCGCCGGGCGAGACTCAAATAGATGAGCTTCAAAAAGTTCTTATCCCAGCGGACGGTGATGCCGTACTCGGCCACACCACCGAAACCCAAGAGAATGCGCCGATCAAGATCCTCGGCAAGCGTCGCCCAAGAGTGGACCGGGCCGGCCACCACCGCCTCTGGCAAGGGCTCGATCTTCAAGCCATCGATGCCGAGCACTGTGCAGCCCTCATGGGTTAAGAAATGGGCCATGGTAAAGCCCGCCGGACCCATGCCCACCACCAGCACCTTGCGACCATTGTCGGGCTTTAGCAGGTACTCATGCCGAGACAGCGGATTCCAGCGCAACAGCAGGTCGTAAATCTCGACACCCCAAGGCAAACCTAAGACATCGGTCAAAATCCGGGTCTCGATCTCGGGAATATTGACCGGATCCTGTTTCTGATAGATGCAGGCCTTCATGCAATCGTTGCAAATCCGGTGGCCGGTCACGGGCAACATCGGATTGTCGATCATAATCATCGCCAAGGCGGCGATATTGAAGCCGTCCCGACGCAGAAGATTCATCTCGGAGATCTTCTCTTCGAGCGGGCAGCCGGTGAGCGTCACGCCCAAAGGATCGACCTTCAGGCCGAGTTCGGGTACGCCCTTCTTTTCGGGAAAGCCCTTGGAGCAAAAATCCCCATCATGGTCGTGACAATAGAGACAATAATGGACCTCGCTTTGGATCGGACGCGCGGCCATGCGCAAATCCGTCAAATGAAACCCGTCACGGCGCCGAAACCCGGAAGGAAGACCCTGGGCCATCGCCACACCGTGGCGCTCGATGCACTCCACGGGGACCAGGTGCGCATGGTCCACGCGCTCTGGGAGCTTGAAACTCGACCAGTCGGAAAATTCGGCCCGAATCCCGGCGTCATTCAAGACCATCGCGCACCACTGCGTCAGGCGCCCGATCTCGTTCTCGTAGCGGGGCTCATCGGTCAACCATTCCTCGGCTAAGCGGGCTACCACCCACTCCCGATCATTCAAGGGCAAGGCGCGCCGCTTAGCCTCGGCCTCGATCCAACTGTTCAAATCGGCAAAGCTCTGCGGGAAATCCCCGCGATAGCGCCGCGCTCGGCGCTGCACGAACTGCTGCTTGAATGCCATGACCCCGTCGTGACTGGTGGTCGCCTGCTGCAGGGTCGAGGTCGCATCCTGGATCTGAAAAAGATCCGCCACAAACGCCTCGATATGGGGCGCCACCGCCAAAAGGAGGGTACTTTGCAAAAGTGGGGTCTCGGGGCCTTCGCCGCTGCGAAACTCGCGTAGCTGATCTGCCAGGCGCGCATCGCGTCCTTGGAGGTCAGCGAGAAACTCCTCGTCCAATCGCGCTAAGTCCTCGCGGCGAAAGAGGTCTTCATAGCGCCACGACCGCGCGAGACGGAGTGCGGGCTGCCCTTGTACGGACAGTGGCGGCTGTTTGGTTAGATCGTCAGTTGGCATGATTCGGCCCTGGAATGACTATACGGTACCCACTAAATTCTTGACCTGACACGAAAACAGCGCCGCTGTTACCATGAGATCCCCTTGATTCTCTAGGCGGCCCGATACTGGCGCCGCACGCTCCCTGACCTTCTTTCACGTACAGAAGACCCACAGAGGGCTAAAGATAACCGAAAACGACATCGCGCGTCACAAAAAAGCGCGATCTCGCCCAAAGCCTGCGCGATAAAGAAAGGGTACGCTACCCATGCGTGCGCAGACCCCTTAAAATGGCCCGGGAAGGCAGGCGCTATTCTAAACGAAAACGGGCCGTCTGCGGCCCTTGACACGCCGCGGTGGTTCAGAGCGGCCACGATGACCGCGCCAGATGCACCCCGGCGCCCCGGGATGCGTTTCCCGGCAGGCCTCACTCTTTAGGATCTATCCATGCTGCGATTACTGGAAGTCCGGCTGCCCTTGGATCACACCGAGGCGGATCTCGTCACCGCCATCTGCCAGCTGTTGGGCATCGCGCGCAACGAGCTTGGCGGCTACGTGATCGCAAGACGCGGCCATGATGCCCGCAAACCGGGCCGCATCGTCTTGGTCTACGCCCTCGATGTCACCGTCAAGCATCCGGAAGAGCTTCTTAAGCGCCATCACGAAAACCCGCGCATCATCAAGCGGCCCGCTACCCACTACCAACCGGTAGCGATGCCAATAGCAAGACCCGCACGGCCACGACCGGTGGTCATAGGCCTTGGGCCCGCCGGTCTATTCGCGGGGCTCATACTCGCCCAAATGGGTCTTTGTCCCGTCATTCTCGAACGTGGCAAGGCCGTTCGCGAGCGCACCCAGGATACCTTTGCGCTATGGCGACAGCGGATACTGAATCCTGAGTCGAACGTGCAATTCGGTGAGGGCGGCGCCGGGACCTTCTCCGATGGCAAGCTCCATAGCCAAATCAGCGACCCTCATCACTATGGGCGCAAGGTGTTAGAAGAGTTCGTCAAGGCCGGGGCCCCGCCCGAGATCCTCTACGTCAGCAAACCCCATATCGGTACGTTCCGCTTGGTCGGTGTCGTCGAAACCATGCGCGCGACCATCGAGGCCTTGGGCGGCACGATCCATTTCCAGAGTCGGGTCACGGATATCGACCGCGATCAGGGCGCCGTGCGCGGCGTGACACTAGCCGACGGCCGCGTCATTGCGACCGACCATGTGATCTTGGCGATCGGCCATAGCGCTCGCGATACCTTTCAGATGCTTTGGGATCGCGGCGTCTTCCTAGAGCCCAAGCCCTTCTCTATCGGCCTTCGCATCGAGCACCCACAATCGCTCGTGGACCACTGTCGATTCGGGCGCCAGGCCGGCCATCCCCTGCTGGGGGCGGCCGACTATAAGCTGGCCCACCATAGCCGAAACGGCCGCTCGGTCTACAGCTTCTGCATGTGCCCGGGCGGCACGGTAGTCGCGGCCACGTCCGAACCGGGGCGAGTCGTCACAAACGGCATGAGCCAATACTCCCGCAACGAACGCAACGCCAATAGCGCACTCGTAGTCGGGGTGACGCCCGCGGACTTTCCGGGCCACCCGCTGGCGGGCATCGCATTCCAGCGCCAATGGGAAGAGCGCGCCTACGCACTCGGCGGCGGCACCTATGAGGCACCGGCCCAACGGCTCGGGGATTTTCTGCGTGGCCAACCGAGCACCGGCCCAGGCGCCGTCACCCCCTCTTATCAGCCGGGCGTGCGCTGGGGGGACTTGAGCCACGCGCTCCCCGACTATGCCATTGCGGCGCTGCGCGAGGCGCTCCCGGCCTTTGCCCGCAAAATCACAGGTTTTGCGCTACCGGACGCCGTCCTGACCGGGGTCGAGACGCGGACCTCGGCACCGATCCGGATCACCCGCGATGACGACCACCAAAGCCGCAATACCCGCGGCCTTTACCCGACCGGCGAGGGTGCCGGCTACGCCGGCGGCATCCTGTCTGCCGCCGTCGATGGGATAAAGGCCGCCGAGGCCGTCGCGCGATCCCTTGCCCGGAGCGTCTAGAGGCGGCCCGACAACACGAGACGCGTGGCCAATCGCCCGGCGTTTGCCTACCGGCGGTGATCACTGGCATCCGGGCGTGCGGACCGAATCCTAGATCGGCGCCTTAAAGGATACGATGCGGCCGCCATGGCCATCAGCGACACCCACATTCTGCACGAGTCTATTGAGACGCAAATCGTGCCCGAACACATCCCCCGTAAACGACAAAACCCTCGTCGCCACCGCATAGCGACCATGTCCTGCGACCTGAAGTCGCCCGCTTAAGGTATGGATCTCATAACGGATAGCGCCGCGCTCGAGCCCGAATCGCACCACATAGCTGCCAAGCGGACTCACAGGCGCGCTCACCAACGCGGCCTGCCGCCACGTGACCTGACCTTGGCCCTGAAGTCCGGCGCCCAAGATCAGGCGATCGGCCGTAAGTCGCAAGGCACCCCGAGGACCAAGACCGCGCACGGCCGGCACCCAGGCGACCAGGGTCGCCTGGGCCCTCACATCGAGATCGGATAGATGCACCGATCGCGGCCCGAATGCCACCTGCACATGTCCCCGCAAAGGTCCTGTGAACCGCAAGGCATAACCCCATCGGCCGGGCCAGGGCGGGCGAATTCGAAATCCGAAATAGACGCGACTGAAGACCTCGCGATGATTCGCGGTCTTGAACAGCAAAAGGAGGTGCCCGGACCAAACGGACCCGTGCAGATCATCGATGCGTACCGAATGCGGCAAGTTGCGCTCGAGATAAGGGCGCGCCAGCCATGCGGGGAACGTCACCAACAAGACCGCCCCATACACACACAGCGCGAGCACAACATAGCGCAGCCTGCGTCTCATGCGCCTGCCACCAACGTGACAGAACCGCTCACAAGCCCGGTGTCGACTTGCGTCAACTCCACACGGGTCGGCGAAATACCGTGCCGGCCCAAGACCGCCAAGAACCGCACGAGGCCGTTGAATGGCACGTGACTGAAATCCGCCTCGGCCTTCTGCGGGCCGCGCGGTGAGAACTGGCTTAATGCCTCGTCAATGGCCGCCCCCTGTGCGCTTTGCTCGATAAAGTGTACAAAGGCCGTGCCCGTCGGCGCCGAGCCGATATGTCTGCGTAATAACCGGATGGTGATCGCCTCGCGGCGCATGGTGAGCAGTGCGCGGTGTTGTTTGGGGAGCACGCGCTCCCAATATGCTACGCGCGCGGCCAAGGGCACCCAGACTGCACCAACCAAAAGCGCCGGCATTACCACGATGGCCGCTATCATCAGCGCACGGCGCTCTCCGGCCGTACACGCCAACCAGAGCGACCGAACCGTTGCCAAAACCTGGCGCACCACCTTCATACCGACCTGCGCATGATCACCACCTGGGCCCGCACCCCACCCGGACGGCGCACGACGTGCGCTACGGATACGAGCAGACCTGCTCGCCCAAGGCCCGCTTTGAGTCTCGCCAATGCGGCCAGATCGGCGACCCGGATGGCGCAGCGCACCCGACTGCTATGGTAATACAAGCGCGCCAACGAACCCTGGGCGAGCCCCGATAGGGCCGAACTCGCCTGCGTCATGATCGACAGAAAGCCGCCATCGCCGCCACCGGCTTGCGCCGCGACCCGCGCTGCGCCCCGTCGCATCTGGGCCGCCGGATCGAGTACCGGCGTATCCGGGAAGCTGGTCGTAAATAGTGACGCCATCTCGACCCGCATCCGCGATTCCCGATGCGCCAGCCTCACCCACTCGAAAACCGTGTGCGCAAATCCCAGCACGAACCAAAGCGCTATGGCGATAAGCGCGGGCCGCAAGGCCGGTAGCGTGGCGCGCCCGGCCGCTCCGACCAGGTTGCCGGTCTCGCCTAGGCGAAAGACCGGCGTCTCGCCGTCGCCAGCATGGCGCCCATCTGCGATCACGACCAGACTGAGCTGAGTCGCCAACATCGCCCGGAGATTTTCATCGCCATCGAAAAGAATAATGGCCTCAGGCACCACACCCTGCTCTCTTGCCGCCGCCAAGGCTTGTTCGAAGGCCGCTGGCGGGTGCCGTTCGTGGCCGGCGGTCCCAAAACCGCTGTAGGGCCCGGTGCGCACAGCCCACTGCCCATCGGCAAATCGGCACGACCACGCGTGATCGCGTCTTGGCAGCGCGAGCGTGACCGGACAAAGGCTTGCCCGCACTCCGGCTTGGTCTAGGGCCGCGCGCCAGGCGGCCAGTCGATCCTTGGCCGTGACCGCCACAAAAATCCCCGTCGCGGTCTCGTGGTGGACGAACACCAAGCTTTCGGGCTCCATCAGCAACTGATCCTCCAGCAGATAAGGCAGGGCCCGGCGCAGGCGCCCCCGCCTACGACCCGACCACGGCGCGACCGTCAAGAGCGTCTCGATCGCCGGTGTCCACACTCGCGCAGGCCCGGTTCGCACAGCCGCCGGCAATTCGCAGAGCAACCCGCGACCCCGTTCGCCCGCCGGGCTACGCCAATCGACCACGGCGACCTGCGGAAAGTCCGGCGGCAAAAACACATGCCACAGGCGTTGCGCTCGGGTCTGCCGCCCGGCGCGCCATCGGGTGTCGCGCCCCCGAAGCCGGCCGCGCCGACCGAGCAGTGCCCGTGCGCTCGCGCCCATAAACGGGCTTACGAACCGGTTTGTCTTGTGTGACGATGCCGCCATAGCGCCTCCTGCCACAAGATAGCGGTGGTTTGGCCACGCGCCGGGCGATACAAAAGCGCACGCCGGCGGGCCACCAACCCACCGAAGCGCGCGGTCGCGTAGACCAGAAAGTAATGCGTCTGCACCACAATCCGAAAGATCGGCCGCGATCCCGGCGGTAGGGCCGCTTGAAAGGCCGCCGTGCTCGTATACGGCGCCTGGGCCGCCAGGAGACCGGCCGGCCGCAAGCCGAGCCCCGGACATAGTGCCGCCAACACCAAGGCTGGCGCCGTATTGATGTTAATAGGGGTCACCTGGGGTAAGGCCGTCACATACGGCCGCAAGGCCCGCACACTCTTGGCGCTAAACCCCAAGACCAGACGCAACTCGCTCATGCCACTCAAACGTTGCTGTCCCGCGCGATACGGCGTCCGCCGCCCTAAATAGACCGCATCCAACTCCGCATCGGCTGAACCGGCGGGCAGCTCCCACGCGATCAACGCTTGCGCCAATGCCGGATCAAGACCGACCAGCCGCAAAAGCCTGGTAAAGACCGTCACGGCCGCCGGCACTGGCCGCCCGGCCACCACGAGGTCGTTGATATTGAAACGCCCTTCGGGATCGACCAACGCCGCGCGAACCGTCCCACCGGCTACCGGAAACCAGGGTAGCGGCTGCGCCCACCGCCCCGTCAAAGCATCGATCTGGCTGCGGCTGCTGTCTTTTGTCACTTCCACGGCCGCGAACCTAAAGGCGCCGTCCATAACGGCGCGCGCCTGCGAAAGTAAGCGGATATTTCGAGTCTCTTTAAACCATACCGCGTCGCTGCGCATAAAGCTCGCCGCGATCGCCGCCGTCAGGGCGACGACCAACAGCGCCATGATGAGCGCAAGGCCCCGCTGGCCGCTCATCGTCCGACCGCAAAAAGCCATCGCAAATGATGGCCATCTGCTAACGTCACCACAACCTTCACCAATCTCGGTTGCACCATGGGCTGCCCCACCAGCGGCCAGGTCCGGACATAGCGGCCGTTGGCCGCCAGCGGCTCTACGCGGACACGGCGCACCCCGTGCAACAACACCTGTTGCGCCCGCCGTTCGCCGGGGACCCGATCGAGCACCGCCCAGCGCCGCCAAACCCAGTTGCCATCCACCACCGTGTAACTCACGCGCCGCAGATGACTCCGTGGCCTCACGCTCCATGGCCGAGCCCCGCCCATCGTAAAGCTCCACTCGGTTCGGTGGCCCATCCGGCGAACGATGAATGCCGGTACGAGCGCGCCGGCACCGTCCCGCACGGACCGTGCCCGGACTTGACTCAGATCATCGGCGAGTCGGTCGTACGCAAGCCCGTACGCCTCCCAACGCGTCTGTACCGCCTGTAAATGGGTGCGGATCGTCATGGCGCGATCCAGGCCAGCGTAGCTCACGGCCCCGACAACGGCAAAGATCGCCATCGCCACCACCATTTCCAGTAAGGTGAAACCATGGTCGTCAGTCATGGCCGGCGCACAAATCCGACCAGCCGCATAAGGACGTGGAAGTGGCGCGCCTGGCGCACGGTGATCCGCGCGCGCCGAATCTCCGCCACAATCGTGGCCCCGATGTGCGTTACCACCAGAAACCGCCGGCCATCCTCTCGTGCCCCTGTGCGCCGACTGCCCAGTTGTGGCCAGCGGGTCATCGTCTCTATTCGCGTCAGGCGATTCTCGGCGACCCACAGCGCCATCGTGCGGTTCCTGAGGGCTGCGGTGGTGACAATGGCATCACTTAAGCCTCGCATAACCGCAGCCAGCGCGATCGCAAGAACAAAAAGTGCGACCAGCACCTCGATCAAGGTAAACCCGCGCCCCTTAGCTGCGCACCGAACCGTTAATATCGCCATTACTATCCCCGGTCACGACGAAGCGGCCGCTATTGCCGACGATCTCGATCCGAAACGGCTGACTCAATCCGCTAGGCGAGAACATCACCATGCGCCGCGCCCGCAGCAGCACCAGGGTCACTCCGAGCGGGAGGCGGCGCGCCCGCAAGATCCGGGCTTTTACCACTCGAAACCGACCGCGTCGGTCAAGCGTCAGGAACGCATAGCCGCGCGGCCGGAAATCGACGCGATAGGGCACTCCGGTCACAATCGCTTGCGCCCTCGCAGCCGCCAATAAGGCCACCAAACGCCGACCCTCGTGACGGGCCGAGACCCCCTCATAGCCGCTCAAAGAGGGCGCCATCGCGCCTACCATAATGACGATCAAGGCCAAAACGACCACGATCTCGAATAAGGTAAAACCGCGCGCCCTTAGAGATCCCATGATCCGATTACCCCCTTTAGGCCGTGGTCTGGTCCGCGCGCCCCATAACTAAAGAGATCGACATGGCCATGGAAGCCGGGATTCAAGTACTGGTACGGCCTACCCCAAGGGTCCAAGGGCCGCCGTGGGAGATAGCCGCCGCCACGCCAGTCTGGCGCCGGCGGACCGGACCCCGGTTTTTTGACCAAGGCCATCAGACCCTGCGCCTGCGTCGGATACCGTCCGTTGTCCAAGCGATAGAGTTTTAGTGCGCTCATGATCGACCGAATGTCGCTCTTGGCGGCGACTACCCGCGCCTCATCGGGCCGGCTCATGATCTTTGGTACGATGACTGCGGCGAGAATGCCAATGATCGCCATAACGACCATGACCTCTATCAGGGTAAACCCGCGTAGTCGCGTTTGCATAGGCGGCAGCTCACTTAATTAATTGGTTCATATCGAATATTGGCAAAAGAATGGCGAGCACGATAAACAGCACTACGGCCCCCATAACGAGGATCAGAGCAGGCTCGATCAGGCTTGTGAGCGTCGTCACAAAACTCTCCAACTCCCGGCTTTGCAGTTCGGCGGCCCGAGTCAACATCACATCGAGGGATCCGCTGGCCTCGCCGCTCGCGATAAGATGAACGACAACCGGTGGGAACAACTGGGCCTTGCCAAGCGATCGACTGAGCGAACCGCCCTCCCGAACTTGGCGGCCCGCCTCCTCGACGGCCGCCCGCATGGGTAGGTTCGTCACCACCTGCGCGGCGGTCTCGATCGCATGTAAAAGCGGGATACCCGAACCGGTAAGAATGCCGAGCGTACCGGCTAGGCGTGCACCATTGAGGCCGCGAACCACGCGTCCGACGAACGGCACTCGCAGCAACCGCCGCTGCCAGGCCATGCGCCGCCTAAGATCTTGCCATGCCACCCGGATCGCCACGGCGATCACCAAAAGGCCGACCGGCCAGCAAACCCCGCCCGCTTGGGCGATACCGCTTACCGCGATCAGTGCCCGTGTCGCCCAAGGAAGGGGGGCCCCACTGTCGGCAAAGACCTGGGCAATCTGGGGCACGACCCAGACCAAAAGTCCGCCGACCACCGCAACCGCTATGATCGTCACCAGTGCCGGATAGAGAAGCGCCGCCCAAACCTTTTGGCTAAGGGCCTGGCGCAGCTCGCTGTAATCGGCCAAACGCTCAAGGATGACCGGTAATGTTCCGGACTGCTCGCCGGCCTCGACCAAATGGCGATAAAGGGGCGGGAAAGATCCCGGGTGCGCACCCAGGGCGCGCGCTAAGGACTGGCCCTCCCGCACCTTCGTGCGCACGCCCGCCAAGATCTTCCGAGCGCGCGCCGATTCACTTTCCGCAGTCAGGGCCTGTAGACATTCCTCGATCGGAAGGCCCGCCCGCACAAGCGTCGCCAACTGCCGCATCAACAATGACACCTCGGAGACCTTGAGGCCTGTGCGCCACGCCCATGGCGCCCGTTCGGCCGGATCCCTCGCGATCGCACAGACCTGGATGGGAATGAACCCTTGCGCCCGCAAAAGGCCGCGTACCTTGCGCGCGGCGTCGCCCTCCATGACCCCTTTGATGGCGCGCCCGCGGCCATCGAGCGCCTCATACTCGAACGCCGTCATGACCGCTCCCGCGCGACCCGCAAGACCTCGGTCATGCTGGTCTGCCCGGCGGCCACCAATCGCAACCCATCCTGGTGGAGCGTACGCAGGCCCTGGGCCACTGCCCAATCGTGCAACCGCGCCTCAGCCGCGCGCTCATGAATCAAGGCCTTGAGTCCGTGATTGACCCGCAAAAGCTCATAGATCCCGGTGCGCCCCCGATAGCCCGTCGTGCCGCACGGAGCGCAGGTCGCGCCGATCGCGTGCGAGCGCCCGTGGCAGGCCCCGCAGGTCATCCGCACCAACCGCTGCGCCAGGACACCCAGCAGGCTAGACGCCACCAAAAACGGTGCGACGCCCATATCGATCAAGCGAGTCACCGCGCCCACGGCATTGTTGGTATGCAAAGTCGCGAGCACCAAGTGCCCGGTCAGGCTCGCCTGCACGGCAATGCGTGCGGTCTCGAGATCGCGGATCTCGCCGATCATGACGATATCGGGGTCCTGGCGCAGAACCGCGCGCAACGCCCGTGCAAAGTCCAAATCTATCTTAGGATTGACCTGAATCTGGCCGACCCCATCCAACTCGTATTCGACGGGGTCCTCGACTGTCATCATGTTGAACGCATTGGTATCAAACTCACTCAGCACGGAATAGAGCGTCGTGGTCTTGCCCGCGCCGGTCGGGCCGGTGACAAGAAATATCCCGTGCGGCTGGGCGATCACGTCACGAACGGCTTGCAGCGTATCGTCGGCCATCCCGAGGCCCGACAGATTCAGGCGACCTGCTTGCTTGTCTAGCAACCGCAGGACCACCCGCTCACCATGGGCTGTCGGGACCGTCGATACGCGCACGTCAATCGGGCGGCCGGCCAACCGCAAGGTGATCCGCCCGTCTTGCGGCATCCGCTTCTCGGCAATGTCGAGCCGCGACATGATCTTGATACGCGAGACCACCACGCCGTGCGCAGCCTTCTGCGGCTCGATGACGTCGCGCAAGACCCCGTCTACACGAAACCGCACCAATGAACGGCTCTCGAACGGCTCAATATGAATGTCGGAGGCCCGCTCCCGAACGGCCTGCGTCAACAGCGCATTGATCAGACGCACAACTGGCGCATCGCCGTCACCTTCCAGCAAGTCTTGGGTCTGCGGCAGGCGCTGAGCTAGCTCCGCCAAGTCCAGATTCGCATCGATGTCGCCCATAATCTGCTGGGCCTGCGACATATCCTGCGCATAGCCGTTATTCAATGCCGCCGAAAACGCCTCGGTACCGACCACTGTGAGCCTAAGGGGTCTGCGCAACACCCGCTCAAGCTCGGCCAATATCGGCCCCGCGATCGGTTGGCGCGACCAGATATCGACCTCGTCACCGACCTGCCCCACGCTCATCACGCCGTGGCGTTTGGCAAAATGATAGGGCAGTCTACCGACCCATTGCGGGTCCAATACCCGTTCGGCGCCGTCACTCATGATTACCTCCGGGCCTCGGTCCGACCTTGGCTGCCGCCGCCTGGCTCGTTTCCGCAAACGGTTCATACCGTCCGGCGAGCTGCGGCTGGCGGTCATCCGGCAGCAGCGCCACATGGGGGAACTTGAGCGCGCCCTCGGCCTCTTGCATGAACGCATAACGCGAGGCTGTAAACCCATCGCTTGCCTGACTGTCTCGGACGATGACAGGCTTTAGAAAGATCATGAGATTGGTCTTCTTCTTCACCCGTTGGCGGTAACGAAAGAGGTTGCCGATCAACGGGATCGCATCAAGCAGCGGCACGCCTTGCCATGTGTCCTCCACATCGTCATCGATGAGCCCACCCAACACGATCGTCCGATCATTGGCGACAATCACCGTCGTTTTCAATTCCCGTCGATTCGTTATCAGATCGATGGCCCCGGTAATATTGGGCGCGATGCTCGACACCTCCTCATAAATCTGCATTTTAATGTTGTTGCCAGCGGTAATCTGTGGCTTGATCTTCAAAGTCAAGCCGACGTTTTTGCGCTCGATTGTCTGGAACGGGTTCACGGCGGCACTGCCGAGCGTGCCTGCGGTCGCATAACTGCCGGTAATAAAAGGCACGTTCTGGCCGACCATGATCGTAGCCTTCGTATTATCTAGCGTAAGCAGATCAGGCGTTGCCAATACGTTGACACCAGACATAGACCGCAACGCCCTCACGAGACCGGCAAGACCCATCACCTTCTGTCCATTCGCCAAGGTGATCGACCGTCCGATGTATCCCAAGGCAAGCCCGGCTGCGTTTGCGAGGGTAGATGGGTTGGCGCCAACGGAGACGATCCCGGACCCGGTTACCGGAAAGTTGGTCACCGCGCCGACCGCGCCGGAATGGCTAACCGGCGCTACTCCTGCCCATTGCATGCCGAGCTCTGCCTCGTCATCCGTAGTCACCTCGGCGATGAGCGCTTGGACGAACACCTGCGACCGGCGGATATCAAGCTTTGCTATAACCGAACGGAGGCTATCGTAGACGGAGTCAGGCGCATCTATGATCAGCGCATTAATGGCATTGTCGGCTTGCACGCGCGAGACTTTGGGGCCGTGTGGCGATGTGTCTACGGCACTGCGGCTCATGCCCGGCATGGCGATCGCGGCAACCGGGACAATGCCCCGGCGGTCGGCGCCGCGCACCTCGCCAGCCAAGAGTCTGCGCAGAATCTTGGCAATCTTGTCGGCGCGGGCGTTGCGCAAATAGACCACATGCGTGGTTCCGGCAGCGCCTCCCGGCACATCGAGGCTTCGCACAAGGCGCTCGATTGCATGCAGCCTACGCTTGCTCGCAGTTCGCACGAGCAGGCTATTGTTGTGGGTATCGGCCACGACATAGATCGTGTTGGTGTTGGCGGCGCCGACTCCCGCCGGTGTCGGTATCCCGGCCTCATCTAAACGCGTGAGCAGATCGGCGATGTCCAAAGCCGAGACGTGACGCAAGGGGATGACCGTAACCAGGGCCCCGGTTCCGGATTCCACGCGGTGGACGATCTCCAGTAATCTTCGAATATTGTCCGCGTAGTCGGTCGCGATAAGCGTGTTGGTGGGCGCATACACGGACAAGACGCCAACACTCGACATCAGTGGACGCAGCAGCGGCAGGATCTTTTGCGCCGCGCCATCGCTGATGGGAATCACCTGTGTTACGAGTTGATCTCCGCCTGTGGGCCAGGTGCCACTGACCGGCGCCCCTTGCCGAGCGTTCGCTTGCGGCATGACCTTAACGATGGCGCCGGGACCTATGACCGCCGTGAAGCCTTGGGCCTTCAACGCACTCAGAAAGATCTGATAGGCCGCGGACACCGTGACCGGCGATGCCGACACGATCGTCACCTTGCCCTGGACCCGGGGATCGATCAGAAAATTCTTACCAGTGAGCCTTGCCATGATGCGAATGACGGCGCGGATAGCGGTGTTATTAAAATTGAACAACACTTCGCCGGTGGGCACCCTGGGCAAGACAACGCCCATCGCCGAACCGGTGTCGGCCACCGTCGATGGCGTCGTCGAACCGACCGTGGCCACGACCGAACGAAGCGGCGATGCGCTCGAAGTATGTGGGCCTAAGACGCGGCGATGAGCCCGCGCGCCTGCCTTGTCACCTGCCGCATGGGCGCAGGTTGGCACTAACACCAAGAGCACAAGCCCCACCGCCGACCCCAGTCCCCCTAGCACGGACTTACCCATTAATATCCCATCCTTGGAAATGAGACCAGCCGGGCCGCCATCTTAGCGACCTTGCAACGCATAACGAAAGAGCTCCATGCGCCCGTATCTATTTACCTCTACCGTGATTTCACCTGTGTCGTATCCCGCCCGGCAGGCGGCAATAGCGGCGCCGAGTGAATGGACTGGGCGCCCATTGATGCTCTCGACGACATCGCCTGGTTGAAGGCCGAGCGCATCGCCGTCTTGACCCGGCACAGAGGCGACGAGCAGCCCACCGCTACTCCTCGGCGTAAACCACGACCGCCACCGCGTGCGCGATAGTCGCTCTAGATTTGCCAGAGTAGCCCGCGCCAGCACAATCGTGACGGGCGCCACGAGCCGCGGCCTCCCGCGCGGTGCGGAGACCGGCATTCTCGGGGGCGACCCCAGCGATAGGGGCAACATGGATACCTTGGGGGGATAAAGAAAAAGACTCACCAACCTACCCTGTTGGCGCAGAATCGCACGGTCGGCCCCAACCGCTACGAGTACTACTCCCGGAGACACCATGGCCCCGACTGAATAGGCCCGCCCATGCTGGCCTGCCTGGCCGATCACGGCCAACGCCCGGTGGCCGAACACAAGCCCCGATAATGTCAACGTCGAATGGCTGATGGGAATGGCGGCAAAGCCGGTCGTGGCTAAGCGCCCAAAGAGATGGCCGTGCAGCAAAACCGAAAGCGGTGGGGTGGCAATTGTCGCGGCCGGAGCACGCCGAGCGGCCGTCTCACGCGGTGGCGCAAGCGCGCTCCACGTCCACTGCGCCAATGTTCCAGCGAGTAATGCTACGGCAGTTGAATTGATGATCTTTGCGGTTCGAGGCTCGGCCATGCCCGCTAGGAACCCGCTACCTAGCGTCTGCTGTAATCGCTCCCACTGTTCCCATCGCCCGATCCACATGACGCCATTGTGGATCATCGCCCACCGGCGCTACACCCGCGCTTTCCCGCAGGCAAACAACCATCGTCATTACATGGATATCGACTCTATGAGTCGGCTGACGCAACTAAAAGAACCGCTACACCGGTAAGGCACCACCGGCTGTACGGTTGGGCACTAAAGTGGGCTCATTCGCAATTCTAGGCCCGCACAGAGCGCCGCCTGACTAGACGTTACGATCCTTATGCGGCGTAACGATACCAAGACCGCCGGAAAGCCGGCGGAGTCCATGGAATGCCACCGCCCGACTGGGTCTGCGACCAAGCCACGCATTCGACCACAAAGCCGGTGGCGCCGTATTGGCCGTCAAGACGATGCTATTACCACCTGCTTGTGAGAACGGCGCCGCGATGCGGCCATGGTTCCAGGAACTCACCACCATGACACCACCCCCGAGGGTCAGCGCCGCAAACGCGCCAACCGCCCAGGATAGGCCGTAACGAGAAGATCGAACACCGCCGCTTTCAGGTAATGCGCGCCCCCATCGACGTCGCGTCCCCATTTCTATTGTTTTCATATTTCTCTCCTTATGCTTTTGTGCGCCCAAACACTGCACTACTCGCCACAGCCCAAAGAACGAACCGCGACCGCGCGGGCGCACAACCCCGCATATAAGTACACGCTTCATTATCGCCGATGAGGCTGCCTTTTTCAAGTTAGGTATTTCGATCTGCCACAATATGTCGGCAACATGGGCCAATCCGAATCAATATGTTGCGTATTACGCCCCGTCATCAATGAAACGAGGACGCCTTATGGACCGCCACTATTGGCCTCTCCTGGTGCAATCCACCGATCGGCTTGGATTCTTAATCGCTATGAGTCGCGCTCATGACTGGGTCTTAGCAGGCCGCCTATTTGCCGCGTATTCTTCCTTCGCCTCCGTGGCGCCTACACTCCCATAAAGACCGGCGCATTCCCAACGTTGGCGCGCATGATTGCGGCCTTCCATCCATCGCGCAGGCTTCGAACATGCCCGACTGATCGTCTGCCACAACTCGTCATAAGACCCCGACCGGCCGCTGATGGAATCCCTCTGATTGATCGCGGCGTCGACCATCGTGCGCACGGGCCATGAGCTACGCCCGCTGCTCGTGGCCGACCGGCTGGGTCAAAGTATACGTGGCCTGCGGATTCACAACGTTTGTGTGGGTTCGATCAATCGCCTGAAACAACGGCGCTGTGTTGCGTAGGGACCGTGCAGATACATCAGGATGCGAAACTCAAAAAGCGCGAACGTGCCGCCCGACGCTACCAAGCGGCGGGGCGCCAAGACCTCTCTCTCACCCAAAACCCGGTCAGGTGGATCCGGCCTCCGGGTCCACGAACACCCAGACCTAGACCGGCGGTGACAGACGCGGCGATACCCGCAGGGCTCTGTCAACAAGTACCCATGAACCTCGTCATAACCTCCGCGGGCGGTAAGGGCTTACTAAAATAGTACCCTTGATATTGGTCGCAGCCCTGATCACGCAGGAAAATCCGCTGTTCCTCTGTTTCCACACCTTCCGCTATGACCGTCATCCGCAGGCTGTGGGCCAAACCGATGATCGCCGTCACAACTGCGGTATCTTTGCCGCCGAGGGCGATATCGCGCACAAACAGCTGATCAATTTTCAAAATGCTTGCCGGCAGGCGCTTTAGGTAACCTAGGCTTGAGTAGCCCGTCCCAAAATCATCAATGGCGATCCGCAAACCAATGGCGTGCAATGCGCGCAGCGTCTCTATGGTCGCATCTATGTCCCTCATGACGACGCTCTCGGTGATCTCCAGGATCAAATGATCGGGCGGCACGCCTGACTCTTCTAAGATACGCGTCACAGTGGCGACCAAGTTGCCACCATGAAACTGGCGAGCGGAAATATTGACCGCGATAGGTGGTACCTCTAGGCCTGCCGCAGTCCACGCTTGCCACTGTGCACACGCAGCGGTGAGCACCCATTCCCCGATTGGCAGGATCAACCCCGTCTCTTCAGCCAAGGCAATAAACTGGCCCGGGGCCAACAAGCCCTGCGTGGGGTGCTGCCAGCGCACCAACGCCTCGAGGCCCACTACAAGCCCGCACGCGAAATCGACTACTGGCTGGTAGTGGAGCCGGAACTCGTTGCGCCCCAAGGCTTGGTGCAAATCCGTACTGAGAAACTGCTTCTCCACCACCTCTTTGTTCATTTCCGGCGCGAAAAACACACGGGCATTACCCCCCGTTTCCTTGGCCCGATACATCGCGAGATCGCAATTCTTCAGCAGCGTGCTGCTGTCTTCACCATCGTCTGGATAGACCGTGATGCCGACACTCGCGCCGATATAGAGATCTTGGTTTTGGATGCGGTAGGGCTGAATGAGGTTCGCGAGCAGTTTTCGCGTAACCATATCGATGGCCTCGACGTTCGTAAAGCCCCCAAGCACGACTACGAACTCATCCCCGCCGTGGCGCGCGACCGTATCTGTGGCGCGCAGACTCGTCATCAACCTTTGCGCGACCGCCGTCAGCACCATATCTCCGGTTGCGTGTCCCAGGGAATCATTAATGGTCTTAAAGCCGTCTAAATCCAGGAAGAGTAGCGCCACACGATTCTGGGCACGGCGCGCCTGGATCAAGGCCCGCTCAAGCCGATCTGCCAACAGCAGACGGTTGGGTAAGTCTGTCAGTGCATCGTGGGTCGCCATATACAAAGTGCGCTGCGCTGCCTCCTTCTCCTCTGTGATATCCCGGATCGCCGCGATAAACAGATGGATCGTCTCGGTGCGAACCTCACGAATCTTGATCTCCAACGGGAACCTTTCGCCCGTGCGGCGCACGCCCGCGAGTTCCCGGGACACCCCAAGCACGGTGGACTTGCCGGTCTCGTGGTAGCGCTCTAGATACATATTGTGTTGACTGCGGTGGGGCTCTGGCATGAGTTCGCTTACGTTTTTGCCGATGATCTCCGCTGCCTCATAGCCGAAGATCTGCTCGGCCGCCGCGTTAAAGGTCTCGATCAAGCCGCGCTCGTCTATGACGATCACGCCATCGGCCACGTGCGCCAACAGGGCCTGAGTTCGAGCCTCGCTCATGCGCAACTGACTGTTGGCCGCACGCGTCTCCTCCTCCGCCTCCGTGCGTTCACGCAAAAGCGGGAGTACTAAGCTGCGCATCAACAGCATGCCGGCTAGGAGCAGGGCCAGCACCAGCGCAGTCACGTCCTTCAGTTGCGCGGTCACGCCCTCGAAGAGCTCCGATTGACGGATCTTCAAGACCATCCCAAGCCCGGTATCATCTACTGGGGCATAGACCGCGACCACCCGTTTGCCGAGATAGTCCCGCGCATAGATCAGGCCCGACTGGCCCATTAGGGCATAACGCATCGGCAGGGCCTGGCCCTTGATCCACTGTGAGACCGGTTGGGCTATATAGTGGTTTGGATGGAGGGTGTCGGGCAGGCAACGCATATGATTCATGCCTAAGGGGGCGCACACCGCCAGGTCGGCGGTGTGCCCGAGTGCCCTGACGACTGGGACCATGTTGGCGATAAACAACAGTGGCACCTGGGTGATCACGTAACCTAGGCGCTGCCTGCCGTCGACGACCGGTTGTATGGTTTGGAGCAGGCCCTGCTGATCCCACAATAAAAAGGCCTCCTGTTTTGTGTTCAAATGCACAGTAAATTCCGGGTTCCGGAAAGACCCTGCCTGGGTAATCGTTTGGCCTTGTTTACCCACAAAGGCCACCGCCGAAAGGCCCATGGGTAAAAAGGACTGTGCCACTCGGTCTAGGCTACGCCGCGCCTTGGTGTCATTCGGGTGCGCATCGATGGCCTTGAGATTGTTTATGACGAAAGGTCTGGTAGCCACCGTGACGCCTAGCCCGATGCCGTGCTGGATCTCTTGGCTGAGGGTGCGCATATCATCTTGCAGGAGGGCGCTTAGGTTCCTCTTTAAGATCGCCTGAGCCTCTTGCTGCATAACAAGATAAGCCGAAAGACCGGCCGCTAGGGTCAGTACCACGAGGATCGCCTCGGTAAGGAGGCCAATCTTCAGATCCCACTTTCTCCATTTCATAAGGTTCATGCCGCGACGCTCTCCCGCCATGGTAGGTTTACATCGATAGCGGGCACACCAGGCTCGGCGCCGGAACACGGCCTCCATATCAGTCGCCTTAGCCGCGCATCCATGCCTTCTGCCTCCATGTTTGGTACCCCTAGCGCCCCCACCTTGGGCCACATCCCGAACGACCCTGCTATCCCAATAACTGCTGTAATGCACAGCGTACGGTGCGCAAGGCGCTGGATGCAACCCCTGCGGGGGCCGATATCATGAGGACTGTCGATAACCGCCGTGCCGCACATTATCGCCGCCATTATGTCGAATCATCGGGCCGGCGGATCCGTTGGGATTCTCGTCAGACCGTTCATATGTGCTGACCTGGGTTCGCGACCCATTCCGATGACTATAGCAATCATTCATGGAGGCTACTTAATCAAAACATAATAATCGACCCGCTGATTCCGGACTGCGCACCACAGCCTATGGATACCGTTCTATGACGGCTATTAGACGGCTCATGACCCGTCATTCAGGGCCAGCCTTGCCCCTTGGTAGCGCGACCCGATCGCCACCCACCATAACCGATGTCCAGCGGGTTCTATGAGTATAAATCGCTCGAATCACCATGAGCGCGAGCACAGCCTTGCGTTTGCGGTCTCTTCACGCGACGGCGAGCACTGAGCGACCCCATATGCGCCCCATCCTATCCCGACAGATCCCGGCCCTGTTTACCCTCGTCAACCAAGAGTTTGTTGGCCCATCACACCAACGAGCGCCCGTCGATTTCACAAGACAGCGACATAATACTCGACCATTCGACACCGATCGCAACGGGCCCGGCCTGGCTTCCCGTACGGCATAACGGGGCGCTTCACACGATAGCGGGGCTAGCAAAATAGTAGCCCTGTGCCCAATCAACGCCTAAGCTACGCAAGAGGTCGGCCGATTGGGGAGTCTCTACCCCTTCGGCGATCGTCGTCATGCCGAGGTCTTTCCCCAATCTCGCGATATCGCGCACGATAGCTGCTACTCGTTTCTCGGTCACTATACGCGCGATGAGCTGCTGCTCTATTTTTAGGAAGGACACCGGGAAATCGGCAAGATATAAAAAGGACGAGTAGCCACTCCCGAAATCATCGAGGGCCACGCGAAAGCCGCGCTCTATAAGGGGCGCTAAGTGGCGCTGGACGGCCTTGCGGTCCCTCAACATAGCCCGCTCGGTAATTTCAATGACAAAGGGCATCTCCTGACAGTCATCAGGTGCTACCTTCTGATGTTGCAGGTGTGCATCTTGCAAAAGTGTCGCCAATACCTCGCCTTGCTCAAGAAGGCCTGCGGAGGCGTTGACGAAATGCAAAAGAGGTCGGCAGCCAGCGGCCAGTCGATTGAGGCAACGACGTATTGTGAGCCCAATAATGACCTGATCGATTCGAAGCAGCTGGCCGAGATGCGCGGCGGCGTCGATAAAAGATCGTGCCTCGAGTATCTGGCCATCGGGCAAGCATAAGCGCGCCAGGGCCTCGTCGGCCATGATCGCCCCATCATCGAGCGATACGATCGGCTGACAAGCAACGAGTATCTGCCCACTTGCGAGGGCCTCTTCAATCTGGCCGCCGATCAGAAAGATGCTCGGACTGGCGCCAGCCTGACGTACACAGTTGCCGCCTTGCTGCTTGGCTTCATAGAGGGCCGTGTCGACCTGCGCCATCAGTGCGGGAATGGTGGTACCGTCGGAAGGAAATGTCGCGACGCCCACACTGGCCGTGACGCGTAGGCTGTGTCCGCCGACCACCACGGGCGTATCGGCAAGTTGTTGGCGTATGCGGTCCATGCCGTAGAGCACCGCCTCTGCTGACGTCTCAGAGAGTAGGCACAGAAACTCCTCGCCCCCCCATCGTCCCACCCAATCGCCAACACGCACAGTATTTCTGAGTATCTTTGCAACATGAACGAGCACTTCGTCGCCCACCGCGTGCCCGTAGGTATCGTTGATGACCTTAAAGTGATCCAAATCAATAAGCCCAAGACTGTAAGAGCGCTCGTGTTGTGTGGCATGCGCGTGTTGCTCAATCATCACCTCTTCGACAACGTTGCGTCTGTACAGCCCCGTTAGGATATCGTGCCGAGCGAGGTAGTGAGCTCTAGACTCAGCCGCGCGTCTCTGGGTCTCGTGATCGAAACCATCGAGCGCAAAAGATATGTCTTCCGCTATTCGTCGCAAAAGATGAAGAAGCTCGGCATCGAAAAAATCTTCGTCGCTTGAGAAAACAGTCAAGGCGCCAGCAATCCGGCCACCACGCTTAAAAGGGAAGGCGCCGGCGGACCCTACCGGCACTTTCACAGCCTCGTCCCCATGCCCAGACACCAGTTCACCGGCATCATGCGAGACGGTCGCTTCCCCGCTCTCTATCGCCGAAGTGGCAAGGGCCAGGACGAGGTCATTGGGCGGCCCGGGATCGGACTGTGAAAGGTCGGTACATGCGGCGGCGATTGTTACGGGCTCTGTGCCGCTCCCTAGTACCGTGATGCAGGCGCATTTGAGGTGGCCGTATTCGATACTTGTCTGGCAGATCTCATCGAAGAGTGTCTGCGGGTCTGTTCGGCGGGCAACCAGTTGGTCTACTTGGCAAAGGGCAGAGTAGAAGTCGGTGACATGGCGGAGACGTTCTTCGGATTGCTTACGTTCCGTGATGTCGTGACATATCGCCACATGGTGGGTGATGGCGCCCTGTTCATCACGAATGACACTAATAGTGAGCCATTCGGGGTAGATCTCTCCGTTCCTACGCTTATTCCAGATTTCGCCCTCCCAGTGACCACTGGTGCGGACCGATTCCCACATCTCTGCATAAAACGCCTTATCGTGACGCCCGGACTGCAATAGGCGCGGAGATTGCCCGATGACGGCAGTCGCTTCGTAACCGGTAAGGCGCTCAAAAGCGGGGTTGACCGTAATAATATGGTTGGTTGCATCGGTGATCAGGATGGCCTGGATACTATTGTCGAAAACGCTAGCGGCAAGATTCTGTTTGTATGCGGCCTCCGTATACCAACTCATGTCTCGGAGGACTGCGATATAGGTACGCTTGGCGCCATCAAGGACAGTACTGATACTCACGTCGCCCAGAAACGTGTCTTGTGTTTGGCGCTTAAAGAGGGCGCTATAGCAGAGACTATCGGGGCGCTCGGCATCAGGGTGGGGGCGTATTGACGCGGCGGTGCGCCACGCCCTGAGACTTGTCCCAACCAAGGCCGTCTGGCCGCAACCCAGTATCCGGCAGGCCTCGCCATTCACCGCCTCAATGATACCTTGGTCGTCTAGCACAAAGACCGCGTCATTACTGAACGCCAGCAGGAATTCGAGCTTGCTGCGCAGATTCGCGTTCGACCTTGGCATAAGGCTCCCTTTCCCTCTTCGCTGGTAGCGCGGAGCCTTTTGCGAGTGAAGAGATTCGGCAAAAAACAAACCGCGTCAGGGAGTTCCCACGTACCCGTCCCCTGATGATCAAGTATAGACGTCTCCAGACGGTAGTGCCGACTCTATGGATAACGGATTAGCGACACTCTCAACCCGCTAAAGCGGGTAAGCTTCTTATCGAGTAACACGGTTCATGGGCATGCTCCAGAGAGCCCGCACACACATCCTGCGGCGCTTGATTCCGCGCTTCGGAAAGACAACGCCGACTAGACGAATCCAGTCGGTGGCCCGTGTCCGGGCTACTACTCCGTAAGCGATCAGGGAACCTTTCAATTACCCACAAGTTGAGCGCCAAGCTGGAAGCCCATCGCGATATCCGAAGCCTTACATGCCGCGCCAGATGACGATGTTACCCGGCGGAGGGTCAGAGGCGAGGTCGGGAGTGCCACCAAGGCGCGCCAGTTGCCTTAAGCAAGATTGTATTGTTGGGGATCGCCGCACCGCAGTGCGTTGTCGATCGGCCGCAAGGCGCGCGAGGATGTCGATTTCTTGGGGTGTGAACGCCAGCGAAGGCTTGGCCGATTCCGTCGCGCGATTGAGCATCGTCAACCAAAAGATGCGCCAACTCAAGATACAGAAAAGGGCCAGGAGATTCACTAATCGTTCGGCCGTGCGCAGCTTGGATCGTTCAGCCTGGCAGCCGGACTTCAGGATCTTGTGGAAAACCTCGATCTTCTCCCGCCGCGCATACCATTCAAGCTTCTCGATGGCCTCAGCTCGGGAGTGGATTGGGAGATTGGTGATAAGCTTCCACGCGATCGGGTCGCGACCCCGAGGTTTTCCGCGCGCGGCGGCATGGAGCACTGTGAGGGTTAGCGCCGGATAGCGGCGTTGCTTGTCGACAGGAGGTAAGATCTTGATCTTGCGATACGTGAGTTCGAGAACCGCCTGCCAGGATAGTTGTCGCCTCTGTTATTCAACCTTGAGGGGCAGAAAGAGAGTGACACGTTATGTATTATTCACAAGAACGCCGCGAGGCTGTGGTCCGGCGCATGCTGTCAGGAACCATCTCGATGATGGCTTTAGCCCGAGAAACGGGCATTGCAGATTCCACGCTCTATCGCTGGCGAGAGGAGACGCGAGGTAAAGGAGGGACTGTGAACACAACGAAGCCGTCAGGCAATAAGCTATCCTCGGCCCAGAAGCTCGCCATCGTGGTGGCGACCTTCGCCATGAATGCCGCGGAACTCGGTGAATATTGCCGTAAAGAAGGACTCTTCGCAGACCAGGTGAAGGCGTGGCGGATAGCCTGTGAGCAGGCCACGGGTGTGGGTCCCGGAGGGACAGCGTCCGCCCTGCAAACCGCCTTGGCCCAGGAGAAAAGCGCAGTCAAGCCTTGGCTCGCGAACTGAACCGGAAGGAGAAGGCCTTGGCGGAAACCGCCGCGCTT